>Ga0154345_135_pt1 | contig 18614 bp, 18 predicted proteins | sample RifGroA2_FD_115873 | JGI IMG/M metagenome (GOLD analysis project Ga0154345, IMG submission 115873) | Gallionellales bacterium GWA2_55_18 | reverse complement strand
CCGTGTGCAGTCCGCATTGAACTTGGAGCAGGTCGCGGAGCCGTTTATCCGCAACAAGGCCTTGTGTTATCTGGAAGACGGCAAGGTGGTGATTTTTGCAGCCGGCATCGGTAGCCCGTTTTTTACCACCGATACCGCCGCAGCATTGCGCGGTGTAGAAATGTCCGCCGAGGTAGTGATCAAGGCTACCAAGGTAGATGGCGTCTACACCGCCGATCCCAAAATAGACCCCAGTGCAACCCGCTACCAAAGCCTGAGTTTTGACGAGGCGATCAGCAAAAATCTCAAGGTGATGGATGCAACGGCACTGACATTGTGCCGCGACCAGAAACTGCCGATCATCGTATTCAGTATTTTCAAGGCGGGCGCGCTGAAACGCGTGGTGCTGGGCGAAGGCGAAGGAACATTGGTGCGAGTTGATTGAATCAGGAGTTAGCCATGATTACCGACATCAAGAAAACTACCGAACAAAAAATGCAAAAGTCGCTGGATGCACTGAAAGCGGACTTGGGCAAGGTGCGCACCGGGCGTGCGCATACCGGCTTGCTGGATCATGTGACGGTCGATTACTACGGCAATCCGACACTGATCAACCAAGTCGCCAACATCACGCTGGTTGATGCGCGCACCATCGGTGTGCAGCCGTGGGAAAAAAACATGGTCGGCCCGGTGGAGCGCGCGATACGCGATTCTGACCTGGGGTTGAATCCGGCCACCAACGGTGATTTGATCCGTGTGCCGATGCCGATGCTGACCGAAGAACGCCGCCGCGATCTGATCAAGGTGATCAAGTCTGAAGGCGAAACCGCCAAGGTGGCGGTGCGCAATATCCGTCGCGATGCCAATCATTCGCTCAAGGAAGCCCTCAAGAACAAAGAGATTGCCGAAGATGTGGAGCGGCGCTTGCAGGATGAAGTGCAAAAACTGACAGATCGCTTTGTTGCGGAAATCGATAAAGCGCTAGCTGCTAAAGAAGCCGACCTGATGGCGGTCTAGCCAGAGGACAGATGACAGATGGCAGATGACAGAGTGTTGTGTGGCTCCGCCACACCCGTATTAAAAAACCTGCGCAGCTGGCAAGATTCTGTCCCCTGTCTTCTGTCATCTGTCTTCTGATAATGGCAAACCTCCCACCTAGTTCCACCCGCATCATTCCCGACATCGCCAGTGTCCCGCGCCATATTGCTGTCATTATGGACGGCAACGGGCGTTGGGCGAAACAGCGTTTCATGCCGCGTATAGCCGGGCATCAGCGCGGGGTTGAAGCGTTGCGCGAAGTGGTGATTGCCTGCCGCGATCTGGGCGTGGAGTACCTGACAGTGTTCGCGTTCAGCAGCGAAAATTGGCGACGTCCCGACGATGAAGTTTCTTTCCTGATGTCGCTGTTCCTGATAATGCTGGAACGGGAAGCCGCCAAGCTGCATAAAAACAACATCCGCCTGAAAATCATCGGTGACCGCAGCCGTTTTAATGACAAGCTCAGGCAGGCTATGCAGGATGCAGAGCGGCTTACCGCCAATAACACTGCATTGACGCTGACTATCGCAGCCAACTATGGTGGACGCTGGGATGTGATGCATGCGGTGCAAGCAATGCTCAGGGAGTATCCGCATCTCGCGCAAACCTTTACCGAGGATGATCTGCGCCCATACCTGTCGATGAGCGACGCGCCCGAACCAGACTTGTTCATCCGCACCGGCGGCGAGCAGCGCATCAGTAACTTCATGTTGTGGCAACTGGCCTATACCGAGTTGTACTTCACCGATGTCTTGTGGCCGGCGTTCGGGCGCAAGAACCTGGATGCGGCGATCGCCTCGTATCAAAAGCGCGAACGGCGTTTTGGCCGGACCAGCGAACAACTTCTGGACAAGCAGGGAAAAGCTGATGCTTAAACCGCGAGTGATTGCAGCTCCTCCCCTGACAAGGGGAGGCTGGGATGGATTGGGAAAAGCCGATGCTTAAATCGCGGGTGATTACCGCTACCGTTTTGCTGGCATTGCTGTTAGCGGCATTGTTTGCGTTGCCGCCCGCTGCGTGGGCAGTGTTGATCGTCGTGATGGTCATGCAGGGAGCCGTTGAGTGGTCGCGCCTGTCCGGTTTTACCGGCAGGAAGGCGAGCCTCTACTGGGGGTTGACCCTGTTGCTGATGCTGGGGCTGTTATGGATGGATGCCGGCACAACTGAAGCGCAGCGTCTTCAGATACATTTGGCGGTCTATGCCGTATCAGCCCTGTTATGGCTGATCATCGTGCCGGCCTGGCTGATGGTCGGCTGGAAGGTAAGGCAACCGGTTTTGATGGCATTGACCGGATGGGCGGTACTGGTCCCGACCGGTTTGGCGATGCTGGATATGCGTGCCGCCAGCCCGTGGATACTGCTATTCGTGATGTGTCTGGTATGGATTGCCGATATTGCGGCTTATTTCGCCGGGCGCAAATTCGGCAAACGCAAACTTGCCCCCAGCATCAGCCCGGGAAAAACCTGGGAAGGCGTGGTGGGCGCGCTGCTCGGTGTATCGGTTTATGTGGTTTTGGCGTGGAGTTTCAGCCCCGATTTTGCGCATCGCGAAGTGTTGCCGATATTGTTGCTGGCTTCGTGGTGGTGGGTGGGTTTGGCGGTAATCGGCGATTTGTTCGAGTCGGCGGTCAAACGCCAGGCCGGGGTCAAGGACAGCGGCGCGTTATTGCCGGGGCACGGCGGATTGCTGGATCGCATCGATGCATTGACCTCGACCTTGCCGCTCGCCGCGCTGGCGATGCTGTTGCATAAACTGGGCTAAAAATTGCTGCGGAGGGCGTCTGATGTAACTACTAGCCATTCCACTAGGCTGCCAAAATACAGCAGCCAAGTGGCTGGTTATGCGGCGTTGCGCGGTACTCGCAATCCTCATGTACTTTGTGTACATTCCGGTTGCTGCGTTCCGTGCGCCTTGCATCCATCCCTCCGCAGCAATTTTAGGCCGCTTAGAAGGCTTCACTTTTCACTATTTCGATAATGCAAAACCTTGTCATCCTCGGCTCCACCGGCAGTATCGGCACCAGCACGCTGGACGTGGTAGCGCGCCATCCGGATAAATTTAATATCGTTGCGTTGACGGCTAACCGCCAGGCCGATTTGTTGCTCCGGCAATGCATACAGTTCAAGCCGCGCTATGCGGTATTGCTGGATGATGCCGCCACCGTCCAATTGCGCCAATGGGTACGTGAAGCCGGTTTAAGTACTGAGGTATTGAGTGGTGCGGAGGCGCTGGAGCAGGTCTCAATTCTGCCGGAAGTCGATGCGGTGATGGCGGCCATCGTCGGTGCGGCAGGCCTGCGACCGACACTGGCGGCGGCGCATGCCGGCAAGAAAATCCTGCTGGCGAACAAGGAAACGCTGGTGATGGCAGGCAACGTGTTCATGGACGCGGTGCGCGCCAGCGGCTCCGTGCTGCTGCCAATCGATAGTGAGCACAACGCGATTTTTCAGGCGCTGCCGCGCGGTTATGACGGCGACTTGGCGGGCAACGGCGTGCGGCGCATCCTGCTTACCGCTTCCGGCGGCCCGTTTCGCAATACGCCGCTCAGCGAGTTGCAAAACGTTACGCCGGAACAAGCCTGCGCGCATCCCAACTGGGTGATGGGGCGCAAGATTTCGGTGGACTCGGCGAGCATGATGAACAAGGGGCTGGAAGTTATCGAGGCGCACTGGCTGTTCAACGCGGGTGCCGATGACATTCAGGTGGTGGTACACCCGCAGAGCGTGATTCATTCTTTGGTCGAATATGTGGACGGCTCGGTATTGGCGCAACTCGGCAATCCGGATATGCGCACGCCGATTGCTTACGGCTTGGCTTGGCCAGAGCGCATTGATGCCGGGGTGGCGCCACTGGACTTGTTCAAGGTGGCGACAATGAGTTTTACCGCCCCCGATTTTGAACGCTTCCCCTGTTTGGCGTTGGCCTATCAGGCGTTGCGTGCGGCGGGTACTGCACCGGCAATACTGAATGCCGCAAACGAAGTGGCGGTGGCGGCCTTCCTCGATAAGCAAATTTCCTTCCTGTCGATTCCGCGTGTGATCGAGGCGGTGTTGGATGCGCTGTCGGTTAATGCAGTTGGCAATCTGGACGATGTGCTGGGTGCAGATGATGAAGCGCGCCGTGCCGCGCAACAGAAAATCAGGCAGACATGATCACCTTGTTCGCCTTTATCGGTGCAATCGCCTTATTGGTGGTGTTTCATGAGCTTGGACACTATTGGGTGGCGCGCCGTTGCGGTGTGAGAGTGCTGCGTTTTTCTGTGGGTTTCGGCAAGGAGATTTACCGCAAGCGTTTCGCCGGTAGCGATACCGAGTGGGTGATCTCAGCGGTGCCACTGGGCGGCTACGTCAAGATGCTGGATGAGCGTGAGGGCGAAGTCGCCCCGCAAGATTTGCAATACGCTTTTAACCGCCAGCCGGTACTGCGGCGCATGGCGATCGTGGTGGCGGGGCCGTTGGCAAATTTTCTGCTGGCCATTGTGTTGTACTGGGCATTGTTTATGTACGGTGTGCCGGGATTAAAACCGGTGCTGGGCGATGTGCCACCTGGCTCACCGGCAGCCATTGCGCAGATGCAGGCGGGCGAAACCATTCTCACCGTCAACGGCGAGACGATTCCGAACTGGCAGGAGCTGCGCTGGACGTTACTTGAGCTGGCTCTCCGACAAGGTGAAGTCAAGATCGAAGCGCGCAGCGCGCAGGGCGGGTATCTTTTTCATCTGCTCGACATGAGCAGCCTAGAAGCAAAAGATCTGGATGGCGAGTTTCTCGACAAACTCGGGTTGCACACCTATCAGCCGATTATCCTGCCCGTTATCGGCAAAATCGCCGAAGGCAGCGTGGCGCAACGCGCCGGATTGCAGGAGGGGGATCGTATCCTGCGCGCCAATGGCATAACGATGCAGCGTTGGCTTGAGGTAGTGGAAATGGTGCGCACGCATCCGGGGCAAACTGTGAGGTTCGATATCCAACGCGGTGGGGCGGTATCAAGCATATCGGTGATTCCGCAGGCCGTTGGCGAATCCGGCAAAACCGTGGGTAAAATTGGAGCAGGCCCGCAAGTGGACAATGCGGCATGGCAGGCGATGCTGACCGAGGCAAGTTATGGCCCGCTTGAAGCATTTGCCATATCTTTGCGTAAGACTTGGGAAACCACTATTATCAGCCTGAAAATGCTGGGCAAGATGGTGATGGGCGAGATTTCGATGAAAAATCTGAGCGGCCCGATCACTATCGCCGACTATGCCGGGCAGTCCGCCGAAATGGGTGTGGCGGCTTACCTCGGATTTCTCGCGTTGATCAGCGTCAGTCTCGGTGTGCTGAATTTATTGCCTATCCCCTTATTGGATGGGGGGCACTTGTTGTATTATGCTGCCGAATTGGTCAAGGGTAGCCCGGTATCCGAACAGGCTTGGGAAATCGGCCAGAAGATCGGCATCGCGTTGCTTGGCACGCTGATGGCATTTGCTATATATAACGATATTAATCGCCTAATCTCTGGTTAAAACATGAAACTAAAAAAGCTGGCGGGACTGATTTCCTTACTCTGTTTATCTCCCGCCTGGGCAATAGAGCCGTTTACCGTCGAGGATATTCGCGTCGAGGGCATACAGCGCACCGAAGCCGGCACGGTGTTTAGCTATCTGCCGGTCAAGATTGGCGATGTTATGAACGATCAGCAGGCGGCAGCAGCGATTCGCGCCTTATATGCCACCGGGTTCTTCAAGGATGTGAGCCTGGAAGTGGAGCAGGGTGTGCTGATCGTGCTGGTGCGCGAGCGCCCTTCGATAGCCAGTATCGAAATCAATGGCGTGAAGGATTTTTCCAAGGATCAGCTCAAGGACAACATGAAGTATGTGGGTTTGGCCGAAGCGCGCATATTCGATAAAGGCGTCATGGACAAAGCTACCCAGGAGTTGAAGCGCCAGTATGTGGCGCGCGGCAAATATGGCGTGAGCGTGACAGCCACCGTTACGGAATTGGAGCGCAATCGCGTCGGCATCTTGTTCAATGTGATTGAAGGTGAAGTCTCCAAAATCAAGCAGATCAACCTGGTCGGCAATCAGGCCTACAAGGAAGGCGAATTGCTGGATATGATGAAACTCAGCACGCCGGACTGGATGAGCTGGTTCAGCAATAGTGACCAGTATTCCAAGCAAAAGCTGTCTGCCGACATGGAGGCCATGCGCTCGTTTTACATGGACAACGGTTATCTTGAGTTCAGCATCGATTCCACGCAGGTATCCATCACACCGGACAAGAAAGATATTTACATCACCATCAATATTACCGAGGGTGCGAAATACACTGTTTCCAAGGTCGGAATTGCGGGTAATACGCTGATACCCAAGGATGAGGTTGAAAAGCTCATTCAGGTGAAAGCGGGTGATACCTTTTCGCGCAAGGCGCTGACCGAGACCAGCAAGAAAGTCGGTGAGCGTTTGGGTCAGGAAGGCTACGCCTTTGCCAACGTGAATGCGATTCCAGAATTGGACAAGGAAAAGCATCAGGTAGCCTTCAATTTTGTGGTTGACCCCGGGCAGCGTGTGTATGTGCGCCGCATCAATATCGCGGGCAACGATAAAACAAGGGATGAAGTCATCCGCCGCGAATTCCGCCAAGTAGAAAGCGCGTGGTTCGATATGGAGAAAATCAAGAAATCCAAGCAGCGCGTGGATAAGCTGGACTTTTTTTCCGAGGTCAATGTGGAGACACCTCCGGTTCAGGGCACCACGGATCAGATGGATGTGAATGTATCGGTAAAGGAAAAATCCACGGGTAATTTCTCGGTAGGTGCGGGTTTTTCAAACGGTGGCGAAGGATTGACGCTGATGGCAGGTATCACACAGGCCAATTTGTTCGGTAGCGGCAATCATGTTTCGACGCAAATCAACACCAGCAAGGTCAATCAGGTTTATTCGCTCTCCTATACCAACCCGTATTTTACCGATGACGGCGTGAGTCGCGGTTTTGATGTGTATAAGCGCGATACCGATTCGAGCAGCACGGCGGTGAGCCAATATTCATCGCATACGCTGGGCGGAGGCGTGCGTTTCGGCGTACCGATAGGCGAGGATGAGGGAATCAGTTATGGCTTGGCCTATGAAAGCACCAGGTTGGGGTTGTTGACAAATCCTTCGGCGCGCTTGATGCAGTATGTCAATACTTTCGGCGCGTCCAACAGCAATTTGTTGGGAACAATCGGCTGGACAAGGGATAGTCGCGACAGCGCGATTTACACCACTATGGGTACTGTGCAGCGCGCCTTTGCGGAAATTGCGTTGCCGGTGTTCGACATGCGCTATTACAAGCTCAACTACCAGCACCAGTGGTTTCATCCGGTGAGCAGCGATCTTACCTTGTTGTTGAACGGCGAGGCAGGTGTCGCAGGCGGTTATGGCGGAAAACCGATGCCGTTTTTCAAGAATTTTTATGCTGGTGGCACCGGTTCGGTGCGGGGGTATGATTCCAACTCGCTGGGGCCGCGCGATATCTACAATCAAGCATTGGGCGGCACAAAGCGCGTGATCGGCAATGCCGAGTTGCTGATGCCGGTTCCGGGAATCAAGGAGAAATCGGTGCGCTTGAGCGGATTTGTCGATGCTGGCGCGGTCTATGGTCAAGGCGATCTGCCGGGCAGCGCCGGATTGCGCTATTCTGCTGGCGCAGCATTTACCTGGATATCTCCGGCAGGGCCGATCAAGTTGAGTTATGCCGTGCCGCTTAACAAGCAGCAGGGAGATAAAATGCAAAAATTCCAGTTTAACTTGGGTTCGATGTTCTGATAGAACTACTGGTGGAACTACTGATGAAACTACTAGCCATTCCACTAGGCAAGCAAAGAACGGTTGCCAAGTGGCCGGTTATGATAAAGCAATTAGCCGATTAACCAAGCCGCCAGAAGGCGGTAGTCGAGTCGCTGGTTGAAATGTGTAAGGGGTGCCTAATGAAAATGATGATAAAAACGTGTGTGCTGGTTATGTTGCTTGGCGTGGGTGCGGCGCAAGCCTCGGATTTTAAGGTGGGTGTGGTGGATACCGAGCGCGTGTTACGTGAGTCCTCACCGGCGATTAAAGCGGAAAAAAAGATTGAAAAAGAATTCTCCGGACGTGATCAGGAAATCAAAAAACTGATGAAGCAGGCGAAAGAATTGCAAACTTTGCTGGAAAAGGATGGCGGCAAGTTGTCGGATGCCGATCACCGCAACAAGGAACGTGAGCTAACCGGCATGAACGTGAATTTGCAACGCATGCAACGCGAATTCCGCGAAGATTTGAATTTGCGCAAAAATGAAGAGTTGTCCATCGTGCTGGAGCAGGCCAACAAGGCGATCCAGGCGATTGCCGAAGCGGAAAAGTATGACCTGATCCTGCAAGAAGCGGTATATCGCAACCCGAGGATAGATATCACCGACAAAGTGATCAAGCATCTCGCCAGTGAAAAAACCGACAGTGGCAAGGACAGCAAATAAGCGATACGCAGGATGGATATCTCCTATCGGTTGGCTGACATCGCGGCACAGCTTGGCGGGCGCGTGCTGGGGGACACCGGGGTGCGCATTTCCCAAATCGCCACGCTGGAAAAGGCGCAGCCGAACCAGATCAGTTTTCTTACCAACAGCAAATATCGCGCACAACTGGTTACGACAAAAGCCGGTGCAATTATTCTTGGCCAAGCAGATATGGATTCGACAGATCTGCCCCGTATTATTTCGGATAACCCCTACGCCTATTTTGCCAAGGTTTCAGCCATGCTCAATCCTTTGCCGGAAGCCAAACCGGGTGTGCATCCCGGTGCGGTCATCGGCGCGAATGCGCGGATCGACCCGACGGCCAGCATCGCCGCAATGGCGGCAATCGGCGAGGGTGCAACAATCGGCGCATTCAGCGTAATCGGCGAGGGTTGCTGTATAGGCGCAAATACGACCATCGGCAGCCATGCCCGGCTGTATCCGGGGGTGGTGATCTATCACGACTGCGTGATTGGCGATAACCTGATTGCACATTCCGGTGCAGTGATCGGATCGGACGGCTTCGGCATTGCAATGGATGAGGGGCGCTGGGTCAAGATTCCGCAAATCGGCCGCGTGGTGATCGGCAACGATGTCGAGATCGGCGCGAACACTACCATCGACCGCGGCGCGCTGGACGATACGGTGATCGAAGACGGGGTAAAGCTGGATAATCAGATACAGGTTGCGCACAACGTGCGCATCGGCGCGCATACCGCCATCGCCGGATGCGTGGGCATCGCCGGTAGCGCCACCATCGGCAGTTATTGCCGCATCGGCGGCAGTGCGGGCATTCTCGGGCACTTGCAAATAGCCGATCATGTCGAAATCTCATCGTTTACGCTGGTTGGAAAATCCATCAAGGAACCCGGCAGCTACAGCGGGATATTTCCGTTCAGCAGCAACGATGACTGGCGCAGGAACGCCGTCCATCTGCGCCACCTCGACGATCTGGTGAAGCGCGTCAAAACATTGGAGCGGGAAATCGCATTATTGAAAGGATCAGACGAATGAGCATACAAATGGATATCCACGCTATCCTCGAACATCTGCCGCACCGTTACCCGTTTTTACTGGTGGATCGCGTGCTGTCGATCGAACCGGGCAAGGACATCGTCGCGTTGAAGAACGTCACGATCAACGAACCATTTTTTCCCGGCCATTATCCGCATCATCCGGTGATGCCCGGTGTGCTGATCATCGAGGCGATGGCGCAGGTTGCCGCGCTGTTATCGTTTAAGTCGATGGACAGTAAACCGGACGATAAGTCAGTGTATTACTTCGCCGGCATTGACGGCGCGCGTTTTAAACGCCCGGTCACTCCCGGCGATCAACTGATCATCAAGGTGACGCTGATGCGCAGCATGCGTGGCGTGTTCAAGTTCAGTGCCAGAGCAGAGGTTGATGGACAACTGGCCGCCGAAGCGGAATTGATGTGCACCGTAAAATCGGTGGCGTGATCTTGTATTTCGGGAGGCATCCATGATTCACCAAACCGCCATCGTTCACCCGGGCGCGCAGCTTGCCGACGATGTCGAGGTGGGCGCTTATTCCATCATCGGCGAGCATGTCGAGATTGGCGCCGGTACGGTGATTGGCCCGCATGTGGTAATCAACGGGCACACACGCATTGGCCGGCAAAACCGCATTTTTCAATTCTGCTCACTGGGCGAAATTCCGCAGGACAAGAAATATGCCGGCGAGCCGACACGGCTGGAAATTGGCGACCACAATACTATCCGCGAGTTCTGTACCTTCAACCTTGGTACCGCACAGGATGTGGGTGTGACGCGCGTCGGCAATCACAACTGGATCATGGCCTATGTGCATCTGGCGCACGACTGCCAGGTGGGCAACCACACCATTTTTGCCAACAATGCGCAGCTGGCCGGGCATGTCCATGTTGGCGATTACGCGATCCTCGGTGGCTTCACCGTGGTGCATCAGTTCGTCAGGATCGGCACGCACATCATCACCGGCATGGGTACGATCCTGTTGCAGGATTTGCCGCCTTACGTGCTGGCTTCCGGCAATCCCAGCTCGCCGCATGGCATCAACGCAGAAGGGCTGAAGCGGCGCGGTTTTTCGGGTACGGCGGTTACGGCGATCAAGCGTGCCTACAAGACATTGTACAAGTCCGGATTAAGCCTGGATGAAGCCAAAGCCGCGATAGGGGCGCAGTTGCCGGAGCATCCCGAGTTGCAGCCGCTGGCCGATTTTCTCGCCGCATCGGATCGTGGCATTATCCGCTGACCGGTAATTCTTCAATCAAAGTAACTATGTAGGGTGCATTCCATGCACCAATGAAAATGGTGCATGGAATGCACCCTACGATATTTCACTTTTGAGTTTGAAAATGAAACAACAGGTAATTATTCAATGCAGCAGAAAAAGATCGTAATCGGCATCGTCGCTGGCGAAGCCTCCGGCGACCTGCTCGGCAGCCACTTGATCGCAGCCCTGAAGGAAGCGCGCCCCGATGTTGAATTCGTTGGCATCGGTGGCCCGAAGATGCAGGCGGTCGGGATGAACGTATTGTTTCCGATGGAAAAGTTGGCGGTACGCGGCTACATCGAAGTGTTGCGTCATTATCGCGAGATCGTCGGCATTCGCCGCAAGCTGAAGAATTATTTACTGTCTAACCCACCTAGCTTGTACATCGCGGTGGATGCACCGGATTTCAATCTCGACCTGGAACTGGTACTCAAGCAGCGCGGCATCCCCACCATACACTATGTCAGCCCGTCGATCTGGGCGTGGCGCGGAGAACGCATCAATAAAATAAAGCACGCCGTATCCCACATGCTCGCGCTGTTCCCGCACGAACCGAAGTTGTATCAGCAGGCTGGCGTACCGGTGAGTTATGTCGGGCATCCGCTTGCCGATATGTTGCCGGATCATCCCAAGCGTGCCGAGATGCGCGAGACGATGCGCATTCCGCTGCAAGCCAGGGTGTTTGCTTTTCTGCCAGGCAGCCGCCAGAGCGAAGTAAAACATCTCGCGCGTACCTACATCGAGACCGCCAAACTGGTGCTGCAACAGATGCCAGATGCGCGCTTTCTGGTGCCGCTGGTCAGCCGCGAAACACGCGGCATTTTCGAGCAGGCTCTCTATGATTGCGACGCGCAACAACTGCCGATCACGCTGCTGTTCGGGCATGCGCAGGACGCGATGATCGCCGCCGACGGTGTGCTGGTCGCCTCCGGTACGGCGACGCTGGAATGTGCCTTACTCAAGCGCCCGATGGTCATCACCTATAAGATGCCTGCATTCTCGTGGTGGCTGATGAAGCGCAAGAGCTACCAGCCTTATTACGGGCTGCCCAACATTCTGTGCGAACGATTTGTTGTGCCGGAACTGATGCAGGATGACGCCACGCCGGAGAATCTCACCCAGGCGCTGCTCAACCTGATCAGCGACAAGGGTGCTGTGGCGCAACTCGAAGAGGCGTTTCTCGAATTGCACCGGGCTCTGCGCCAGAATACCGCACAGAAAGCGGCGGCGGCCATCCTGCCGTATTTGCCCTCAACAATTCTAAAGGACACGACGTAGGTTGAGCTACGCTTAGCCAAATCTACCAAAATGGGTGCAGGGGAGAAGGAAAATTCAGCAATCCAATATTCTCATTTGTGGTGTGGATGAAGCCGGAAGAGGCCCTCTGGCCGGCCCGGTGAGCGCGGCGGCGGTTATCCTCGACGCGAGTAATCCCATCGATGGTTTAGCCGACTCAAAAAAACTTTCCGAACGGCAACGCGACAAACTCGCTCCGATTATTCGAGAGCGCGCCTTGGCTTGGGCGATAGCCTATGCCGAAGTGGACGAGATCGACCGGCTCAACATCCTGCAAGCCACATTGCTGGCGATGCGCCGCGCCGTGCTGGCGTTGAATATCAAGCCGCAGCAGGTGCTGGTGGATGGTCTGTATTGCCCGCAAACCGGTATTCCCAGCCAGGCGATAGTGAAAGGCGACAGCAAAGTCGCGGCGATTTCTGCCGCTTCGATTTTGGCAAAAACTGCACGCGATGCGCTGATGCTCGAGTTGCACGAACAATACCCGCACTATGGCTTCGCCGACCACAAAGGCTATCCAACAGCCATGCACCTCGCCGCATTGCGCGAGCATGGCGTGTCCGCGGTGCATCGCAAGAGCTTCAGGCCGGTGCGCGAACTACTATTTACTTCGCTCACGTGATAAAGGCAGATATTACGGTAAAGTTTTTCCGGATGTTTCCTGTATGCGCATGGCATATTGAAACGCGAGGCACAAAGCTATCTGGAAGAAATTAAGGGCATCGAACTAATGGTGAAATAACAGAATGTTGCCAGTATCAAGCGCAGCATCCATAATGAAACAGGAGCCTGCTAGGAGTGCATTCCAGTAAAACAGTTACCATTCGCGGTGAGCTTGTCGAGCCGCTGGATGCCCGCCGATATTGGCCTTCGACAAGATCAGGCCGAACGGTTTATTTGTAATTGTTTTAGTGGGACAATCTACTAGCCGTGCTGGTGATGCCATTAGTTCAGGGTATATGTATGAAACGCGTCGGTAAATATGAAATTGTCAGAAAGTTGGGATGCGGTGCGACCAGCACGGTATATCTGGCGTTGGATCAATTCAACGACCAGCAGGTTGCTCTCAAGTTATTCAATTCAATCGCCATGCGCAATGCTGCTAATGTCAATGCGTACCGCAAATTGTTGCTCACAGAGGCTTCTCTGGCAGGAAAATTATCGCATCCGCATATCGTAAAAATAATCGATGCGGTTCTGGATGGCGAACTGAATTACATGGTAATGGAATATGTCGAGGGCGAAACCCTTGAGAAATACACCAAAGTAGATCGGCTTTTGCCGTTTGGTACGGTTGCGGAAATTATTTACAAATGCGGCAATGCATTGGAATATGCGCAGCGGCAAGGAGTGATACACCGCGACATCAAGCCAGCAAATATTTTGATGCAGAAGGAAGGCGACATCAAGATTGCGGATTTTGGATCGGCGTTGATTGAAAACCCGCATGTATCCCAACAGATGACCCAGGTGGCAGGCGTCGGCTCACCGGCCTATATGTCGCCGGAGCAAATTCAGGATCAGCCGTTGAGCCATCAGACGGATATTTATTCACTGGGTGTGACGTTGTACATATTGCTGACCGGCAGGCTGCCGTTTCATGCGGACAACAGCTACAGCCTCCTCTATCAGATCATGCATAGCGCCCCGCCACTGCCCAGAACCCTTCGCCCAGATATTCCAGAAGAGCTGGATGCCATCGTACAGCGCGCGATACAAAAGGATTTGTCGCAACGTTACCAGACATGGGGAGAGTTCACTTGCGACCTGGTTCACTTTTTCAGTAGCAACACAGAGGTTCAGGAAAATATTTCTGATACGGAAAAGTTTGACACCATGCGTTCGCTGCATTTTTTCAAGAATGTTGGGGATATCGAACTATGGGAGGTGTTACGCATCAGCGATTGGCGCGAGGTGCACAAGGGCGAATGCATCCTGCGTGAAAATGAGCAGTGCCGCGAGTTTTTTATTCTGGCCAGCGGCGAGTTAAAGGTGACGAGGCTGGATTGTGAGTTGGACCGATTGTGCAAAGGGGACTGTTTCGGTGAAATGAAATGTTTCCCCGACAGCAATTTTCTGCGTACCACCGCAATATGGGCGGAAACCGATGCCACCCTGATCGAGATCGATCTGGATGTGCTGGCCAAGGCTTCGGTGGAGTGCCGTTTCCAGTTTGACGATGCGTTCCTGTACATTTTGCTGAAACGCCTAGATGTGGCGAATATACGCATTTCCAGCCTATTGAGTAAATGAGGCGATGAGCCGGATGTGTTGCGCATCCGCGATACAGATGCATTCCAGTTATAATGATCATTCGATAAATTGCCCCGCACCCGCACCCGCACCCGCACCCGCAGCGCACTGGAAACTTGTTGCACGTATCAAGTGGATTAACTGTAAGGAGGAAATGACATGAATCTCTCTCCAGAAATTTTGAAAGTGCTGGAAGCTGCCCCGTTATTCCATGGGGTGCCCGGCAAATTATTTACCCCTAACTTAAGCGAATCCAATATACGCACCTTGAATTCGGGTGAAACACTCCTGGCTCCCGGTGAGGTCAACGATTCGGTTTATATTGTTCTTTCCGGGCGCCTGAATATTCAATTAACAAACCCAGATGCCGAGCCTATCGCCATGCTCGGTAAAGGGGAATGTGCGGGGGAAATGTCCATTCTTGGGGATGCCCATGATTTGACATACATCGTAGCCGCCACAAACTGCGAATTGCTTGCCATCGGACACGATGCCATGTGGGAACTGATCGATATCTCGCATCAGGCCGCGCATAATATATTAAGCGTGTTAAGCGCGCGTTTTCGTCCTGACAAGCGGATTGCGGCAGAAAACCTCGAACTTCATCACGGGTTTTCGGGAGCCGCCGTCATCGATGAGCTGACAGGTCTATATAACCGCCAATGGGTGGAAGAGAAATTCGATCGCCATTTGCGCCGCGATATTTCAAACAATAAACCAAGCTGCATCATGTTGCTGGAGATAGATCAGTTCAAGGAGTTTAGCGACAAGTATGGGCAACTTGGCAGCGAACAGGCGCTACGTGATACCGCGCATACCATGTTGTCCTGCTTGCGCCCGGATGACCAAGCGGGACGCTTCATCGGCGATCAATTCGCTGTTTTCATGCCCAACACTTCATTGGCTGAAGGCTGTATTGCGGCAGAAAGACTGAGGGCGTCCGTCAGTGGATCCATGATAGTGTTGCCCAGTGGCGATGCGTTACCGCCTGTCAGCGTATCTTTGGGAGTGAGTATGGCGAATCAGGACGATACGTTAGTCGGCTTGTTTGCGCACGCCGACGATGCTTTGCGTGAAGCTGTAAAAAGTGGCGGTGATTGCGTAAAGTGGTATGAAAAAGACATAAAGCGCAACCCGGTACAATCATCGGCAAGTGCAGATAAGCCGACAGATGTGGGCACACCGGCAAGCTCAGATAAGCCGACAGGTGCGGGCACATCGGCAAGTGCAAATACTGCCCTGCCAGTCAAACCTTTTATGTCTCTTTGGCCTGACGCGCGCTAACCAAATGGAAGCAAAAACCAAGGCATGATTTCCCAAGGCTGGTTATTATTCAAACATCGGCTTTGAGGCCTCTAAAATCTACATCTGCAGTTTGAAGAAGAATCATCCAGCCTGACGCGCCCTATTGATGCAGACGCTTTGGCATCATGTGCCTCTCCAGAAATACCCCTGATCAGTCTGTTCCAATCCCGGATAAATGTTGAACAAGCCCAATACAGCACAGCGCGAAGCGATAACTTATCTTGACGGCCCTTTGCTGGTGCTGGCTGGTGCGGGCAGCGGCAAGACGCGCGTGATTACACAGAAAATTGCCCATCTGGTGGAGCGGTGCGGCTATGCGCCGCGCAACATCGCCGCGATTACTTTTACCAACAAGGCGGCTAATGAGATGCGTGAGCGCGTCGGTGCCTTGTTACAGGGCAAGAATGCAAAGGGCCTGTTGGTGAGCACCTTTCATTCGCTTGGCATGAACATCCTGCGCGCCGAAGCAAAGCTGCTGGGCTACAAGCCGCAGTTTTCGATTTTTGATAGCGGCGATAGCTGGAAAATTCTCAGCGAACTGGCCAATTCCGGCGACAAACAAGAGATTCGCGATATTCAGACACAGATTTCGAGCTGGAAATCGGCTTTTGTCGCACCGGAACAGGCCGCCCAAGGAAATATCGGGTCTGCCGAGAACGAGAAGGCAAGAACATATGCCCGCATTTATACACGCTACCAGGAAACGCTGCGCGCCTATCAGGCGGTGGATTTCGACGACTTGATCCACCTGCCGGTGGTGTTGTTCAAGGAGCATCCCGAAGCCTTGTTTCGCTGGCAGAACCGGCTGCATTACCTGCTGATCGACGAATACCAGGATACCAATGGTTGTCAGTACCAGTTGACCAAGCTGCTGGCGGGCAGCCGCGCCGCATTCACTGCGGTGGGCGACGACGATCAGGCCATTTACGCGTGGCGCGGTGCGAGTATCGAGAACCTGCACAATCTGCGTAATGATTACACTAGGCTGCGCGTCATCAAGTTGGAGCAAAACTACCGTTCCTCGCAGCGCATCCTCAAGGTGGCGAATCACCTGATCAACCACAATACCAAAGTGTTTGAAAAGCGCCTGTGGAGCGATCACGGTATCGGCGATCCGGTGCGCATCTATGCGGCACGCGATGACGAGCACGAGGCGGAGAGCGTGGTGATGAAGCTGATGGCGCACAAGTTTGAGCACCGCACCAAATATTCCGATTATGCGATCCTGTATCGCAGCAATCACCTGTCGCGCGCGTTCGAAGAGCAACTGCGCACCCAGCGCGTGCCTTATACCGTCAGCGGCGGCACGTCGTTTTTCGAGCGCGCCGAGATCAAGGATATCACCGCCTACCTGCGGCTGATCGCCAACCCGGACGACGATCCGGCTTTCATTCGCGCCATCACCACGCCGAAGCGCGGCATCGGCAACACGACGCTGGAGAAGCTCGGCAGCCATGCCGGGGGGCGCCATGTCAGCCTGTTCGAGGCAGCTTTCGAGATAGAGATGGAGCAGCAACTGCCGCCACGCCAGCACGAAGACCTGATGACTTTCTGCAACTTTATCAACCGCATTCAGGAGCGCGCCGACAAGGACCCGTGCGGCGAATTGCTCGATGAATTGCTGCGCGCGATCAACTACGAGGCGTGGCTATACGATTCGCACGAGCCGCATCAGGCGCAAGGCAAATGGGAAAACGTGCAGGAATTTACCGGCTGGCTCAAGCGCAAGGGCGAAGCCGACGAAAAATCGCTGATCGATATGGTGCAGACTATCGCGCTGATCAATATGCTGGAAGGCAAAAACGAGGAGCCGGACGCAGTTTCATTGTCCACGTTGCACGCCGTCAAGGGGCTGGAATTCCCGCATGTGTTCATCGTCGGCGCGGAGGAGGATATCCTGCCGTTTCGCGACAGCGACGAAAAACAGATTGAGGAAGAGCGCCGCCTGATGTATGTCGGCATCACGCGCGCCGAGCGCAGCCTGCAAATCAGCTACTGCAACCGCCGCAAGCGCGGCAAGGAGTGGCTGGCCTGTGAGCCGAGCCGCTTTTTGACAGAAATGCCGGAAGGAGAACTGGTCTATGCGGGTGGCCACAAGGAAGCTGCGCCGACCCTCAGCAAAGGCGAGGGCATGGATAAGCTGGCGAGACTGAAGGCGATGCTCAATAAGGAACCTTCAACCTAGAAAAAGCAGTTGTCCACGAAAGTCACGAAAAACACAAACAAATTCAAAGGACTCAATGCTGCTAATGAATACCCAATGGGTGAATCACCAAATCAATGCAACTTATTGTTTTATTCCGTGCTTTTCGTTAACCAATGACTTAGCGCAGGTTTTACCGCGCTTAGTCAGATGGCTAGTTAGTTCATCAGGATAAATTGCAGTTTTTAGGTTTTTGACTAATTAAGTGAGGTAAACCCCCGGCTCTGCCGGTGGACTCCAAAAGTTTGACTTATATAGCGGCCATGCGAATTTGGCGATGATTGCTGTAGCTTCCTCCCTTTCAAGGGGAGGGCTGGGGTTAACCAGCGACTTGGCCGCTGTATTTTGCGGCCTAGTCGAATGGCTAGTTGTTCCATCAGGGGATGGGCTTGGGTGGTGGAGTAGATGTGCAAATCCCAGCCTTCTCACTGAAGGGGAAGGAGAACCCCCAGCCGCCTTGGGCGGCTCATGGTTTTATCAGCCCCTTTGAGGGACTCACCCAATAAGCCCCCGGCTTTGCCGGGGGTAATTTAACTCGCCTGATCGACGGGATGACGACGCTGATGCCGGCCGAGTTCGATGCGGAAACATGTTTTTGCATACGTGCCGAGCGCGGTGCAGGGAAGGTAGAGCGCGGATTGGAATTATTGCAAAAGGCAGGGCGGATTCAATAACCAACCGCAACAGTTAATGTTTAGTAGCCGTTTTAGCGAGTTCCATATTGTGCAGGAGTTCGCTGTAAACCTCTACCGGTGA
>Ga0154345_162_pt2 | contig 19450 bp, 15 predicted proteins | sample RifGroA2_FD_115873 | JGI IMG/M metagenome (GOLD analysis project Ga0154345, IMG submission 115873) | Gallionellales bacterium GWA2_55_18 | reverse complement strand
TTCCTCGAGGAATTGCGAGTAGTCGAGCTGCGACTGCGGAGCCTGCTGCTGGCGGGTGTTGAATTGGTTGAAGACGGTCATCAGCACGAGGGCGACAACCAGCCAGATCGCAATACTTTTAAACATGTTATTCAAGATAGCTCCTTAAGCGGCAACACCACGGTTGCCGAGGTCGTTCATTAGACTATGTATTGCCTGATTACTCAAGAGCCTCCTGAGCCGGAGACAAATGCAGTTTTTTGGTGCCCAGAAGATACACTTCGCTGCTCCGGTCACGCGAAGCTTTCGGCTTGCGCGTCACCACTTTGGCGAAACGGCTGCGCATTGTCTTGTAAAAATCCTCGAACCCCGCGCCCTGAAACACTTTAACCAGAAAACCGCCCTCCGGTTCCAACCATTCGAGTGCGAATTCCATTGCCAGTTCCGCAAGATGCATGGCGCGCGCCTGATCGACCGAAGCTACCCCGCATATATTGGGTGACATATCGCAAATTACAAGGTCGACCGGCTTGCCTTGCAGCAAACCCTCCAATTGCTTCAACACGGCATCGTCGCGGAAATCGCCCTGGATAAATTCCACGCCAGCCAGCGGATTGAGCGGCAGCAAATCCAGCGCGACCACCTTTCCGTTGCGCCCGATCTTGCCGGCAGCCACCTGCGACCAGCCGCCCGGCGTCGCACCCAAATCCACCACCACTGCGCCGGGCTTCAACAGGCGGTCTTTGGCATCGATTTCCAGCAGTTTGTAGGCGGCGCGCGAACGATAGCCCTCCTTTTGTGCAAGTTTCACAAAAGGATCGTTGATATGCTCGCGCATCCATTGCTTGCTGGTTTTGGAAGGCTTCATCGCTTAAACATGAAAAAAGCGCTTATCCACGAAAAACACGAAATGCACGAAAATATACTCCTGAAATTTTGCGATTGTCGGCAGCGCATGGTGATTGAGTTGTTGCATCTTTTCAACTTGTTGATTCTTTTTGTGAGTTTCGTGGTTTTCGTGGATGAGAAAAGGTTTTTAGGCTAAAATCCTGCCTCATTCGAAAGGCACGTCATGTTATCTCTTACCGTATCCGAACGCCTCGCCCTGAAAGGCCGCGCCCACGCCTTGAGCCCAATCGTGATGATCGGCAACGCAGGCTTGACCGAGGCGGTATTAAAGGAAATCGCAGCGAGCCTGAAAATCCATGAGCTCATCAAAATCAAGGTTATGGCGGAACGTCCGCAACGCGAAGCTATTTTGACGGAGATATGCACTAAGTTGAATGCCGCGCCGGTACAACATATCGGCAAGATTCTGGTGGTCTATCAACCCAACCCGGAGGCGCACCAGATCGAAATCAAGAAGATGCCGCGCCACAAGGGCAAAAAACCGCTGACCAAGAAACAACTGGGGAGTCGGGCGTAGGGGCGCAATTTATTGCGTCCTAAAGGGCGTGATAAATCACGCCCCTACAGACCCCGCCTAGATGTACTGCACGTCTACCACCTCATATTCTCGTACCCCGCCCGGCGCCTGCACTTCGGCGATGTCGCCGCTGTATTTTCCGATCAGCGCGCGCGCAATCGGTGAGCTGATGGATATCTTGCGCTCCCTGATGTTCGCCTCATCATCGCCGACGATTTGATAGGTGATAACGTCACCGTTGTTGACATCTTCCAGAATCACCGTCGAACCGAACACGCAACGACCATCCGCATTGAGCGTCTTGGGATCGATGACCTGTGCGCTGCCCAGCTTGCCTTCCAGTTCGACGATGCGTCCTTCGACAAACGATTGGCGCTCCTTGGCGGCATCGTATTCGGCATTTTCAGACAAGTCACCCTGCGCGCGCGCTTCGGAGATGGCGTTAATCACAGCCGGGCGCTCCACCGTCTTGAGGTGATGCAACTCCTGACGCAACAATTCAGCGCCGACGACAGTCAATGGAATTTTACTCATGCCTGAACTTCCTTTATTTATTGGGGCAGGCGCCGGTGCAGCGCCTGTATGTCATATACCTGCAATTCGGCGAGGTGCTGCATCCCGACACAGGCGGCGCGCGCTCCGGCCAATGTGGTGTAATACGTGACGCGCCCCTGCAGTGCGGCATGGCGGATGGAATAGGAATCGCGCATCACGCTCGGTTTGCTGTCCACCGTGTTGATGATCAGGCTGACCTCGCCATTCTTGATCATGTCCACGATATGCGGGCGGCCCTCCGCCACCTTGTTCACCACGGTCACTGCGACGCCCGCCGCGCCGATCACGGTTGCCGTGCCGCGCGTCGCCAGGATAGTGAAACCGAGCTGCGCCAGCGAGCGGGCAACTTCCACCACGCCCGGTTTGTCCGCTTCGCGCACACTGATAAACACGTTGCCTTCTTTCGGCAACTTGACGCTGGCGGCCAGTTGCGATTTTACGAAAGCCTCGGCGAAAGTTTCGCCGACGCCCATCACCTCGCCGGTGGATTTCATTTCCGGCCCGAGAATCGTGTCCACGCCGGGGAATTTGATGAACGGGAACACCGCTTCCTTGACCGAGTAGTACGGAGGGATTATTTCTCTGGTGATGCCTTGCTGCGCCAAGCTTTGCCCGGCCATGCAGCGCGCCGCGATTTTCGCCAGCGGCATGCCGGTCGCCTTGGACACGAAAGGCACGGTGCGCGAGGCGCGCGGGTTCACTTCCAGCACATACACGGTGCCGGCCTGGATGGCGAATTGCACGTTCATCAGGCCGACCACGTTGAGCGCCTTGGCCATAGCTATGGTTTGGCGGCGCAATTCGTTTTGCAACTCCTCCGACAGGCTGAACGGCGGCAACGAACAGGCCGAATCGCCGGAATGCACCCCGGCTTGCTCGACGTGTTCCATGATGCCGCCGATGATCACCTGCTGGCCATCGGACACCGCATCCACATCCACTTCAATCGCGTCGTTGAGGAAGCGATCCAGCAGGATCGGCATGCGCTCGGGATATGTCTTGGACATTTCTTCGGCAGCGCGCATGTAGCGCTCCAGGTCGGCTTGCGCGTGGATGATTTCCATTGCCCGCCCGCCCAGTACATTGGAAGGGCGCACCACCAGCGGATAACCTATTTCTGCGGCTCCGGTGAGACCGTCCGCCACGCTGCGCGCGGTGCGGTTGGGCGGTTGTTTCAAACCCAGCCGATGCAGCATTTGCTGAAAGCGCGCGCGGTCTTCCGCGCAGTCGATCATGTCCGGCGTGGTGCCGATGATTGGTACGCCGTTTTTTTCCAGGCCGTGTGCCAGCTTGAGCGGAGTCTGCCCACCGTACTGTACGATCACGCCGATGGGTTTTTCCACAGCGACGATTTCCAGCACATCCTCAAGCGTCAGCGGCTCGAAATAAAGGCGATCCGAAGTGTCGTAATCGGTGGACACGGTTTCCGGGTTGCAGTTGACCATGATGGTCTCGTAGCCGTCCTCGCGCATCGCCAGCGCGGCATGTACGCAGCAGTAATCGAATTCGATACCCTGTCCGATGCGGTTCGGCCCGCCGCCCAGCACCATGATTTTTTTGTTGTTGGTGGGCTGCGCTTCGCACTCTTCCTCGTAAGTGGAATACATGTAGGCGGTATTGGTGGCGAACTCGGCGGCGCAGGTGTCCACGCGTTTGAACACCGGGCGTACGCCGAGCGCATGGCGGTAGGCGCGCAACGCGGCCTCATCGGTATCCAGCAAATCCGCGAGCCGCGCATCGGCAAAACCGTTGCGCTTCAGCGTGCGCAACTCGTCCGCGTCCAGGCTTTCCAGATTGCGGTCGGCGAGCGTTTTTTCCTGGCGGATCAGGTCTTCGATTTGCACGAGGAACCACGGGTCGATCTTGCTCAGCGCAAATACTTCCGCCACGCTCATGCCGTGGCCGAACGCATCGGACACCGCCCAGATGCGCTCCGGTCCCGGGCTGCCGAGTTCGGCGCAGATCGTTTCGCGGTCGTTGAATTTCTGATCCAGCCCGTTCACGCCGACTTCCAGCCCGCGCAAGGCTTTCTGAAACGATTCCTGAAAGGTGCGACCAATCGCCATCACTTCGCCTACCGACTTCATCTGCGTGGTCAGGCGGTCATTGGCCTGCGGGAATTTCTCGAAGGCGAAGCGCGGGATCTTGGTAACCACATAGTCGATGGTCGGCTCGAACGAGGCGGGGGTCGCGCCGCCGGTAATGTCGTTCTTCAGTTCATCCAGCGTGTAGCCCACCGCCAGCTTGGCCGCAACTTTGGCAATCGGGAAGCCAGTGGCCTTGGAGGCCAGCGCGGAGGAGCGCGACACGCGCGGGTTCATCTCGATCACCACCATGCGCCCGTCGTCCGGGTTGATGGCGAACTGCACGTTGGAGCCGCCGGTATCCACGCCGATTTCGCGCAGCACTGCGATGCTCGCGTCGCGCATGATCTGGTATTCCTTGTCGGTCAGCGTCTGCGCCGGGGCGACGGTGATCGAGTCGCCGGTATGCACTCCCATTGGGTCGAGGTTTTCGATGGAGCAGATGATAATGCAGTTGTCGGCACGGTCGCGCACCACCTCCATCTCGAATTCTTTCCAGCCGAGCAGCGATTCCTCGATCAACAGCTCGCGCGTCGGCGAGGCTTCCAGCCCGCGTTCGCAAATGGCCATAAATTCCTCGCGGTTGTAGGCGATCCCGCCGCCGCTGCCGCCCATGGTGAAGGAGGGGCGGATAACAGTCGGGAAACCCATTACCTGCTGCACCTGCAACGCCTCTTCCATGCTGTGTGCGATCGCCGAGCGCGCCGAAGCCAGTCCGATGCGCGTCATCGCCTGCTTGAATTTTTCGCGGTCTTCCGCCATGTCGATGGCCTCGCGCGATGCGCCGATCATTTCGACGTTGTATTTTTCCAACACACCGTGGCGTGCCAGATCGAGCGCGCAATTCAGCGCGGTCTGCCCGCCCATGGTGGGCAGGATCGCATCCGGTTTTTCCCTGGCGATGATCTTCTCCACCATCTTCCAAGTGATCGGCTCGATATAGGTCGCATCCGCCATCTCCGGGTCGGTCATGATGGTGGCCGGATTCGAGTTCACCAGGATGACGCGATAGCCTTCTTCCTTGAGCGCCTTGCAGGCCTGCGCGCCGGAATAGTCGAACTCGCACGCCTGCCCGATGACGATGGGGCCGGCGCCGATGATCAGGATGCTTTTAATGTCTGTGCGTTTTGCCATTTGTTATTTGGGGGCTAGAGGCTAGGGATTAGGGGCTGAAAGATTTTTCTGGTCACCAATCTCTTAATCCCTAGCTCCTGCTTTTTTCATCATTTCAATAAATTTGTCGAACAAATAATCCACATCATGCGGCCCCGGACTCGCTTCGGGGTGTCCCTGGAAACAGAACGCGGGTTTATCGGTCAATTCAAAGCCTTGGAGCGTGCCGTCGAACAGCGACACATGCGTGACGTGCGCATTCGTCGGCAATGTCGCCGCATCCACCGCGAAGCCGTGGTTCTGGCTGGTGATCATCACGCGCTTGCTCTGTGTGTCCTGAACCGGATGGTTCGCGCCGCGATGGCCGAACTTCATCTTCACCGTCTTCGCGCCCAGCGCCAGCCCCATGATCTGATGACCGAGACAGATGCCGAACAGCGGTATTTCAGCCTCGATGAATTTCTTCGTCGCCGCAATTGCGTAATCGCATGGCTCGGGGTCGCCGGGGCCGTTGGACAGAAACACGCCATCCGGTTCCATCGCCAGCACTTCAGAAGCCGGGGTCTTTGCGGGTATCACGGTGATGCGGCAGCCGCGCTCCGCCAGCATGCGCAGAATATTGCGTTTCACCCCGAAATCGTAGGCCACCACATGGAATTTGTGGTGTGTAGCTTCGCCATACCCCACGCCCAGCGCCCATTCGCGCTGCGTCCACGAGTAGGGTTCGGCGCAGCTTACCTCTTTGGCCAGATCCATCCCGGCCAACCCGGCAAAACCGCGTGCCGCCGCGAGTGCTGCCGCCTCGTCCGTGCCGGTGGCGATACAGCCGTTCTGCGCGCCCTTGGAGCGCAGGATACGCGTCAGCTTGCGCGTATCGATCCCGGCGATGGCCACCACGTTGTTGGCCTTGAGGTAATCGGGCAAGGATTGCGTGCTGCGGAAGTTGCTCACCGCCAGCGACAGATCGCGGATCACCAGTCCGCTGACGAATACCTGGCGCGATTCCACGTCTTCGGTGTTTACTCCGACGTTGCCGATATGCGGATAGGTCAGCGTGACGATCTGTTTGCAGTAGGAGGGGTCGGTGAGGATTTCCTGATAGCCGGTCATCGAGGTATTGAACACCACCTCGCCGACGCTGCTGCCGGAAGCCCCGATGGCAGTGCCGCGAAACACCGTACCATCGGCAAGCACGAGAATGGCAGGGTTCGTTTGCGGCACCGGAATACTCCCAAAGCGGTTTACATAAAGAAGCGGGACGAACCGTATGTCCATCCCGCTTTGAATTGGCGCGTATTATAGCGGATTAGAGGTGCGGCATCAAACCGGATCGGTAATCCGCATCCCACTGCCTTATCGGCATAAGGGGAAATCCAAATAAATTCAGAGCTGCTTTGTTATGCAGCAGAGACCCTGCGCAACCACTCGAAAAGGACAATAATCAGCAAGAGGAACAGCCCGAGCCCAAGCAAAATAGTTATTCCACGCGTCCTCTCCGAGGTTCTTGCAAAACTCACTCCTGTGGCAATTTCAGGCACACATTTCCAGCAGGGAATCAAAATAAGCCAGAAGGCCATGGTGGTTAAAAAGCTACCTAAGTCAGAGGCGACAATGACTATAAATGCGGTTATGCCACTTGCCAGCTTGACTGCGCCCATGGCTCTGACCCTGGCAGATGAAACATCTTTCACCGGCTTGCTCTTGGGTTGCTTTTTCAGGATTTTTTTAAATAGCTCCATGATCCCTTCTATTTGCGATATCGCTCAATATCATCTTTCCAAGGGGGCTATCGCAACAATCACCCCCCGCAACCTGGGCGCACATCGATTACTTCAACACTAACCTGTTCTGCGGGACATGCGGGTTTGGGCGATATCGTCGACGTATCCCCAAAACAACCTGGACCGCCGCCAATGAAATTCTTATGGATGCCGTCATAGTTGACCATGCTTCCCGCGCATCGGGCGCGGTAATGCACATTGATGCAACCGACTGCCTCCGGTTTTATGTTGGGCCTATTTCCACCCACTTCATATGACCCGAAGCAGTTCTTGACACCCAACCTGATGCCGCTTCTCATGGCATTCAGATATTGCCCCTGCGCCTGCTCCTTTGCTCGCTGTTCGGCCAGTTTTGCGGCGGCAGCCTCTGCCTCCCTGCGCGCCTGTTCTTCCTTGCGCGCCTGCTCTTCCCTGCGCGCCTGCTCCTCGCGACGTGCCTGTTCCTCGCGGCGTGCCTGCTCCTCCCGCTTGGCCTGTTCTTCCCGTTTTGCCTGCTCCTCGCGCTGTCGCGCCTCGCGTTCCTTGCGCTGCTGGCCGGCGGTTTGTTCCTCGGTGCGGCGCTGGTTTTCGCGCCTTCTCTCCATTTCGCGCGCGTCCCGTTCCTGGGCCTGCCGTTCTTCTTTCTTCTTCTGCGCCTCTTTCCGTTCGGCTTCGCGCCTCCCCTGTTCGGCCATGGCACGCTCGCGCTCCGCGCGTTCCTGCTCTGCGGCCTTCTTTGCGGCAAGCTTGCGGTCGGCCTCCTTTTTGGAAGCCATCTTGGCGCGGCGCCTGTTCTCGTTCCAAGCCTGTCGATTGTACTCTTCCTCCTCTTCCTCTTCCGCCTCCAAGCGCTGGCGCCGTTTTTCAAGTTCCGCCATCTGGCGCTTGCGCTCTTCTTCCTCTTCCGCCTCCTGGCGCTTGCGCTCTTCCTCGGCGATTTTCGCCTTTTCATTTACGACGTTCTGCCTCGCCTCCGCCAGCACCTTCTTGTCCTGGCCACTGTTCGCCACCTTGGCCGCCCTGGCGATCTCGCCCTCGCTGCACGTGAAGTCCCGCGCTCGGGTGCAGGTGTTGGCCTTCTCGATGGCTGCCTGGAAATCCTGCTTGTCGAGCTTGTCAACCTTGTCGAACCGGTCGGCCATGTCGAACACGTTAGCCGCAGCGGGTGAAACGATCAACGCTATAGCGATGAAGGTAACTACAAGCGCTGAAGATTTACATGGCGGAATAATTTTCATGGCGTTCCCTTAACAAAAATTGACTGCCTGAGCCGGATGATTCATTTTGGTTCATCCCTATCAAGCAGGTATGGCGAAATATGCTTGCGTATTTCGTTTGGGCACAGAGTTGGACTGGTCAATGTCGCCGTGGCGTCGGCGTAGGAGTAACCATGCTCGGCACCGCACCTCGGAACACGTGCCGCAAACTGGCAGGTCAGATGGCTTATGTCATGCGCGCCAACAATACCGGTATCTACAAAGAAAAACTCATAGTCGGAGCGGTTGTAGCGACGAATATTGAATCTGCTGGTGACCTCGCGCACATAAGAGAGAATTTCTTTGCCCATGTAAATCCGATAGATAATCGGATCGCGTTTTTTCTCTTCTTCCTGCAACTGGAACCAGTGTGTTACTGGTGAGGTGTTGAACGTAAATGTCGCCGACACATTGGGCGAAAGGTAGGCAATATATTGAGCAATACCGCCACCCAAGGAATGCCCGGTGAGAAAAATCTCGATAGGCTTGCCGTCTGGCCTAGTTTTTTTTGCGAGTTCATCGATCACCGGTATGACGTAGAGCTTGGCCCGTCGGTACTCCGCGCCGGCAAAGGGCAGCACTCCGCTCAGATTAGCTCCCCAGTCGCGGCGCGCCTCGTACAATGTGTCGTTCTCCGTGCCACGAATGCCGATCACCGCCTTGCCAATCTCACCCTTTTCGTTGCTGTAAACATAGGTCTCAAAATACAGGCCACTTTCGCCGTAGCAGGCGCCGGGCACCGTCCAGCGCGCCCAGCCACCATTGGCGTCTCGCGGCATATCGAGCAATACGTCGCGGTGTTCGGGATGAGCAAGATACTCGCAGGCGCGGTCTTTACGCACTTTGTCATCTGCAATATCCTTGCGGTACACCGTTTTCGCAAACAACGCCATCAGTGCAAACTGACTGGCGCGCTCCGTTCCTCCAGCCTCCTCAAAAATGGGCGGATAGGTTACGACAGCAGATTCCGGCGTAATACGAATATTGTTATATTTGTCAGGTGTCGAACAGCCGCCCAGTTGGAGCACAAGAGTAAGCAGCCCCAGAAGAGTCAAGATTTTGCATGTGGCGGCTCTCATCAACATGAACCACCCCCGCTACAGGAGCGTCCTGGCGAGACGGAAACCGTACATGTAGTAACGGTTCGCCGGAACGTTCCTGCTGCGGATCGCCGCGCGCGCGTTGTTCGAGAGGCTGAACCACGCGCCGCCGCGAAGCACGCGCTTCGCGCCATCCCCCTGCCAGGCAGTGCCATCCGTAGGCGCGCCGTTATAACTGTCGTGGTAGCTGTCTTCCACCCATTCCCACACGTTGCCGCTCATGTCGTATAAGCCCCATGCATTGGCCTGTTTCTGGCCCACGGGGTGGGTCTTTTCTTTGCTGTTGCGGATTTGCCACGCCACGGCATCAATGTCGTCGCTGCCGCAATAGGTGTGCCGCCCTCCCGCGCGGCAGGCGTATTCCCATTCCGCCTCGGTAGGCAGGCGGTACTGCTTGCCGGTCCGGGCGTTGAGCTTGCGGATGAATTCCTGGATGTCGTTCCAGCTTACACTCTCCACCGGGCAGGTATCGCAACCCTTGAATCCGAATTCCGGCGGATCGCTCCCCATCACCTCGCGCCATTCTTTTTGGGTGACCTCGTATTTGCCCATCGCAAACGGCTTCACATCGACGCGGTGCACGGGTTTCTCGTCATTGTCTCCATTGCTCGCACCCATCTCGAAGCTGCCTGCGGGGATCATCACCATCCCCTCGGCGTCGAGCTGCGCGCGCTCCTCGTGCAGGCGCTGCTGCCCAGCCGCATTCAGGGTTCTGGAGAGCACTGCCTCGACCTTCTTCATCACGCCGTCGCCCATGCGGATTTCCTGCTCGAAGACCCGGTCGTACATGGGGTACTTCTTCTCCACGCGCAGCCTGAGCACACCTTCAGGCACCTGCATGTCGAGCGGGCATTCGCCCTTGAATTTGCCATTGACCGTCACTTCCGCGCCTACGTCGTCACCTTCGCACGTCACGCGCAGCCCGGAGGTGGCTGCTGGTGGCGGTTCGGCGGCTGGCGCTGCGGCGGGTGGCCTCGCATCGGCGATGGGAGCGGCAAGGGTGAGAAGGACGGCGAGCGGGATGATGTAATAAACGGGACTTTTCATGGCGGCGCTCCTTGTCGGTTGATGGTTGTGGGATGTTTTTTGTCTCTAAGCGCTTATGAAAAATGCGTCATTTCTGCGCAGACGGAAATTTAACCTGCCGACATGGCTGTGTTTCCGCCTGCGCGGGAGCGACAGTCGTGGCATGCAGACAGTAGCCAGGATGCAGCGCAGCGGAATCCGGGTGCGCCCGGTCTCTCATGGTTTGCACAGTGGGTCTTTCAGGGCGCTGACTTGTACGCTATCCAATGTCGGCAAATTATTTTCGGCCAAGCTCTCCTTTAACGTATTGAAATCTTTGCCGTCTGCATTTTTGATTTTATCGAGCAAGTCTTTCCAGTTATTGATAGCCTTTTGCGCCTGTGTCCGGTAGTCGTCCGCCAATTTTTTTGTCGCAATAACAATCTCATTTCTCTTTGCCCTCTTCAGCCCTGCCTCTGCCAGCAATACATCTTTCTTGGCAGCATCCTTTTCCAGCCAAGCTTGAGTTAATGCAATGGATTCGGCAGTGGCATAACCGGAAATCTTCGTGATACATTTTTCGTGCAACTCTGCTCTAAAACCTGTATCAGGCGCAACAAAGGGTTTATCTAAGCCAGAGACAGAAAGCTCTTTCGCCTTGGTTTTTGTCGCCAAATCATCCACGGCCTTCTTGAGAAAGGTTTTGGTCGCTTCGATGTGCGCAACCTGCGCGGGGAAATCGTCCAGCACTGCATCCATCCCTTTGCTGCCTTCGAGCGCCGTGCCCGCAACCTGCGCAGTAGTGCTGGTGATCTTGCTGACGGCAGCGAGGATTACCTCGGGAGATTTTTCATCACCACGCATCATCAGGTTGGCCGCATGTATCTTGGCCATGGCATTGATCGCCGTGTTAACTCCCGGATCGCTGGCATACTTGATGGAGTCGGATGCTTCCTGAAAGCCCGCGATGACGCTGCATTGCCCGTGGTAGTAAAGCGCGTCCTTGATGGCTGCCTCGACCGGGTAGGCTTCGTAATCCCTGGCCTGCCCCTTGGTCTGGATTTGCTCGTAAACGGTTTGCCTGCGCTTATCGATACCGTCGACGATCACGTAGGCGGCGAGGTTGGACATGAAGTCCTGATTAAATTCTGCGCGCGAGCCGCTGGAGATGGCAGATAGCCCCGCCCAGTTGCTGGCAGCGGAAGCGGAATTGACCAACGCGCCCGCAGTACCCGCGATGGTGGCAAACACGCCCAAGCCGAAATTGGTACGCGAGAAGGTGCGCTGGAGATTGCCCTTGTAGGCGTTGCAGCGCTGTGCCGAGGCTGCCAGCAGGCGTTCCTGCAAGGCGTTGCGCGAGGATTTCTTTTGTTGCGGGTCGCTGGCCTGCTGAATCTGGCCGTTGTAGTAATGCAGGGCGGTGTCGAGTTGCTTTTGTGTGGTGGCAGACGTGCTTGCCGCAACCGTTGGTATCCCGTTTATATTGGCGGAGCTGTCGGTGTAACTGCATTTCTTGGGATCACCTTGCGGCGCATATTGACAAAGCAGGTTGCTTAGATCAATCGTTTCAAACGATTCCCGGTCAGTCAGTTGGTACGCGCCTGTGACATCAACCGATTTGGTCTCTTCATAATACTGGCCGGGTGTGGCGCACCCGACCAGCAGGAAGATCAGGGCTATTCCCGGCAAAGCGCGCCAGAAAAGCGCGGCTGCAACGAAACTTTCTGGAATCAGCCTACCAAAGCTGAGTGCTGAGTGCTGAGTGCTGAGTGCTGAGTGCTGAGTGCTGAGTGCTGAGTGCTGAGTGCCGCTCGTGGCGCGGAGCCGGTGCGCAGCCCGCCGCAGATTGCATATATTGCCGTGACATAGCTTCCCCTTTGAACAAGATATTCCGCCCGCGCCATTTCTTTCCGGCGCACGCATCCATACGGAGAAAATTCCCCCGCCTCGGCCCACCTCGCTTGAGATGATCTTGCGCCAGCTCCTGTTCTGGGGTTCCACCGGTTGCCCCGTACCGTACTTGCGGCAAGGTGTGCATACGGCTGATTTGCAAGAGAATTAAATTTTATTTTAACTTTCCGGGGAATGTCAATAGCGAGCCTTTTAGCGAATTGACTCAAGATAAAAGTTACCCAAGGTAGTCGCAAGAAGGGATCGTTGCCTCAAGTTAAAGGTTACCGAAACAACAGGGGTAATCTGACATGGGTAAACAAGAGCGACGCGATCGTGCCGTTTTGAGCGTGCCGTATCCGGCGAACGCTACAGATGATTACCCTAATGTTTTTGACTGCTGCTTGCTGGCACTATTGTGTAACCGGTTACATTTCAGTGCTGTGCAATAGTTTTCAATGTGTTTCCCATGAGGCTTATGCTACCACCCGATTCCTGCCTCTCTGTTTGGCGTGGTAGAGGTTTTCATCCGCCGTTTTCAACATCATGTCCAGGTTTTCCAGAGGATGGTGGCTACCACCGATGCTGACCGTGAATGCGATATTCGTTGTGCCGAAATTTACTGTTTCACGTTCGATGTGCTGGCGAAAAGTTTCCAGCCGTTCATGTGCGGACTGTATATCTTCATCGGCAATCAACAAGGCGAATTCTTCGCCCCCCAGGCGCGCAATCAGGTCGTTGCGAAAGTACGCGCCCAACTGTGCCGCGAGATGCTTCAGCAACATATCTCCGCAATCATGGCCGTATGTATCGTTAACCTTCTTGAAATGATCCACATCAATCATGGCGATAAACAGACTGGAGCCGCTATTCTTGGCATGTTCGTAGATGTTATAGCCTTCGTCAAAAAAGAAGCGGCGGTTATACATACCGGTCAGATAGTCGCGGTTGGCGATATTCTGGATGGATTCCACCATTTCCAGCATTTCCAGATTCTGAGTCACGCGGCAAATCAATTCTTCATATGAATAAGGCTTGGCGATAAAGTCATTTGCGCCATTCTTCAGGAATTGTGCGGAAATATTCCCGCCGTTCTCGCCCGATATGCCGATGATGGACAATTGGTCCTTGCCCATTCTTTTGCGCGCTTCCAGAACGAATGTAAAACCGTTCATTTTCGGCATGTTGTAATCCACCAAAACCAGCTTGATGTCCGGATGCTGTTCCAGAATTTCGACTGCTTCATACCCATCCTTTGCGATGAGCACATTCAGGCCTTGCACGCTCAGCATGTGTTTGAGCACGGCGCGCGCGCTTAATGAATCATCTGCGACCAGCACCTTAATGCTGATATTTTTGTGTATCCGCCCAACCAGGTTAACGACATATTCGTACGAATTGATCCCTTCCTTGAGCACATAATCGACGACACCCTTTTTAGTCACCATGCTGCGCAATTCTTCGCCGAAAGCCCCGGTCAGGGCGATGGCTGGAACACCATACTTATTAACCAGATCAATTACTTCCCCATAAGGCGCGTCGGGCAGATTCAAATCGCATACCGCAGCAATGAATGCGGATCCGTGAGCATCGAGCAATTGCCTGGCTTCGCCCAAACTTGCCGCGACCATTACCTCGCATCCCCATTCATCGCGCAGCATCGCCTCAGCCATCTGCGCCAAGGCGCGTTGATCTTCGATCAGCAGCACCGGGCGGTCAATATGGTAGGTTTGAGACTTGTGCACAACGCGTACGCCACGCCTGAATTTTGTGGTTTTCATGTTCTCTCTTTCCCTTTGTTGGCTTTCCCTGTTTTCATTAAAGCGCGGATTCAAGTTCGGGGTGCAACAGCTAATGATGGCTTGGAGTCGCGCATTTTCACCCCCGAATAATACTTCATGCGGTGATCTCCCCCCAAGCACTTTGCGTGGACAGCGGTCAAGCCGACTTACCACACTTTGCACTTGCTCATCAGTGGTGTCAGTTAAATCAGTATCCTTGGGGAGGCACTGCCGCGTTGCCTCAAGATAACAAGGTTACCGAAGGATTGGATCGTTTCCTCAAGCTTGGTGGTTACCGGAGAAGTTTGAAAACGGCTTTCAGTTTAAGCTGCACCTGTTTCTGAAGGTTTCATTTACAAGAATTTCACTTCAGAGTTGAATCCAACCCCGCGTTGCTACTTGAGGTAACGATCCCTTGTTGCGACTACTTTTCGGCAACTTTTATCTTGTGCCAATTAGCATAATCTGCCAGCTTTGTCATTGCTTGGGCAATGTGGTTTAATCGCATCCATGAAATTCCCTTTCCAGAACATCGCGCTGATCGGTAAACACAAGGCTACGGAAATCGCCGGGCCGTTGTTGTGCTTGGCTGCGTTTTTGTCGTCCCGGGGGCTGACTGTGGTAGTGGATAGCCTGACTGCCGAGCAGATCGAATCCAACCCTTACCCGGCGATGAATCTGAACGAGATGGCCAACACAGTTGACTTGGCTATAGTGATCGGCGGCGATGGCACCATGCTGAACATCGCGCGTACTTTATCGCCACACCAAGTGCCGCTGGTCGGGATAAATCAAGGCAGGCTAGGCTTTCTCACCGACCTCACATTGGAAAACATGCAGGACAGCATCGCGGCAATGCTGGACGGAAAATTCGTCACCGAGCAGCGCTTGTTGCTGTCGGCACGCGTGTTGCGCAACGATGTTGAAGTGTTCAGCGGGCTGGCCTTCAACGAGGTGGTGGTACATCGCAACCATATCAGCAGTATGGTCGAGTTCGAAGTGCGTATCGACGGCGAATATCTCTACAATCAGCGCGCCGACGGGCTGATCGTAGCGACGCCAACCGGCTCGACCGCTTATGCGATGTCGGCCGGAGGCCCGATTTTGCACCCCAGCCTGGATGTACTCGAACTGGTGCCGGTATGCCCACATACACTAAGCAACCGTCCTATCGTGGTAAAAAGTTCGTCGGTGCTGGAAATTTTGATGCACCGCACCGGCGATATCAGTGTGCGCTTTGACAGCCACACCAACTACGACTTGCAGTTGCACGACAAGATTATCGTCACACGCCATCCCGAACCTGCCTGCCTGCTGCACCCGGTGGGGCATAGCTACTACCATACGCTGCGCGAGAAGCTGCTCTGGAACCAGACGCTCTAAATGCTGAAGTTCCTGGCCATCCGCGATTTCGTCATTGTCTCCTCGCTTGAGCTGGATTTTTCCGCTGGCTTCACCGCCTTGACCGGCGAAACCGGCGCGGGGAAATCCATCCTGATCGACGCGCTGTCGCTGGCGCTTGGCGAGCGCGGCGACGTAACTATGGTGCGCAATGGCTGCGAGCGTGCTGAAATCGCCGCCGAGTTTGATATCGCCGCGTTGCCGCATTTGCAGGCTTGGCTGTCCGAGCAAGAGCTGGCGGGCGATGATGGGGTGTGCCTGTTACGCCGCGTACTGGATGCCAATGGGCGTTCGCGCGGGTTTATCAACGGGCGAAGCGCTACCTTGCAACAGATGCGCGACGCGGGCGAACAGTTGCTCGATATTCACGGCCAGCATGCTCATCAATCGTTGCTGCGCCCCGATGCGCAACGTGCGTTGCTGGATGGTTATGCGGGCGTGACCGCCGATGCCGAAAAGGTCGCAGCCCTGTATCGCGATTGGCAAGCCTTGCGCCGCCGCCGCATCAGCCTCAGCGAAAATGCCGATGCAGTGGCCGCCGAGCGCGAATTGTTGCGCTTCCAGCGCGATGAGCTGGAAGGGCTGGGTTTCAACGCCGCCGATTGGCAAGAACTGCAAGCCGACTACGCGCGCCTCGCCCATGCCGCAAGCCTGCTGGAAACTGCGGCATTCGGCATCGAAACCCTGAGCGAGGCGGACACCGCGTGCCTCGCTCAACTCAACGCGCTGATGGCGCGCTTGCGCGATGGCATGGCGCACGATGCCAGCCTGGGTGAAACATTGCGCATGCTGGAAAGTGCGCAGGCCGAGCTGCAGGAGGCGGTGTATGCATTGCGCCATTACCAGCAGCGCTTGGATACCGATCCGCAGCGCTTGCATGAACAGGAACAACGCATTCAGGACGTGATGGATGCCGCACGCAAACACCGCGTCGCGCCAGAACAACTGGATGAAACCTTGCAGCGCATCATGGCTCGCTTGGCGGAGCTGGGCGGGGATGCCGATCTGGCCGCACTGGAACAGCAGGAAAAATCCACCCAGCAAAACTACTTGGCAGCGGCGCGGAAATTAACAACGACGCGCAAAAAAGCAGCCGATAAATTGGCACGCGAAATCACCGAGGCGATGCAGACACTGGCGATGCAGGGCGGCAGTTTCGCCGTGGCGCTCCTGCCATTGGCTGATGGGAATGTTTGTGGGCTGGAGACGATAGAGTTTCAGGTCGCCGCCAATCCCGGTGTGCCGGTGCGCAGCCTGACCAAAGTCGCATCGGGCGGCGAATTGTCGCGCATCAGTCTCGCCATCCAGGTTGCCGCGAGCCAGGTCGCCAGCGTGCCGACACTGATCTTTGACGAGGTGGACAGCGGCATCGGCGGACGCGTCGCGGAAATCGTCGGGCATTTGCTCAAAAAATTGGGCAAGGATTATCAGGTGCTGTGCGTGACGCATTTGCCGCAGGTTGCCGCCGCCGCCGACCACCAGTGGCAAGTGAGCAAGGCGGCGGAAAACGGTGTCACACTGAGCCATATCGCCGTGCTGGATGGCGGGCAGCGCGTCGAGGAAATTGCGCGCATGTTAGGCGGCGTGAAGATCACCGAGACGACACGCAAGCATGCGGCGGAGATGTTGGGCGTGGCCGCTTGAGGTATCATGCGGCGGTTTTGATCCGGAATAAAGCAGTTGAAACCTGTAGGTTCGGGTAGTGGCGAGATTTATCGCGCCCTTCTGATAGTTCAGGGTACGATAAATCTCGCCCCCGCGGTGTTGATTGGAATTACGAGAAGACAGGAATACGACTATGCGCACCAAACTGATTTTGACCTCCGTTTTGCTGGCTTCATGCAGCGACTTTTCCATGCCGTCTATGCCGTCCGGCACGTTGTTGGCTCCATACAAAATGGACATCCGCCAAGGCAATTACATCACGCCGGAGATGCGCGAAAAACTGAAGCTGGGGATGCAGAAATCGCAAGTGCACTATGTGCTGGGCACACCGATGATCAACGACGCGTTTCACGGCAACCGATGGGATTATGTCTATCGTTTGGAGCACCACGGTGAGGTCGTTGAAAAACAGCGCCTGACGCTGCATTTCGATGGCGATAATCTGGTGAAAATCGACGATGGCAAGACGGTGGAAACCGCGCCGGTGATTGAAAAACAGGCTACCGAGCCGACGGCATCCAAGCCAGCGGTCAAGGTCGAACCGGAAGCTGATGTGTTGAAGAGTGTGCAAGGATGGGCTACGGCATGGTCGGCCAAAAATGCCCGCGACTATCTGGCCGCTTATACCGCTGAATTCAAGCCGGGCGGCATGAGCCGCGAGGCCTGGGAAGCGCAGCGCCTCGATCGCATCAGCAAACCAAAAGCCATCGAGGTTGCGTTGAGCGATATCAATGTCAGCATGGAGGACGACAACCACGCGACAGTTTCGTTTACGCAGGACTACCGCTCCGATAACTACCGCGACCAGGTTGAAAAAACGCTACAGTTGGTCAACCAGTCCGGCCGTTGGCTGATTGCCGGAGAACAAGCCGGGAAAGCGGTCAAGACCAAGGCTAAAGCCCAGGCAGATGATTTGGCAAAAGCCGATGCGCGGCCAGTAAGCGCTAACCAGCAGGCCGTGCAGGATGCGATCAAACATTGGGCTGATGCGTGGTCGGCGCGCGATACCGGCAAATATCTGGACAGCTACGGCGCGACATTCAAGCCAAAAGAGATAGACAAGGCGGCGTGGGAGACGCAGCGCAAGGAACGTATCGGCAAGGCGCATTCTATTGCGGTGAAAGTCAGTGAGTTGAAAATCAAGCTGCACGACGACAGCCATGCCAGCGCAACCTTTATGCAGGATTTCCGCTCCGATTCACACAAAGATCGCACGCGCAAAACGTTGCTGCTTGAGAAAACCGGAGATGCGTGGTTGATTGTTGCCGAGCAGGCTATGAAGTAATGGGAACCTTAAAAATACGGATTTCATCCCAACTGCTGTGTTGCGGAGAAAATTTCTTGCTTGCATATAAAACATATGCGGCGCGGCGCAATTTTATTCGCGCCTTGCATTTGGGCGAACTCCGAATTTCTTGAGGCTCCCAAAGTAGAACGATTTACTAGGGGAAACATGATGAGCAAAATCAAAATCGCCATCGCCGGCAGTGGCGGACGCATGGGACGCGCCCTGCTGGAAGGTGTGGCGCAAGCCGATGATCTGATGTTGTACGCCGCGCTGGAACACGGCGGCAGCCCACTGCTCGGCAAGGATGCCGGGGAACTGTTCGGTGCGCCCTGCGGTGTAAAAATCAGCGCGGATGCTCAAGCTGTCCTGCAAGGCGCGGACGTGCTGATCGACTTCACCCGCCCGGAAGGCACGCTGCATCACCTCGATATCTGCCGAAAACTGGGTGTAAACATGGTGATCGGCACGACCGGTTTTAACGCGCAGCAAAAGGCGCAACTCGGCGCGGCGGCGCAACAAGTCGGCATCGTGTTCGCTCCCAATATGAGTGTTGGCGTGAATCTGGTGTTCAAACTGCTGGAAACCGCATCGCGTGTACTGGCGCACGGCTACGATATCGAAGTCATCGAAGCGCACCACCGCCACAAAGTGGATGCACCGTCCGGCACCGCGCTGGGTATGGGCGAAGTGGTGGCACGCACGCTGGGGCGAGATCTTGCGCAATGCGCGGTCTATGGCCGCGAAGGCGTAACCGGCGAACGCGACCCTTCCACCATCGGCTTCGCCACAGTGCGCGGCGGCGACATCGTCGGCGACCATACCGTGCTGTTTGCCGGTACCGGCGAACGCATCGAAATCACCCACAAAGCCAGCAGTCGCGCCACTTTTGCATTGGGCGCGCTGCGCGCCGCAAGATATCTGAAATCCAACCCGGCAGGCCTTTACGACATGCAGGACGTGCTTGGTTTGAAATAATCCACGCCTTGTTAAATTGTAGTAGTTCAGGCTTAATCTGACAGTAAGGCCTTGCCAAAGGGTGGGGTTATTCCATTTCTAATTTACAAGTAATTTAGTTAAATTACCCCCGGCAAAGCCGGGGGCTTATTGGGTGAGTCCCTCAAAGGGGGCTGATAAAACCATGAGCCGC
>Ga0154345_148_pt1 | contig 19513 bp, 14 predicted proteins | sample RifGroA2_FD_115873 | JGI IMG/M metagenome (GOLD analysis project Ga0154345, IMG submission 115873) | Gallionellales bacterium GWA2_55_18 | reverse complement strand
GCGATTCCGCTGTTCGCGGGCATGGCCCGCTCCTACATCAGCAATTATTTAAAAAGGAGAATAAAAATGGCACTCGTATCTATGCGTCAACTTCTCGATCACGCGGCGGAAAACGGCTACGGTTTGCCCGCTTTCAACGTGAACAATCTGGAGCAGGTCAAGGCCATCATGGAAGCGGCCGACGAGACCAACAGCCCGGTGATCATGCAAGGCTCCGCCGGTGCGCGCAAGTATGCCGGTGAAGCATTCCTGCGCCACCTCATCGAAGCCGCCGTGGAAATGTACCCGCACCTTCCGGTGGTGATGCACCAGGATCACGGCGCATCGCCAGCCGTCTGCATCCAGTCGATCCGCTCCGGTTTTTCCAGCGTGATGATGGACGGTTCGCTGATGACCGACGGCAAGACACCGTCAACTTTTGAATACAACGTCAACGTCACCCGCCAGGTGGCGGAAATTTCCCACGCGGTCGGCGTGTCCGTCGAAGGCGAACTGGGCTGCCTCGGCTCGCTGGAATCCGGCAAGGGCGAAAAGGAAGACGGGCACGGCGCGGAAGGCGCGCTGAGCCATGACCAATTGCTGACCGACCCGGACGAAGCCGCCGAATTCGTCAAGGCTACCCAGGTGGATGCGCTGGCGATAGCCATCGGCACCAGCCACGGCGCTTACAAATTCACCCGCCCGCCCACCGGCGCGGTGCTGCGCATCGACCGCATCAAGGAGATCAATGCGCGTATTCCCAACACCCACCTGGTGATGCATGGCTCGTCCAGCGTGCCGCAGGAATGGCTCAAGGTGATCAACTCGTTCGGCGGCACCATGGGCGAAACCTACGGCGTGCCGGTGGAAGAAATTGTCGAAGGCATCAAGCACGGTGTGCGCAAGGTGAACATCGACACCGACCTGCGCATGGCTTCCACCGGCGCGATACGCCGCCACCTGGCGGAAGACACCAAAAACTTCGACCCGCGCAAGTTTCTCGCCGCCACCACCAAGGCGATGAAGGAAATCTGCAAGGCGCGCTACGAAGCGTTCGGCACAGCAGGTCAAGCGAGCAAGATCAAACCGATCTCGCTCGAAGCGATGGCGATCCGTTATGCCAAGGGTGAACTGAAAGCGATCATCAAGTAAGCGCGGGTGCGTCCAAAACAAAGGCGGCTTCGAGCCGCCTTTTTTCTGCCCGTTTGTCACTCTTGCTGTGTCACAAAGTGATCAAGGGATGCAGTGCAAGGCAAAATCGGGCGAGAAAGCGGAGTTTACATAGAGTAAATGAGCATTTTGAGCCTGATTTTAACGCCGCAATGCGCCCTTCAGCACTTTGTGACACAGTAAGATTACATAGCATCGCGAAAAACGGGCTAGCGAGAAATTCGATGTAGCAGCAATTTGCGACCACAAACTTTTGAGATGTCACTTTGGCACATCAAAGATGGCATGGTCTGCGGGAGGGGTTTGACGGTATGATTCAATAAATAATTGGCGAACCATCAGAGTCGGTCACAAATTGTGACTATCTTGTGCCAAGAAAAAATAATGCCGCCCAATTGGACTCCGAATAATTGAAACTGGAATCAGTCACAGAATGAACATCCTGCAATACGAATCAAAAATCTGGGCGACGGCGGATTTGTTGCGCGGTTGCGGCATCAAGGAATCGGAATGGCCGTCTTTCATGATGCCGTTCTTCGCGCTGGTGATGATCGAGAGCCGCCTGGTGCGGATGTTCGACAACCTCAAGGCCGACATCGGCGAAAAGAAATTTGCCGGGATCAAAAAAGACGATCTGTATGACCTGATCAAGGACGAAGGCCAGGGCTATAACATTTTCATCTTTGAAAAGAAACAGTCGCTAACCGACATCTGCAAGAACGACAAGTCGTTCGACATCGACTTCGACGCCTACCTCAAGGGCTTCGACGGCGAGACCAAAGACCTGCTCGGGGTGGACGCGACCGAGGGCGAAAAATTTCTCGACATCAAGGGCGTGATCACCAAGCTCAAGGCCAAGAAAATCCTGCTGGGCTACACCAAGCTGTGGGCGGAGATCGACCTCAAGCCGTTCAACAACTCCGAGATCACCACGCTGGAAGAACACATCAAGCGCAAGTGGGCGGACATCTCGGCGGAGACGGCGGGGGAGCAATACACGCCCGACGACGTGATCGCGCTGATCGCCGAAATCATCGCCTCGAAGATCGAAGAGTCCGACACGCTACTGAAAATCTACGACTGCACCTGCGGCGGCGGCAACATGCTGTTTGGCGTGGAAGACCGCATCAACCAGAAATTCAAACGTCTGACGCAAACCTTCGGTCAGGACTGGAACGACGCGCTGTACGCGCTGGCCAAGATCGAAAGCCGCTTTCGCCCCGATTCCAAAATCGAACACGGCAACACGCTGGTGGACGACAAGTTTTACAACGAAGAATTTGATGTGGTCGTCGCCAATCCGCCCTATGGCGTGAGCTGGAAAGGTTACGAAAAAGACATCACCCACGACAAGACCGGGCGCTTCAAATACATCCCGTCGATCTCGGACGGGCAACTGCTGTTCATGCAGCATCTGGTCTCCAAGCTCGACAGCGTAGGCATGGGCGTGGTGGTACACAACGGTTCCACGCTGTTCAGCGGCGATGCCGGTTCGGCGGAAAGCAATATCCGCAAATGGATGCTGGACAGCGACGTGGTGGAAGCGGTGATCCAGCTACCCACCGACGAATTTTTCAACACCGGTATTTACACCTATCTGTGGGTGCTGAACAAAAACAAACAGCCGCACCACAAAGACAAAGTGATGCTGATCAACGCCAGCGATAAATTCAAGCCGCTGAAAAAGAGCAAAGGCTCCAAGCGCAAAGAAGTCGATGAGGCAAGCCGCCTCGACATCGTCGCCACGCTCACTGCTTTTCAGGACAACGACTACGCCCGTGTGTTCGACAAGGAGTTTTTCTATTTCAATAAACAGGCGATCCTGCTCACCAACGTGGATGAACAGGGCAACAGCTTTGCCGCGCAGTTGAAGGAAGGCAAGACCGGCGAAAAGCTGACACCGTTGAGCCTGAGTAACGGCGAACGCGAACTGACCGATTTCACGATCACGTCCTTCGATCAGAATAAATACCAATCATTGGCCGATTGTTTCGAGCAGGACATCAAACCCTTTATCGCCAGCCTCGATTACAAGGAACAGCCGCTAGTCGTCACCACCGCCGAGGGGAAATATTATTTCGACAACGAGCGGGAAACCCTGATATTACAGGGCACTTCTAAAACCGTTCGTCCTGAGCTTGTCGAAGGACAGCAAGACAACAAGAAAGCCCTGGGTTGCGGAAAAATCGTCGTCAAAGCCGCGCTGAAAAACGCCAGCAAGACCCAGCCGGAGCGCATCGAAATCAGCGTGGAACTCACGTCCGACACCCAGAAGGATTACGAGATCATTCCTTTCCACAAGGACGCCGCCGCCAACCAGATCGCCATCGCCGCCTTCATGGCGAAATACATCAGCAAGCCGTTCGAGTATCTGGAAAACGTCGTGGGCGTGGAGATCAACTTCAACAAGATTTTCTACCAGCCGGAAAAACAGCATGATGTAAGTGACATCCTGCGTGAGCTTACGGGTCTAGATAATGAACTGAAGCTGCTTGAGAAAGAGATATTGCTGTGAATCTCCGTTCCAAGCCGTATGAGGCTTACAGGGTTAGCCATAACGATTGGGTCGATCAAATTCCTTCTGAATGGGAAGAGAAAAGAGTCAAAGATCTTTTTAGACTTGTCACAGACAACGCACCTATTGATAACGATCACGAGCTTTTGTCGCTGTACGCAAGCATAGGCGTGAGGCCGCGTAAAGATTTGGAAGCGAGGGGCAATAAAGCAAGCTCAACGGATGGTTATTGGCTGGTTAAAAAAGGCGACATTGTTGTTAATAAATTGCTGGCGTGGATGGGTTCTGTGGGTTTGTCTGACTTTGATGGAGTTACCAGTCCTGCATACGATGTTTTGAGGAAAACATCGAAGACATTGGATGAACGATATTTTTCATATTTATTCAGGACAGAAATTGCCAAGCAAATCTTCAAAAAGAATTCGCGCGGCATCATGGATATGCGACTTCGGTTGTACTTTGACAAACTCGGTGCAATCAGCGTACCGGTCCCGCCGTTTTCAACACAACAAGCCATCGCCACTTACATTGACGCTAAAATCGTGCAGCTTGACCGCAAAACAGACCTGCTCGGCCAGAAGGCGGCGCAGTACGGCAAGCTCAAACAATCCCTGATAAACGAAACCGTCACCCGTGGGCTGGATAAAAATGTGGCGATGAAAGACAGCGGGGTCGAGTGGTTAGGGAAGGTTCCAGCAACTTGGTCTCTGAATAGACACAAAGATATTTTCAAATTTGTTTCTGATAGATGTGTAAACCCATCACTAGCGAAAATCGGGCTTGAAAACATCGAAGGTAAAACTGGACGCTTTATACCGACAGAGAGTGAATTTGATGGGGACGGTGTCGAATTTCAAAAAGATGACATCTTGTTTGGTAAATTGCGTCCATACCTCGCCAAGGTATATTTGGCAGAATTTAATGGAAATGCAGTTGGCGATATTTTTGTTTACCGACCAACGCGAAGTATCACATCGTATTACGCCAAGTATTTAATGCTGTCTGAAAGGTACATTGATGTAATTAACAGCTCTACGGTCGGCGCAAAAATGCCACGCGTTAGTTCGGATTTTATTGCCAATTTACCTGTATCAACGCCAACGATTTCTGAACAACAAGCCATCGCAAATTACCTCGACGAAAAAACCGCCCACATCGACCGCATTGTCGCCACCCTCAACACCCAGATCGACCAGCTCAAGGAACTGCGCAAGACGCTGATTAACGATATAGTCACAGGCAAAATCAAGGTGGTGTGATGCACGAATCCAACCGTATCGAACTCAAACGCGAACTGACCGACACCCTAGAAAAAGAGGTGGTCGCCTTTCTCAATTACCGGGATGGCGGGGTGATTTATATCGGCGTTGACGACAAGACGCAAGCGACCCTCGGCATCGCGGATGCCGATGCGCTGCAACTGAAAATCAAGGATCGCATCAAGAACAATATCAGCCCATCGACTATGGGGCTGTTCGACGTGATTGCAGAAACCCGCGATGGACAGAAGATCATCAAGATCACGGTGGCCAGCGGTTCCGAGAAACCGTATTACCTGTCCAGAATGGGCATGTCCGCCAAGGGCTGCTACATCCGCATCGGCAGCGCCTCCGAGCCTATGCCGGTCAGGATGATCAAGGAGTTGTTCGGGCGCAGAATCCGCAATTCCATCGGCACCATCAAGTCGCGCAAACAGACGCTGAGTTTCGAGCAGCTAAAAATCTATTACAACGAAACACCGTTAAAACTGAACGAGCAGTTCGCGCACAATCTGGAGTTGCTCACCGAGGACGGCGCATACAATTACGCCGCGTATTTGCTCTCGGACGTGAACGGGCTGTCGATCAAGGTTGCCAAGTATGCGGACGCCGACAGGGTGAATCTGGTCGAAAACGAAGAGTATGGCTATTGCTCGCTGGTGAAGGCCACCAAGGCGGTGCTGGAAAAGCTCAAGGTCGAGAACAAAACCTTTGCGCGCATTACGCCGGGCAAGCGCGAACAGCGCAAACTGCTGGACCCGGTGGCGCTGCGCGAGGCGGTCATCAACGCCATCATCCACAATAATTACAGCAATGAGGTGCCACCAAAATTCGAGCTGTTTTTTGACCGCCTGGAGATCACCTCCGCCGGTGGACTGCCTGCCGGGTTCGATGAGGAAGAATTCTTCATGGGCTATTCGGTTCCGCAAAACAAGGAACTCATGCGCGTTTTTCGGGATCTGGACATGGTTGAGCAGCTCGGCTCGGGCGTGCCGCGTATTCTCGAACATTACCCGCGCAGCATTTACCATTTCACCCCCAACTTTATTCGGCTGGTGTTGCCTTATGCGGAGGGGTATGACCAAGCTACCCAAGAAACTACCCAAGAAACTACCCAAGAAACTACCCAAGAAACTACCCAAGAAACCACCCAGGAAAAAATTCTGACTTTGCTGAAATCTCAGCCGTCGATTACACGAAAGGCATTGGCCGAAAAGTTGGGGATGAGTTCTGATGGGGTTAAATACCATTTGGAAAAAATGCGGGCGGCTGGAATTATCCAGCATGTAGGTTCAACCAAGGCAGGTCACTGGGAAATTTTGAAATGAGTGCTATCGGCCAGCCACACCGCCGCCGGGGAAAGTCAAACGAGCGATGAATGAACTGCACCTGCAAGATAAATTCCTGATTCCGTATTTTCGGGATGGGCTTGGCTATAAGGAAGTCAAAGCCAACACCATCACGCAAGCGCTGATTATCGAGGAAGACTTGCAGGCGTTTATCTCGGACACAGAGCTGAACAAAAAGCCTTATGAAACCCTGCTGAAAAAGTACCACGGCGATGCAAAGCTGTTGTTGCAGGAGCTGATCGCGCTGATACAGGAGCGTATCGCCAGCAGCCGCAACATGGCGCTGTTCATCAATGCCAACAAGTCCATCAGCTTGCAGGGCATCAAGCTGCATCTGTTTTACATCAGCGACAGCGTGATCCACGACAATGCGCTGTTCGAGGAAAATATCTTTTCCGTGGTGCAGGAGTTGCCCTACAAATACAGTTTTCAGGGCAAACAGGTATTCTCTTTCCGCCCGGATGTAGTGCTGTTTGTGAACGGCATTTATCTGGGCTACAGCGAATTAAAATCGAACTATACCAACCAGAGCGCCAGCAAGAATGGTCGCGGCAAGGTGATCAAGGATTACTTTGAGGCGGTGAAGGTCTATCACCAGCATATCGACAACAACGCCATGTTGAGCGAGGGCGAGAAGCTGGGTTATCGCAAAGATTTTCTCAAAGTATTTGAGAAGGCAATTCATATCACCACCACCGACATAGGCGAGACCTTTGTGATCCGCACGATTGCGGATTATTTTGACGAGATTCTGGCCTCTTGCCGCGAAGGAAAATTTGACCGCGAGGAGGTCGAGAAAAAAGCCCACGGCGTGTTCAAGCCGTATCCGCTGCTGAAGCCCGATGCCGACAAGAAGGACAAGCTGAAGGAGCTGTTCGCCGCGCTGTATGGCAAGCTCTATGTTGAGAAAGAGATTCTGTATTACAACTTCATCGAGCGCGATGTGGTGGTCATCAAGGGCGTGAAAGAAGTCAAGAATGAAGCCGGGCATTTGATTTCGCCGCGCCCAAAGCAGAAGTTTGGCACCGACAAGATCATGGCCAAGATCGACGAGTTTCTGGCGCATGAGCAGGAACCCGATTACTTTGAGAAGCTGCTGGAAAAGCAGCTGGCGGGCGTAGGCGAGGCCAAGAAAAAAGAGCTGCTGGAAAAGCGCAAGGCTTATTCCAATAACAAGAACGTGTACTCCCTGCTGATGCAATACGCGGCGGGTTTCGGCAAGTCCAACATCATCGGCTGGTCTGCCTTGCAGCTGAAAGACCTGCGGCGGGACGGCGAATATGTTTACGACAAGATCATGATCGTGGTGGACAGGTTGCAGCTGCGCGGCCAGATTGATTCGATGATGCTGAACATGAACATCGACAACCGCATGGTCATGGAGGCAACCAATAAAAAGACTTTTCAAGAAGCGCTGGCATCCGATACCCGTCTGGTGATTGTGAACTTGCAGAAATTCGGCGCGGTGCGCGAGATGCTGGATGCGGACGTGCTGCTCAAGCTCGCCAAAATGCGCATCGCGTTTCTGATCGACGAGATCCACCGTTCCAACAGCGGCGACCAGCATGAAGACATGGTGAGCATTTTCGACGAGTTGCAAAGCCCGTTTGATAATGCCGCGTATGCCACAGGCCACACCAAGAAGAACCTGATTATCGGCTTTACCGCCACCCCGGACGACCACGCGCTGGCGCGTTTCGGCGAATTTAGCGGTTATGCCGAAAGCGAAAAGCTCTGGCGTCCTTTCGACAGCTACACGATGAAGGAGGCGATTGAAGACGGATTTATCCTGAACCCGCTGAAAAACATTGTGCCCGTGGCATCGAAGATGTTGTTTGACTTGCCCGGCAACCCGCTGGAAGGCTTCACCGAGAAAGAATACAAAGACGCCCAGAAAAAACAGGTCTATGAAAATCGTGACCGCATCGACGCCATCGCCAAATATGTGGCGGATTTGTTGGTGAAAGATGTGTATCGCCAGATTCGCGGCACGGGCAAGGCGATGCTGGCGGTTTATTCCATCAAGGCAGCGATTGCCTACCAGCAGGCCGTGACCAAGCACTTCAATGTGTTAGTGCAGGAACCGAAATATGCAAAATATGCCGGTGCGCCGATTCATGTGGTGTATTCGAGCAATCAGGACGAGCAGAGCGCATCGGGGCTGAATGGCGGCTTGTCTGAGGAAAAAGTTCTGGAAAACTTTGCGCGACCGCTGAATAACGGCCTGATGATTGTGGTGGCAAAACTGCAAACCGGCTTCGATGAGAAAAAATTGCACACCCTGTTTCTGGACAAGGAGATCAAGGGTATCAGCGCCATTCAAACCATTTCGCGCGTCAACCGCACGGCCAAATACAAGAACGATTGCAAGATCGTGGATTTCTCATACAACAACGTGAATGTGCAAAACATCAAGGATGCTTTCGAACATTACTCCGATGTCGTGGTGAGCGACTTCGACCCGTTTGGCGACAAGAAGGTGCTGGATATTCTGCTGGTTGAACTGAAAAAATCGGATACTTACGACAAGTTCTTCGATGTGTTCATGGCAATTTATAAAGACCGCGTGAAGCGGGATGCGCCTGAAAGCTTTCTGGACTTTGAGAGCAGCTTGAAAAAATACATCGACGCCAACCCGCAGCGCACCGCTGATACCAAGGCCAAGGTCGCACAGTATTTCACTATCCTCAACCGTATCGAATATGTGATCGAGCTGGATGCGAAGTATAGCGAACCGAGCCTGTTATTTTTCTGGCGCAAGTTCAATACGCTCTACAACATGATGCACCGCAGCGAGGATGTGAAAGACCCGATTGAGGTGTATTTCGATAATCAGATCGGGATCATCGAAGTTGCGGCTTATACCCCAACGGGTACAAAAAAGAAGCCGCTCAAAGTGGCCGAGGGTAAGCCACCCGGCGGCGGCTACCAATTTGATATTCTCGAAATCATCGCCGCACGTAATGAGCAGGAAGCGCTAACGGGTACACTGATTCAGGAGTTTGAAACCAAGATTAAAGACTTTTTTCAGTATGTGCGTGAGTCCTCTGAAGGGGAGCGTCTGATCGTAAAGATCAAGTCGCATGTGTCTGAAGCTGAAATTTACGATGACTTTGCGAAAATATTCCGTCGTTATAAGGCGCTCAATCGTCAGACCGTTGGAGATTACTTCTTCAAGGAAACAGAAGATTTGGTTGATAAGCTTTGTGATGATTTTGAGGTGACGGTGCGGGATGCTATCTAATGAGAAACATTAATGGGGTGATGGGCTGAACTTCGTATTTCTTCTCAATAAATGCTGAACAAAGCTGAAACCAATTAAGAACAGCCTATTGAGATGAACCACAAACACCTTGAACTGCTGCTTACCCGCGAGATGCCTTTCGGCAAATACAGGGGCCGCTTGATCGCCGATTTACCCGGTCAGTATCTCAACTGGTTCGCACGCGAGGGTTTTCCGCCCGGCCAGCTTGGTCAATTGCTGGCGCTGATGCAGGAGCTGGATCACAACGGTTTGTCGTCGCTGCTCGATCCGTTGCGCAAACGCTGAGTTTTAAACTCCAATTGATGGGAAGGGGCGAATTCATTCGCACCTACAAAAGTGGCATCAAACGCTTGATGGGAGCATCATCAAGCGCCGCGAATCGCGGCGCAGCATTCACCAACCAATTCTGGCCCCCGATAAACCAGGCCGCTGTATAGCTGCACCAGCGCCGCGCCGGCCTTTATTTTTTCGGCAGCATCCGCGCCGCTCAGAATGCCGCCCACGCCGATGATCGGCAATGTGCCTTGCAGTTCGGTGGCCAGTTGGCGTATCACGGTGGTGGATTTTTCCCGCACCGGCGTGCCGCTCAAACCACCGGTTTCCGTGCCATGCGGCAAATTCTCCACGCCGTCGCGCGACAGGGTGGTGTTGGTGGCGATCACACCGTCGATGCGGTGTTTCATCAGCAGATGCGCGATTTGCGCGATCTGTTCGCTTTCCATATCCGGCGCGATCTTCAAGGTGATGGGCACGTATTTTCCGTGTGCGTCGGCGAGTTTTTGTTGCCCGTCCTTGAGCAGTTTCAGCAGGTTGTTCAGCGCGTCCTCGTCTTGCAACTGGCGCAGGTTTTTGGTGTTGGGCGATGAGATGTTGACGGTGATGTAGCTGGCATGCGCGTACACCTTGCGCAGGCAAATCAGGTAGTCGTCCGCCGCATTTTCGATCGGCGTGGCGGCATTTTTGCCGATGTTGATACCGAGTATGCCCTTGAAATTTGCGCGCCGCACGTTTGCGACCAGCACATCTACACCGTCGTTGTTGAAGCCCATGCGGTTGATGATAGCCTTGGCCTGCGGCAGGCGGAACATGCGCGGCTTGGGGTTGCCGGGCTGTGGCAGCGGCGTGACGGTGCCGATCTCGATGAAGCCGAAACCGAGTGCCGCCAGCCCGTCGATGCATTCCCCGTTCTTGTCGAGCCCGGCGGCAAGACCGACCGGATTGGGAAATGCCAGCCCCATCACGGTGCGCGGGTCACTGGCCGGGCGCGCTGCGATGATGCCGCTTAAACCCAATGATTGCGCCGATTGCAGGCCTCCCAGAATGAGATGGTGCGCGGCTTCCGGGTCGATCTGAAACAAGGCGCAGCGGAATAATGAATACATAAAATGACCTTTAGTTCGTCATGTCGCCGAACGGCATTACGACAAATCCCCTTCATTCGGGCTCAGGGCAGGCTTGTCGATCATACGCCAAACGCCGTCTATCAAGCCTTGCGCAGGCTGGTATACAGTCTTGTAAGCCATTTTGCGGCTGTGCTTGATCCAGTAGCCCAGATAGACGAAATCCAGATCGAGCTTGCGGCACAGTTCGATTTGCCATAGCACGTTGTAGACCCCGAAACGCGTACCCGGCAAATCAGGCTCGTAGAAAGTGTACACCGATGACAGGCCGTCGCTGAGCAAATCGATCACGCTGATCATGCGCAGTATGTCTTGATCGCGGAATTCCACCAGCAGCGAATCGACATGGCTTTGCAGCAGGAAGTTTTGATACGACTCGTGGTCGTCATTGTCCATGCCGCCGTCTTTGTGGCGCGCGCACTGATAGCGTTGATAGAGATCGTAATATTCCGGGTTGTCTTGCAGACGGTGCAGGCTGACATCCAGGTTGGCGTGCAGCGTCCAGGCGCGCCGCTGCGAACGGTTCGGCCTGAATTGCTTCGCCAGAACACGCAACGGCACGCATGCGCTACAGCTACCGCACTGCGGGCGATAGGTGTAGGTCCCGCTACGGCGAAAACCGTGCTGTAACAATTCAGAATAGACCTGCGTGTTGATCAGGAAGGCGGGTGTTGCGACTTGTGAGCACGCCGACAAATTGGGCAGATAGCTGCACGGGTACGGCGCGGTCATGTAAAAACGTAGCGCGGAAAGCGGGATGTCGTTAAGCAGGCTCATGCGAAAAGATCAGTGTCGAATTGCCAGTGAGTAATTGGCGCACAGTTTACCAATTCTTGCAGCCGCGCGATAAATTCGTTGCGCGGAATTTCGCGCGCGCCGAGCGAAGCGAGGTGCGGCGTGTTCATCTGGCAGTCGATCAAGCCTGTCCTGAGTCCTTCGACTTTGCTCAGGACAGGCATGTCGAAGCGGCCTGTCCTGAGCCCGGTCGAAGGGCCGAACTGCCAGCGTTCAAGCTGTCTGGCCAGATGCGCCAGCGCGATTTTCGATGCGTTGCTGGCATTGCTGAACATCGATTCGCCGTAGAACATGCGGCCGATGCAGACACCATACAAGCCACCGGCTAGTTTGCCGTCAATCCAGGTTTCCACCGAATGCGCATAACCCATTCGGTGCAGTTCGCAATACGCCGCGATCATATCTTCGTGTATCCAGGTGCCGCCCTGACACGGAGAGGCGGAGCCTTCCGGCGCGGGAAGGGCGGCTGGGCGGCTGCTCCCGCTCCCGATGTTGTTGTGCGCTGTGTCGCAGCCGACGTGGTGCCTGTTGCGCGGTGCTGCGCAGCCACGCATCACTTGCTCGAAAGCGGTGTCGCAGCGCACCTCATAAGCACCGTTGCGCAACACCTTGGCGAACGAACGCGAGGCTTTGAATTCACCCGGTATCAACACCATGCGCGGGTCGGGGCTCCACCACAGGATCGGTTCGCCCGGATTGAACCATGGGAATATCCCATGTCGATAGGCTTCCAGCAGACGTGCAGCGGATAAATCTCCGCCCGCCGCAAGCAAGCCATTGGGCGAGCGCAGGGCGCACCCGACAGGTGGAAATGGCGCGTTATTGGTTAGCCACGGAATCAAGCCTTGCTCCCTTCAAAATATTATCCATCCAAGCCATTTTGTGGTTATATTGCCACGAGTGAAAGCAATTGGCTTGTGAGGTAGGCAATGTTATCGGGCATATTTGGCAAAAAATCGGATCATCCCTTGGCGGATATCAGGTCTGCGCAAGCGCTATTGGATGACTTGCCGAAGAACGATGCGCACAAAATGCTCATGGAGCTGACCGATTGGATAGAGTCGGTGTCGGATAATACCGACTTCAAGCTGGATCACCAGTTTGCTGTGTTGCTGCTGCTCGATGAGACAGCGCAACCTTATGTGCGAAAACTGGCGCGCGATTATTTTGCACCACAGGAGTTGAATAAATTCCAGGAAAACCGTTTGTGGCTGGTGCTGGGCAATTTGTTTCGTCATGCTGCCAAGGCTTACTGCGCGGTGTTCAGCCGTTATTGCAACAATGATAAAGGCGCCGCTGCCGTCAAAGCGCATGTGCCGTTGCTGGCGGCTCGTGCTGTACATTCCATGACCGGGCAGTTGAAATATATTTGCGCGCGCTATGGCCCGATCGACAAGGCAATTTGGGATGATCTTGCCCGAATCTACCGCCATGCCGAACAGCAACAATATCTGGATACACCGCTTGGCCTTTATTCCGGCGCATCCGACAACACTACGGTAAAACGCCAAATAGGGCATCTGCTGGGATGGTACGGTTGCGGGGTCGATACCCTGAGCCCGCTATATATGCATCTGACCGAGCGCATCGTGGCCCAGCACTGTTCCGACATTCACATTGGTGCGCAGCAGGATGAAAATAGCCTGTTCTGTTTCGATATGGATCACCCCGCTGCACCAATGCGCGTCAAGGTGGGTGCTACTGTGCATACGTCCACGCGCTTTATCGGCATGGCGGCGATGCAGCCAAAGCTGGACTCCATGGTTAAAGCGCTGGGGAAAGGCGTTGTCCCGGAAAATCTAAACTTGGGTGGAACATATGATGCTGAGTTGGTGCGCGAGGCAGCACAATTTCTTCTGGATTATTTGGCTGAACCGCCGTTACGGCGCAATGTACGGCGCAGCATCAAAGTTAATTTGAATGTAACCAACGGTTTCGCCAAGGTGATCGAGCGCACCGATGTCGGGTTGAACTTCAGCGAAGAGCAACCAGCACTGTGGGAGATAGACGATATCAGCACCAGCGGTTTTTTTACCGTGTTGCCAGCGCAGGGAACGGATGGCCTGCGCATCGGCAGCCTGCTCGGTGTGCAACCGGACGGTGTGCCGAATTGGGGTGTTGCGGTGGTGCGCCGCATGATGCGCGACGATGCAAACCGGTTGCATGTTGGTGTGGAAATGCTGGCTAACCAGATAGTTGGCATCGCTTTGTCACAAAGCGGCGGAGGCAACGAAGGATTTGAAGACGGGCAACCCGCGCTGTGGCTGCAAGCGAAACAAGGCACCCCGTTGGGAGAAACAAGCCTGCTGATGAAAGCAGACACATTTTCCGCACATCGCAGTTTGCAGGCACAACTGGATGGGAAAAACTATTTGCTGATTCCCAACGGGTTGCAGGAAAAAGGCCTTGATTACGATTTGGCCAAGTTTCGTGTTATCGAGCAGGAAGAAAGTTGGAAAGAATCTTAGCGATACCTTTGTTCGTTGAGCACAAATAGATTTGGTATTTTGATGGCGCTTTACCGGCTGCCTTTTTCGAAACTTTCAGACCTTAAACGACCGGTATAACCGCTTCGCTAATACCAAGCCGCTGCTACAACCATTGGGCAATGCATTGATTAAACTGACCTATGACTGTTCCTCGCGCTGGCGCAACGCGCGCCACATCCAGCCTGAAAATAGCAACAATACCAGAGTACCCGCCCACAATGGCCAACGCGATGGTTGGTTCCATGCGCTGCGTAAATGGCCGCGCTGCGCGGCATCCACGCGCCAGTATTTGAGTTTGTTGTTGGCCATTACGTTGGGCTTCACGTTATGCAGCCAGCCATGCTGCAACACGTAGTTTTTCGGATGGAAGCCCCACAGCCAAGGCGAATCGTGGCGCAGAATTTCCAGCATCCGGTCGATGATGGCCTGTCGCGCCGGGCTGTTTTCCATGTTTTTCATCTGCTCGAACAACCGATCATATTCCGGGTTGCTGTAGTTCGCCGCATTCTCGCCTCCCTTGCCCACCTTGGCTTGCGCGCCATGCAGCAAAAATAAAAAGTTTTCCGGGTCGGGATAGTCGGCATTCCAGCCGAAGTAGAACATCTGCGTATCACCCTTGCGGATCTTGTCCTGGAAGCGGTTGTAATCGGTGCTACGCACCACCAGTTGCACGTTGATCTTGTCGAACTGTTTGCGCAACCAGTCGAGGCGTGCCTTGTTGCCCACGCCTGCGGAGGTGGTATCCAGATTGATCACCAGCGGCTGTTTGGTTTGCGCATCCACACCGTTCGGGTAGCCCGCTTCGGCGAGCAGTTTCTGCGCTTCTTCAACGGACTTGCGCTTCGGCGCGTCGCCCACCCAGTCATACACAGTGCGGTTGATACCCACCTCGCCCTCGCGGTAGCCGAAGATACCGGGCGGGATCGGTGATTGTGCGGCGATGCCGCGCCCATTGGCGAAAATGGAAACAAATTCCTCGAAGTCCACCGCGATCGCAATCGCCTGACGCAGCTTGCGTGAACGATCAGGGTTGCAAGATGATTCACTTCGTTTGCCCCCTCTCCCAAGGATTGAAGATTGTTTTTCACGTTCGCCTCCTCTCCCGCTGGCGGGAGAGGATTGAGGTGAGGGGCTTTCTGCGGGGGAGGGTTGGGGAGGGGGAGCGCTCTTTGAATTTTCACATGCCCCGCCCACTGTTACATCCAGCCAGTTGAAGCCGGTGTACATGGTGGAAGTCGAAACCGCCGTCGAAAGCCGGATGCCTTGCGCCTGCATCTCTTCGGTCACGGTCGTTTCGCCGCCAACGCTCACCTGCACCGCCTGGTCGAAGCTGTCCGAGCTGATGCCGGAGGCATCGTAATAGCCCTGCAAAAACTTGTTCCAGTAGGGAATGGTTTCCTTTTCCAGGCTGAATATCACCTTGTCGATCAGCGGCAAAGGCTTGCCCGCATCCGCCAGCAACCCGGCCTGCGCATCGCTTGCCTCGCCTTCCGCAGGATAGCGTTCGCTGTCGTAATGCGGATTGCGGCTCAGCACCATGCGCTGGTTGGGGTTATTCTCGGACAGGTAATACGGCCCGCTGCCCACCGGCCACCAATCCAGCGTCAGATTGCGTTCGCGCATTCCGGGCTGCGCGTAAAACCGCTCCGCCTCATGCGGCATCGGCGCAAAGAACGGCATCGCCAGCCAATAAGCGAACTGCGGATACTTGCCGTGCACTTCGATGCGGTAGGTATGCTCATCCACCACCTGCACGCCTTGCAGCGGATATGCATTGAGGTCGAGAAACGCGTCAGGCTTATTCTTCAACGCCTGCTGCAACGTCGCGGCGTAGTCTTTCAGCCCGACGATGTATTCGCCCATCACGCCGAAAATCGGCAGATGCAATTGCGGATGCGCGAGGCGTTTGATCTGGTAAACATAATCTGCCGCCGTGACAGGGCGCGTGCCGCTGTGCGGAAAATCGCCCAGCGCATGGATGCCGCGCAAATCATCCGGGGTTAAACGATCATATGTCGGCTTGCCCTGCGCATCTTTGGCAAACGCCGGATGCGGCTGGTAGCGCATGTTCGGTTTAATGCGAATTTCATACACGCTAAAGGCAATCTTTTCCGGCGGTGCGGCATCCGGCAGCATGCGGCGATTCTTGTCCAGATAATGCACCGTTGGCATCCCGCTGGCGGCCAGCGGGATCAATTCATAGGGACGCTTCAGGTAATGGTATTGCAGCGGTGGCGCGTAAATCTGCGCGAGGAATTCATACTCGTTTTCGCTGTACGCTTGCGCCGGGTCAAGATGCTTGGGGCGCTCGGTAAAAGCGGTGTAGAGGATCGGCTTACCCCCGTCCGCCGCCGGATAGGGATTATTCAACAAACCGCCGTCACAAGCGGAAAGCAGCACAACCAGCAGGGAAGCGAACAGGGCTCTCATGTTGCGGAGTTTAGCGGAATCAGGCCAGCGCGTCATGGCTGGCAAGCACCAAAGCCTGATTCAATTTACGATGATATACTTACGCACACATTGAAATAACCACCCACACGGAGAAACACAATGAAACGATTTTTTATGCTATTGGCAATTTTTCTGACCAGCGCGAGCTTGTTTGCAGCAACGGCTGAAGCCAGACGTTTTGGCGGTGGCGGCAGCATCGGCAAGCAACGGACGATGGCTCCGCAACAGGCGCAAAAAGCACCCGCTGCCGCACCCGCGCAGACTCCCGCAGCAGCGCCCGCACCGGCCGGCAACAAGTGGCTGGGACCGCTGGCAGGTTTGGCCATCGGCGCGGGCCTGGGCGCTCTATTCGCCAGCATGGGCCTGGGTGAAGGCATGGGCACGACCCTGATGATCCTTCTTGGCGTGATGGCAGTGATGTTCCTGATTGCATTCTTGCGCAAGAAACAACCGCAACCTGCCATGCAATATGCCGGAGCAGGTGCACCCTACAACGCGCCGCAACCGGTACAGCAGCCGCTGGCGGGCACTGCTACGGCTATCAAGGCGGCACCGGCAACACCTGCGGGAAACATTCCGGCAGACTTTCCGGTGGAAAGCTTTCTGCGCAGCGCCAAGACCTCGTTTATCCGCTTGCAGGCCGCGAATGACCGCAAGGATTTGAGCGACATCCGCGAATACACCACACCGGAGATGTTCGCGGAAATCTCGATGCAGATGCAGGAACGCGACGATGCGCCGCAAAAAACCGACGTGATCGCGATCAACGGCGAGTTGCTTGAAGTGAACGAAGAAAACGATTGGGCCATTGCCACTGTGCGTTTTACCGGGCAATTGCGCGAAAACAACGGCATGCCGGAAAATGTGGATGAAATCTGGCATGTGCAGAAAAACCTGCGCGACGACAAGTCGGTGTGGCTGCTGGCAGGCATTCAGCAAACTACTCTGCATTAACCCGACCGTGTCCGCCTGCCGCCTTTCCCCCTACCCATGAACCCCAAGCTGGATAGTGCGGGGTGGGTCGGTATTTTATCTGCCCATGCGGTATTGAACCAGCGTGGGCGCAACGGTGTGCCCACCCTGCGCAACTGCCGCCTTCACCCGGCCCCGACGCATCCCACGCAAGAACAACAGGGGCTCGTGGCTTATAAATCATAATTAATATGCGCCTGTTCCGCTTAATCAAAATTATCTATGTTGTCCTGCGCTTCGGCCTGGACGAATTTTTCCTCGCGCATATGCGGGTACGCTGGCTGCGCGCGCCGCTAAACCTGCTGCTGTTTATGCGCGACACGTCGAAACCGCGTGCCGAACGGCTGCGCCTGGCGCTGGAAAACCTCGGCCCGATCTTCGTCAAATTCGGCCAGTTACTTTCAACGCGGCGCGATTTGATGCCGACCGATCTCGCCGACGAACTCGCCAAGCTTCAGGATCAAGTACCGCCATTTCCGTCATCGGAAGCCATCGCCGCACTCGAAGCAACCTACCGCAAACCGTTGCGCGAGGTATTCCAGAGCTTCGAAGAAACGCCCGTCGCCAGCGCGTCCGTGGCACAGGTGCACTTTGCGGTTCTGCCGGACGGGCGCGAAGCGGCGGTAAAGATCCTGCGCCCCGGCATCGCCCCGGTGATTGCGCACGACATCGCGCTGTTGAACATCTGCGCAGACCTGATGGAGAGATTGTGGGCAGACGGTCGCCGCCTCAGGCCGCGCGAGGTAGTGGGCGAATTCGAGAAGATTTTGCACGACGAGCTGGATCTGATGCGCGAATCGGCCAATTGCAGCCAGCTCAAACGTAACTTTGCCAACTCCGATTTGCTGCTGGTGCCGGAAGTGTATTGGGATTTCTGCACCACCGATGTGATGGTGATGCAACGCATGTACGGCATGCCGGTCAGCCAGGTGGGCGCGCTACGCGAGGCAAACATCGACATACCGAAGCTTGCCGAAAACGGCGTCGAGATTTTTTATACCCAGGTATTCCGCGATGGTTTCTTTCACGCCGACATGCACCCCGGCAATGTGCAGGTGGCGGCGGACGGGCGCTATATCGCGCTGGACTTCGGCATCATGGGCACCCTCACAGATACCGACAAGCATTACCTCGCACAGAATTTCATCGCCTTCTTCCGCCGCGATTACAAGCGCGTCGCAGAGGCGCACATCGAATCCGGATGGGCACCTGCCGAGACCCGCGTAGACGAACTGGAAGCGGCCATACGCGCGGTGTGCGAACCGATTTTCGACAGGCCGCTGCGCGAAGTATCATTCGGGCGCGTGCTGCTGCGCCTGTTCCAGACTTCGCGCCGCTTCGGTATCAAAGTGCAGCCGCAACTGGTGCTGCTGCAGAAGACGCTGCTCAATGTCGAGGGACTGGGTTTGCAGCTTGATCCGGAACTGGATTTATGGAAAACCGCGAAACCGTGGCTGGAGCGCTGGATGAACGAGCAGGTCGGCTGGCGCGGCCTAGCCAGGACGCTACGCAAAGAAGCCCCGAATTACGTCACCCTGATGCCGCAACTGCCGCGCCTGCTGCACCGCCTTTTGACAGAAAATGGCACCAACCGAAGCGACGATGCGTTGCGCGAAATGTTGGAACGGCAGAAACGCCACAACATTTGGTTGATGCTGGTTAATTTAGTGCTGATAGGCATTGTTGCCTGGGGAATTTGTACCTCAACCTGAAAACCGTGCGCATAGCGCACGCTACGCTGATGAGATATCAGGTTTATGGCTAAAAATGGGAATGCGACAGATGTGTAGCGTGCGCTGTGCGCACGATCTTTTAACCTAAGGATACGCTGAACAAGTCCCAATTTTCAGAGTCTGGTCTTACGTATCT
>Ga0154345_144_pt1 | contig 20605 bp, 21 predicted proteins | sample RifGroA2_FD_115873 | JGI IMG/M metagenome (GOLD analysis project Ga0154345, IMG submission 115873) | Gallionellales bacterium GWA2_55_18 | reverse complement strand
TGGTGTCCGGCTTCGACCGCTATTACCAGATCACCAAATGCTTCCGCGACGAGGATTTGCGCGCCGACCGCCAGCCGGAATTCACCCAGGTTGATATCGAGACTTCGTTCCTGAATGAGACGCAGATCACCGCGTTGATGGAAGAGTTGATCCGCACGGTGTTCAAGGAAGCGCTGGATGTCGATTTGCCCAATCCGTTCCCGCGCCTGACCTATGCGGAGGCGATGGCGCGCTATGGTTCGGACAAACCGGATTTGCGCGTGACGCTGGAGCTGACCGAAGTCACAGATGCGGTGAAGGACGTCGCATTCAAAGTGTTCTCCGGCGTGGCAAATTCCGGGGATGGCCGCGTGGCGGCGCTTCGTATCCCCAACGGTGCAAGCCTGACCCGTGGCGAAATCGACGGCTATACCGAGTTCGTGAAGATTTACGGCGCGAAAGGGCTGGCCTACATCAAGGTCAACGATGTGACGCAGCTCAACGAGGTCGGCCTGCAATCGCCGATCGTGAAAAACCTCCACGAGGCGGCGCTGAAGACCATCGTCGAACGCACCTACGCGCAGAACGGCGACCTGATCTTTTTCGGTGCGGACAAGACCAAGATCGTTAATGACGCGCTCGGTGCGTTGCGCGGCAAAATCGGTCACGAAAAGGGCTACGTCAACGGCAAGGCATGGGAGCCGCTGTGGGTGGTGGACTTCCCGATGTTCGAATACGACGAGGAAGCCAAGCGCTGGAACGCCTGTCATCATCCGTTCACCGCACCCAAGGACGAACACCTCGCAATGCTGGAAAGCGATCCGGGTAAATGCCTGGCAAAGGCTTACGACCTCGCCTTGAACGGCTCGGAACTCGGTGGCGGCTCGGTGCGTATCCATAAGGAAGCGGTGCAATCGCAGGTGTTCCGCGCGCTCAACATCGGCGCTGAAGAAGCGCAACTCAAATTCGGTTTCCTGCTCGATGCGCTGCAATACGGTGCACCGCCGCACGGCGGCTTGGCGTTTGGGCTGGATCGCATCGTCACGATGATGACCGGTTCTGAATCGATTCGCGACGTGATCGCCTTCCCCAAGACGCAGCGCGCGCAGTGCCTGCTGACCCAGGCGCCGAGCGCGGTGGATGAACGCCAGTTGCGCGACCTGCATATCCGCCTGCGCCAGCAGGTGCAAACTACTGCGGAAGTTGCTAAGGAATAATCGTGTTGCGCATGTTGCGTTTGCTGTGGATAGTGTTGGCGGCGCTGCTGTGGTTGCCTCTGGCATCTCAAGGCTCTCAGCCAGCCCAGGACGGCCAGGTACCCGCCATTGCGATGGCCAATCTGCCCGCCGAAGCGCAAGATACCATGCGTGCCATCAAGCAGGGTGGGCCATTCGCCTACCCGCGCGATGGTGTGGTGTTCAAGAACTATGAGCGCATCTTGCCCATACAAGCGCGCGGCTACTATCGCGAATACACCGTCAAAACGCCTGGTGCGCGTAATCGCGGTGCGCGCCGTATTATCAGCGGCAAGCTAAACGAGTATTATTACACCGCCGACCATTATAAAACTTTCAAACGCATTCTGGAGTAGCCATGGACACACTGGCGCAGCAACTGAACAATCGGGAAGCAGCAGGCAGCTTTTCGCTACAATGCAGCGTTGAAACATTGCGCAACGCGGCCAATGAAGCCGGTTTCGCTCTGTTCGATGCCGATCTCAAGGGCGTCAAAGGCAAGCAGAACCTGCTTAATGCCCTGGCGCAATCAGCCAGTTTCCCGCCCGGATTCGGCGCAAACTGGGATGCGCTGGCCGACGCATTGTGCGATCTGTCGTGGTGCGGCGAAGCGGTCGGTTATGTGCTGCTATTGCGCAATGCCAGCGACACGCTCGGCCTTTCCGCCAACGACCGGGAAATCGCACAGGACATCTTGGCCGACACGGTGGTGTACTGGCGGCAACGCAACAAAGCTTTTTGGATATTCTTCTCCTGACTTCATGTCATCGGCGATACTGCGTTGGCTTCTTCGTTCGCTCCTAGTCGTGTAACGGCGACACGTTACTGGCAAAGCCAGCCGATTGCGGGAGCCGTTACTTGGCCTGTTCCTCCCGCACCGGAGGGCTACGCCCACACCGCCTCGGAACGGCACAAGCACTGCCCGTGTCGCTCACTCGTCGCCGCCTTGCCTCGCCTTCGAAATGAAGTCAGGAATATATGACTGGCTATAAACAGCCGGTTTCGGTGCTGGTGGTGATCCATACCACTGATCTGGAGGTGTTGTTGCTGGAGCGCGCCGATCATCCAGGCTACTGGCAATCCGTTACCGGCAGTTGCGAAGCGGGAGAAACACTGGTTGAGACGGCGCAGCGCGAGGTGCGCGAAGAAACCGGGCTGGAAGCCTGTCAATACGCGTTGGCCGACTGGCAGTTGCAAAACATCTACGAGATTTACCCGCAATGGCGCTACCGTTATGCCCCCGGCACCACACACAACACCGAGCATGTGTTCGGCCTGCAACTGCCGCACCCCGTTGCTATCCGGCTCGCGCCGGACGAACATTTGAACTTACAGTGGCTGGCCTGGCGGGATGCGGCAGAAAAAGTTTTCTCGCCGAGCAACCGCGCGGCGATATTGCAATTGCCGCAGTACGCCATTTTCCATTAGCCCTTCCGCGTAGGCTACAATGAAACCGTTTGCCTGACCCGCAAAATATCATTGCAATTGCGAATAACCCAACAGGAACGCGGCGCGATTTTTTCGCGGCGTATACAACATGAAGTTTATCGACGAATCAAAAATAGAAGTCATCGCAGGCAACGGCGGCAACGGCGCGGCCAGTTTCCGCCGCGAAAAATACATTGATAAAGGCGGGCCGGACGGCGGCGACGGCGGGCGCGGCGGCGACGTGTTCGCGCTGGCGGACCGCAACATCAATACGCTGGTGGACTTTCGTTTTGCCCGTATACACCGCGCCAAAAACGGGGGAGCCGGGCGCGGCGCGGATTGCTACGGCAAAGGCGCCGATGACATCGTGCTGCGCATGCCGGTCGGGACGGTGATCACCGACATCAACAGCGGCGAAGTCATCGCCGACCTCACCCACGATGGTGAAAAGACGTTGCTGGCAAAAGGCGGTAAGGGTGGCCTGGGCAATATCCATTTCAAGTCGAGCACCAACCGCGCACCGCGCCAATGCACCCCCGGCGAAGAGGGAGAAACGCGCGAACTGCAACTCGAATTGAAGGTGCTCGCCGATGTCGGACTGCTCGGTATGCCGAACGCCGGAAAATCCACTTTCATCCGCTCCGTTTCGGCGGCGAAGCCCAAAGTGGCCGACTATCCGTTCACCACACTGCATCCGAATCTGGGCGTGGTGCGGGTATCGCCTGAAAAAAGTTTCGTCATCGCCGACATCCCCGGACTGATCGAGGGCGCGGCGGAAGGCGCAGGGCTGGGCCATCAATTCCTGCGCCACCTGGCCCGTACCCGCCTGCTGCTGCACCTGGTGGACATTGCGCCGATGTATGAGGGAATCGACCCGGTTGCCGAGGCGCGCGCTATACTCAACGAACTGAAGAAATACGACCAGTCGCTTTATGAGAAGCCGCGCTGGCTGGTGCTGAACAAACTGGATCTGCTGGAAGATCGCGATGAAAAAATAGCCGCCTTCCTCAAGCAATTTACCGATTTTGACCGCCACTTCGCCATCTCGGCGATCAACGGCGAGGGCTGCAAGGAATTGACCTACGCGATCATGGCGCATCTGCAGGAGATGGCCGCGCAAGAACAGCAAGCCGCCGCAGACAGCGCGCAGGAAAGCGACGCAGGTACGATATAAGCAATCCATCCACAAAAGGCACGAAATTAACGATAAGTAATGTTGGCTCGATGACACTCATGCGGAATCCATTCCAGGCATAAAATGCCTTTCAGTTTTTTCGTGATTTTCGTGCCTTTCGTGGACAACTTTCTTCATAGGATTTAGCACACCATGAAAATCGTATTAACCCAATGCAAACGCATCGTCGTCAAAGTCGGCAGCAGTCTGGTGACCAACCAGGGCGCCGGGCTTGACCTTGACGCGCTGGGCAACTGGGCACGGCAGATCGCCGCGCTGAGCGCCGAAGGATACGAGGTGGTGCTGGTATCCTCCGGTGCGATTGCAGAAGGAATGCAACGCCTCGGCTGGAATACCCGCCCAACCTCGATACACGACTTGCAAGCCGCCGCCGCAGTTGGACAGATGGGGCTGGTGCAGGCCTATGAAAGTTGCTTCCGCAAGCATGATTTACATGCCGCACAAGTGCTGCTGACCCATGCCGACCTGGCCGACCGCGAACGCTACCTGAATGCGCGCACCACGCTGACCACGCTGTTATCGTTGCGCGTCATCCCGATCATCAACGAAAACGACACGGTCGTTACCGACGAAATAAAATTCGGCGACAACGACACGCTGGGGGCGTTGGTCGCCAACCTGATCGAGGCCGATGTGCTCATTATTCTCACCGACCAGAGCGGTCTCTACACCGCAGACCCGCGTAAAGATCCGAACGCCACGCTGATCGGCGAAGCGCAGGCAGGCGACGCGCAACTGGAAAGCATGGCGGGTGGCGCAGGCAGCCAGATCGGCCGCGGCGGTATGATCACCAAGATACTCGCAGCGAAACGCGCTGCGCGCAGCGGGGCGCACACCGTCATCGCCTCCGGGCATGAGCGCGATGTGCTATTGCGACTGCTGCAAGGCGAAGCCATCGGCACGCTGCTCACCGCTGCCACGCACACTCTGGCAGCGCGCAAACAATGGCTCGCAGATCATCTTCAGGTCGCCGGGAAACTAGTGCTGGATAGCGGCGCGATCAGGGTGCTGCGCTCCGAAGGCAAGAGCCTGCTGCCGATAGGCGTCAGGAGCGTATTTGGAGAATTCGAACGCGGCGCGGTTGTCGCCTGCGTCGGCGAAGACGGCAGCGATATCGCACGCGGCCTGACCAATTACAACGCCGAAGAAGCGCGGCGCATCGCGCGCCATGCCAGCCAGGAAATCGAGTCCCTGCTCGGATACGGCGGCGAAGAAGAAATTATCCACCGTGACAACTTGGTTCTGCTGTAAACCCAGAAAAAGCAGTTGTCCTGATGACTTGCCGTTTTTAGGGTAAAACAACAGAACTAAGTTGCGGCATAGATAAATCAATTTTTGCACTACGAATAACTGCTCACACGTCAATCCAGAATACGCCACACTCCGCAGCGCCGAATTTCCTTGTACATTGCGTCGGGAGCGAGGTCAGCACCATTGGGCCAAGCGACCACTCCGCAATCGAGATAGGCTGTCGCAAAAAAAAGCGGAATCGCGCAGTGCCTCGAAGACACCCGCATCCGGCCCGTTAACCAGCGCTGAAACATCGACGATGCCGCTCGATCCGTCGTTGAACGTGACCGCTAACTGCCATTCCGGAAGTACGCTGAGAGCGCGCAAGCGCCATGGCGCGGCGGGAATTATTCCAGCGGTTTGATGGGTTTCGGTAATTGTTTGGCCCGACACAGGTTCTAGTCTTTCATTAATTCGCCCCGGTACTCGTTGGCCCATTCCAGCACCATGACCAGCACTCGCCACGGATATACAGTGAATGGGTACCCCGAAGAACTGGTGTAGTTGGCGATACTTATGCGCAAACCCATGTAGGTCGGGCTTGGCCCGACATGGTGGGCAGAGCCCACCCTACCAATGCAGCCTTACTCCTTCAGCCACCGCGCCGCATCCAGCGCAAAGTACGTCAATATCCCGTCCGCCCCGGCGCGTTTGAACGCCAGCAACGCTTCCAGCACACAGGCCTGTTCGTTCAGCCAGCCGTTCTGCGCGGCGGCTTTGAGCATCGCGTATTCGCCGCTGACCTGGTAGACGAAAGTCGGTGCCTTGAATTCATCCTTCACGCGGCGCACGATATCCAGATACGGCATGCCGGGCTTGACCATCACCATGTCCGCGCCTTCCTGCAGGTCGAGGCCGACTTCCCACAGCGCTTCGTCGGAGTTGGCCGGGTCCATCTGGTAGGTGTATTTGTTGCCGGAGCCCAGATTGCCGCTGGAGCCGACTGCGTCGCGGAACGGGCCGTAGAAGCTGGAGGCGTACTTGGCGGAATAGGCCATGATGCGGGTATGGATGCAGCCCTTGCGATCCAGCGCGGCGCGCACTGCGCCGATGCGCCCGTCCATCATGTCGGAGGGGGCGACGATATCGGCACCGGCCTGCGCGTGGATTTGCGCCTGCTGCGCCAGCACCGCGACGGTCTCGTCGTTGATGACGTAGCCGCTATCGTCGATCAGGCCGTCCTGGCCGTGGCTGGTGTAGGGGTCAAGTGCCACATCGGTCATCACGCCGAGCTCGGGGAAATTCTTTTTCAGCGCGGCGACCACGCGCGGCACCAGACCATCCGGGTTGTAGGCCTCTTTCGCGTCCAGACTTTTCAGCGGCGCATCAATTACAGGAAACAGCGCCATCACCGGAATGCCCAGCTTCATGCATTGCTCGGCATCCTTGAACAGCAAGTCCAACGTCTTGCGCTGCACGCCCGGCATGGATTTCACTTCCTCGACCTTGTTGCTGCCCTCCAGCACAAAGACCGGGTAGATGAAATCTGCCGATGTGAGCACATGCTCACGCATCAAGTCCCGCGAAAAGGCATCGCGGCGCATGCGGCGCATTCTGCTGTGGGGGTATTGTCCGAGTGTTTGCATGATTTTTTCCTGAATTGTCACTTCCTTTGGAACTATTTTAGAGAATGCTTATCTGATGCTGTGAGTGGCGTAAGTCACTCCCCGTTTCTCCTCCCTGAGCGGGTGTCTTAACCCAGTTAAGACTTTTTTCGCCCCCGGTTTTTCCGGGGGCTTTTTTTATTATCCTAGAAAAAACCGTTGTCCACGAAAGGTACGAAAAACACGAAATAGGGTAAGCAGACATTTCGCCGCAAGGCGAAAGTTCGTAAAAATTCAAAAGATGCCACGTTGAGAATTGATACCTAACGGGTGAGTCGCCGAACCAATGCAATTTTTTGTTTTATTTCGTGTCTTTCGTGTTTTTGCGAGTTGGGCAAAAGACGCCCATCCCTGCTTAACCCGCTTCGTGGATAAATTGCCGTTTTTAAGACTACTCGTTTTTCAACCAACCGGCGATCACCGCTTCCGCCTCCTCCGTGCCGATCTTCTTCAGGCTGGAAAACAACTGCACGGTACATTGCGGAAAATGCTCGGCCAGATGCGATTTTACGCGATTCAGGGTCAATGTGGCCTGTTGCCTGCTGAGTTTGTCCGACTTGGTCAGCAGGACATGCACCGGCTTGCCGGTCGGCGCAAACCAGTCCAGCATGCTCTCGTCCAACTCGGTCAGCGGATGGCGCGAATCCATGATGATCACCAGCCCCGCCAGCTCCTCGCGGGTTTGCAGGTACTTGCTCAGCAATTGTTCCCAATGCCGCTGCACGTCCGGCGGCACTTTGGCGTAGCCGTAGCCGGGCAGATCGACCAAAAAATTGTCGTTACCCAGCGCAAAGTAATTGAGATGCTGGGTGCGTCCCGGCGTCTTGCTGGTATAGGCTAGCCGCACATGATTCGCCAGCGTGTTGATCGCGCTCGACTTGCCCGCGTTGGAGCGCCCGACGAACGCCACTTCCCTGCCGCCATGCTGCGGCAAATCCTTCAGGTGATTGACGGTAGTGTAGAACGCCGCCTGCGAGAAGAGTCCCATCAACTGAAAAACAGGTTGTCCACGAAATACACGAAATGACACGAACAAAACCTCGGAGCTATTTCAATCCTAGGCCGGCTGAATACTCCTGTCGGCAAATGATGGTAGTTCATAATATTTCGTGCCTTTCGTGTTTTTCGTGGACTGGCCTTACCAGTTGGCGAAGATATTGTCGGCGGCAGCAATGGTTGCGGCGATGTCGGCATCGCTATGCGCTGCGGAGACAAAGCCCGCCTCAAACGCCGACGGCGCGAGATACACGCCCTCATCCAGCATCGCATGGAAGAAGCGGTTGAATGCTTCCTTGTCGCAACTCATCACCTCGGCATAGCTGGTCGGCAACGCTTTGCTGAAATACAGGCCGAACATGCCACCGACCGATTGCGCGCAGAACGGGATGCCGCGCTTCTGCGCCACAGCGGTCAGGCCTTCGGTGAGCTGTTTTGCCAGTTGCGCCAGGCGTTCGTAGAAACCGGCTTGCTGCACCAGCTTCAACGTGGCCAGCCCGGCCGCCACCGCGACCGGATTGCCGGACAGCGTGCCGGCCTGGTACACCGAACCGAGCGGAGCGAGGCATTGCATGATGTCGCGCCGCCCGCCGAACGCCGCCGCCGGCAAGCCGCCGCCCATCACCTTGCCGAGCGTGACCAAATCCGGTTTGATGCCGTAGTAGCCTTGCGCGCCCTGCAGGCTGACGCGAAAACCGGTCATCACCTCGTCGAGGATCAACACCGCGCCGTACTTGGTACACAGGTTGCGCATCGCCTCGAGGAATTCGCGCTTCGGGGCGATCAGGTTCATGTTGCCTGCCACCGGCTCGACGATCACCGCCGCGATCTCGTTGCCCATCGCGGCGAAGGTTTTCTCCAACCCGGCAGCATCGTTGTAGTCCAGCACCGTGGTCAGCGCCGCGATCTCGGCGGGTACGCCGGAAGAACTCGGCTGGCCGAAAGTCAGCGCGCCGGAGCCGGCCTTGACCAGCAACCCGTCGGAATGACCGTGGTAGCAGCCCTCAAATTTGACGATGCGCGAACGCCCGGTAAAGCCGCGCGCCAGGCGGATCGCCGTCATCGTCGCCTCGGTGCCGGAACTGACCAGACGCACCATCTCCAGGCTCGGCAGCAGTTTGCACAGCAGCTTCGCCAGCTCCAGTTCGGCTGCGGTCGGCGCGCCGAAACCCAAGCCTTGCGCCGCCGCATCCTGCACCGCCTTAACCACCTCGGGATGGCAATGCCCGACGATCATCGGCCCCCAGGAACCGACGTAATCGGTGTATTTCTTTCCATCCGCGTCCCACACATAGGCACCCTGCCCGCGCTGGAAAAACAGCGGCGTGCCGCCGACCGAGCGGAACGCGCGCACCGGCGAATTTACCCCGCCCGGAATGATTTTTTGCGATTCATCGAATAGCTCTTGGTTGTGTGAAGTCATGCTGGTTTACCTTGTTCAAATAAATTGGAAAATTCTCTTGCCGCGCCTTCAATATCCAGTGCGGAAAATACTGCCGAAATCACCGCCAGCGCATCCGCGCCCGCTTCCAACAATTGCGCGCCGTTATGCGCGGTGATGCCGCCGATCGCGACGATGGGCACCTTCAACTCGCGACGAGCCTGCAGCAATAAATCAGGCGTGGCGACTACCGCATTCGGTTTCACCGCAGAATAGAAAAAACTGCCGAACGCCACGTAATCCGCGCCTTGCCGCACTGCCTCATGCGCCGGGGCGAGGCGATTATAGCAAGACACGCCGATGATTTTGCCGCTGCCCAGCAATGCACGTGCATCCGCCACACCGCCGTCCGCGCCACCCAGATGCACGCCGTCCGCCGCTACCTGTTTTGCCAACACGACATCGTCATTGACGATCAGCGGCACGGCAAATTCGCACGTCAGTTCGCGCAACGCCCCGGCCTGTTTCAGGCGCAATTCCGCAGCGGCGACCTTGTTGCGATACTGCAATACCCGTGCGCCGCCCAGCAGCGTCAGGCGCACCTTGCGCAGCAATTCCGCCGTATCGGCTTCGTCAGGCGTGATTGCATATAAGCCGCTTACGACCATGCTGTTCATTAACCGTTCGTGGTGAGCTTGTCGAACCACCAGCCATTCACCCATTGCCCTTCGACAAGGCCTTTAGTCCTGAGCGTTGTCGAAGGGTCAGGGCGAACGGAAATTTTTCTTAAATAAACAGTCTTGCTGCCGACCATATCAATTCGGGCGTTCGGGTTGCTCTTCATCTTCTTCGCCGCGCGCCCAGAATAAACGATCCGGGATGTGTTGCCCCATGCCGGGCCGGAAGCCCGCATTCAGGGTTTGCCAGGTGTATTCCTGCGCTTCCTTGACCGCTTCCGGCACGTCCACGCCCTGCGCCAGCAGCGCCGCAATCGCGGATGACAATGTGCAGCCGGAACCGTGATAAATGCCCGGCAGGCGCGCCCAACTGTCGCTGCGTAACGCGCCGTGCTCACCGTACAGGGTGTTGATAACCTTTGGCGTTTGTTCGTGCGTACCGGTAATCAGCACATACTCGCAACCCATGCGCAGAATGCGCTTGGCGCATTCTTCGAGGGTCGGGTCATCCTCTTCGTTGTCTTCGTCCAGCGCGAGACGGCGTGCCTCCATGCTGTTCGGCGTGATGATGGTGGTCTGCGGGATCAGCAGCTCGCGCATCGCATCCAGCATATCCTCATTCGCCAGTTCGTCGCCGCGCCCGGAAGCCAGCACCGGGTCGAGTACCAGCGGAATATCCGGGTAGTCCGCCAGCACTTCGGCGATCGCGACGATATTTTCCACGCTGCCGAGCAGGCCGATCTTGAACGCTGCCACCGGCACGTCCTCCAACATCGCGCGCGCCTGATCCACCACCCATTCCGGATCTATCGGCAACACATCGTCCACCCCGCTGGTGTCCTGCACAGTGATGGCCGTGACTACCGACAGCGGATGGCAGCCCATGCTGGAAATAGTCAGCAAGTCGGCCTGCAAGCCGGCTCCTCCGCTGGGGTCGGATGCGGCAAAAGTCATTACCAGCGGGAAAGATTCGGACATGATGTGGACAATGGTAAAATATACTTTTGGGCAGACATTTTACCCTAACTGCCGGATCCAAAGACATCGAAATGGAGGAATCCTGATGCGTATCCTGCATACCATGCTTCGCGTAACCGACCTGGAAAAATCGCTCGCTTTCTATACCGGCGTGCTCGGTATGAAATTACTGCGCCGCACCGACTACCCGGACGGAAAATTTACCTTGGCCTTTGTCGGCTTTGGCGATGAAGCCAGCAACTCGGCCATAGAACTGACGCACAATTGGGGGGCAGAGAAATATGAGATCGGTAACGCCTTCGGGCACATCGCGATTGAAGTGAATGACGCTTATGCCGCCTGCGAGAAAATCAAGCAGCTCGGCGGCAGGGTAGTGCGCGAAGCCGGACCGATGAAACACGGCAGCACCGTGATTGCGTTTGTCGAAGACCCGGATGGATACAAGATCGAGTTGATTCAAAAAAAGACGGGGTAAAAACCAGGCAAGGAGTGCCATTCCGGGAGCGTAGCGGCAAATCGTTTCAAACGAATCAGCTTTTGCGCCGGTACTCGACGAAGTGATATTCCAGCGGTTCCGGCGTTTCCTGCCGGTGTTTTTCGCGCGACACTTCCAGCCATTCAGACCTGTCGAACTCCGAAAACCATGCATCTCCGATCACATCCTGCTGGATTTCGGTGATGTAAAGCGTATCAGCTAGTTCCAGCGCCTGCACATAAATATCCGCTCCACCGACCACAAAAATCTGCGTATCAGACGCACAATTTGCAACAGCATCCTGCAATGAATGCGCAACAATACACCCATCAATTTTCAGATTGCGGTCGCGCGATACCACCACGGTAATGCGCCCCGGCAACGGTTTGCCGATGGACTCGAAAGTTTTTCGCCCCATAATCATGTGGTGCCCCATCGTGAGTTTCTTGAAATGCTTGAGGTCTTCCGGGATGCGCCACGGCAGCGTGTTGTTGATACCGATGGTGCGGTTTTTTGCCATCGCGACAACAAGTACAAGCTGCGCGCGAGAAGGCTGGCTTTGCGGCAAACCAAAATGCGTACGCAACGCGGGCAGCAGCCGCGACATGATGTCATCGCGCACCCGGACAAAACTCGCAAGCGACTCGCCGTGCGGATCGTGGAACGGCATGTGAATTGACGGAATAGCGTGCGGAAATACCGGGCAACTTTCTTTTGCGTTGTCGCACACTGTTACGATCAAATCAATCGGCTCGGTTAACATAGCGCTCGCGTAGCGATTCGTTTGCTCCCTCTCCCTCCGGGGGAGGGTTGGGGTGGGGGAAGCGGGCATACTCGCTAGGACAGAGCCGATATCCTTCGGATGCAGGCCGTCGGCAGAAATGCCCGCCATTTTCAGAGCCTCGATTGCTCCTTCGGCCACGCGCGCTGCAGGATGAGTGCCTGCGGAAATGGCGCGCAGATACTGTCCCAGATGATGATTGACCAACGCCTCGGCCATCTGGCTGCGGCAGGAATTGCCGGTGCAGAGGATAAGGACGGTTGGTTTCACACTGCCACCGGCGCCTTGATAGCCGGGTGAGGGGTTAATGGGGACATGGCTAGGGAAACTTTCTGGCGGTATGCATAACGCGCAAAATTTGTATGGCGGGTTGAGGGTGTTTTACTTCAGCAAAAACCAGAATGTACGGTGTGCGTGAACCAACAACCAATTCTCTCGTTCCGGCAAGTCGCCCTGGCCTGCCTTTGCTTGGAACTTCAATTGCAACCAGTGATTCCGCCGCATGATTGATCTCTTCGAGCATACGTTGCGCGGCTACATGGTTTCTTTCAGCGTAGTGGGCAATCCCTGCACCCAGCTCATCCAGCGCCGATTCAGCCCACTCAAGCCGCTTGCTTTTTGTGGGCATGTCGCTCAACGGCAGAATGCAAACGAGTCATCGCCTCTTCGTGTGAAACAACCCTGCCCGCTTCAACATCAGCCATACCTTGCTTGACCTGATGCACGAAGCTCTCGGTATAATCAAATCCGTCTCGCATAACGAAATCCAGCATTTTCTCTGGCGTGCTTCCCGCCTCCAATGCTAGTTTTTCAAGGCGCGTGGCAAACTTTGTTGGCAGTGTCATAACCGTGGGCATGGCTCTACTCCGGCTGAATTAATACGGGAGCATTATAGCTTCATCACATCACTATTGCATTCCCCAGAAATTTAGGTAGCGGTTCAGTTTGAATTGAACTGTTTGCGATTGCTTTGCATTGCTATTGGAAGGGCAGGTCTTCGGCCTATGCGAACGCAGGCGATTTCATGAAAAGACTGTCGGCCCATTATGCCGAAATGTCTGCTTTTACCTTTGGTGAACTACATGCTGAGGTTCAAAATAATGCAACCATGCAAGACCCCATAATTCTATCCACCTTATTTTTTGATGGAGAGCAATATTGTGTTGGAGTAATTGACAACGCATCTGCATGTTGTTATTGTCTCCAACATGAAATCCCGTGAATTATTCAATCGCCGTGTGCCTGTCATGGAACAAGCGTTTGCGGAATTGGTGCTTTGGGAAGTATCCGAGCCGCTTTCCGGCAGCAAGCATCGCTACAAATACCGGCTGGCGTTCGTGGTTACTGGGGAATGTGTGCTGCGTTATGACAATGAGGCGTGCAAGGGCGACCACAAGCATGTGCAAGGCCGGGAAGTGAAATACGGCTTCGTCTCGGTCGATAAGCTGATGGCGGATTTTTTTGAAGATGTGAAGAGGTGGCGAGATGAAAACTGTGACAATTGATATCCGGCCACTGGCCGATACGCTGGGCGATTTTGCCCATGCATGGAAAAGCGGCAAGGCTTCGGCACCGCGTATCAGCTTTGAATCGCCCGAACTGCTGTTCAAGATGTTGTCCGGCAAACGCTGGGAGCTGCTGAACGCTATGACGGGCGCGGGAGCCATGTCCATCCGCGAGGCGGCGCGGCGCGTGGAGCGCGATGTCAAAGCCGTGCATGGCGATGTGACCGCATTGCTCAACGCCGGTCTGTTGTCAAAAACGGATGACGGAATGATCGTCTTTCCATTTGATGCCATCCACGTGGACTTCATGCTCAAGGCGGCATAACTTCAGTGGGGCGCGCGGAATCGTCTGCACTGCCCAGAGCCTGAACTTGACGAGCGACTACATCGCGCCATTGGACACGGAGCGCCAGAGGGTACTGCGCCGCCCGGTTGTCGGCCTAAGCGGTCGCTTGAGAAAAGCGCCACAATATTGCCGAATGGCCGCATTTGCGTAGCAAATGCTGGACGCGTAATATGTGCTATTCGAGGCTTGTCTTACGCCTGCCCGGAGCGTTCTGCTGCTCCTGACCTGCATGCGGTTGAGGGCAGGCATCCGACAACCCTTAACAATAGCCGTACTTCGCCAAATACAAAAAATTGCCCCACCTCTTGGACAGACTCGTTTCTATGCATCCGATGCTGCAGCAAACAGACCTGTGCATATGTAAAAGCCAGTATAAGATGGAATGTGTGGTGTCGGTATTGACATAATGCAATTACATCACCCAAAACGAGGAACCGATGATTACTAGCTGGGCAGAAACACAGATTGAGCGGGAGATCATTGCTAAGCTAGAGCAGCTCTCAAATGGCGAGAACGATTATTGGTCATTCCGTAAAAGCGCTCAACGCCATGGAGTCCATGGACTCATCAGATATCCTGCCATGATGATACCTACAATGCAGGCTAAACTTCTTGAAATTACCAGGGGAAAACGCACTGATGCGCTCAGGGTGCTTGATCCGTTCATGGGGGCCGGGACAATGCTTACCGAGGCTATGGAACAGGGGATGAATTTTTCTGGCTTTGACATAAATCCTCTAGCCATCCTTGCATGCAAGGTAAAAGCAGGGCCGTATTCATTGACAGACATCGCTGAACAAACGAAATATCTCCTAGAGAGGATACATGCCGATAGTCGCCGATATTACGAAGTACACTTCGCTGGGCAGTCAAAGTGGTTTACAAAAGGCGCGTCGATTAGCTTGTCTCGAATTCGTCGGGCAATTCAAGAAATTGACGATGTTTGGTTACGCCGTTTTTACTGGCTATCTATGGCGGAGCTCATTCGACAGTGCAGCAATTCCCGGACATCAACCTACAAGCTGCACATTAAACTAGAAGGAAAAATTTTCACTTCAATGGCTTCGGTGCTAGAGCTGTTCACAAAAATTTTGAATTCGAATGTTGAACGTGTAAAAGCTCAATATAGGATTTTTCAAAAGAGTGACCTGCTAGAAGCGAATGGTAGCTATCGAGGTCATGTCGAACTTAAGTTCCAAGACGTTACCAAAATAAACCATGGTGATATAGACGCTCGCTTCGACTTACTATTTACTTCACCCCCATATGGAGATAATTTAACAACTATTCCCTATGGGCAATTTTCGTTTCTGGCATTAAATTGGATTCCGATTGAGGATATCGATACAAATATACCTCTGGATATAAACAAAAATACCCACTCTATTGACTCTGCCAGCATGGGAGGATCATTAAGGGATTCCCCCCAAAAGGCTGGGGCATTATTCAGCAGATCACGTACCTTTAAACGATTTTTTTGCGAACTCGAAAACGGAAATCCGTCCGCAACAAAACGTTTAAGCAGCTTTTGCTTTGATTTACACAAAAGCATAGAGTCTCTATCTCGTCTCATGGCACCTCAAGGGCACATGGTTTGGACACTAGGAAATCGGTCTATTGGTGGCAAGCGAGTCCCGCTTGACGAAATTGTTTCCGAGTTCCTCGATTCATACAATGTCCGTCGTGTCGCCAAATTTAATCGCCCAATTCCCTGTAAGCGCACACCAATTAGAAATAACCAATCCGACACGATGCAGAATGAGGTGGTTATTATTGCTAGGGCGTAAAACTTCGACCATTTCAAATCTGGAAGCTTGAGTTGATTTTTACTGCCGAGTGCAAAGGTTTATGCCAATAAAAAAATAAGGCTCTCAGCTGCGAGAAAAGAGATACAACGTTTCGTTTGTGAGACTTGACGCTTGGCGTCGACCTTGCGCGATTTCTCTAGAAAATTCATCTTGAAGATGCAGGCCAGCTCGGCGAGCTGCCTCAAGCAAGTCCGGTAATGGATCTTCTCTCGTCGCCGACTTTCCCACCAAGAGTGCAAGCACACCATCTGGCTTCAATACACGAGCCATCTCACGCAAGGCACCGTCCAGCTCCGAGATGTATTCACTATAAGCAGCTATTCTATGGCGCTTGCTGCGAGCCCCTGTCTCAGAAGCTCGGAAAGTCTCGATATTAAAACCAAACCATTCCATCGCCAATCTTTGAGACTTTACATAGTCAATTACCCCAAAGTAGGGGGGGGAAGTAATTATAAGATCCACGGTATGAGCGGTGAAATTTTGCATTACCGTAGTTGCATCCCCGAGAAATACAGAAGCTCTCGGGAGCGGAAACAATGCGCTTGGAGGAAGATCTGCATCTCGATTCGCATAAGCAAGCTCCAGCTTTTTAACCGAATTGCTGAAAATATCGATTGCGTCAATATAACGATGCTCAATCGGTCGTGTGTTGTCACAAATGTATCCCCAATGCCGCGTTTCGCTACAAGCCTGCATAAGAATCCCACTGAAAGCAAACTCCATAAGTTCCTTTGATATCCCGCGCAGGCTGGAGATATATGCCCATATTTCCTTAAGTTGAGCCGCTGTCGTGGGGTGATACCATTTTGTAAGCTGAACTGCGGAAGGAGTCTCGACTGGTGAGATTGGAATTTTTCCTCCTAATGTAAGGCGCTGATCGAGAAAATGGTTAAGGCGCCCACGTAATAGATTGCGAATGCGTAAGTGTCTTATCGGAATTAATTTTGCGCGTGAGATTAATATCGATGTGGGATTAATATCGATGCCAATAGCGTGACGACCTAGCCTTTGAGATTCCACCAGTGTGGTGCCTGAGCCACAATAAGGATCCAGCACCGTGTCTCCAGGTTTAGATAGGCGCCCAATAAGTGTTGCTGGAATCTGAGATATAAAACGACCAGGATAAAAATGGAGGTTGGCAAATGGTGAATCTGATTGATCGCCGAGATAGTCCCAATCAACATTTTTAAGTTTAGATAAAGAGTCGGTAATTTTCATTTGTCTCTTTGCCGAGCGCACTTCCTGTAAGTTTTATAACGTCATCAAAATTGGATTGCAGTACAGATAGCAATTCACTGACAATTTCTTTCGTTCTCTTCTCGGCTTGCCTACAAGTATTTTCTGATCCGAAGATATACACAATTAAGCTTCTAGTTGTGTCACCAAACTCTTCCCCGGCTCCAAATTCGTCGTAAAGAACAATCCTCTTGCTGAAACTTCCCTTTTCCTTAAAGACATAAACTAGCAATTCCCCTTTAATAACCTGCTTGAGCACAGAGCTAACCGCATTCTGTATCACCTCATGGGGAGATTCAAAAAGCACGGTATTTTGCCACTTTAGCTGAATCGTAATTAACGATTTTGGCAGTTCCCCAAGGTACTGCTGGGTAATCAATTTCTTGGTGGATGAATGTCGACTTAACTCACGTAGAAGTTCTTCGTCAGTAAGAGTCCAACTTTCAGCTGAGAGGACTCCCTCTTTGATTGCAACGCGCAACGCTTTAGTAAGAATCGCTTGTCCTGCAACGGTATGTGCATCGAATACCAATATCTCATAAACAGCTTTCCGAAGTCCGGCCCACTCTAACAACAAGCCCCTCGAAGTTGAAGGCACAACTAATCCCCCATCCTCAGCAACCGTAATAGTAGATGCCAGTTCAATTGCGCTTGAGCTTGATTTTGTTAATCCTAAGGCCCATGCCATTCGCCAAACATTGTCGATATTATCGAAGTCCAGCGATCCCATAATCAAAGGGGAAAAACGATGGCGCTTTTGTAGAATTTCTTCAATTGTGACATTTGACAAGCGAAGTTTTTGAAGGGTTCGGTAAATTCTGGGCGTTTGACCTGCAAAAATCTGATGCCCAGAATTTTCAGGTGCGTAATGCCGACGAAATAGCTCGGATGATGCTATTTCGTGATCCCATCCTTGCTCTTCTTTGAGGATATATTCGAAAAGGTGTCCAAAAGGGGGGGTGGCAACATCATGCAAGAGTATTGCCACCTCAAGAGCATCTATATCGTCATGGGAAAATCCGGATGAATTCTTATCTTTCCACTTAGAAAAAAGATGTAGCACTCCCAGCGTGTGGGAAAATCTTCGCAACTCCCCAAGGGTAGCAAGGCTAGGTGTAAGAGAATTGAGCAACCTTATCTGAGAAAGCCTCCTTATTTCTGGTGAAAGAACCAGCTTTTCAGCTAATGAAGAAATGGTAAATTCTCCATACAGAGGATCAAAGATATTCATCTTTGCGTACCTTTCCCAATCGCAGTCTTAATCATATCGTTCGGCTTGCGCATCGCTGTGAAAAACATGATTACGGTAGCAGGAATCCAGGAGGGCACGAGTTTTGCCCCTTCCAAGAACAACTGAATGCTGGGCCACAGCGCTGAACCTGCCACATCAAGCAACCATCCAGCACTTAAAACTATGCCAATGGGTATATAGACGGTGAATATTAATATCCACGCAAATACCCATTCAGGACCACGTGATTTATTTACAGCAATCCATAGCTTTGCAATCCATAGTTGTGTACTCCACGGCATGAAAAACGCCTTAGAGCTTTCGCTGGGCGACTCGTTTCGGGACGCCGCAAGAGCAAGAATCGCTATGGCTTGCTCAAGAGAGCTAGGCCTATCAGCTTGCTCTTTGAAAAGTTTTGAATCATTGGAATCAAGGACTTTTTTAATTGATGTTAGTACATTGGTGGCATATAAATATTGCCGTACTCCGATTTGCTTTTGCAAAAATAGAATTGGTATAAGCAAACGAAGAGGAAGAATAAAATAGTCGCGCTTAGTTGATCCAGAGGTGTCAACAAAATCTATGTGGTACCAAAACCGTTGAAAAATGCTGTCAGCATTTGAGGTGCATTTCCTAAGTCGTTTGGCAACCGATCCTGTTGCTTCCTTGCCGAGAACCAATACAACAGCTACTAACATAGCCAGCAAATATGGGCGCTCTCGCTTCGTATCGTTGAGATAACATTTTTGTAGCGCTTTTGCGGCTTGATTTACATGCTGCGTCAAATCACCCAAATCTTGAGCATTTCCCTTATATCGGCATATTGTCGCAAAGGTAAAAATTATAATGATGGCGCTGGAAAATTCTAATTGAACTGGCACTTGGCCAGGAAGAGTAGATGAGTCTTTCCATAGACCATCAGATTTGGAGAAACGTTTTGATAGTTCATTAGATATTTCCACTACAACGTTCGGATTTCTTTTGCTGCAAAAACCAAGACCTAACAGGAGAGCCGCAAGGCGGATGTTCTGACATAAGTTGTCATGATTGCTTGGATTGTCCTTGTTATTCCAATAAGCTACTAATTCGTTTTCGACGGATATAGCTTCTTCTGATTCTGCATTTGTCGATTTGAATGCTATAGCCGCAGCCACTGTGCCATATAGGCCTGTCTGTCCCTGTGTATGTGCTCCATCTAGGAATTGTCCCCAGGAGAGTTCTTTATTCGGCTCTCGGTGCGTGACTTTATTGGTTGAAAAATGGTTTCTAATGTCCCCGACGTATGCATCAACCTGCTTTTCTTCATTGCTCATATGAACTTATCGTTATCGTGTTTGCCGGAAATTATCCGCCAATAATTGCCTAAGAAACGTTGCATTTTGAAGGGCCCAATCTCCATTAGGATGAGTGCGCCAACTTGCCAAATCGGGTTGGTCTAATAATTCTGCAACAATCACGCGCGCAAACTGCCGTGGCAAATCTTGAGTTGCGAATATTAGATACTCACCCACACGTGAGGAGACCAATAAATAGCGTGGAAGTTTTGCTGCAAACTTTAAGGCCTCAAATAACGACACAAAGTGCTCGCCTTCTGCATCAAAATAATCATAAAATTCAGCACACGGATCTGGAACTCCAGGGAACAGCAATAAATGTTTATGGAAACAGTGTGTTTCGGACTGAGCATCAGGGAGGCACAGCGGCATCTTTCCATGTTCAGTCAAAACGCATGATCCAAACTGCGTAGCTAGAATAGCCTGCACGCTCTCGGAATATTTTGCAAAGCTTTCGGATAACAGTTGAGTATTCTCTTCCTTATCGGAGCTATGTGTATTGGTTGCTATGATGGCATAGCCATCAGCAAGAGGCCCCAATCCGGCCATTGTGTATTGCTCTGAGTCAACATGGGCGACCAATTGTGCGGCGGGTCGGCACAAGAAGCAGTCAGTTCGTTGACTTTCAACTTGCTCGAAATCCTTCAGCCACATTGCTTTATTTGATTCACTCATGCTCGTCAACCTTCAATACGGATTACTACGCCCTGAGCAAACCCACCCTTCGCTACTTTTTTCTTTAAAGCTGCCACTTCAAGTTCATCAGAACTATATCCAAGTTCTAATGCGATTGCCAAAACAACTTCGAAAACATCTGCGCATTCTTCCAGATTCGGTGTGGCAGTTAGTTCCAATGTCTCTTCTCCCAATTTTGAGATTAGCCACTGAAGACGATCCTGAGAGGCAAGAATGCGTGTGACCGGCATAAGACCACCCTTTGCCATAATCTCAGGAATTTTATCGCGGACAAGTTTTTCCATATTTTAGTTGGTAGGTTTTACTTTCTTAATCATCAAGCCGTTTTGAAGTATAAGTCAGACCCTCATGGCACTACCTTAAGCCCACGCTGCCCGTGTTTGCAATATCCGCTCTCTGGCAATATGCCGTGGCACGGTAAGCAGCGCAT
>Ga0154345_142_pt1 | contig 20990 bp, 23 predicted proteins | sample RifGroA2_FD_115873 | JGI IMG/M metagenome (GOLD analysis project Ga0154345, IMG submission 115873) | Gallionellales bacterium GWA2_55_18 | reverse complement strand
GTGCGTCCAATCCGTCAAGCACCATCTCCGCCGCGCGCAGCACGGCGCGCGCCTTGTTCTGCGTCTCGGTCCATTCGTTGTCCGGCACCGAATCGGCGACGATGCCCGCACCCGCCTGCACGTACAGCGTGCTGTCCTTCACCACGGCGGTGCGCAGCGCGATGGCCAGATCCATGTCGCCGTTGAAGCCGAGGTAGCCGACCGCACCCGCGTAGATGCCGCGCTTGCTCGGCTCCAGTTCGTCGATAATCTCCATCGCGCGCACCTTGGCCGCGCCGCTGACCGTGCCGGCGGGGAAGGTGGCCTTGAGCACGTCCATCGCGTTGAAGCCGGGTTTAAGCGTGGCCTCGACGTTGGAGACAATGTGCATCACATGCGAGTAGCGTTCGATAATCATTTTTTCGGTAAGCTTCACCGTGCCGTTCTGCGCGACGCGCCCGATGTCGTTGCGCCCTAGATCGATCAGCATCAGGTGCTCGGCCAGTTCCTTCGGGTCGGCCAGCAGTTCTTCTGCGAGCTCGGCATCCTGCTGCTGCGTCTTGCCGCGCGGTCGTGTTCCGGCGATTGGGCGCACCGTGACGGTGTCATGCTCCAACCGCACCAGGATTTCCGGCGACGCACCGACCACATGGTGGTCATCCATGTCGTAATAGAACATGTACGGCGAAGGGTTGATGCTGCGCAACGCGCGATACAACGACAGTGGCGATGCCGGGAAGGGTTGCGCCATGCGTTGTGACAACACTACCTGCATGATGTCGCCGTCGAAAATGTATTGCTTGGCTTTGGTCACGGCATTCTTGAAATCCATTTCGCCAAACTCGGAATGTGCTTCGCCGCCATGCATCGGCGGCGCATGCGGGATATCTACCGGTAGGCGCAACTTGCCGATGAGTTCGCGCAGCCGTTCGCGCGCCAGCTCGTAAGCATCGTCCTGCGCCGGATTGGCATACACGATGAAAGTGAGTTTGCCGGAGAGGTTGTCTACTACCGCGAGTTGCTCGGTGAGCATCAGCAGGATGTCGGGCGTGCCGATGGTGTCGGGTTTTTGAACCTTGCTTAAACGCGGCTCGATGTAACGGATCGTGTCATAGCCGAAATAGCCCGCCAGCCCGCCGCAGAAGCGCGGCAGACCGGGCAGCGCCGCAACCTTGAAACGTGTCTGGTATTCGCGGATGAAGTCCAGTGGATTTTCTACTTCGTGCGCGGTTTCGGAATCACGATGAGTCAGCATGATTTGCCTGCCGCGCACCGTGATGCGCGTGTCGGCGGGCAGGCCGATGAAAGAATAGCGCCCGAAGCGCTCGCCGCCCTGCACCGATTCCAGCAGGTAGGAATACGGTTTGTTGGCGAGCTTGAGGTACAGCGACAGCGGCGTGTCTAGGTCGGCAAAGGTTTCGCATACCAGCGGGATGCGGTTATAGCCTTGCTGTGCAAGCGCCTTGAATTCTTGTTCGGTGATGGGGTGCAACATAAAAACCTCCGTGATTTTGTAGGGCGGGTTCCACCCGCCGCAAATAAATAATGCCGGGCAAGTGCATCCCTCTCTCTAACTCTCTCACGCAAGCGGGAGAAAGGACAAACGAGAAAGGCAATTGTTAACCTTGCCCGACCTACAAACACCATCGCCAAACAGCGATTTTTAAACAGCGGAGGTTTATCAGTTTCATGGTCAAATGCGTTTTATGAGCGGCAGGGCGGCGGACAGATCGGCGATCACCGCATCCGTATCCAGGGCTTCCGCCGGTTCGCCGTGATTGTATCCGTAAGGCACGCAGAACACCGGGCAACCGGCGGCGCGCGCCGCGAGGGTGTCGTTCAGCGAGTCGCCGATCAGCAACAATTTATCAGCCGGAATTCCGAAAAATTTTGCCGCATGTCGCAGCGGGAGAGGATGAGGCTTCTTTTTCGGCAGCGTATCGCCGGATATGACGATCTCGAAATACTTCGCCAAACCCGCGCCTTCCAGCAACGGCCCGGTGAAACGCGCCGCCTTGTTGGTGATGCAGCCCAGGCGAAAGCCCGCCGCGCGCATGGCTTCCAGGCCTTCTATCACGCCGCCATACGGCTTGCTGCCCAGCAGCAGATCGGCATAATGCTTCTCGAAGATCGGCAGGGCATGTTCAAACAGCGCCGCATCCGGTGTGGCGTGCATCTCGCCGGTCAGCGCGCGTTTCACCAGCCAGCCGATGCCGTTGCCGATATAGCTTGCCAGCAACTCCTGCGGCACGGGCGCGTAATCTATTTCGCGCAGCATGCGGTTGGCCGCTTCCGCCAGTTGCGGTGCGGAATGCAACAGCGTGCCGTCAAGGTCGGTTACAACGGCCTGTACGCTTACTGGTGTGGAAAATCTTCTGATGGTCGCGGCTTGTTGCATGGTTGTGTCGTTAGTGTGCAGCCTTCTTTTCGGCTGTACCCTTATCAGGTTTGGTTGGAGTAGTTACTTTTTCATCCTTTTCTACAACGGCCTTTTCAGCCCCTTTCCTGGTCGCTGGTATGCCTTCGCCTTCAACGGCGCTGTGCGCGGTAGTGGCGGATTTTATACCCATGGTGGGGTCGATCACCTGCTCCTCGATATCCCTGTCTGCCGCTTTCCAGCCTTTCAAAATCGAGGTCGGGCTTTGCGCCTCATTCTCTTTCATGCAATTTTCCGGTACTTTTTGTGAAACACGGCAGGCATAACCTATCGCTTCGGCATCAAGGTTTTTCTGGTCACCGTTTATCAGATCACAACCAGTCAGCATGAGAATAGCTATTAGAAGCATTGTCGGGCTGGCAGGTTGGCGGATACGCATGGTTTACACCTTGGCAAGTTCGGCGCGCAGTGCGGCAATTACGCTGTTGTAACGGTGCGGGTCGCTATCTTTACCTGCGCTGAACACGGCAGAACCGGCCACGAAGGTATCAGCGCCTGCTGCAGCCGCTTCGCGAATGTTGGCGGGGCTCACGCCACCGTCAATTTCCAAGCGGCAGTCGTAGCCACCCGCATCGATCATCTTGCGCACCCGACGCGCCTTGTCCAGCACGTAAGGGATAAATTTTTGCCCGCCGAAACCCGGGTTCACCGACATCAGCAGCACCATGTCCAGTTTTGGCAGCGTGTATTCCAGCACATCCAGCGGCGTGGCGGGATTGAACACCAGCCCTGCCTTGCAGCCATTTTCCTTGATCAGGCCGATGGTGCGATCGATATGCTCGGATGCCTCCGGATGAAAGGTGATGTAAGTCGCGCCTGCCTTGGCAAAATCGGGAATAATGCGATCCACCGGCTTGACCATCAGATGCACGTCTATCGGGGCGGTCACACCATGCTTGCGTAGCGCTTCGCACACCAGCGGGCCGATGGTCAGGTTCGGCACATAGTGGTTGTCCATCACGTCGAAGTGCACGATGTCCGCACCGGAAGCAAGAACGTTATCGACCTCCTCGCCCAGTTTGGCAAAGTTGGCAGAGAGAATGCTCGGGGCGATCAGATACATGACATGACCCTTAAATCAATTTCGAATGCTGGTTGCGTATTCTAACCGAATACCTCTGGGGTTGGCGGCGAGGAATCGACCGGCTTCCAAACCGCTATATGGGCATGATAGTAATAGAAGGGGCTTGTGTCCATCACTTCACCTGCAGTCAGTTCCTGCATGTTGAGATTTTTACGCTACCGGCGAATCATCATTCGCCAACTGCCGACCCCGATACCCAATTACCCACAGTGCTGTGATAGTCGTCATCCGGAAAGTGCGGGGCGCAACCTGCTGTTCCGGTGAAAGCACTGTTATTTTTCTCAATCCGCCAAGTCAAACTCATCCTTTGAGTTTGGCAAATGCCGCCGCCATCGCGCCGCCTTGCGCTGGAGGATGCACTTCCTGCCGTTTATGCTGCGCCAGTCGCTTGGCATCGGTTCCGCGATCACGCGGCGTATCGCCCCTGCTGCCCGTGGCGCTGGCTTGGGCGGCGCTGTCGGTCAACCGCATGGTCAGCGCGATGCGTTTGCGCTTCTCGTCCACTTCCAGCACTTTGACCTTTACCACTTGCCCCGCTTTGACTACGGTGTGGGGGTCTTTGACGAAGCTGTTGGACAATGCCGAGATATGTACCAGCCCGTCCTGATGCACGCCGATGTCCACGAATGCGCCGAACGCCGCGACGTTGGTGACCACGCCTTCGAGAATCATGTCCGGTTTGAGGTCTTTCAGTTCTTCGATGCCTTCCCTGAAAGTTGCGCTGGTGAACTCCGGGCGCGGGTCGCGCCCCGGTTTTTCCAATTCGAGCAGGATGTCGCTGATGGTGGGCACGCCGAACTTTTCGTCGGCATACTGGCCGGGATTAAGCGACTTTAACAATTTTGAATCGCCGATCACTTCCCTGATGTTTTTCTTGATGTCGGCGAGGATTTTTTTCACCAGTGGGTAGGATTCGGGATGCACCGCCGAAGCATCGAGCGGATTGTCGCCACCCATAACGCGCAAAAATCCGGCTGCCTGCTCAAAAGTTTTGTCGCCCAGACGCGGCACTTTCTTCAATGCCGCACGCGAAGCGAACATGCCGTGCGTGTCGCGGTAGGACACGATGCTTTGCGCCACGCTGCTGGATAGGCCGGAAACCCTCGCCAGCAGCGGCGCAGAAGCGGTGTTGACGTCTACGCCGACCGCGTTCACGCAATCTTCAACCACGGCATCCAGCGAACGCGCCAATTGAAATTGCCCCACGTCGTGCTGGTACTGCCCGACCCCGATGGATTTCGGGTCGATTTTCACCAGCTCCGCCAGCGGGTCTTGCAAGCGGCGCGCGATGGATACCGCGCCGCGCAGCGACACGTCCATGTCGGGCAGTTCGCACGAGGCAAATTCGGAGGCGGAATACACCGATGCACCCGCTTCCGACACCACGATTTTGGTAAGCCCGAGTTCGGGGCGCAGCTTGATCAGGTCTTGCGCCAGTTTGTCGGTTTCGCGCGAGGCGGTGCCGTTGCCGATGGAGATTAGCGTCACCTGGTGCTTCTCGGCCAGTTTTGCCAGTGCGTGCAGTGAGCCGCCCCAATCGTTCCTGGGCTGGTGCGGATAGATCACGGCGGTATCCAGCACCTTGCCGGTGACATCCACCACGGCGACTTTCACCCCGGTACGCAGGCCGGGGTCCAGACCCATCGTCGCGCGCGGCCCGGCAGGCGCGGCGAGCAGCAGGTCTTTCAGATTGCGCGCGAATACCCTGATCGCCTCGGTTTCGGCGCGTTCGCGTAACGCGCCCATCAGCTCATTCTCTAGATGCAGGAAGCTTTTCACCCGCCAGGTCCAGCGCACCGTGTCCGCGAGCCACTTGTCGGCGGGGCGGTTCTGGTTGGCGATGCCGAAACGCTTGGCAATGCATGCCTCACAGGGGTTGTGTGGCGCATCCCATTTGGGTTTTTCCGCTTCGCTGTCGAGCCTCAGCGTGATGTTTAGCAGCTCCTCGCGACGGCCACGGAACAGCGCCAGCGCGCGGTGCGACGGGATCGCGCCGAGCGGTTCCTGGTAGTCGAAATAATCGGCATATTTCGCGGCAGCTTCTTCCTTGCCTTCGATGATTTTGGCTTCGACCACGCCGTGCGTTTGCAGGTATTCGCGCAGGTCTTGCAGCAACCCGGCATCTTCGGCGAAGCGCTCCATCAGGATGTAGCGCGCGCCCTCCAGCGCCGCTTTGGCATCCGGTACGCCGGGGTTGTCGCCCTGCTCGGAGCTGAAGGCGGGCTTCAGGTATTTGTCGGCCTCTTGTTCGGGGTTGAGCATCGGGTCGGCCAGCAACGCATCGGCCAGCGGCAACAGCCCGGCCTCCAGCGCGATCTGCGCCTTGGTGCGACGTTTTGGTTTGTACGGCAGATACAGGTCTTCCAGACGGGTCTTGTCTTCGGCATGGCTGATCGTGTCCAGCAGCTCCGGCGTCATCTTGCCTTGATCATTGATCGAGGCGATGATCGCGGTGCGCCGTTCCTCCAGCTCGCGCAAATAGCGCAGGCGCTCTTCCAGCAGCCGCAGTTGTATATCGTCCAGTTCGCCGGTTACTTCCTTGCGGTAGCGGGCGATGAACGGCACAGTCGCCCCCTCGTCGAGCAACGCGACAGCGGCGGCGACCTGGGCGGGCTTGGCAGAAATTTCGGTGGCGAGGCGTTGTTCGATAGTTGGCAGCATAAGAATTCGGGTGATTGGCAAGACAGTTAAACAGTTGTCAGGTGGAGCTGATCACCGCTTCGTCAAAACCTCACCGCCTAGCGCTTCGGTCAGGTCGGTCAGCATCTTGGCGAGTTCGCCAGTCATCAGGGTGAAGTCGAGATCGAACATTTCGTCGGCGTTATCGGCCTGCGTGGTTGATTCTTCCTTGACGATGTCCAGAAATTCGAGCCGTTTGATTTGCAGTTGTTCGGTCAGGACGAAGGAAATCCGGTCATTCCATGTCAATCCCAGCCGGGTGGCACGTTTGCCTGCTGCAATATGGGCAAGAATTTCCTCGCCCTCCAAAGCGTGATTGGCATAACGAACCGTTGCCTTGTTCTCCCCCGTAGAGCGGAGTTCCAGCTCGCGGTCTATGGTAAAACCGCGCGGTGCATTTCCCGCAAGCCAGTCAGTCATGGCGGCCACAGGTGATAGCTCGGTGTGCAGCAGTTTGACCGGCAAGTCGTCCAGCGTTTTGCTCAGTTGCTCCAATAACTCATCCGCTTTGGCCGAAGATGCAGCATCTATAATCAGGCGCCCGTTGATTGGGTCCAGCCATGCAAAAGTGGCGCGCTGCATGGCGAAGGCTCTGGGGAGCAGTTCTTCGGTGACGGCTTCCTTGATGCTCTTCAGCTCTTTGCGGCCAACCTTGTAGCCCTGTTGCGCTTCAATGTCGGCGACACGCTCTTTGGCGAACCGGTTGATGATGCTGGCCGGTAATAGTTTCTGCTCTACACCCAGTGCAAACAGAATTTGTTGGTTCGCCACATGGACAAGGCGTTCATCGCCACGGCATGAAACCCACCCCCGGCTTTGTTTATCCAGACCGCAGCAAGGTTGTAGCGGCTTGAGAGCCAGTTTCTCCTGTAGCGTAGCGGCAGTAATAGTGCAGTTGGCGGGTAGGCGATAGATGAAAATATTTTTAAACCACATGGCAGCGCACCCAGAAATCTGCTGATTATAATAATGACGGCCTAAAAGCGGTCAATTTTTAATTTGAGCCAACAGCTTCATGGAAATAGAACCCGGCAAAAAAATCCCAGGATGCAACGGCTGCACCCACTACTACATTACCCATGATGCCAATTTCAGATATGGCTGCCGCGCGCTTGATTTCAAAAGTCAGCGACAGCCGATCATGGATGTCATAGAGGCATCTGGACAGCAGTGCCACTACTACCAGCAAAAAAAGGTGCGCCAGAAGTAGTCCGGCGCGCGTTGGCATGTGGCAGGTTGGCAGGGGTGCTTGCCAATTCCAGCCAGCACTGGGATGTAACGGGAGATGAAAAAGCCGAGAGGATTTGGCTTTTGGAGTATTGGTGGCGGGAAGGCGACCGAAGCGCAAATCAGTATGTCGGTTTGATAGTACACCAGCGCAATTGGTAGGATTCTAGAGCCACAACCTGGTCTTCGATAGCATTGATGCGCTTGAGGGGCACCTCGAATCCGCATTGCGCGAAATGGAAAACGACCTCGCTAGCGTTCGATCCATCGTCGCATGGACATGGATAATAAATCACTTGTAAATTAGAAATGGATAATATGACTACAGGCCAAGCAAATTCGATTATTTGCGCCGTCGGCATTGAGGCGCGGCGAAGTGCCCGTGGGATGGTCTCATGCAAGCTCGCGGTGGCGCACCAGCACTTGTTGCTGTGGCCCGAAATGTCTTGCGAGTTTTTCGGCGAGATATACCGAGCGGTGCTGTCCGCCGGTGCAGCCGATGGCTACGGTGAGATAACTGCGGTTATCCGCTACCAAACACGGTAGCCAGCGCTCCAGAAAATCGCGTATGTCACCGAACATATCCTGTGCATCTGAGGATTTTTCCAGGAACTCGCTCACTGCGGTATCGCGTCCGGTGAGCGGGCGCAACTCCGGGCTGTAGTGCGGGTTTGGCAGACAGCGCACATCGAAAACCAGATCAGCATCCAGAGGGATGCCGCGCTTGAATCCGAATGACTGGAATAGCAGCGTCAGGCGTGCGCGATCCACCTTGGTGAATTGTTTTATCCAGGTGCGCAATGCGTTGGCGTTAAGTTCCGTGGTGTCGATATGGTGGCCGATATCGCTGATTGCGGCGAGTAGCTCACGCTCAAGCCGGACGCATTCCAGCAGGGTGCGTTCCTGCTTGCCGTTTTCCAGAAAAGCGGCCTCGTTAAGCGGATGCAGGCGGCGTGTTTCGGAGAAGCGCTTCACCAGCGTTTCAGTCTGAGCGTCCAGAAATAGCACATGCACATCCACTTCCTGCCGTTTGATTTGCTGCAACAGAGACGGCAAGCGTTGCACGCTGTTGGCGCTGCGCACGTCGATGCTGACCGCGATGTTGCTGTAGCCTGCATGTCGCAAGTGCTGCACCAGGGTGTCCAGCAAATCCGCAGGCAGATTGTCCACACAGTAATAACCGCTGTCTTCCAGCATGTTGAGCGCAACGCTTTTGCCGGAGCCGGAAAGGCCGCTGATCAGAAACAGCTGCATGATGCGTCCCCGTCAGTTGCCGAGCAGCAACCGATCATGCCGCTCGACGAACTCTTCCATACTGTTGATGCCGCGCTGTTGCATGACGAAATTTCGTGCGGCTGCTTCTACCAATACCGCCAGATTGCGCCCGGCGACCACTGGGATATCTACGGTGCTGATGTTCACGCCGAGAATTTCCTGATGCGTGGCACTGAGCGGCAGGCGCTCCATTTGCGAGAGATCTCCGCCCTGCGGGCGATGCAGATGCACGATGAGTTTCAGGCTTTTTTTGCGCCGCACCGCCGTTTCGCCAAACATGGTACGGATATTCAATACTCCCAGGCCGCGCACTTCGAGGAAATCGCGCAGCAGTTTCGGGCAGCTGCCTTCCAGCGTATCCGGCGCGATGCGGTACAATTCGACGATGTCGTCCGCGACCAGCCCGTTGCCGCGCGTGATGAGCTCCAGCCCCAATTCGCTCTTGCCGACCGCGCTTTCCCCGGTGATCAATACGCCGACCCCCAGCACATCGAGAAACACGCCGTGCCGCGTGGCGGATTCGGCCAGTTCCTTGTCGAGGTAGTGGCGGATCAGCCACATCAGGTGCATGCTGAGTTTGGGCGAGTGAAACAGCGGAATGCGCGATTGTTCGGCGAAGGCGATCAGTTCCGCAGGAATTTCTTCGGTTCCTGCCACGATCAAGCAGGTCGTACCGCTTTGTTCAATTTGGCGAAACGCCTTGCCGCGCTCTTCTGCATCCAGATTGCGCAGATAACTTAACTCGGTTTCACTGAGTACTTGTATCCAATTCGGGTGAATCAGATTAAGGTGCCCAATCAATCCTTTATTGGAGGCGCCAACCTCATCGCTGTCGATGATCCGGTCAACGCCATCCGTTCCGGCAACACGGCTGAGCTGCAATCGCTGTTGCTTGTCCTCGAACAGTTGCCGGACGTTAACCTGGCTCATGGAAGCCCCTGGAATGATGGTGGGCAGGGCATTGCAACGGCTGTGTGCTGCTTTAGCACCGGATGGCTGCGCGGCACGGCGGTTTACCGGGAAAGCGGTTGTTGGGAATGGTCATCATGCCTTGCTGTCCCAGTCATAAAATAATTGATAGAGGCATGCACCGTCTTCGCAGGCAAACAGGCGATTACGAAACTGCTGGTCGCTGAACATTTGCGCCAGCTCCCCCAGTATTTGAAGGTGCAGATCGGTGGCGCGCTCCGGCACCAGCAAGATGAAAACCAAGTTCACCGGCTGGCCATCCGGCGCGTCAAAAGGGATCGGGTGCGAGGTTTTTACAAACGCGGCGGTTGCATCGCGCAGTTTGGCGATGCGCCCATGCGGAATAGCCACGCCTTGCCCCAAGCCGGTTGAGCCGAGTTTTTCGCGGGTAAACAGACTGTCGAATACCTGGTTGCGCGCGATCTGCTGGTTGTTTTCAAACAGCAGGCCGACGCGCTCGAATACGCGCTTTTTGCTGGTGGATTCTGTGTCCAGCAGGATGTTGTCTGGCAGCAGGATTTTACTGATCAAGTTCATTGCCGTAATGTCCCCGGGCAAAAAATGGGCGGCATCGCTGCCGCCCGCAGCAGTTTATTCCTCTGCTGCCACATGCTTGCCGGAATCATCGTGGCGGCGCGCAGATAATTTTTCCTTATGTTTCATCACCTGGCGATCCAGTTTATCCACCAGTGTATCTATTGCGGCATACAGGTTTTCGTCATCGCATTCCACAAACACATTTTTGCCGCTGATGTGGACGGTGGCTTCGGCTTTCTGCTTCAGTTTTTCGACGGAAAGAATGATGTTCACGTCAATCACATTGTCGAAATGGCGTTTGATCTTGCCGATTTTGCCGGTCGTATAGTCGCGAATGGCGGGGGTGATTTCCAGATGGCGTCCGGTTAGATGGAGGTTCATGGTGTGCTCCTTGTTTTAGAGTGATTTACGGAGATTTACCGGGAGAATATGCAACGCTTCCCGGTACTTTGCTATGGTACGCCGGGCGATGACTATGCCCTGCTGTGCCAGAATTTCAGACATGCGGTTGTCGGTGAGCGGTTTGCGCCGGTCTTCCGCGCTGACCAGTTGCTTGATCAACTCGCGTATTGCGGTGGAAGAGCAGGTGCCGCCGTTTCCCGTGGACAGGCCGCTGCCAAAGAAATGCTTGAATTCGTATATGCCGCGCGGGGTCAGCATGAATTTCTGTGTTGTGCCCCGCGATACCGTGGATTCGTGCAACTCCAGTTCATCGGCGATTTCGCGCAACACCAGCGGACGCATGCCGATCTCGCCGTGCTCAAAAAAGTTGCCTTGCCGTTCCACGATGGCTTGTGCGACGCGCAAGATAGTTTCAAAGCGCTGCTGCAGGTTTTTTATCAGCCATTTCGCTTCCTGTAATTGGCTGGCGAGTTGCGTTGAACTCTTGTGGTCGCGCTGTTGCAGAATGTTGGCGTATATCTGGTTCACGCGCAGCTTGGGCATTGCTTCCGCGTTGAGCCGCGCACGCCATTTGTTTTTGTATTTATCCACAATCACATCGGGCACTATGTAGTCGGCTAAGCTTTGGTCGAATTCGGCCCCAGGCTTCGGGTTCAGGCCCACGATCAAATGCTGTGCGGCGCGCAATTCATCGTCCGAGCAACGCAGCAGTTTTTTGATCCTGGCGAAATCGTGCGCGGCAAGCATATCTAGATATTCGCCGACAAGGCGAATCGCCAGATCGCGCTGCGGCGTATCTTCCGGGAAAGCCTTGAGTTGCAACGCCAGGCATTCGCCCAGATTGCGCGCGCCGATGCCGGGCTGATCCAGATGTTGCAGTTGCACCAGCGCGGTCTCAAGGTCATCCAGCGTGATGTCGAGTTCGGCGGGTAGCAATTCCGCCAGCTCGTCCAAGTCTTGCGCCAGATATCCGTTTTCATCCAGCGCCTCGACCAGCAAACCGACTACCTTGCGGTCTTTGCCATCCAGGGAACTGGTGGACAATTGGCTGTGCAAGTATTCGCGCAAACTGGCTTGCTCTGCGGCTTGCTCCGGATAGGTTTCGTCTTCGTCGTCCGGGCTGTGCGCCGCGCTGCCGGTATTCCAGTACGTCGGCTCGCTGCCAAAATCGTCCGGCCCGCAGTCGTCTGAGTTGTTGTGCTTCGCCTCCCCGGTGTCTGCGCTACCTTGAGGTGCCGAAAAAAAAGCCTCTGCGGGAAAAATGTCCGGCGTCGCTTCCTCGGACAATTCAAGCATGGGATTTTCATCCAGCATCCGGGCGACTTCCTGATGAATGTCCTGCGTGGAGAGTTGCAGCAAACGAATAGCCTGTTGCAACTGCGGGGTGAGCGTCAGCTGCTGGGACATTTTGATTTGTAGCGCGGGTTTCATTACTAAGTGTTCGTTCCGGGGATTATTTTATCAACTTGCCATCAAAGCCTGAAATGTTCGCCCAGATAAACTTTCCTCACGCCTTCATTATAAATGATTTCGTCCGGCTTGCCTTCAGCCATCACCGAGCCTGCGTTGATAATATAGGCGCGGTCGCAAATCCCCAGTGTTTCACGCACATTGTGGTCGGTAATCAGTACGCCGATGTTGCGCTCTTTGAGAAAACGGATGATCTTCTGGATGTCCAGCACTGCGATGGGGTCGACACCGGCGAACGGTTCGTCGAGCAGGATGAAATGCGGGTTGGTCGCCAGCGCCCTTGCAATTTCCACACGCCGCCGTTCCCCGCCGGACAGGCTGATGGATGGGTTGTCGCGGATATGCGTGATGTGCAGGTCTTCCAGCAATTCTTCCATGCGGTTCTGCATGTCGTCTTTGTCCAATTCTTGCAGTTCCAGCACCGCCTGGATGTTCTGCGCGACTGTCAGGCGCCGGAAGATCGACGTTTCTTGCGGCAAATAACCCAATCCCAGGCGCGCGCGGCGGTGTATCGGCAAATGGGTAATATTCTTGTCGTCGATAAAAATTTCCCCGCCATCGGCGGCGATCAGGCCGACGATCATATAAAACGAGGTAGTCTTGCCCGCGCCGTTCGGGCCGAGCAGACCGACCACCTCGCCACTTTGCAGCGATAGCGATGCATCATGCACCACGGTGCGCGAACCGTATTTCTTTAACAGGCCGACAGCGCGTAATTCGCTCATTTTTACTCGGAAGGCGAAATGGTTTCGCTGGGTTTGATCGGCAACGCGTCAGACTGGGACGGGTTTGTCGCATCTCTCTTATGCTTGGGTTGCAGCACTGCATGCACTCGCTTGGGTAACGTGCCAGCATTTGCCGCGTTACCGCTATGCACCCGGAAAATTTCGGTTTTTTGGTTGTAAGTGATATGTTCGCCGCGCACGTCGTCGAGATCGCGCACGACGCGCGCCTTTCCGTAGAAGTCTACCGTCTCGGCACGGGTGTCATATTCGATGCGCTCGCCATACCCGTCCACATATTCGTCCAAGCCTTCGCGCTTCTGCCGGAAGCTGGCGGTGTTGCCGTACGCCGTGCCGTGCTTGAAGCCTTCGTTGTCTTCAACCACGACGATCTTGTCGCCGCGAATCAGCATGGTGCCTTGGGTGAATTGCACGTTTCCGATAAAGGTGCTGATATGCCGCGCATCGTCCATCAATACCTGGTCGGCCTCCATATGCACCGGTTTGTCGCGATCGGCGCGCTCGGCAAGGCAAGCCGGCGCGCCAAGTAGCAGTAACGATGCCAGCAACAGTTTACTTCCTTGTGGGTGCATGTTCGCTTCTTACCTGCGCAAGTAATTTCAAGGTGCGCGCCTTGTTGTCCATTTCCAGTCCGATAGCATGCGTGGTGTTGTGCGCATCCGTAATGGTGACAGGATGGTCGGTATTCGCCAAATCACGGTCCGGGATGGCATGCAGGTACTCGGTTAGTAAAGTAAGTTGCTCGCGGTTCACATCCGCCTCGCGCACCATCTTGACGTTGTTGTACAGGAATACTTCGTCGCCTTGGCTGGAAACTACCCCACGCTGTGCGGAAATATGAATAGAGGGGCGTTCGACTGACAACGAGGTGAGGTGTGGAGCATCAAGCTCGGTGCTATCATCATCCGGATAATGCAGCATCTTCTTCGCGTTTATGATGAAGCGCGGGGTACCCTGCTGGTTCATTTTGACAGCGGAAAAATTTTCCATAATGGCATCTGGATCGTGACGTTTGCCGACCGGTTTGGCAATGTCCTGTTGAACCTGCTGGTTAAGCCAATAAGTGACGCCCACTAACCCGAGCAGCGGAAACAGCGGCAACCAATAGCGGGCGCGGGAGGCAAAGGTCATCGCAAGTATGGCGCCAATTGTGCATCCAGCGTTCCTTGTGCCGACATGATCAGCTCACAGGCTTCACGCACCGCACCGTGCCCGCCGCTGCGTTGCGTGACGTAGTCGGAATGTTCGCGCACCAGTTGCGGGGATTCCGGCACGCTGATCGACAATCCGACATGGCGCATTACCGTGAGGTCAACCACATCGTCACCCATATAGGCAGCGGCATCGCGCGTCAATTCGAGCTTATCGAGCAGGCCGACCATCGTTTCGAGCTTGTTCTCCACCCCTTGGTAAACATGCCCAATGCCGAGATTCCGCGCACGCGCTTCAACGCAACGCGAAGTGCGCCCGGTGATAATGGCGATCTCCACCCCGCTGGCGCGCAGCATTTTCAGGCCATGCCCGTCCAGCGCATTGAAGCGTTTGGATTCTTCCCCAGAATCGGAATAATACAATCCGCCATCGGTCATCACGCCATCCACATCGAAAGCAATCAGGCGAATCAATTTCGCGCGGCTTATCAGCATAGCGTCCTCCTAAATGACTTTGGCGTGCAACAGATCATGCATATTCAGCGCACCGATCAGCCGGTGTTGTTCATCCACCACCAGCATCTGGTTGATGCTAAATTGCTCCATCATCTGCACCACTTCCGCAGCAAGACTGTCTGGGCCGATGCAGCGCGGGTTGGCGGACATCACGCTGCGCACCGGTGTGGTATTGAAATCCAGTTTTTTCTCCAAAGTGCGGCGTAAATCCCCATCGGTATAAATACCCAACACGCATTGCCCGGCATCCACAACCGCAGTCATGCCAACACCTTTTTTTGAAATTTCCAGTAGCGCATCGCTCAACATCGCGCCTTCGCGCACCATCGGCAGGCGTTCGCCGCTACGCATGATATCGCGCACATGGGTGAGCAAACGCCTCCCCAAACTGCCACCCGGATGCGAGCGGGCAAAATCTTCCACACCAAAACCTTTTGCGTCCAGCAGCGCCACCGCAAGCGCATCGCCCAATGCCAGTGCCGCCGTAGTGCTGGCAGTGGGCGCCAATCCCATCGGGCAGGCCTCTTTATCCACTGCTGCATCAAGATGTACGTCCGCCGCTTTGGCCAAACCGGATGCCGCGTTGCCAGTTATGCTGATAAGTTTCGCGCCTTGGCGTTTAATGACCGGCACGATGGTCATCAGCTCCTGGCTCTCGCCGGAATAAGACAGCGCGATAAACACATCCTCGCTGGTGATCATGCCTAAATCGCCGTGACTGGCATCGCCCGGATGCACAAAATAAGCCGGAGTGCCGGTACTGGACATGGTTGCCGCGATCTTGCGCGCAATATGCCCGGATTTGCCCATCCCGCTGACGATAACGCGCCCCTCGCAGCGCAAAATCACATCCAGTGCACGCAGGAAAGCATCATCAAGGCGTGTAACGAGAGCTTGCACTGCAGCGGCTTCTATATTCAAAACCTCGCGTGCAATGTCGAGCGCACGCGGTGCGGCGGGGATTTGTTTGCTCATGCGGAGCATTATAACAGCGGAAGATTTTTGCGGAACCAACAAAATATGCACCAATCCTATTTCAGCAGATTTCATACCCCGCGTTATTGGCTGGGCGTGTAATGAAATGTGCTTTAAACCCAACAATCCAATAGGCTGTAGGTTGTGCTTCAGCCCGACAAGTCGAGTTAAAGCACGACCTGCAACCACTTGATTTACCGATGCCTCGAATGCTAATGGACAATCTGGGTTAAACCGAGGGTTTCTAGACAGTGTTCTTTACCCGTTGCATGCTGTTTACATAGCGCTGCAACAAAATATTGGACGCGGCGCTGAGATTAATGAATTGGCATCCTGCGCGTTTGATATTATGCCCAGATTTGGTAGGTAATGAAGACAGCCCTCTCACAATCATCGTGACGCTAATTGTGCCCATATCAGGCAATTTGATTTGGCAATTTTCATAAGATTGCCCCTGCACAAGCTCGATATCGCCCTCTGCATAGGTCAGTTTCATGCCTCCGACACTAATATCCATCAGGCTCACTTCGCGCGGCTGGACAGCCCCTGGTTCGCCTATCGGAATAACGCAACGCAGAGGTTTTGCGGATGGAATCTCAAGCCTGAAGCTTTCTCTCCGTTGCAACCGGTAAATGCACTTCGGTAATGGCAGATGAAAAGCGGAATAACCCTGATATTCCACGCTACGCGCCTGTTTGGCGGAAAACTGAACCTTAACATCCAAATGAATGCTGACCAGTATCAGGTCTTCGCTTTCGAGAATACGTTTATTGTCCCGTTCATTCGTGCTCTGCTCAAGCCACAATCCTTTGTCATTGACCCCCAGTAACGTGGACAAGACGAAATAATTCCCGTCGGCGTAATAAAGGGCGACTTGAGTTGCATGTTCAGCAATATGTTTCAATATCGAAACAATTTCTTTTACTGAAATGATACCGTGCTCATTTTCTTCGCTACGTGAGAGTGTCTCGTATCTCATGATCTTTTATTGAGGGGGCCTCTAAAAATCCACATTTCATCCCAACTGATATAACTATTAGCCATTCGGCCAGGCTGTCAAAAGACGACAGCCAAACCGCTGGTTATGCTGCGTTGCGGGAAATTTCTTGTTTACATATCATGCATATGCGGCGCGGCAAAACGAAGTTTCAGTGCAGGCTAACCGGAACTGGAAGTTTTTCGCGCTTTGAATTTGGACGAACTCTAAATTTTTAGAGGTACTCTTTATTCTTAACTTATTGTTTCCCCCAAGGCGCGCCAGCCGGTTTTTATTCTAAACTATAACTTCGCAGCTGTGGGGATAATAGGTGCATCGGCATGTTCCAATCGATAAAGCCAAGCCAGCAGTTCGGCAACAGCCAAATAAAGTTGTGGCGGAATCTCCTGGTCCAGCTCGACTTTCATCAACAGCCCGACCAGATCTTCAGATTCATGCACATAAACGCCGTTTTGTCTGGCGCGCTCGATAATCGCCTGAGCGATCATGCCGCGCCCCTTGGCAACCACTTTGGGCGCACCCCCCTGGGTTTTACCATAGGTCAGCGCGACGGCAACTTGCTGCGGTGTGAGGGTGGATTGCTTCATGATTTCTCCACTACGGCAGCGGACAGCGCAATTCCTGCATCGGCCAGCGAATTCCTGAGCTTGTGCAAGTCGCGATTGAATAAATCGACGGTTGCTGAATCTGCCGCATTCAGCGTCAGCCGCAGCCCGTTTGCGGCGAACACCAGTCGCGCATGCACCCCACCCAGCCTGGGCAAATCCAGTTCCATTTCCGTGCTCCACTGGCGTTCGTCCTGCTGCTGTCTGGCCTGATGTTCCGGCTGCCCCTGAATTTCCCACTGCATCTGCTGACCAGGCCAAACTTGCCCCATCCACACCAGATGATGTTGCTCCAAGGTATGCAATTGCTGTTGAACCAGATGCACCAGCTCCTTTGCCACTGGCAAAGCCGTATCGCCAGATTTGGCTATTGCCTGGGCATTTAAAAATTCCTGTGTCGCAGAAATCTTGTTCTCTGGCACTGTGCCAGAAACAGGCACCCCGCTTGCCGTTAAACCGGATCCGGTGGCTGTCAGCAACAAATTCTTTCCGGTCAGCAGATTTTGCGGTTCCTGCAACAATTGGCTCGTGCTGCGTTCTCCGCGAACCCACTGCGCTTGATGCGATTCGTAGAATAAGCCACTCTTGCCAAGTGCTTCACGCAGCCCTTCGGCTAGCAGCTTGGCGTCCGGCATTTGCTGCGCAGCGGGCCAAACCGCCTTATTGCCGAGTTGTCGAACAATTGGCCTTTCGATCGGCAACTCTGCAAGATTGGAAAGCAAACGCGCCGTGGCGCCGATTTGCTCGGGTGTCGAAAGCGGGTTGGTCGACGCAACCATGCCGAAAGTAATTCGCGGCTGTATCGCAAGCACTTCGAGTTTGATTACATCGCCGCTCTGGATATTGCCGGGCAGGCGCATTTGGAGCGTCTCTCCGGCGACTTGCACCTTGAATAAACCTTCACTTATTTTGGACTGAACGGCACCCTGCAGTTGTTGCCCCGGTTCGAGCTTGGTAATAGGCGCAGACGCATCCTTGGCAGCCGCGATCAGCGGCTTTTCCGAGTTGGAAAGAACCTGAAGCGCGCTGATTACATTGGCGGGCAGCATTGCGGTATGACAATCTCCTCATCAGGCTCAAAAGTATTTGCCAGAATTTCGGGCATAACAAGCTTCCATTTCCCCAAGCTGTCCTTTCCCGCAAATAGGCGAGATAAATACCTGAAATGGCGCGTGGAGCGTGTTTTGCAATACTGTTTCCAGCCCGTTACGTCCCGCCGTATTTATGCTGCAACCGCTGCTCCTGACGATTGCTTTGTATGATGCGCTGCAGCTGCCCCATCCACTCCATGGTACGGCTGCGAATATCGGCATCGTCGGCGAGAATTTTCTTGATGAGTTGGATCTTGATTTGCCGAGATGGCTCATCCAGCACCGCTGCCGCATCCACTGGCTTCATGGCGGCAACATGCCGACTGCATTGCTGTTCAAGGCCGATCAGTTGATCCCAATCTTCCCGCATAACCGCCTCGCGCATTTGCTCGGTCAGCACGGACAGCGACTCGTAATTCGATATAACTTGGCTGCGGCTCATCTTTCTTACCCCTTTCCATAAGCTAGTTGCGCTTTTTTATTTATCGCGCTTTGCTGCGGAGCCGCAATAGGCGCTGCGGCAGGGCTAGCCGAAGGCTGCCCTTCTGCTGTCGCTGCCAATCCTGCACCGCCGTGGCTTGGAAGCGGATTAACTGCATTCCCGGAATGCGGCAACCTCTGCGGGGTTGACACACCCATTGTGGCTGTTCCCGCTGCGCTTGGCTGGCGGATGCTTTCCCAGGCACCCTTCAAATCACTAAGCAGACGGTTCACTTCATCCAGGGCACCCATATCGTTTTTCAAGTTGGCAGCCAGCAGACGTATTGTCATATACTCATATAATGAAGACAGATTCTGCACCAATTCGCCACCGACGCTCTTGTCTAGGCTGGCATTCAAACCCTCGTCAATGATGGAGATGGCCTTGGAAATGGCAGAGCCCTTGGCCGGAATATCCTTGTTGATAATTCCGTTTTTGGCATTGGCAATCGCCGCCAATGCACCTTGATACAGCATCAGAATAAGTTTGTGCGGATCAGCCGCGCTAACGCCGGATTCGACCCCGATTTTTGCGTAAGTTTTAATTGCAGAAGTAGTATTCACGGTCATCCTCCCGAGTTATGGGTTGGCCTATCAGGGATATAACACCACCAGGATCATGATCCTGCTAGGCCTTTTGATTCAGCAACAACCCCTGCTGAAACCTCTCTATCGAGCGTGAAATCGCCAACATATCCTCGGAAGGAAATTGGCGAATTACATCCCCGGTTTCCATATCCACCAGTTTTACCGTTAGCTTCTTGGTGTCTGCATCCATGTTGAATTCCAGAGTATTATTGTTTTGTTTCAATATGTTATTGATATTATCTACCATATTTTTCAACTGTGCGACCGTGGGCTGCACTGTGGCGTTATTGGGTTCGCCAGCGACCGGTTCGCCAGAAACGGCGGGCCGTTTGCTGCCGGCGTTAACTGTCTGTTCAGCCTGAGCAAGGCTGGTATTAATATTTTGGATAGGCATCGTAGTTTCCCCTTTCACCTCAATGTTGCAAACATTTGCTTTGTGCTGCCGCCTCGCTAAATGTTGCTTCCAGCACTGAAGCAGATTTATGCCAAACACTCGGTCGCTTTACTGAATTGTTTTATCGGCAAAATCCAATAAAACTTTAGCTGGATGCTGAAATCTCACCATTTAGCCGCAACTCGAAGCCGCACTGCGGCGAGAGATGGCGCTGCCCACTGCTGCTCTATTGAGCATTACATAATTCATTACATCGTTCACCCTGAGCCAAGTAAGCACAGCATACGCAAGGCAAGGCATGAACAAGAAACAGGAAAAATCTCAAGAAAACCCCCATCCAACCCCCCTTTGTCAGGGGGAGAGCCAAAGCCACTCCTCATCTTGTTATCCGCGTAGATTGCTTTTGTAGCGCTGGTGCAGGATTTTTACCCGTTGCACATACACCCGCGTTTCCGCATACGGCGGTACTCCGGCGTATTTTTGAACAGCCTCCGGGCCGGCGTTGTAGGCTGCTGTAGCCAAGACAACATCGTTCTTGAACTGCGCCAAAAGATCAGCAAGATATTGCACACCACCCCGAATGTTGTGGCTTGGAATGTGGGCGTTCGTCACGCCTAGCATGCGCGCAGTGCCAGGCATCAACTGCATCAAGCCAATTGCTCCCTTTGGCGAGCGTGCTCGCGCATTGAAACCGGATTCCGCGTGGATCACGGCACGCACCAATGCCGGGTCAAGGTCAAACTGGCGCGCGGCAAGGTTTATCTCGTCGCCATATTTATCCGGGTGCAGTTGGGTTGAATGCCAATCGATGTTGGAGGTGAGATTGCACGCATAGCAAGAAGGGCGGAAGACAACGTAGCGCCCATTGCGTGGAGGAACGTCAGAAAACGATGTGGTACCGTTTTTCAAATACTTATATATTTTCGTGCCTGATTTTTTGGTGTCGGCGTACCCCAGGCTGCTGCTTTCTGGAGTGGCAATGGCGGCAGGACATGCGGCGATGGACAGCAGCAGTAGGACAGGCATTGCAAACCCCAAGGGCGAACGCCAACCAGTGTGGCGGTGCCGATGGACAAGGCGGTTAATAAGGTAGGGGTTGTTCATTTGGCGCGGCTCATGGCAAGGCATAATGCGACAGACGGGATTTTACCTCAAGCGTAGGTATCTTCTACCAAAGCCTTTTCGCATGCTTATGGGATTCGGTGAAAAAGGTTTAGATTGAACCCAGCTTGCCCATTAGCATTTTAGGCATCACAAGTTCACACGCTTGGCATACCCCGCCTGCGCGCTTCGATGCGCTTGAGGAATACGCCCATCACTTCGCGGTACAGCGCGTCCTTGAGCACGCTGTCTTCGTTGCCCGCGTCCACGTTGGGGTTGTCGTTGATCTC
>Ga0154345_170_pt1 | contig 22243 bp, 22 predicted proteins | sample RifGroA2_FD_115873 | JGI IMG/M metagenome (GOLD analysis project Ga0154345, IMG submission 115873) | Gallionellales bacterium GWA2_55_18 | reverse complement strand
TTTCCATGCCGCATCAGACAAAAAATTATCCGTTTAGTTCATACTTTATTCGTGCCTAATCTATAGTTAGTTCATCAGGACAACTGCTTTTTCTAGATTTAGCGCTTGCGCAACGGATCGAGCAGCGACGATAAACCGTTGTGATCCAGCTCCTGCATCAGCGCCAGCAACTGGCCGATCTCGCCGGGCGGAAAGCCCTCGCGGGCGAACCAGTTGAGATAGTTTCCCGGCAGGTCGGCGATCAAGTGGCCTTTGTATTTGCCGAACGGCATCTCGCGGGTGAGCAGCAATTCAAGGTGTTCGTGGTTCATCTCAACAGCATGTTCTTAATGGGTCGTCTATTATGATCGAGAAAATAATTCGATCCAGCTCTATTGATACTATCCTGCTTTCTCTGGGCATAAATTTCGGCGCCGCGCTAGAATGACCGCCATTCCCCGTCCAGCCGCCGGACTTTCAGGATCACCTCATGATTGAACAACGTTTAGAAAACATCGAAGCAAAAATCACTTTCCAGGAAGACCTGATCGAGGAACTGAACAAAACGGTCTATCAGCAGCAACAAAAGCTGGAGCGGCTTGAAGCGGTGTGTAAGTCGCTCGCAGGACATATCCAATCACAGGCTGAAGCAGGGAATGAGGGAATGCCCGCAAACGAAAGGCCGCCGCATTATTAGCCTCTAAAATGGCGTTATAGTAGCTCTATCCCAAAATGGCGAAGCAAGTGCGCAAACAGTCCGAAACAAATCACGGTGACGACTACACTGGCTAGCAGACTCGGCCAAAAACCTATCCGGGGCAAGAGCAATGGAAATGCCAGGAACATCGGCAACGTCGGGATGACGTACCAGAACGTGTACCAAGCATGATTGGCAATCTTGGTTTGTGGCTGATCCTCGATATGCAACCAGATCAGCGCCAGCAAGGTGACCATGGGCAGTGCGACGATGAACGCACCAAGTTTGTCACTGCGCTTGGCCAGCTCTGATGCAAGCACAATGATGGCCGCTGTCAGGAAAAACTTGGTGATCAGCCAGGCCATGACAATCCTTTCGTAAGGTTAATTGTGCACATTATGAGAGCTTGAAAGCCTATTTGTAAGTTGGTCAATGAAACTATTTTCAGACACAATCGTAAATCATTCTCAATTTTACTGAATCCAGCATGGCAGACTGCTGCGAAAATAAAGCCTGTGCACTCGATGCATTGAGGGAACGACAAAGCGCGACACTGAAGATCGTGCTTGGCATCAATGCGGTGATGTTCGTAGTCGAATTGATTGCAGGCATGATGGCCGGATCGACTGCGTTGCTGTCCGACTCCCTCGACAATCTGGGCGATGCCTTGACCTATGGCCTGAGCCTCTATGCCGTTTCTCGTGGGCCACGCTCAAAAGCCAGGGTAGCCTTGTTCAAGGGCGTACTGATTCTGATCGCTGGCCTCTTCGTTCTCTTTCAGGTGGCTTACCGTATCGCTGTTCCGGTCATTCCGATCTATGAAACGATGAGCCTTGTGAGCCTGCTGGCGCTATTGGCAAACGGCACTTGCCTCGCCCTGCTTTGGAAGCACCGCAAAGAAGACATCAATATGAGCTCTGTTTGGGAATGTTCGCGTAATGACATTGCGGCCAATGTCGCGGTTTTGGTGGCGGCGGGTGGCGTTTTTATCACTCACTCCGGGTGGCCGGACATTCTGGTTGGGCTGGCGCTTGCGCTGCTGTTCCTGAAGTCGGCAGTAAAAGTTATCAAAGGGGCAGTGGTTGAATTGAGGCTGTTCGCTTCCTGACATGATCGCGAGTCCGCTTCTGGCACAATTCCTGCCGCCCATGCCGATTGCATTCTTGCCAGCGGCCAAAGGAAGCGCCGCTGGGCGATTCGGGTTCAAAATTTCCTTGCTGCAACAACCTCTATCGATTTCACCAGCCCGGCGGCATCCAGGCCGCAATCCGCCAGCATTTGCGCATGCTCGCCTTGTTCGATGAAACTATCCGGCAGGCCGAGATGCAACAGCGGCACAGCCACACCATGCTGTTGCAGGCATTCCGCCACCGCGCTGCCCGCGCCGCCCTGCACGGCGTTTTCCTCCACTGTGACCAGCAACTCATGTTCGCGCGCCAATTGCAGTACCAGTTCGGCATCCAGCGGCTTGACGAAACGCATGTTGGCCACGCTCGCATCCAGTTGTTCGCCAGCCGCCAGCGCGGGAGCCAGCATCGAGCCGAACGCCAGGATCGCCACGCGCTTGCCTGCGCGGCGCAGCACACCTTTGCCGACCGGCAGGGCGCGCATCTCCTGGTTGATTGCCGCACCGGAGCCGCATCCGCGCGGGTAGCGCACCGCGCTCGGGGTACCCAATTGGTGCCCGGTATAAAGCATCTGGCGGCATTCGTCCTCGTCGGATGGCGCCATCACCGTCATGTTGGGAATGCAGCGCAAATAGGAAAGATCGAAGCTGCCCGCGTGGGTCGCGCCGTCCGCGCCGACCAGCCCACCGCGGTCGATGGCCAGCATGACCGGCAGGTTCTGCAACGCGATGTCATGGATGAGCTGGTCGTAGGCGCGCTGCAGGAAGGTCGAATAGATCGCCACCACCGGCTTGAAACCGTCGCAGGCCAAACCGGCGGCAAACGTCAGCGCGTGCTGTTCGGCGATGCCCACATCGAAATAGCGCGCCGGAAAATTCTCGGCAAATTCCGCCATCCCGGAGCCTTCGCACATCGCCGGCGTGATGCCGACCAGTCGTTTGTCGTGCGCCGCCATGTCGCATAACCACTTCCCGAATACTTCGGCATAAGTGGGTCTGGCGGGCTGCACTTCGGGTTGGACAGGCTTGGCGTCAATGCCGTTTGCCGGGTCGAATTTGCTTACGCCGTGATACAAAGTGCAATCCTGCTCGGCATGCGCATAACCCTTGCCCTTCTGCGTGACCACATGCAAAAACTGCGGGCCGGTGAGTTCGCGGATGTTGCCCAGCGTGTCCAGCAGCACATCCAGGTCGTGCCCGTCGATCGGGCCGATATAGTTGAAGCCGAATTCCTCGAACAGCGTGCTGGGAGTCACCATGCCTTTGACATGCTCTTCGGCGCGCTTGGCGAATTCCAGCACCGGAGGCATGCCTTTGAACATTTTCTCGCTGCTGCGGCGCATCGCCGCGTAAAAACGCCCCGACATCAGCCTCGCCAGATAATTGTTCAGCGCGCCGACCGGCTGCGAAATGGACATATCGTTGTCATTCAGGATGACCAGCAAATTGGCATCGCGCGCACCGGCATTGTTGAGCGCCTCGAAAGCCATCCCGCCGGTCAGCGCCCCATCGCCGATGATCGCCACCGCGCGCCGCTCGGAATTTTCCAGTTGCGCCGCCACCGCCATGCCCAGCGCCGCCGAGATCGACGTGCTGGAATGCCCGGTGCCGAAGGCGTCGTAGGGGCTTTCGTCGCGCCTCGGGAAACCGGCGATGCCGCCCGCCATGCGCAGCTTACCCATCGCTTCGCGCCGCCCGGTAAGTATCTTGTGCACGTAGGTCTGGTGCCCCACATCCCACACCAGGCGGTCGTCCGGCGTGTGGTAGATGTAATGCAGTGCGATGGTCAGCTCGACCGTGCCGAGGTTGGAAGACAGATGCCCGCCGGTCTTGCTCACCGACTCGATCAGAAAGCAACGCAGCTCGGTGGCGAGTTGCGGCAACTGCACGCGATCCAGCTTGCGCAGGTCGTCCGGGAAGTTGATGGAAGTCAGCAAGGGGTGCATCAGAATTTTCTCAATACGATGAAATCAGCCAGCTCGCGCAGGCGCTGCGCCGCTTCGCCGAATCCGGCCAGGATTTCCAGCGCCTCGCGATGCAGCCGCTGCGCCATGTCGCGCGCGCCCTGTATGCCGAGCAGGCTGACGTAAGTCGGCTTGTCGTTATCCGCATCCTTGCCCGCCGTTTTGCCCAGCGTGGCGGTGTCCGCCTCGCAATCCAGCACGTCATCCACCACCTGGAACGCGAGGCCGATCAGCTTGCCGAAATGATCCAGTTTGGCCAGTTGTTCCGCAGAGACCGACCCGCGCCCTGTATCTGAACCGCATTGGGCACCCAGCAACACGGCGGCGCGGATCAACGCGCCGGTCTTGTGGATGTGCATGAATTCCAGTTCGGGGAGCGTGAGCGCTTTGCCCACGCTGGCCAGGTCGATCGCCTGTCCGCCCACCATGCCGCGCGAACCGGTAGCCGCCGCGAGCAACCTGACCATCTCCAGTTGGCGCGCCGCATCGTCGTTCAGGCGATGTTCCGCGAGCAATTGGAACGCCAGCGTTTGCAGGCTGTCGCCGACCAGCAGCGCGGTCGCCTCGTCGTATTGCACATGGCAGGTCGGCTTGCCACGGCGCAGCACGTCGTCGTCCATACACGGCATATCGTCATGCACCAGCGAATAGGCGTGAATCAGCTCGACGGCGGCGGCGGCGACATCCACCCGCGCCGCTTGCGCGCCGACCAGCTCGCCCGCGGCAAACGCCAGCAACGGGCGCACGCGCTTGCCGCCGTCCAGCACCGCATAGCGCATCGCCTCGTGCAAACGCTGCGGTGAGATATCTGCGCGCGGCAACAAACCGCGCAGCACCTCCTCGAAGCGCGCCTGATGGGCGGCAACCCAGCTCTGGAAATCAACACTCATTAGTCCCGTCCCGACCCTTCGGCTCCGCTCGGGACTAAAGGCTTTATCGAAGCTGCTTGCCCAGTTTCGCCGTTGGCGGAAAAATCCTTCAGTACACCATTTTCCAGCACGCTCACCTGTTGCTGCGCGTCTTCGAGACGCCCCCGGCAGAACGACAGCAATTCCGCACCGCGCTTGTAGGCTGCCAGCGAATCTTCCAGCGGCAACTTACCCGCCTCCATGTCGACGACAATCTGCTCAAGTTCGACCACGGCCGACTCGAAATCAAGCGATTTTTGCGCCCCTGATTTTTTTAATTGGCCAGCCATGATTATCTCTGCATTGCGAAAGATCGGCATTTTACCCAACCCGCCCCGGCTGAGCTAATTTATATTGCCCCATGCAGAAAATTTGCGAAAAATCCGCACACATCAGGCTTCAAATCACCCGATCGTTGCCGCCATCAATCGGGGTTTGTACGCCGGTGGTCTTCAAGAACAGCGTACCGCACATTTCCACAATCAGTTCCATGACATCATTGCTGATGGAAAGCCGTTTTTAATCCCCCTTCACGGCTCAATAATCACCTTGAGGCAATCCTTGCCTTCGGCAGCCATGGCAAAGCCTTTTGCGATGTCGCTTAGCGGCAAACGGGTGGTGATCATTTCCTTCACATCGATATTTCCTCTCCTGATCAGTTCGAGGGCCTGATAATGATCGAGGGGTGCAGAGCCATAGCTGGTCTTGAATGAAATATCGTTCCGCCAATAGGGATTGAAATCGACGGGAACCGTTTCGCCCGGTTTGGGCACGGCAAAAAATAGTACTGTTCCGCCCCGCTCGACGGAATCTAGCGCCTGCGAGATGGCCGGTAATGCGCCGGTACAGATAATTACCTTGTCCGCGAGACGACCACCGTTTACTTCTTTGACGAGGGCCGGCACATCTCCCGCTGCATTTATCGTATGAGTGGCCCCGAACCGTGCCGCCGCCTCGAGGCGATTGTCCTGGATATCGGCGGCGATAATGTTCCCGGCACCCAGCGCCCGCGCCGCCTTGACGTAGAGCAGGCCGGAGAGGCCGCTGCCGATTATCAGCACGCTCTCCCCCGGTTTGATATCCGCTGTCCGCAGCCCCCTCAGCACCGTCCCGAGCGGTTCGATAAAAGTGCCTTCTTCATAGGAGACTTCCGGGGGAAGCTTCAGGGTGCCGGTATCGACACTCTTGCCGGACACTCTCAGGAATTCCGCAAAACCGCCCGGCGCGAAATAATTGATCCCCTGAAGATCGCGGCAGGCCGTATGGTGCCCCTTGAGACACTCCTCGCACTCGTCGCAGGGAACATGGTGGATGGTAAAGACCCGGTCGCCGGGGGCGAATTTCGTCACGCCACTCCCCACCTTGACCACTTCGCCCGTCACTTCATGGCCCAGCACCAGCGGCGCGCGCTTGATGCGGTACCACTCCATAATATCGCTGCCGCAAATGCCGCTCGCCTTGACCTTGATCAGGATGTCTTTTTCGCCCACCTCTGGAACAGGCATCTCTTCCACGCGGACATCGCGGTTGTTGTAATACATTCCAACTTTCATGCTGTCTTCCTGAGTAAAAACTGACGGTATATTTATTATCTATACCATTATAAAAATTCTCTTTTTGTCCACGAAAAGCACGAAAGTCACGAAACAATTACATGAAGTCGGCGAATCGTCCATCGGGTAGCGGCGCCAATTGTGATATTCATTTAGCTCTGTTCGCGTTTTTCGTGTCTTTGCGAGTTGGGCAAAAGACCGCCCATCCCTGCTTAACCCACTTCGTGGATAGCTGAATTTCTTAGGGTTTTGAATTACGAATTTCCTCGTAGAGCTCGTACGCTTCAACTACGCTCTTGCCGTCATGCACCACAGCCCTGACGGCCTGGATCATCGCAACGGGATGTTCGTTCTGGAAGATATTCCTGCCCATATCGACGCCCACGGCGCCTGCGCTGACCGCCTTATGGGTAAAATCGAGCGCCTCTTTGGTCGGCCTCTTTGTTCCTCCGGCAATCACGATCGGTGAAAGGCAGGCATCGACCACCTCTTCGAATCCGTCGCAGTAATAGGTCTTCACGATATCGGCGCCGTTCTCGGAAAGCACCCGGCAGGCGTGCTTGAGATAGCGCACGGCATCTTTTTTGTCCTCAGAAGTCAGTTCACCGCCGTCCTCCCGCTCCCCTTTTACAAACTTGGTCAATACGGGATCGGCGCCGACGGCGGTGATGCCGATGGCGATCAGGCCGTAGCGGTGAGCCTCGTCTGCAAGGGTGGTCAGGCTTTCAATGGTCTGGCGCTGGTTGGGGAGGCCTACGTAGCAGGAAACGGTAAAGCCGATGGCATTGCAGCGCACCATCTCCTCCACCGACAAAGTAACGACCTCGTCGTCCAGTTCATCGGAACGCCGCATGCTGTTGCCGCCTGTCGCGCGCAGGATGATCGGCGTCCTGGTGCGCGGATCCATGCTGGTCTTGAGTCCGCCAATGGCCGGACTGATCGCATCGCAGTAGGGAAGCAACGGCTCGATGGTTTTCCGCAGATTCTCCAGCCCGCTCGGCGCGCCCTGGAAATAACCGTGGTCAACCGCCAGAAGAACGGTGCGCCCCGATTTGGGATTGAACATGTAGGCCATCCTGTTTTGCAGCCCGCTCCATTCCACCTGATAGTCAGATATTTTTTTCATGGTTTTACTCCTCAAGCTCTTTCTGTAGTTGAAATAAAATCCTATATGTTGCTCAAACACCCTCTCCCCCAGCCCCTCTCCCGCAGGCGGGAGAGGGTGGCCGAAGACCGGGAGAGGGTCTTATTGCAACACCCGCATCGCCTCGGCATTTGCCGCCACCACACCGCGCTCGGTAATGAGCCCGGTCACCAGCCGCGCCGGGGTCACGTCGAAACCGTAATTGGCGGCGCGCGAACCCTTCGGGGTGACCTGCACCGTACGCACCTGACCGTCTTCGGCCAGCCCGGCAATATGCGTCACCTCTTCCTCGGCACGTTCCTCGATGGGGATTTCCTTCACGCCGTCCTGCAATGTCCAGTCTATCGTCGGGGTGGGCAGCGCCACATAGAACGGCACGCCGTTGTCACGCGCGGCCAATGCTTTGAGGTAAGTACCGATCTTGTTGCATGCATCGCCGCGCGCAGTAACGCGGTCGCAACCGACAATCGCCATGTCCACCATGCCATGCTGCATCAAATGCCCACCCGCATTGTCTACGATCACGGTATGCGGCACACCGTGCTGGCCGAGCTCCCATGCGGTGAGGCTGGCTCCCTGATTGCGCGGGCGAGTCTCGTCCACCCACACATGCAGCGGGATACCCGCGTCGAACGCGGTATAGATTGGCGCCAGCGCCGTGCCCCAATCCACCGTCGCCAGCCAACCAGCGTTGCAGTGGGTGAGGATATTCACCGTGCTGTGCTTTTTTTGATGTATCGCGCGGATGATCTCGCCGCCATGCTGGCCGATGCTCGCATTGATCGCCACGTCCTCGTCGGCGATACGCGCCGCTTCCTGCCAGGCCGCAGCGACACGTTCACCCGCCGCAAGCGGCGCAAGCACCGAACGCATCTGCTCCACGCCCCAGCGCAAGTTCACCGCCGTGGGGCGCGCAGCCAGCAGCACGCTGCAAGCCTCCGCCAGCGCGGCATCCGAAGCATTGCCCCGCATCGCCAGCGCCACCCCGTAAGCCGCCGTCACGCCGATCAGCGGCGCGCCGCGCACCTCCATGTCGCGTATCGCGCGCTCGGCGTCGCGCATCGTGTCCAGGCGCAGCGTAGTAAAGATATGCGGCAGTTTGGTCTGGTCGATGATCTCGACTGCCGTGTTGTCGGCCGTGAGCCAGATGGTGCGAAAAGGGGTGTTGTTAATTTTCATGATTTATAGGTTTTATTAAATTTCCGCATGGGTACGATGTACCCACGCTTACTACAATTGTTTAACGCGGCGAGCTAGTTACAATAACACCCAGGCTGCTCCATATCATTGGATGAATATATGCCGTCGAGTTAGGCTTGATTTGCCCATCTGATGGAATCCGTTCACTTGTCTGAACCCACAACTGCCCTGTAAAACTATCAGGTTTAATTCCGAGCACGCCCACTTTAAATAGCACCTTTACGAGCGTAATAACAAAAGAATGTGGGTTTGGGCTTCCGTCATTAATGAAAGCGTAAGCCGCCCGTATGATTGGATCGTGGTCGTTCTCACCGTCCATAGCATGAGCCAAAGCAAAAGCTTCAATCTTTTCCTTGGTAAGAGCAGATAGCTTAAATTCTATTGGCATCCGTTCCAAAAGTGCTATGTAGTCTTTTAGTTTTGGATATTGAATAAACCATTCATAAGCAAGAGAATCAATGCGCTGTGCAGAATATTCACGCTCGGCATCTCTAACAGTTTGTGCGCTCACCTGCCCCTTATCTTCAGCTCTTCTTATGCACTCATTCACAAACGCAATCGCATCTCGTGGACGCCAAAGAGTTCTGTTAAGCAAATAATCAATGAAGGTTTCTCTGCCAATAGTCGATGGGAAAAGGGTTCTAAGTTTAATGGGCGTATTGGTATATTGCTCTCTCACCAACAAAGCAATTCGTTCATCTAGCAATTTTTCCAGTTGCGGCGGATTCCAATTCAAATGTAAGAGTAATGACTGATATTTCTCCTCTTGAAAACCAGCATCTCTCGTACGTTCAAAAACGCTCTGAAGCAAATCCAACCTCAAGGCAACAACAATCTTAACTGATGATATTTTCCTATAATCCTTCACCGTCTCGATCAAAGCGCGAATTAGTCTATACCGCAAATCATTCTCAACCCAATTCTCATCAAGCTTATCTATAACTACATAGTATTTTTGCTGGCTATCGTTAAATACCTCCTCTGCAAGCAAAGTCATAACATCTGACAACGCCTTAATCTGGATACTATTAACAACTTTCTGAGCTCTGTGAACTATCTCTGCTCGCTGCTCTTCTGATATTTTCTGCCCTGTTGATGCTTGAGCTCTCAATCCAGCAATGTCACCACCAAGTTGAGCACCAATATCACTTTCTAGTTTTTGCGTAACTTCTTTAACTCTATATTCTGTTTCTTGCCAAAATTTATCTCCCCAATCTTTCAAATATTCAAGCGCCCGCTCTTTACCCTGGTCTTTCTTTTTCAAAGGGGGGAGGAAATTTGAAAACCAACTTTTGGTTTTCTCCTCATTTGCCAAGTTATATTTTCGTTTTAATAACTCTGTTGCAAGCACATGTTTCCAAAGCAACGTATAGAAAAGATCAAGCTTCACACCTGCTTTTTCTAGGGTGGTAATTATGTCCGAATTTGAAATATAGTTTAGCGAAAGGTTATTTGGCGAAATCTCGATCACATTATCTTCATTTTGAATTAAATGTTGAATCAGCGCGCTTTTCCCCGCACCAGTTCTGCCGACGATTATTCTGTGAGGATTGCTACAATCGACTAATGTTCCATAGTCACCTGTATCAACAAAACAATGGCTGAGAAAACGATCATCGCTCTCAGCATCCGGTTCACCAATAGATGCACCCTTCCGAAATCTGAATGGTATCCCCTGCTCACTCGTTTTCTTATTCATCAGCACACCCACTAGAGTACCAACACGACGTTCTTAATCCCCTTCGAACTCGCACAGTGCGAAAACTTTGTGCCCCAACTTTTCCAGCCGCGCGCGTCCATCGATGCTTTACAAGCCAACTATTTACGCAGCCGCTTCCTTCAACACGTCCGGCCTGCGTTCTGCGATGCTGATCAGCGTCTTGGCCGCGCCGCTGGGTTGCCTGCGGCCTTGTTCCCACTCTTGCAGGGTGCGCACGGATACGCCCAGCAATTTGGCGAACTCGGCTTGGGATAGACCGGATTTTGTCCGTGCGGAGATAACAGGCGATAGCACTACGCGCCCTTTTTTTGCGACCATCTGGCGTACCGATTTCAGCAACGCTTTACCCATGTCGCGCGAGGCTTCAAAGGCTTTCAGCTCTTTGTCAGTCAATGGTTTTTTCGATTTCATCTTTCAGCTCCTTCAATACGTTTCCGCTTATCGAATCCTGTTTGCTTTTGGCATAGATGAAAATCAACCAGATTTCACCATTCGCCTTGCGGTTGAAATAGATGACCCGCACACCGCCCGACTTGCCCGAGCCAGAACGTGACCAGCGCACTTTGCGCACTCCTCCGGAACCCCTGACCACCTCTCCCGCATCAGGATTTTCCGCGATGAATAACGCAAAAGCGTCGTGCTCCTTTTCTGCCCAATACAACGGCCAGAGTTTCTCGAAGTCTTCGGTTTCAATGACGGTGCGCATACCGGGCATTATACGTCTTTGCCGTATAGATGCAAATCGCGCAGTTTTCGGGGGTTAATCCCCTTCAAACTCGCACAGCGCAAACACCTTGTGCCCCAGCTTCTCCAGGCGCGCGCGTCCGCCGATGTCCGGCAAGTCGATCACGAAGCAGCATTCCACGACGATGCCGCCCATGTCCTGGATCAGTTTGGTGGCGGCTTCGGCCGTTCCGCCGGTGGCGATCAGGTCATCCACCAGCAACACGCGGTCGCCCTTCTGGATCGCATCGACGTGGATCTCGATGCGGTCGGTGCCGTATTCCAGTTCGTAATCGCGCCCCACCGTTTCGGCGGGCAGTTTGCCTTTCTTGCGGATCGGCACGAAACCCAGGCCGAGCGCGTAAGCGACCGGTGTGCCGACGATGAAGCCGCGCGATTCGATGCCCGCCACCTTGTCGATCTTCACATCCTTGTAGCGATTGAGGATTTCATGAATGGTGGCGCGCAGCCCGATTGGATCTTTCAGCAGCGTGGTGATGTCGCGGAACATGATCCCTTTATGGGGATAATGCGGGACGGTACGAATTCTGGATTTGATTGGCATGCTATCTCTCCTTGAGGTTTTGTAGGGCGGGCTATGCCCGCCGTCATAGTCCAATGTCGGGCAAAGCCCGACCTACGATTATTTTTTCAACATCCTGCCCGCCACGGCGGATAACTTCTCCACCATCTTCGCATCGCGTGCTTCCGGCGCGGTGATGATGGCGTACTGCAATGCGCTGCGGCAACCGCATTCACATGCGCCAGCATCGCCATGCACGCGCGGTGCGACACTCTTCACCAGCGCGCGTGCCTTGTCAGCATTCGCCAGCAGCACTTTCACGATCGCATCCACCGTCACGTTGTCGTGGTCGGGATGCCAGCAGTCGTAATCGGTGACCATCGCGACGGTGGCGTAGCAAATCTCGGCTTCGCGCGCGAGCTTGGCTTCCGGCATGTTGGTCATGCCGATCACGTCGCATTTCCACGAGCGGTACAGCTCCGATTCCGCCAAGCTGGAGAACTGCGGTCCTTCCATCACCAGATAGGTGCCGCCGCGCACCACCGGAATATCAATCTGTTTGGCTGCTGTAAACAGGTGGTCGCCGAGACGGTGACACACCGGATGCGCCATCGAGACATGCGCGACCAGGCCGCTGCCGAAGAAACTTTTTTCGCGCGCGAAGGTGCGGTCGATGAACTGGTCGACGATGACGAACATGCCCGGAGCAAGGCTTTCATGCAGCGACCCCACCGCGCTCACCGATACGATGTCCGTCACACCGAGGCGCTTGAGCGCGTCGATGTTGGCGCGAAAGTTGATTGCCGATGGCGGGATGCGATGCCCCCTGCCGTGGCGCGGCAGAAACGCGATGGATTGCCGCGTTAAGCCGTCAATTGGCAGTTCGCCGATCAGCACCTCATCCGACGGTTCGCCGAATGAAGATGCCGCCTTGACCCAGCGGGTGTTCTCCAGCCCCTCAATGTTGTAAACGCCGCTACCACCGATAATGCCCAACATATTTCTTTCTCCCTCAATCAATATCAAAACAATTCATCCACGAAAAACACGAAAGGCACGAAATAAAACAACAGTCCAAATTGACCAATGATTGCACTCGTCGAGCGCCTATTTCCAGCATGAAGTTTTTTGTATTTTTTCGTGCTTTTCGTGTTTTTCGTTAACCAATGACTTGGCGCATGTTTCATCGCGCTTAGTCAGATGGCTAGTTAGTTCATCAGGACAGGCTACTTTTTCAGATTTTTCTCAAACCACAATCGGCACCCGATCAGTCAGCGCGCACATCAATTCGTAGCTGGCGGTTCCCGCCGCGCGCGCCACCTCCTCAACCGGCAGGCCTTCACCCCATAACACGACACGACTCCCGACATCGGCTTGCGGCAACTTGCTCAGATCCGCATACAGCATGTCCATCGACACGCGCCCAAGCGTTTGCGCGCGTTGCCCGTCAATAAGGATCGGCGTACCGTTCGGTGCATGGCGCGGATAGCCGTCGGCATAGCCGCAGGCGACGATGCCGACGCGCATGGGGTGCTCGGCGCGGAACAACGCGCCGTAGCCGATCTCGTCCCCGGCGCGCAAATCCTGCACAGCGATGATGCGGCTGCTCAGGGTCATCGTCGGCTTCAGCCCGAATTGTTGCGCACCGGCATCGGCAAAGGGCGACGCCCCATACAGCATGAGGCCGGGGCGCACCCAGTCGCCGTGAGATTCCGGGTAACGCAGCAGCGCGGCGGAATTCGCCAGAGAGCGCGGCACACGGTAAGGCGCGGCGAAATCGTTGAACAGGGCAAGCGGTTCGGCGATGCCGCGCGCTTCGTCGGCATTGGCGAAGTGCGTCATCAGGGTGATTTCGCGCACTGCCCGATGGCGGCGCAATTGCTCCATGGCCTGTGACGCCTGCTGCGGCGTGAAACCAAGGCGATTCATGCCGCTGTTAACTTTCAACCAGACATCCAGCCCCGCGTTTTTCGGATAAGCATCCAGCAAAGCAATCTGCCAGGCGCTGTGGATCACGCAGGTCAAATTATATTCGCATATCAGCGCCAAATCTTCCGCGCCGAAAAAACCTTCCAGCATCAGAACCGGCTGGCGAAAACCCGCGTCCCGCAAACGCATCGCATCCTGGATGCCCAGCAGTGCGAAGCCGTCCGAGGCAGACAGCGCTTCGGCAACGCACAACATGCCATGCCCGTAGCCGTCCGCCTTGATAATAGACATTAGACGCGCAGATGTGGCACGGCGCGCTACCTGCAGGTTATTTTCCAGCGCGTTCAGGTTGATATGGGCTTGTATGGGGCGAGGCATGAAAGCTGTCTTACTGCAAGGATATTTGATAAATGCGAATGATAGCAGGGGCTATGCTTTCGTGATATAAAACGGCCTGCCAAAATTAACCCCCAGTTTAATGAATCTCGGTTTTTACATTATCCTCGCGGCGCAGTTTTTTTCCGCGCTCGCCGACAACGCACTGCTGTTTGCCGCGATTGCCCTGCTCAATGACTTGAAATCTCCGGCGTGGCATACGCCGGTATTGCAGCAGAGCTTCATCGTCTCGTACATCGTGCTGGCGCCATTTGTCGGCGCATTTGCCGACTCGCTGCCCAAGGGACGCGTGATGTTCATCAGCAACATCGTCAAATTGGTCGGCTGCATCTTCATGCTGGTCGGCGTCCATCCGCTGATCGCATACTGCCTGGTCGGCCTGGGAGCTGCGGCCTACTCGCCCGCCAAATACGGCATACTCACCGAATACCTCCCACCTAGCCAACTGGTCAAGGCAAATAGCTGGATGGAAGGGTTGACCGTTGCCGCCATCGTGCTCGGCGCGGTGGTAGGCGGCATCCTCATCAGCCCCAAAATCACCGCGCCGCTGCTACAGACAATGCATCTTCCGTTGATCAACAGCATCGCGGAACTGGCCATCGCCGTCATCGTGCTGATCTACATTGCCGCCGCGATTTTCAACCTTTATATCCCGCAAGTAGCCATCGATCACAAGCCGCTCAGCCGCAGCCCGGTCTTTCTGGCCCAAGATTTCTGGCATTGTTTCAGGCTGCTGTGGAAAGACCCGCTCGGCCAGGTTTCGCTGGCGGTCACCACGCTGTTCTGGGGTGCGGGTGCCACATTGCGCCTGCTGGTGCTGGCCTGGGCGGCGGTCGCGCTGCATTACGACATCGGCGAAGCCGCCAAGCTCACCGCCTGGGTCGCCATCGGCATCGCCATCGGCTCGGTGCTGGCGGCCAAATTCATCAAGCTGGAGCATTCGGTAAAAGTGCTGCCGGTCGGCATCGCGATGGGCGTTGTCGTGCTGATGATGATCCCGGTGACCAACAGCGCGCTGGCGATTCTGCTGCTGATTACAATCGGCGCGATGGGAGGTTATTTCGTGGTGCCGATGAACGCGCTGTTGCAACATCGCGGCCACCTGTTGATGGGCGCGGGGCGCTCCATCGCGGTGCAGAATTTCAACGAAAATCTGAGCATTTTCGCGATGCTGGGGCTGTATGCCGTGATGCAAAAACTGGAACTCAGCATCTACCTCATCATTATGGTATTCGGCCTGTTGCTATCCGGCATCATGGCCGCACTATACAAAAAACACGGGCACGACCAAGACAAGGGGCAAAGGTAAGGGCGCGGCGCACGGATGTGCGGCCTTGCGTCAGGTTGATGCGCGCTTGCCGGGAAACACCAGCGCGAAGGTGCTGCCCTTGCCCTCTTCGCTAAGCACCTCAAGCTTGGCATGGTGGCGTATCGCAATATATTTGACTATTGCAAGACCCAAACCCGTTCCGCCTGTTTCACGCGAGCGGCTGCGATCCACCCGATAAAAACGCTCTGTCAGACGCGGAATGTGCTGCGGCGAAATGCCGATGCCGCTGTCTTGCACTGCAAACACCGGCTGTCCTGCGCGCTCTGCCCAGCGCAAAATAATCGTGCCTCCCTTAGGGGTATAGCGGATCGCATTGCTGAGCAAATTGCCGAACGCACTGCGCAACTCTTCGCGATTACCGAGTAATTTTGCGTTGCCCGGCGACTCCAGCCGCAACGAATGCACCCCGCCGCTCAGCAGCAGCCCATCCTTGAGAATCTCATTGAGCAGCACATCCATATCCACGGTTTCTTCAAGCAACGGGCTCAGGTCATTTTCCAGGTGCGACAGGGTAAGCAAATCGGCAACTAGATTTTCCATGCGCCGGGTTTGTTCGGCCATCAGTTGCAAGGCGCGCCGCGCGCTATCCTGGCTGAGATCGGGCATGTCTTGCAGGTTTTCGACGTAGCCGTTCACCACGGTCAGCGGCGTGCGCAGCTCGTGCGAAACATTTGCCACGAAGTCGCGGCGCATCGACTCGATGCGTTCAAGTTGTGTGATGTCGCGGCTGATCAACAACCGCTTGTTTTCGCCGTATGGAATGAATTTAATGGACAACACCATATCGTCATGGCGCGCCGGGCGCATTATCAGCGGCTCGCTGAAATTGGATTTCTGAAGGTACTCGATGAATTCCGGCTGGCGCACCAGATAAGTGATGTCCTGCATAAAGTCGCGTTTTGGGTCGAGATCAAAATGCTGCTGCGCCAGCGGATTGCACCACTCGATGCGGTTCGCGTCATTCAGGATCGCCACCCCCTCCGGCAATGCGGCAGTGGCCTGTTCGATATGCTGCAGCTCGGCGGCCAGCTGCAATTTGGTCTGGTTATGCCGCTTGACCATCTTGTACAAGCGGGAAAAAACCTCATCCCATATGCCGCCCGCTTCGGGGATGTTTTCAATGCGCGGGTCATGCAACCATCGCAACAGTTTGAAGAGCTGCCACGCATGGCGCACCATCACAACCAGCAACGCCAACAACATGAACAGCAACGCATACGTGGCCGAAAAAAAGCCCCACAACAGCAATGCAAACAGCGTGCCGAACACGACAGGTATGCTCAATCTGAACCAGAAATCCTGCAAAAATGCCCTTCCCGGCAAAGTATCATCCTGAGCTGGATGAGCCAGAACCAAAAATGTAAAGTTGTATTCTCGTAGGTTGGGCAAAGCGTAGCGTGCCCAACATTGACAATGATACCTTTGTTTGTTGGGCACGCTACGCTTTGCCCAACCTACACACTCATTAGAATTACATTCTGCCGATTTTTTAGGCGCCCTGCTAATTTATGGAAAACCGATAACCGCTGCCGCGCACCGTTTGAACCATGCCATCCATTCCCGCCGGTTCCAGCGCGACACGCAGGCGGCGAATATGCACATCCACCGTGCGTTCTTCGACGAACACCTGCGTGCCCCACACCTGATCGAGCAATTGTGTGCGGCTATACACCCGTTCCGCATGGGTCATGAAAAAATGCAGCAGGCGAAACTCGGTCGGGCCGAGCTCTATTGCCGCATTCTTTGCGGTCACGCGATGCGAGGCAGGCGACAGCTCCAACCCGCCCGCCGCAACCACTTCATCCGGCATTGGCGGGGCATGGCGGCGCAACATGGCGCGGATGCGCGCCATCAGCTCGCGCGGTGAAAAAGGCTTGGTGATGTAATCATCAGCGCCCGACTCTAGGCCCAGCACCTTGTCGCGCTCTTCGCCGCGCGCGGTCAGCATGATAATCGGGATGTCTTTGGTATGCATATCGGCGCGCAGCTGCTTTGCCAGCGTCACACCGCTGATGCCCGGCAGCATCCAATCCAGCAGGATCAAATCCGGCACATTGCTGCGAATTTGTTGCCACGCGCTGTCCGCATCTTCCGCACACAATGCCTGCAAGCCTGCCTGTGTGACATTAAATGCCAGCAATTCCTGAATGGCCGGTTCATCTTCCACGATCAGTATCTTTGCGCTCATCTTCAACCTTTTGCCATCAATCGATGTGACAAGGTTATAAAGGTTTTATGACAGGCGTATGACAGAAATCAATCACGCTGATGCACATTGTGCGGCGCGGGCACATGTTCGGTCTGGCTGGCCGCATGGTGATGCATGTAGGCATGTTCCGGCTCCTGCGGCAGCGGCTTGCCTATGACATTCGGCAGCAGCGAACCGGCCACCATGCCGGCCATGCTCATCAGCAGGCCGACCAGTTGCGGCGGCCAAACCTCGGAAGGCTCGAATACCTCGCACAATCCCCAAGTCAACAGCCCAAACAGCATCGCCATCAGCGCGCCCTGCGTATTGGCGCGCTTCCAGTACAAGCCAAAAGCCAGCGGCGTGAATGCGGCGACCAGCGTGATCTTGTAAGCGCTCTCTACCATCTTGAAGATACTTAGTTCGGAATTCAGCGCCACCCCCAGCACTACCGCGCCGAAGCACCACAGCGTGATGCGCATCGCAAGTAAAAACTGGCGATCTGTCATATCCTTGAGGATGAAATGCTTGAGTATATTCTCGGTAAACGCGACCGAAGGCGCCAACAAAGTTGCCGAAGAACAGCTCATGATCGCCGACAGCAGCGCACCAAAAAAGATCACCTGGGCAAACACCGGCGTGTGCTGCATGATCAGCGTTGGCAACACCAGTTGCGAATCCTGCTCCAGCAACTCGCTAAACAATTTTGGATCGACCAGCGTGGCGGAATAGGCCAAGAACATCGGCACGAAGGCGAACACGAAATACAGCGAACCACCCAGCACCGAGCCGCGTACCGCAGTCTTCTCGTTCCTGGCTGCCGTGATGCGCTGAAACACGTCCTGTTGCGGAATAGAGCCGAGCATCATGGTCAGCCACGCGCCGATGAACGGCACCCAATGCGTATAGTCGCCGCGCGGGAAGAAATTCAGCTTGCCGGCCGCCTCGGCGTGCGCGACCACCACCCCCACTCCTCCGGTCATGCCGCTGACGAACCAGGCGATGAACAGCATCCCGCACATGATCACCGTCATCTGCACGAAATCGAGCAGCGCCACCGACCACATGCCGCCGAAGGTCGTGTAGGTCAGCACGATGGCCGCCCCTATCACCATACCCATCTCCTGCGACACCGCGCCGCCGCTGACAACATTGAATACCAGACCCAGCGCCATGATTTGCGCCGATACCCAGCCAAGGTAGGAAATCACGATGCACACGGCGGCGATCAACTCCACCGCGCGGTTATAACGAATACGGTAATAGTCGCCGATGGTCAGCAGGTTCATGCGGTACAGCTTGTTGGCAAAGAACAGCCCGGCAAAGATCAGGCACAGGCTGGCGCCAAACGGGTCGGCCACCACGCCGCCCATCCCCTCCTTGACGAAGGTGGCGGAAATGCCCAACACGGTTTCCGCGCCGAACCAGGTGGCGAACACCGTTGCCGTGACGATGGGCAGCGGCAGGTGGCGCCCGGCCACGGCAAAATCTCTGGCATTGTGAACACGGGTCGCGGCATACAGACCAATGCCGATGGACACCAACAGATACAGGACAACGAACCAAACTAGCATGATTGTATGCTCACTTAAATTTGTAATGAAACAGATTTTAGCAGCGAAAAAACCGGTTTGGAAAACACCAGCCTAAAACAAAAGAGACCACCGCCCGGATGGTCTCTCAGCATGTCGGCGAATTGAATTACAGCTCCTTGGCATGGTTCGCCAGGTACTTCGCCACACCTTCGGTCGACGCATTCATGCCCGCCTTGCCTTTGCTCCAGCCGGCCGGGCAGACCTCGCCATGCTCCTCGTGGAACTGCAACGCGTCCACCATGCGCAGCATTTCGTCGATGTTGCGCCCCAACGGCAGATCGTTCACCACCTGATGGCGCACCATACCGGCACGGTCAATCAGGAAAGAGCCACGGTAAGCCACGCCGCCCTCCGCCTCCACGTCATAAGCCTTGCATATTTCGTGCTTGATATCCGCCACCAGCGGGTAGCGCACCTGGCCGATGCCGCCGTTGTTTACCGGCGTATTCTTCCAGGCGAAGTGGGAAAACTGCGAGTCGATCGAAACGCCGATCACTTCGACATTGCGCTTCTTGAATTCGTCCAAGCGATGATCAAACGCGATCAGTTCGGAAGGGCAGACAAAAGTGAAATCCAGCGGATAGAAAAATATCACCGCATATTTATCGGCAATATAATTTTTAAGATTGAAATTTCCGTTAATTTCATTGTTGCCCATTACGGCAACGGCATTGAAATCAGGGGCGTGCTTGCCAACGAGAACGGCCATGTTTATCTCCTATGGGTTGTTTATGTGCGGGATAGCGCAATTTAGGCTTTTACCGGCGTTGCGTCAACACCAGATTCGTTGCCGCCGAAAATCAATATTTCAATCTGAATTCCTTGCCTTCGGCATCCAGAAAGCAATCCACCGGGCCTACGACAACACAGCGGGGTTGATCGTAAAGGCCAACGCACTCATTGCATTTATCGGGGTCGATGACAAAATATTCATCGCCCATTGAGATCGCGCCGGTCGGGCACTCAGCCTCGCAAAGACCGCAATTGATGCAAGCATCGGTAATCGATAATGCCATTCTTCTTTTCTCCGATTACTTGATTCTCATGCCCGGCTGCGCGCCGTCGTCCAGGCTGAGGATGAACAACCCCGGTGTATCGCCGGAAGCAGCCAGCACCATGCCTTCCGACAGGCCGAACTTCATCTTGCGCGGCGCGAGATTGGCGACCATCACCGTCATGCGCCCCTTCAATTTTTCCGGATCGTAAGCCGACTTGATGCCCGCGAACACCGTGCGCGGCTTGCCCTCGCCGATATCCAGCGTCAGCTTCAACAGCTTCTCCGCACCTTCCACATGCTCCGCGTTGACGATTTTTGCCACGCGCAGATCGACCTTGCTGAAGTCGTCGATAGAAATAGTCGGCGCGATAGCGCCAACGTTCGCCCCCTCGCCCTGCAAGGGATAACCAGCGACTTGGTCAGCGTTTTGGGCTGACCTAGTCGAATGGCTAGTAGTTTTACCAGAGGATTGAGGAGAGGGTGCATGTTGCTGCGCCTCACCATGACAAGCAAGCGATGGCGGCGATACAAGGGTTTCTTTGTTGGCTTCGATCATGGCGTCAATTTGTTTTTGGTCTACTCGGGTCATCAGGTGCTGATATTCGTTGATTTTGTGGTTGCAAGGAAAATATATGTTTGGATTAACATTAACATTAGGGTTGGTGTCGGCCCAATTCAACTTATCTATATTCAGGAAGAGTTCCACATTTGTCGCCAAGTTTGGCAGGATTGGCTTGAGGTAGGCTGTCAATACCCTGAACATATTGAGTGCAATACTGCATACCTCATGCAACTGATGTTCTGATCCACTCTGTTTGGCCAATTCCCAAGGTTTTTGCTCATCAATGTATTTGTTGGCAACGTCAGTAGCAAACATGATTGCGCGTATTGCTTTTGCAAAATCGCGCTGTTCGTAATAGTCAAATATGATGCGTTCTCTTTCGATGCGACCTCCTCCATCGAAATGTTCAAATAAAAACTTGTCGAACCATCCTTCACCAATTTGAGAAAATTCTGCTCTACCAAGCAGCTTCCCATCAAATCGCTTGTTGATGAATCCGGCGCAACGACTCGCGATATTGATGTACTTCCCAATCAGATCACTATTCACCTTCGCGACGAAATCCTCAAGGCTCAGGTCAATATCTTCCATCGTTCCGTTCAGCTTCGCCGCATAGTAGTAGCGCAAATATTCCGGGTTTAGCCCCTGCTTCAGGTAGCTGTCGGCGGTAATGAACGTGCCGCGCGACTTGCTCATCTTCTCGCCGTTCACGGTGAGAAAGCCGTGGGCAAACAGCTTGGTCGGGGTGCGGAAACCGGCGTGTTGCAGCATCGCGGGCCAGAACAGCGCGTGAAAATACAGGATATCTTTGCCGATGAAATGGTACAGCTCGGTCTTGGAATCAGGCTTCCAGAATTCGTCGAAATTTAACGCACCCTCTCCCCCAGCCCCTCTCCCGCCCGCGGGCGAGGGGAGCGAACAGAATTGCTTGAAGCTGCCCATATAACCGACAGGCGCATCCAGCCAGACATAAAAATATTTATCTTCCGTGCCGGGAATCTTGAAGCCGAAATAGGGTGCGTCGCGCGAGATGTCCCAGTCGGATAATTTATTTTCGCTTTCGGCACCCAGCCATTCCTGCATCTTGTTGGCCGCTTCGGGTTGTAGTGTGCCGCTGGTAGTCCAATCGCGCAGGAATTTCTGGCAGGTATCTGCGGAGAGTTTGAAAAAGTAATGGTCGGAATTGCGCCGCTCGGGTTGTGCGCCGGATACGGCGGAATACGGGTTAATCAACTCGATGGGCGCATAGGTGGCACCGCAGGCTTCGCAGTTGTCGCCGTATTGATCCTTGGCGTGGCACTTGGGGCATTCGCCCTTGATGAAACGATCCGGCAGGAACATGTTCTTGACCGGGTCGTAGAACTGCTCGACAGAGCGCACCTCGATCAAATTGGCCGCTTGCAGTTTGTGGTAAATATCCTCCGCGCATTCTCTGGTTTCATCGCTGTTAGTACTGCCGTAATGGTCGAATTCGACATGGAAGCCGTCGAAGTCCGCCTTGTGTTCATGCCACACGCGGTCGATCAGTTGCTCCGGTGTGATGCCTTCCTTCTCGGCGCGCAGCATGATCGGCGTGCCATGGGTATCGTCGGCACACACGTAGTGACAGGTAGTGTCAGCCTGCATCTTCTGGAAGCGCACCCAGATATCGGTCTGGATGTATTCGACCAGATGGCCGAGATGGATGCTGCCGTTGGCGTATGGCAGCG
>Ga0154345_157_pt1 | contig 23370 bp, 19 predicted proteins | sample RifGroA2_FD_115873 | JGI IMG/M metagenome (GOLD analysis project Ga0154345, IMG submission 115873) | Gallionellales bacterium GWA2_55_18 | reverse complement strand
CACTCCCGATGATGGCAGCGAAGATTTGTTCGCACACTTTTCCGCAATCAACATGAGCGGCTTCAAGTCGCTCAAAGAAGGTCAGAAAGTGACCTTCGAAGTAGTGCAAGGCCCAAAAGGCAAACAAGCCTCCAACATCCAGGCTCCTTAATCGGTTCTTGAGTTGGCAGAAAAGCCCGGCGCGGAAGCGCCGGGCTTTTTCATTTGTGTTTTTCATGCTGCACCCCAAAAACTTTTTCTCCCACGGATGTCCGTCAGGCCAGTGCTTTGTCTTCGGCTTTCTCCAGATTTGCAGTCGCCCGTGACACCCTTGCCGTTCAGCTAAGGGAGATGGGGTTTTCTAAAGTACCATTTATAAAGCTTGCGGCTATTCACGCGGTGCTTGGTTATGGTACGGGTGCGGTTGTTGAAGCAGAGCGCCCCGGGTTTTCCGGAAGGGCAGATTCTGTGTTTTTCGGAATAGGTCGTGCGCTCCGGCGCGGCGACGGAGGGATGGTATCGAGTTTTAAGGAACGTAATTTATCAGACTCAACTTTTGAGCTACTGAAGAGTCTTTTTTTCGGTTTTCCCAAGCGAAGTTCCTGTGATTTTTCCAATCTGGATTTATTTTCTTTCCTTTGTTTTTCCAGGACGGAGGGATTGATTACGGCAAAAGCGTTGACGGGAAGTGCGATACCAATAGCAATCAGCATAATTACCGGCATTAAATTATTCATTTTCAAATATCCATTAAATTTTAGTGAAGACACCACTCTAATCAATATATTACGATCATGATGACAGTATTGTGTCAGGATCGAATATGGATGTTGTGCAGTGCGCCCATCGCCATAAGACAGAGGCATGATCCGGTCTTTAAGAAGTGCAGGAATTAAAGCTGCAACAGGAGAGGCTTTGCTACAGGAGTTTTAGTGAGGTTGCGCATATTGATCCCTTTCGCATATGTTCAAACGCTGTAGGAAACAGGTGGTCCATGCACACGGATGAACATCCGTATCGCAGTCCCGCTACCATAGCTTTCCTTTAGGCCGGTGACTTTGCGTCCTTACCTTTCGATAAGTTTGCCAAGTGAGTGCAGGTTATTGGGCTATCCCGGCGCAGTCAATTCATATGCGACAAATGGTTGGTTATTATGGATGAGCGGTTATCGGGAAAACAGTAACTTATTTGTAAAATAAAGCCCGCGCAATAACATTGTTCTTGTCGAAGGGGGCGGGTATTGCGACTCTGCAATAACTTACTTCAACTCACCAAAAAAATTCCTGATCGCCAGCACCCGCTGATGTAGATCACCATATTTTAATTCGATGCGCAGCTTGTCCTGCCCCGACATCTTGATATGCCGCTTGTTCTGGATCATGGTAATGACCTTCATCGGGTCAATCGGCGGGTTGGGGATGAACTGGATCTGGATCGCTTCGCTTGACGCATCCACTTTGCTGATGCCGAGTGGCTTGGCGAGGATGCGCAGGCGGTGGCTGTCGAGCAGTGTCTGTGCGGGTTCGGGCAGCAGGCCGAAGCGGTCGATCAGTTCCTGGTGCATCTCATCAAGTTCTTCTGATGAATTGCAATTTGCCAGGCGCTTGTAGATCACTAGCCGCTGGTGGATGTCGCCGCAGTAATCGTTGGGCAGCAGCGCGGGGCAGTGCAGGTTGATCTCGGTGGTGACACCGAGCGGGTGCGCCATGTCCGGTTCGCGGCCCTGCCGTAGCGAGGCCACGGCGGCGTTCAGCATGTCGGCATAAAGTGAAAAGCCGATCTCCTGCATTTCGCCGCTCTGCGATTCGCCCAGCACTTCGCCCGCACCGCGTATCTCCAGATCGTGCATCGCGAGATAGAAACCGCTGCCGAGCTGTTCCATCGCCTGGATTGCTTCGAGACGCTTCTTCGCCTGCGCGGTGAGCGCTTCTGTCTCGACCAGCAGGTAGGCGTAGGCCTGATGGTGCGAACGCCCGACACGACCACGCAACTGGTGCAGTTGCGCGAGGCCGAAACGGTCTGCGCGATTCATAATGATGGTGTTGGCGGTCGGGATGTCGATGCCGGTCTCGATGATGGTGGTGCATAGCAGCACATTGAAACGCTGCTGGTAGAAATCGCGCATCACCGCTTCCAGATCGCGTTCGCCCATCTGGCCGTGCGCCACGCGGATGCGCACTTCCGGCAGCAGCGCTTCGAGTTTCTCCGCCATATTGGCGATGGTGTCCACTTCGTTGTGCAGAAAATACACCTGACCGCCGCGCTTCAGTTCGCGCAGCACCGCCTCGCGGATGATGCCGTTGCTGGTCTGCGCGACGAAGGTCTTGATCGACAGGCGGCGCTGCGGCGCGGTGGCGATGATCGAGAACTCGCGCAGCCCTTCCAGCGACATCGCCAGCGTGCGCGGGATCGGCGTGGCGGTCAGCGTCAGCACATCCACCTCGGCGCGCAGTGCTTTGAAGCGTTCCTTCTGTTGCACGCCGAAGCGGTGTTCCTCGTCGATGATGACCAAGCCGAGGTTGTGGAATTTCACACCTTTCTGGATCAGCTTGTGCGTGCCGATGATGATGTCGAGCTTGCCGTCGGCCATATCCTTCAGCGCCTGCGTCTGCTCTTTGGCGGAACGGAAGCGCGACAGTTCGGCGATCTTGATCGGCAGATCGGCGAAGCGGTCTGAAAAGTTCTGGAAATGCTGTTCGGCCAGCAGCGTGGTCGGCACCAGCACCGCGACTTGCTTGCCGTCCATTGCCGCGACGAACGCGGCACGCAGCGCGACCTCGGTCTTGCCGAAGCCGACATCGCCGCAGATCAGCCGGTCCATCGGCTTGCCGCTTTGCAGGTCGTTGATCACCGCCTCGATGGCGGCAGCCTGATCGGGCGTTTCCTCGAAACCGAAGCCGGCGGAGAATTCCTCGTAATCGCGCGGTGCCAGCTTGAACGCGTGGCCCTTGCGCGTGGCGCGCTGCGCATACAGGTTCAGCAGCTCGGCGGCGGTGTCGCGCACCTGCTGCATCGCGCGGCGTTTCGCCTTGTCCCACGCGCCGCTGCCGAGCTTGTGCAGCGGCGCGGTTTCCGGCGCGCCGCCGCTGTAGCGGCTGATCACATGCAGCTGCGCCACCGGCACGTAGAGCTTGTCGCCACCGGCATATTCCAGCAGCAAAAATTCGCCCTCGCCCTCGCCGAGATCGAGATTGATTAGCCCCGCATAACGCGCGATACCATGCTGCTCATGCACTACCGGGTCACCGGCCTTGAGCTCGGACAGATCGCGCAACATGCCTTCCACGTTGCTCTTCTTCGCGGTGCGGACGGCCCGGCTGCGTGGCTGTGCGGCGTATAGCTCGGTTTCCGTCACCAGCGCGATCTGCTCATCGGTCAGGATAAAACCGTTTTGCAGCGACGCGACGCACAGCATAAAGGCCGCTTTGCCTTGCAGGAACTCCGCATAGTTTTCGCACACTACCGGGGTAAGGCCGTATTCGTGCAGGTAACCCGCCATGATCTCGCGCCGCCCAAGGCTGTCGGCGAGCAGCAGTACGCGCCCCGAATAACTCTGCAAGAAATTCTGAAGCGCCCGCGTGGGGATGTCGGCGCGGCGGTTTACCGCGATGTCGGGCAGTTTATTGGTTGCGCAGGGGATCAGATTTTTAGGTGTGCTCTCACCCTCTCCCCCAGCCCCTCTCCCTTGAAGGGAGAGGGGAGCAGATGTTCCCTCTCCCGCTTGCGGGAGAGGGTGGAGCGTAGCGGAGGGAGAGGGCAGAATATCCAGCCGCGCAAAATCCTTCACGCGTATGAAGAACCGCTCTGCGTCCAGGAACAACTCCTTCGGTTCCAGCAGCGGGCGCTGCGGGTCGCCTCTGAGCAGGTTGTAGCGTGACGCGGCATCCTTGCTGAAGGTGGCGATGGCCTCATTCACGTCATGATGCAGGCACAGCGTGGCGTTGTCCGGCAGGTAGTCGAACAGCGTGGCGGTCTTGTCGAAAAACAGCGGCAGGTAATACTCGATGCCTGCCGGGGCGTTGCCCTTGCTCACATTCTTGTAGATGTGCGACTTGGACGGATCGCCTTCGAAGCGCTCGCGGAAATTCTGGCGGAAACGCGACTGCCCGGCATCGTCGAGCGGAAACTCGCGCGCGGGCAGCAAGCGGATCTCCGGCACCGGATATAGGGTGCGCTGTGTGTCCACGTCGAAGGTGGCGATGGTTTCGATTTCGTCGTCGAACAGGTCGATGCGGTACGGCAGCACGCTGCCCATTGCAAATAAATCGATGATGCCGCCGCGCACGCAGTATTCGCCGGGCGACAGCACCTGCTGCACATGGTTGTAACCGGCGAAAGTCATTTGCTCGCGCAGCTTGGCGAGATCGAGCTTCTCGCCGCGCTTGAGGAAGAAGGTGAAGGCGGCGAGATATTCCACCGGCGGCAGCGGATACAGCGCGGTGGTCACCGGCACCACCAGCACGTCGCACGACTGGCTGCGCATGAAATGCAGCGTCGCCAGCCGTTCCGAGATCAAATCCTGATGCGGCGAGAAATGGTCATAGGGCAGCGTTTCCCAATCCGGCAACAAATGCACGCGCAGTTCGGGCGCAAAAAACGGGATTTCTTCCACCAGCCGCTGCGCCTCCAGCGCGTTCGCGGCGATCACCGCCAGCGGGGAGTTTTTTCCTGCGTATTGCGCCAGCGCCAGTGCATCGGACGAACCGGCCAATTGCGAGTAGCGCGGACGAGAATGGGAGGATGAGGACAACATGGGGAACAGCCGGGAACGGGACTAATAAGGAGACGGATTATAAGTGAAACGTGCACTATCGTTTTAACGAAGCAGATGGTGCGCTTCTACAAAGCGCGCGCCCTGATGGTTATTCTGGTTAAAGAGGATTTTTCTGGTAAAAAAGGCCGCAATCCATGACAGAATGCGGCCTTCGTTAGAATTGCCAATGCCTTTTCGGAACGGCAAACAGGCAATGGATATTACATTTCCCTTGGCTCTATGCAAAGAGCTTAGTCAACGAGAACAAAATTACGGCCATCATGGACAACTCGACCACCGTAAAGCCGAGCAGCGTAAAACTAGATTGATATTCCATTTTAATTCTCCCAGTGTGTCGGGGTCGCAACCCCGGTTGAGTATCGTAATGAGGTGCAACATTCATTTTGACTGTTGGTTTCTTGCCGCAGCAAGATTGTTAACAAAAAGAATTGCTACACGCCCAATTTGACAGTAATGCAGCTGTTTTGTTAGCCCAAAATTTATGACTCATCAAGCACAGCTGTTGATATTATCGGGAAGATTCTGGAAAACTTTAGGGAACTCATGAAAATTCAGAGTTTGCTAACAGTTCCATTAGTTTGGATAAAATTCGGATTTGTTTCGGGCTCGATTATCTGGGCGGATTGAGAATTGAAGCGTGCTAAATCGGGAGCGAATCACGCACGAAGCACCTTCCTGTTGGAGGAATATTTCCGCAGTTGGTGTTCAATGATGTCAAAAAGCCGCATGGTTTTTGACATGCAGCTTTTCAGATTGACTTGATCGACTAACGCAATCTTTCCGAAATTTCCTTCTCGGCGGCTGACCAATGCTCGGTAGAGTCACCTTGGAAACCGTGCCGTTCGGCGATAAAGTAAGCGGCTGTCTCCACCATACGATAACGCTCTTCGGGAGTTAGGCTAGCAGCCATTTTTTTTACGGTAGCCGCGACCTTTGCAGTTGCAGTCTTTTTCGCAGGAGATTTTGTTGCAGCGGCAGGAGCAGTCGCTTTCTTGACTGCCGGAGCTTTAGTATTTTTCGGTTTTGTAACTGCGGGTGCGGGCTTTTTAGCTACTACTTTTTTCGCAGGCGCCGCTACTGTTGTTTTAGTGGTTTTGGGTTTGCTGATGGTTGTTTTGGTTGCAGCTATTTTTTTTGCAGCCGGTTTTGCTTTTTGCATTGCCATGTTAGTCACCTCGCTGATTCTGGGTTGAGATACTTACGAGCAAGTCTGCCACGCTATCGCATAGGTTAGCTATGCTTTGCTCAAGATATTTTCAGTGGCTGTTAAATATCTTTGCTACTCGGCATGATATTAGCATGGCCTGTGGCAGTCAACTCAAGTTTCGTCAAATATTCCTCAAGTTGCATATACCGCTGCACGGGTATCGCTGTGCGGGTTGACGCTCTATCCACAACCGGATAGGGTTCGCGATATCATCAATCATCACGCCTGAAGAACGCCAGAAAAACCATGAAATATCTCCGGCCAGAATTCCCGATTGCCCTTGCTCTGGTCGTACTATTGCTGGGTATCTCGCTCGAGCATGCCGCCGTGGAGCACGGCGGCGCAATGCTGTGGGGGGGGCTGCTGGTGATTCTCGCCGCGATCATCGGCGTGGCGTTCCGCATCGCTCATCATGCCGAGGTATTGGCGATACGCTTCGGCGAACCATACGGCACGCTGATCCTCACGCTCGCCGCCGTGTCGGTCGAGGTGGTGATCTTGATCGTGCTGCTGCAAGGCGCGCCCAACCCTACCTTGGCGCGCGACACGGTATTCGCTGCCGTGATGTTCGACATCAACGGCATCCTCGGCCTCGCGGCCATCGTTGGTGGCCTGAAACACGGCAGCACCAAATACAACATCTCGTCGGCCAACTCCTTCGTCGCGATGCTGCTGGTCGCCATCGGCGTCGGCATGTTCATCCCGGACTTTGTGCCGGAAAATCAATGGAAGATCTATTCGATCTTCTCCATCGGTATCATGGCGGTCATGTACCTGGCTTTCCTGCGCCTGCAAACGGTAGAGCACCGCAATTTTTTTGAATACAGCTCCGGAACGGAAGAGGAGGCGCACGACCTCGCGCATAGCCCGAACGCGCTGCATGTCGCGATCATGCTCGGCGCGATCGTACTGGTCGGTGTGCTGTCGGAAGTATTGTCGGTGCTGCTGGATGCCGGACTGTCCGGCAGCAGTCTGCCGAAGTCGATCCCGGCGGTGCTGGTCGCGCTGATTTCCGCCAGCCCGGAAATCCTCACCGCACTCAGGGCGGCGCAAAATAACCGCATGCAGACTACCGTCAACATCGCACTGGGCGCTTCGCTCGCCACCGTGCTGCTCACGCTGCCGGTGATCGAAACCATTGCGCTGTTCAGCGGCGAGCGCATCGTGATGGCGCTCACGCCGGTTCAGGCGGGCATGCTGCTGCTGACCTTCCTGACCGTGATGAACAACCTGCATGACGGCGAGACCAACGCCATTGAGGGCATCAGCCACTTCGCGCTGTTTGCCGCATTCATCGCGCTGGTAATAATGGGGTTGATCTGATGACTACTTTGGAAATATGGGAACTGCTCAGTTACGTCGTGACCGTAATCGGCCTGCCGCTGGCAATTTCCGTATTCATCTTCGAGCAACGCAAGGAGCGCAACAACGAGGAAGAGGAAGTCTATCAATTGCTCTCCGATAACTATCAGGCATTCCTCAAGATCGCGCTGGAGAATCCCGACCTGCGCCTGTTCGCCAACGAGGAAACGCTCGCCCTCTCCGCGGAACAGCGCGAGCGCATGTTCATCATCTTCAGCATGCTGATCTCGTTGTTCGAGCGCGCTTATCTGCTGCTCTATGAAGACGGCATGGCCGAAAAGCAGCTAAGGCGCTGGCGTTCGTGGGAAGACTACATGGGGGAGTGGTGCAACCGCGCCGATTTCCGCGCCGCATTGCCTGCCTTGCTGCGCGGCGAAGACCCTGAATTCTCAGGCTATATACAAAAGCTCGCAGCCAGCGGGCAGAATGCGTAGCCTGTATCAAGTACCCCCATTACTGACGCTGGCGTAATTCGACGCGCTTGAGATAGGCCTCGCGCGCGATCTGCACATCTTCCAGAAAATACGGCAACTCTTTCAGCAGCAAAGCCTGCGGGCCGTCTACCAGCGCCTTGGGCGGGGCGGGATGGAAGTCCACCAGCACCATGTTGGCTCCGGACAGCACGCCTTGCGCGGTGACATGCATCATGTCGAGTATGCCGTCCGGTGACGCCTGCCGCGATCCGACTGAGTGCGACGGATCGACGCATACCGGCATACGCGTCAGACGCTTCACCACCGGCACATGCGCGAAATCGACGAAGTTGCGATGCGGGTCGCCCATGTTGGTCTTCATCCCGCGCAGGCAGAACACCACGTTGCGGTTGCCTTCCGAAGCCAGATATTCCGCCGCATTCAGCGATTCATCCAGAGTGATGCCGAAGCCACGCTTGAGCAGTACCGGCATCTTTATTTGCCGTCCGACGATTTTCAGCAGTTCGAAGTTTTGTGTATTGCGTGTACCGATTTGCAGCATCACGCCAGTCGGCTCGCCGGTCTGGTGCAGTGCCTCGTTGATTTCGTCGAGATGAGATTCATGGGTGATTTCCATTGCAATCACCTTGATGCCATATTTGCCTGCCAACTCGAACACATAGGGGAGGCAGTTTTTGCCGTGGCCCTGAAACGCATACGGGCTGGTGCGCGGCTTGTATGCGCCCATGCGCGTGCATACCTGGCCGTTGTCGGCTACCGCTTTCATCATCATTTTGACATGCTCGCGACTGTCCACCGCGCACAATCCGGCAAATACATGCAGCGTATCCTGGCCAAAGCGCACGCCGTTGTAGTCGAAATGGGTGGGGCGCTGTTCGTCTTTGTGTCGCCCCAAAATTCGGTATTCCTCTGACACTCGCACCACGCGCTCGACGCACGGCAGATTTTGCATATCGCCAATATCCAGCGGCTTGGTGTTACCGATCAGGTAAATTTCCGTGAGCGTTTTTTCGCTGCCGCGCTCGATATGTACGCGGGTTTGGATGCCTTGCAGCGTCGCCAGATGCGCCAGCAATTGCTGGTACTCCTGCGCCTGTTCTCCGGCGTTGGAACTGAGAATCAGAATCATTTTTGTTATATGTCCCTGAAATTATTTGCCGAGCAAGATCGCCGACTGCGCCTGCCACTGCGCCAATGGGTCGCGTGCAAAACCGCTCTTGGAAAATTGCTGCCAGCGACCGATTACATAGCACACCAGCAAGTTTGAGCGCGCACCCACATCTACCGCTGCACCCATCTCGCCCTGCGTGGCGGCCATGCGCAACGATTGCTTAAGGGTTGCCTCGATGCGATCCAGCAGTTGGTTAATGCGCTGCTGCAAACGCTCGTCCTCATTCACCAGCGCGTCGCCGATCAGCACCCGCGACATGCCGCGATTCTTTTGCGCGAAGCCGAGCAGCATCGATATGATCGCGTCAGCTTGCCGCAGGCCGCTTTTTTCTTCCTGGGTGATTTTGTTGATCAGGCCGAACACTGATTGCTCGATGAACTCGATCAGCCCCTCGAACATTTGTGCTTTGCTGGCGAAGTGGCGATATAGCGCCGCTTCGGAAAGCTCCAGTCGCGCCGCCAGTGCAGCCGTGGTGATTTTCTCGCCCTTGGGTTGCTCCAGCATCTGCGCCACGGTTTGCAGAATCTGTAATTTTCTTTCGCCCGGTTTGCTTGCCATATTGTCCCCGTTGAATATATAAAGCCTTTGAATTGTTGGCGCAGATGCCCGCTTCTTGTGTCTTGCTTCCTGCAGTGGTTGGCTACTGCAGCACAAGGAGCAGGAAATCTGCTCGCTCCTGAGGATAGAGCTCCTGTTTTGTAGATAAGACCACGCACCTCACCTTCATGCCAGACACCATACTGGACGGTAGCCAAAGGCGCAATATTTCTTGCTGAACCTGCATGCACAAGGGTAAGTAGGCATGAGCGGCGCGTATTTTAACCTGATGAAGTGATGCCATGTTCTATCTTAGGGCAAGGGCAACCCCATCAAATTCGACTCGAATTGAAGCAATGTATCAAAAATATTTTATCTTTGAATTAGCCCGCGATATGAGCGCGATTTCCGCCGCTACGCTTGGCGGAAAACAATTCGTGATCGGCTTCCTTGATTATGGCAGCCTCGCTGGATTCGCGGTCGGGCAGGCGATGGATGCCGCCGATACTGATGGTCACTACGCCGTGTGACGAGTCGCTGTTCGGGATATTAAGCGCGCGTACTTGTTCGCAGAGCTTCTCCGCATGATGGCGCAAATCGGTAATATTAGCGGCCAGCGATACGACGGCAAATTCATTCCCGTCATAGCGCGCCGTACAGTCCGAGGTGCGAACGAATGATTTGGCGATGCAATCGCCCACCATGCGCATGCATTCATCCCCCGCTGCCCGCCCATAACGTTCGTTGAATTGCTTGAAATGGTCAAAATCGATCATCAGCACGGACAATTCGCTGTGGGTGCGTTGCGCGGTGGAAAGCAGGTTTACAAATTGTTCGTCGAAATGCCTGCGGTTGCTGAGGCCGACCAGATGATCGGTGTAAACCAGCGTATTTAGTTGCCGGTTAAGCGTTTGCAAATCGAGATTCGATTGGTGCAGGTGTTGTTCGAGCAGGATGCGCGCGGTCACATCCTTCTGGATGCCGATATAATGCGTGAGCTGACCGTCGGTGTCATGCACAGGGGAAATGCTGAGTTCATTCCAGAACATCGAGCCATCCTTGCGGTAATTGCGCAGCGTGACGACACAGCTTTCCTGTTTGGCGACGGCTGCGCGGATAACGTCGAGTTCCGGCTGCATGGTGTCCGTGCCTTGCAGGATATGATAGTCATTGCCGATGATCTCATCGGAGGTGTAGCCGGTCAGTTTCTCAAAACCTTTATTGGCATAAATCAGCGGGAAGCCCCGCTTTTTTGCATCGGAGATGGTGATGCCATCGTGTGATTGATCGATGGCATGGACAAGCAGGTCGCGTGAAATTTCGGTTATGGGGTCCATGGGCGGGGCTTATTTTTTACCAACGCCATTTAGGCGTTTTTCCAATTCCTCTGCGGGCAGATATCCGGGAACTTGCATCCCATCGCCAAAGATCAGATTGGGTGTGCCTGCAACACGGTACTTATTGCCTGATGCCATCACCTTATCGATTTGCGAATTGCATAGTGCATGAGCAGGCGCGATACCGCCCAGCATCAAATCGTCCCATGCCTTGACCGGATCTTTTGCGCAGTACACGTTGCGCGCAATCTCATCCGAGCCCTGCAAAATCGGGTACAAAAAAAGGTACAGCGTGACATCGTTGATTTTCGCCAATTCTTTTTCCAGGCGTTTGCAGTAGCCGCAATTCGGGTCGGTGAAATACGCCAGTTTGCGCTTGCCGTTGCCCTTTACTTTCTTTATCGCGAGATCGAGCGGGAGTTTGTCGAATTCGATGGCGAATAATTGGCGGCGGCGCTCTTCCGTCACATTGCGGCGGTTTTTTACATCGATCACGCTGCCGTCGAACAGGTATTGCCCTTGCGCATCGGTATACAAAAGCTGGTCGTCGACGACAATTTCATAAAGACCGGCATAGGGAGTTTTGACGATATGCTCAAGTTTGCCGATATTGGGGAACTTGTTTTGCATCGACTGGCGGATTTCATTTTCGCCCGCATGGGCGGCGGCCATCGTGAAGAATAGGAATAGGGTGAGCCACTTCGGCAAATACAGAACAGGAGATTTTTTCATGGGCATTTTTTGGTTGTGATTTATGTTAAGCGAGGGTATTCAATTCCGGTATTGCGCGCAATATTCGGCGGCGGATGCCTGCAAGCCTGAATTTATGGAGAGTTCCTGAATTTGTTCACATGGGTTCTGCTGAAATACTTTCATGTTGAATCAATAAGTTGGTAAATGTTTTGGCAGGCCAAGCCTGAGCGAATCAAATAAATTGGCGTTTTTCTTACATTTTGATTCACGCCACCTGCACCATAAAAGTTACGGCATAAAAATTCATGGGGGCAATCATAACATGACACCAAGTTTCATTTATAATTGCTACCCCCTCGCGATAGAACTGCCATGCGCATCGGTACTTACCAACTAAAAAACAACCTTATCGTTGCCCCCATGGCCGGGGTGACCGATCGCCCTTTCCGCATGTTGTGCAAACGCATGGGCGCGGGCATGGCGGTGAGCGAGATGGTGGCGTCCAATTCGCTGCTGTATGGTTCGGAAAAGACCAAACGCCGCGCCAACCATGAAGGCGAAGCCGATCCGATTTCGGTGCAGATTGTCGGAGCCGATGCAAAGATGCTGGCACTGGCCGCCAAATATAACGTGGATCGCGGCGCACAAATCATCGATATCAATATGGGTTGCCCGGCAAAAAAAATCTGCAATGTGATGGCGGGCTCCGCGCTGCTGCAAAACGAACCGCTGGTGGCTCAATTGCTCGAAGCGGTGGTCGGCGCGGTGAATGTGCCGGTCACGCTGAAAATTCGCACCGGCTGGGACAGGCAGAACCGCAATGCGACCCGCATCGCCAGGATTGCCGAAGCGGCAGGTATACAGGCACTCGCGATACACGGGCGCACCCGCGCTTGTGCCTACACTGGCAACGCTGAATACGACACCATCGCGGCGGTAAAGGCCAGCGTGAACATCCCCATCATCGCCAACGGCGATATCGACACGCCGGAGAAAGCCAAATACGTGCTGGAATACACCGGCGCAGATGCCGTAATGATCGGTCGAGCGGCACAAGGTCGCCCCTGGCTGTTCCGCGAGATCGACTATTTTCTCAAGACCGGCGCGCATTTGCCCGCGCCGGAAGCAGGCGAGATCCATCGTGTGCTGCTGGCGCATGTGCGCGAACTATATGATTTCTACGGCGAACATACCGGGTTGCGCGTGGCGCGCAAACACATTTCCTGGTACACCAAAGGGCTGGTTGGTTCGGCTCATTTCCGCCACCGGATGAACCAATTGGAAAGCGTTGACGGCCAGTTGGCGGCAGTAGACGACTTTTTTGCGGAACAAGCGCAGCGTGGAACACGGCTGCATTACATCGAAAGGTTGGCGGCATGAGCGATTGCTTGATAAACGAAAATGACATGGCGCGCTACGTGCGCAAGACGCTCAAGGAATATTTCAAGGATCTCGACGGCGAGGAGCCATGCTGCGATATGTATGACATGGTGATAGCATGTGTCGAAAAGCCGCTGCTTGAAATGGTGCTGGAACACGTCGGCGGCAACCAGACCCGCACTGCGGAAATGCTTGGCATCAATCGCAATACCCTGCGCAAGAAGATGCTGCAGCATGGCATAGCGTAGGTCGGGCTGTACCCGACATGTCGGGTGAAACCCGACCTACTAACTACTAAGCACCACCATTTATTTTCTCTGAAACCATCATGGCAACGATCAAACAAGCACTCATCAGCGTGTCGGATAAATCCGGCGTCCTCGAATTCGCGCAGGGCTTGAATCAGCTCGGCGTAAAAATCCTTTCCACCGGCGGAACCGCCAAGCTGCTTGCCGACAACGGCATCCCGGTCACCGAAGTGGCGGATTACACCGGCTTCCCCGAAATGCTCGATGGTCGCGTGAAGACGCTGCAACCGAAAGTCCACGCGGGCATCCTGGCGCGGCGCGATTTGCCGGAACATATCGCCACGCTGGAAAAGCACGGCATCCCGACCATTGATCTGGTGGTGGTCAACCTGTATCCGTTTGCGGCAACCGTCGCCAAACCCGGCTGTACGCTGGAAGACGCCATCGAGAACATCGACATCGGCGGGCCTACGATGGTGCGCGCGGCGGCGAAGAACCACGCGCATGTCGCCATCGTCACCGACCCGGCTGACTACGCGGATATACTGGCGGAGATGCAGACCAACAGCGGCGCGGTGAGTGGCGCGACCCGTTTCGATCTGGCGAAGAAAGCCTATTCGCACACCGCCGCCTACGATTCCGCGATCAGCAACTACCTCACAGCGATCGATGCGGACGGCACCAGGAGCGCGTTTCCGGCGCAGGTCAATTTCAACTTTGCCAAGGTGCAGGACATGCGCTACGGCGAAAATCCGCACCAGAACGCCGCGTTTTACCGCGATCTCAACCCGGTGCCGGGCGGCATCTCCGACTACACGCAATTGCAGGGTAAGGAGTTGAGCTACAACAACATTGGCGACGCCGATGCCGCATGGGAGCTGGTCAAGACTTTCGACCAACCCGCCTGTGTCATCGTCAAGCACGCCAATCCGTGCGGCGTGGCGATCGCCGACAGCGCACTGAATGCCTATAAACTCGCCTACGCCACCGACACCACTTCCGCATTCGGCGGTATCATCGCCTTCAACCGCGAACTGGATGCCGACAGTGCGACGCAGATCACCGCCAACCAGTTTGTCGAACTTATCATCGCGCCATCCGTTTCGGAAGCTGCGCTCAAGGTCACGGCGGCGAAACAGAACGTGCGTGTGCTTACCGTGCCGCTATCCAACGCGCACAACCAGTTCGACTTTAAGCGTGTCAGCGGCGGCTTGCTGGTGCAATCGCCGGACGCGCTGAACGTGCAGGCGGCGCAACTCAAGGTGGTGACCAAGGCGCAGCCTAGCGGTGAACAACTGCAAGATCTGCTGTTTGCCTGGCGCGTGGCAAAATATGTGAAGTCGAACGCCATCGTATTTTGCAAGAACGGCCAGACGCTGGGCGTCGGCGCGGGGCAGATGAGCCGTGTGGACAGCACCCGCATCGCTTCGATCAAGGCGCAGAATGCCGGGCTGAGTTTGGCTGGTTCGGTAGTCGCGTCCGATGCCTTCTTCCCGTTCCGCGATGGACTGGATGTGTTGGCGCAAGCCGGTGCGAAAGCCGTGATTCAGCCCGGCGGCTCAATGCGCGACGTGGAAGTAATCGCAGCGGCGGACGAGCATGGGCTGGCGATGGTATTCACCGGTTACCGCCACTTCAGGCATTAACAGTGAGGGCCATAGCGCGCCTTTATTCAGTGATGCATGGTCAGTGATGCTTGGGCGGGGGAAGTGGATCAGGATGGCAGGTGCGCCATTAGCGAACAATCAGGCAGCCAGGCGTGAATGCGCGGGAAAAATACGGGGTGAACTATGTCTACTGAGATGGAAACATTCAGCAAATTACTTTCTTTGGCAAAATGTTTCAAAGGCTTCGGATTGGATGATCTGCGCAGCTTGCTGAGTATTTCGTCGAAAGCGATTTGGCAGGCAGGCGAGGATGCTTTTGCTGAAGGAAGCGACGGTAGAGATATGTATATTATTTGCTCTGGAAAAGTGAATATTTGGCGCAAGAATGGCGGGAAAAAAGTGATTCTAGCCAGTCTTTCCGAAGGGGAAAGTTTTGGTGAAATGGGGTTGATTCGCGGCACGGGGCGTAGTGCCGGAGCCACCGCGTTGGAAGAGACGGTCGCACTGCGCATCCGTTATGAAAAACTCCACCAAGCGCCCTCTGCGGCCACCTTGCTATACAAGAATATCGCCCAGGCACTGGCTGAAAGATTAAAAATCGCAAATGACATTATTGTGTTTCAATCGCAAACTGGCGCGGGACTTCCGCCATTATCGACAATCGGCAGACGGCATCGGGCCAAGTAAATTCCTGTTTTGTGTTGTTTTCTGACATTCAAAAATCAGGTACCCTTAGATTGAAGCCAGCGCGTCTGTCACCGTTGGATACCGCAGTTTTATCTTCAACTCCTTCTTTATCCTCTCGTTACTTAAGCGCCGCGACTCGTTCATGAACGACCACAACGCAGGCGGCACGCTACGCTCGACTTCCGCGCGCGGCAAGCGGGTCGGGCGCGGCAAGCCATATATATCCGCCACGGCATCAAGGTAGTCGCCCATTTTCATTTGGCTGTTGTCGCTGGCGTGATACACGCGGTTGGGCTTACCATGATGCAGCGCGGCCACCGCGATGCGCGCGAGGTCGTCGGCGTGGATGTGGTTGGTGCAGCTGTCTTTTTCGTGTGCGATGGCTGTGGTGCCCGCGCGAATGCGCTCCAGCGGCAGGCGGTCGGCGGCGTAGATGCCGGGTACACGCAGGATATTGGCGTTCACCTGATTGCGTTTTGCCCAACCGCGTATTTGTCGTTCCGCATCCGCGCGGAGCTGCGCGCGCGTTGTCTGCGGATTGATCGGATGCGTTTCGCTCACCTGAGCGCCGCCGCAATCGCCATATACGCCACTGGTGCCGATATAGATGAGGCGCTTTGGGGGTGCGCCATGCGACAGGGCGGCGAGGAGGTTGCAGGTGCGTGTGTCAATACCCAGTCTCTTGCGGTCATCATTTTTCAGGTGGGTTGCGGATGGAGGGGGCGCGAAGTGCAGCACTATATCGGCCAACCCGGCGATGCGCGCGAGGCTGGTGCGGTCGTCCAGATCGCCCGGCAGCGGAGTGATGCCCGCCGCGCGCAATTCGGCAAAACGCTCCGCGCGGCGCACCAACCCGAATAACCGGTAACGCTCCTGCAGCAGCGGCGCAACCCGCATGGCGATGTCACCGCAGCCCACTATGAGAATCCGTTTCATGGCGCGATTATGCGTTAAAATTGCCGTGTTTACGCAGATTCAAAAGACGATATGACGTTCAGTATCACCCTTCACCCAGCCAATCACAGCTTCCCTATTGAAGCCAGCGAAACCATCCTCGATGCCGCGCTCAAACATGGCTATACCCTGCCGTATAGTTGCCGCGAGGGGTCGTGCGGCGTATGCAAGGGGCGCGTGCTGCAAGGCTCGGTGGATCACGGCAGGGTTCAGGGCAGCGTATTGAGTGCGGCGGAAAAGGCGGCTGGTATGGTCTTGTTCTGCTGTGCCATGCCCGAATCTGACCTAGTCATCGAGTACCGGGAAGTTAACTCTTCACGGGACATTCCGGTGAGGCTCTTGCCGTGCCGCGTGGAGAAAATGCAAAGGGTGGCGGACGATGTGATGGTGCTCTACCTCAGGTTGCCAGCCAGCGAGCGCTTGCAATTTCTCGCCGGCCAGTACATCGACATCCTGAAGGGAAATGGAAAGCAGCATAGTTTCTCGCTGGGAAACGCCCCGCACGACAACGAATTTCTGCAGTTGCATATTCGCATGATCCCCGGCGGCGTTTTCACGCAGCATGTTTTTACGCAGATGAAAGTGCGCGACATTTTGCGCATCAAGGGGCCGCTCGGAGCTTTCTATCTGCGTGATTCGATCAAACCTGTCATATTCATCGCCAGCGGCACCGGCATTGCGCCGGTCAAGGCCATTGTCGAACACGCGCTACACATCGGAATAAAACGCCCCATGCACCTGTATTGGGGGGCACGCAAGCTGGCCGATCTTTACCTGCTGGATTTGGCGAAACAATGGGAAGCGCAAGGTATCCGCTTCACGCCAGTGCTTTCGGAGCCGCTTGCAGAGGATCATTGGCAGGGCAAAACCGGTTTTGTGCATCAGGCAGTTATGGGAGATTACGGCGACTTGTCCGGTCATCAGGTTTATGCCTGCGGCGGGCCGGTGATGGTAAATGCCGCACATCATGATTTCACCACACGGCGCAGCTTGCCGAACGAGGAATTCTTCTCCGATTCTTTTATTCTGGATCACGCGAATCCGGGCCAAGTGTAGTTCGGATATTGCGCGATTACGATAGCGCTGGCCGTATGTTTTCAGCTATCCCACAATAATTTCGATTATCCCCAACTTCTTTGCACCCCACACGCCCCCTCCCCAACCCCCCGTACGCTGCGTGTGCAAGGGAGGGGGTTTCAACTCCTTTCCCCGTTTGCGGGAGAAGGTTGGGGTGGGTGTGTGGGGTGAACGCCGAATGTGTGGTTAACGGTATTTAATGAATTTCCATATCCCTTATTGATTAACGTAACAGCCTAGATTGATATTTAAAACGCAACTACTCAGGTATGAGCAACATGTTGATTTATAACAAAAACGTAAAAATTATAGATATTCATCAAATTTATGTATAAAAATAAATCACATAATAATCAATCTGTTGAAATAAATGCCAATATTGCTTGTTGCTGCGACAAAGTTGTAGCTTGTTGTTTTTATTAAAAACCGCCTACCTGAGTAGTTACTTTAACCCCAGCTAAATCCATCAGCCGAATTGAAGTATGCTGAACGAGCTGGATTCGGGCACATTTCCAATGGAATCCATTAGAGAAATTCATTTGATAGCAATGAGATAAGGTGTATTTATGGCGCAACCATCGGGCGCTTGTTCGGGCGCTTCGACATGATGCGCCACGAGCGGGTGCAAGCCAGTGTTTATCGCTGGTTCTTCGACACCGCCAGCACCCTATGCAACATCACCTTGGACATGGACTCCACCGTCATCACCCGCCATGGCGAGCGACAAGGGGCCGCGCGTGGCTACAACCCGAGCAAACGGGGGCGGTTATCGCATCATCCGTTGCTGGCCTTTGTGGCAGAAGCGCGCATGGTGGCCAATTTCTGGTCGCGTCCGGGCGATGCCAGCAGCGCCAACAACGCGCTGCAATTCATCGAGTCCACCCTGCACCATGTGGGTAGTAAGACCGTTGGTTTGCTGCGTGCGGATAGTGGTTTTTTCGATCAGGCGGTTTTCAAACTGCTCGAAGGTAAGCGTATCGGTTAATCGGAAATAATTATAAGTTTCCGGCTATCCATGCCGCTTTACTTAACGCCGCCAAAGCACCTTCAATCACGACGGCAGCGCCTTTGCCATCTTGCGATGCTGCCTCGATAATCAGTCGCGCGCTGACACATATGCGCAACGCGCTTACCTCGATCCCGTTGCGGCTGCCGCACGCAACCGGTTGCCCAAACTGGCAGCGTAGCGAAGCGATACCGCCGCTTGGGTTAGTTCGGTTAAAGGGGGAATTTTCCGCCAAGCCGACTTGTAGCTGTTTATACACAATAAGAGTTTCTTCGCGACATAACGGAATTCGTCCGGTATCGGTTTCAGGGCGATAAAGCAGAAAAGAAAAGATTGTCTGTAAGTGATCCCAACTGCTTGCTTCTATCAATGGGCGGCGGTCTAGCTGCAACACCGGCAAGGGTTCGAAGGCCGGGTCGTTTGCCAGGCGATGCCGAATAACCTGTGCAAATATTTGAAGAAAATTGATAATTGCAGCTTGGGGTATTTCGCGGAACCTTTGCATTTCCTCCAGAGCAGCTTCCCAGCGCAACAACAACCCGAAATTGGTCTCGCTATCCAGCACGTCAGCCGTATCCCAACTGGCTGGCCAATTTGCCCTGGATGAATAGAGAAATAAGGCTTGCGGGAATTTTCTTTGCCGGAGCTGTTGTGCCGCAGCAAAAGGGAGCAACAGAACGGCTGAAAAAGATGGCCCGGTGACAAATTTAGACCCGGTCAGCGCAACCATGAAGCCCTGCTGCAAGTAGGTGCGTAAGGTCGGCGGTGCAATACGGAACTGGCATGCATCGACCAGAACGTCAACGCTATCCGGCAACCGATGATGTAACATGGAAACACAAGCCGGGCTTGGTGCGATCAATCCGGTCTTGGATTGGTCGACAAGGATCAGCAATACTCGCCGCCCCAACGCAACCGCTTCGTTTACCAGAGATTCAACCTGGGCATCAACGTCTGCCAACAGCCGCGGTGCACCATCGGCAAGCCTGATCGGCACGGGCACGACTTCAAAAGCACTACTGCCGGCGATGCGCAAGCCTTCAATAACCGCATTATTTTTTGAGCCAACAACAGTATCGGGATGGCGCCCGGACAAAGCTGCTACCACCCCTCTTCCCGTTTCATTGGCCTCTACCATCACTACCAGCGCAGGCATAGATTCACCGCTTCCCGCATATTGCGTAGCGATCAAATGCGCATCAGTCCCGGAGGCGGCGAACACGGCCTCAAGATCCGTGAGGTCGGATAGTTCGCACGACCGGAGAAATTCCGAGCGAACCCTCTGGATTTCGCGCGCATAGACAGTGGTATGCGATTCTGTAGCAATATCTCTCAGCAATTTATGGCGCAACCGGTTTGCGGCAGCAAAACCCGTTGTGGAAATAACCGATGCCGTGGATGAGCCAAACGCTAACAAATCAGGATCAGGGAACTGCTGACAACCGTATTTGTTCAGCCCGCTGAATGGGTCAAGCGCGATGCGTGCATCGCCGCCCATTATCAGCAGTTGTTCAGTGGGCGGCAGGCGGTCGTCGAATGATTGATTATTGAGCATTTCGGGAGTGACAATACAGCGGCACCAACACTGTAGTTGTCGGCATCCATAAATCCAAGCTAAGCCACACCGCGCTGCTTGGCATGACCCAGCATCCGGCGAAAAGCATCGAACACTTTACGCATTTGCGGTTGTTTGTATGGAAATACATCGACCGGGTCGATCGCATGGACAATCATGCAACTGTCGATTTCGAAAATCAGCAATTTGCCAGCGGCGGTCTCACCGCAATCAATGCCGAGGTAGTCAAGCCCGGCACGCTCGCCGATAACGCGTAATGTTTCTGCATGACGGCGGGCAAAACTGCTGTCGAAATCAGCCATAAAATACGCTTCCTCAGCACGTTTTTCGGCGCTGTCAGCCATTCCCGCATTCAGGTAATGGATCATCCAGTGCTCCGATATTGCCAAATGGCAAATATATGGCTGCCCCTCGATCAGCACGACCCGGTATTTCCTGAACTGGCCGTCCTTGCTGCGGTAATCGACAAAACACGCAACATAAAATTCGCTATCCGGCATCCTCAACAGATAGTCCGCCATTGCCGCTGGGCTGTTTATTTTGTCCAGCCCTTGCCCCGCATGTGAATCGACCGGCCTGACGACAACCGGGAAATTGCCATCTTCAAGGATACTGGTAATTGCCAACTCCATGCGGCTGATCTGCTCCAGAATCCGCCTGCCAACCCTGACGGTATCCGGCATGACCACTCCGGGCACAGCCTTGAGCAGCGCGCAAGCCGCATTGCGCGACATCAACGCGATTCGATCTGGCCTATTGAGCACCGGGCGCGGCCAGGATTTTATGGCGCTCTCAATTTCAGCCAATAGAGGAAGGTTCTGGTCGGATTCTGCAATGGCAATGAACAGCACATCATGATCGGGTAGCGAATGAGGCAACGGCAGCCCTTGACCCAGATAAAGTATATCGAGAGCGACGTCGGAGTCCTCCAGCAAAAACTCCAAAGGCGTGTTTGCCATCAAATCGCCCGGCGCCATAATAGCCAGCAACCTGATGGCAACCCGGCGGGATGCGGTCGGTGGAGAATAAATCTGCTGTATCTGCAATGCTTGTGCTTGCGCAGACAAAGCCAACCCCCGTTCGCCCCTGAACTGTAATACTATGGACAAATCCATCATTGTATTGGCGCTTGCGGTGTCCGGATCAGCCCCGGCGCGCCCGATCAATTGCGCACCCAAGGGGGCGAGATCGATGCCTGAATAGGCCATCCTCATCAGCTTTGCAAGGCCAATCAGAGGGGTATCTTCGCCCGTTCTATATCCCTCGTAATTGTTTGCATTCACAATATCTCCCTAAGCCGGACGAGCCGGAGCCAAAAATGGGAAGCTGTCTTCCCGTAGGTTGGGCAAAGCGTAGCGTACCCAACAAACAAAGATGCAGTTTTTAATATTGGGCACGCTACGCTTTGCCCAACCTACGCCTCAACAATATCTACGCACTATTTGTGTTTTTGGCAATGGCCTCACCGAATGCAATGGTTGCGCCGATCAAGGCGTCTATATCGCCTGCGTTGGTGCGGTGATTGACAATCGCAGCCCGAATCGCGAGCTGTCCGCCGATTATCGTTGTAGATGGTGCGACAATTCCAGATTCCTGCAACGCGACAACAATGTCCGCATTGACCCGGTTGGCATCTTCACTGCGGTAGCGGAAACAAACGATATTCAACGAAACCGGCGCGAGTAGTTCCAGCATCGGTGCCGCATCGATACGCTGCTTCATGTGCTGAGCCAGCGCGCAGGTGTTTGAAATAATCCGGCCCAGTTTTTTGGCGCCATATATTTTTATCGTAAACCAAGTTTTAAGCGCCCTGAAATCGCGCGAAAGATCCGGGCCAAAATCGCATGGCCACGGCGAACCAGCTGCCATCCCGCGTGTTTCCCGTTTCAGGTACGCTGCCTGTGCGGCAAACGTGCTGTGGTGCAGTGGGCCATCCCTTACCAGAATGAACCCCGCGTCATAAGGCACTTGCCCCCATTTATGAAAATCGAAGGCAATGGAGTCGGCGCTCTCTATCCCTTGCAGGCACGGTGCAATATCCTCCGCCAGCATGCCGAGAGCACCGTACGCGCCATCGACATGAAACCAGATTTTTTCGCGTTGCGCGACCTTTGCAATATCGGCAAGGGGATCGACCGCCCCTGTATCGGCAGTACCCGCAGTTCCGGCAATAAAAAACGGGATCATGCCCGCCTGCCTGTCCGCTGCGATGGTGTGCTCAAGCGTCTCAACATCCATCTGGTACCGGTCATTCACCGGAATTATGCGTAGCGCGCCGCTACCGATGCCCGCGATATCTATCGCTCGGGCAATACTGATATGCGCACTGGCAGAGGTATAGGCGCTCAGGCGTTGCCCGGCGGTAATCCCGTTTCGGCGCACACCGATGCCTAGTGCGGCGGTGCGGGCAATCAGCACACCGATCAGGTTTGCCATGGAAGTGCCGGTCACAAACAGGCCGCTGGCAGTTTCCGGAAAACCAAATAACTCGCGAACCCACCGCAATACCTGCCGCTCCATCTCAACAGGTGACTGATCGCGCCCGCCAAGATTGGCATTCAGCCCACCAGCCAGCATTTCAGCCAACATGCCGACAGGTGTTCCGCCACCATGAACCCAACCCATAAAGCCGGGATGGGTGTTGCCTACGGAATAGGGAAGCACATTCTGCATGAATGTGTCATGTACCGCCGCGAGATCCAGCGGTTCGCCGTCAATCGGCTGGCCGAATGAAGCACGCGTCTCCTGCGGAATGGTTTGCCATACCGGTCGCTCGCGCAGATGTTCGAGATAGTCCAGCATATCGTCTAGCATTCGATGGCCTTGCAAACGAAAGGCCTGCCAATCTGACGGATCCAGTGTGTCTTCAGATGTTTCCAGCATAGCTATGTCTAAATGGAACTGGCGTGAGCATGAAATTTATCGAAAACTCCCAAGCCAAGTGAGCCGCAACCCAAAAATCGGTCTCCCGCAAAAGTGTAGTGTAAACAGTCTAAAATAGATGTCCTTATTCATTGGGTGCGCTACGCTTTGCCAGACCTGTGGCCTTATTGCACAACACATCGGTAATGCCAGGAAACGCAACATTCCTGTCATACTTCAAGATCATTTAACCAGAAATGAGGTTGGAAATTCCGTATTTGCCCAAACACCTTGCAATAGGGCACATAAAGCATATCGCTGAACCGTCGACCAAGTGCAAACCAAGTTTTAGAGGCTTTCTGCGTTTGTTTGAGCCGCAATCTAACGAGGCTGTAGAAAAAGTATCTTCATAACCGCATCGTGCCGGGAACCAAAATAAATATCAAGGTCGAATTGCGGAGTGATATTTTGGAGAAGCA
>Ga0154345_159_pt1 | contig 26010 bp, 20 predicted proteins | sample RifGroA2_FD_115873 | JGI IMG/M metagenome (GOLD analysis project Ga0154345, IMG submission 115873) | Gallionellales bacterium GWA2_55_18 | reverse complement strand
TGGCGGTGCCGATATTCGTGTTCATCATCGAGGCCATCGGCATGGCGACCCGCGATGAGCGCTATGACAGCATGGCTTTCGAATTCATGAAGGTCAGCATCACGGCCTATTCGCTCACCGCGCTGCTGGGCGGCTTGCTGACCTTCTGCCTGGTGCTCTTGTATCCCGACCTGTTCAGATATCTGGCTACGATCTTCAAAGGCAGCATGTTTGCGTACGCGCTGCTGTTCTTCGCCGAGAGCGCGATCCTGTACATATATTATTACGGTTGGCACTGGCTGCAGGGCGGCAACAAGAAATGGGTGCACCTGACGCTGGGGCTGCTGCTCAATGCGATCGGCTGCCTGCTGATGTTCCTGGCAAATGCCTGGACGACTTTCATGATGAGCCCGGCGGCTGTGGATGCGGCGGGGGTATTCAACGGCGATACCTGGGCGGCGATCCACAATTTCCTGTGGAACCCGATCAACATTCACCGGTTTGTCGCCAATGTGGCGTATGGCGGTTCGATCATCGGCGCCTATGCCGCCTTCAAGTTTCTCAGCGCCAAAGACAAGGGGGAGCGCGCCCATTACGACTGGATAGGCTATAACGCCAATTTCATCGCCATTGCGGCGCTGCTGCCGTTGCCTTTCGCCGGTTATTACCTCACCGCCGAGATGTATGCCTACAGCCAGCAGATGGGCATCACCCTGATGGGCGGCGTGTTCGCTTGGATATTCATCATCCAGGCGGTGCTGATCGGCGCGCTGTTCCTGTCGGCCAACTACTACCTGTGGTGCGGCATGGGACGCAGCGAAGGCGCTTATCGCTACAATCCGAAAATCAAATACATCGCCATTGTTCTGGTGATCGCCTTCCTGGTATGGTTTACGCCGCACACTCTGGTGCTCACCAACGCCGAACTCAAGAGCCTCGGCGGGCCCTATCATCATTATCTGGGTGCGCTGGGCATCATGCCGGCCAAGAACACGGCGGTGAATTTTCTGATCGTGTTTACCTTCCTGAGCTTCATGTTCTACCGGCGCGCCAACAAGATCGCCACCGTATCTTGGGTGGCGACGGGCAACGCGATCCAGATTGCGCTGTTTACCGTGGGCCTGATCAATATCACGCTGCTGGGAGTCTATTACGGCTATTTCACCAACACGGTGTACAAGGTGGCGGCCTCCATTCCGCAGGTCTTGACCACGCTGGTCATCATCGTGGCCAGCACAGTCATCGACACGCTCATGTACAAGGGCGCAAAAGAAGTGGCGCCGCTGCACTGGGGGCGTATGCCGCCCCGGTCACAATACGCGCTGTTCCTGCTGGCCGTGGCTTTCACCTGGCTGATGGGCTTGATGGGCTACGTCCGCTCCGCGATTCGCCAGCATTGGCATGTGCAGGGAGTGTTTCGCGATAACTCGGTGGATGCGTTTACTCCGGATCTGGGCTATGCGGCCAATATCGTATCGATCGGGACGATTATTTTCATGTCCATGGTCATGTTTATCTTCTGGCTGAACGCGATCAATAGTCGGCGCCCGGTTTCCAAAGGATACTGGAAGAAGCACCATGACTAATTTTTTCAAGGTTTCCGGCTTCAGCCTGGCGGTGATTGGCGGATTCTGGGGGTTTTCCAATTATGGTATCCCGCAGATCAAACCCGCGCCCCCGCCCGTCGAGGAGAAGCTGGATCTCGGCGCGATGACCATGGATCAGTTCGTCGCATTGGGCGGCAAGATTTATAACGGCAAAGGGACTTGCACGCTGTGCCACAACTCGATGGGGCGGGCGCCGCTGCTCGACAAGATCGGCCCCGTGGCGGCAGAAAACCTGAAGAACCCCAATTACAAAGGCACGGCAAAAACGGTCGAGGAATATCTGCATGAGGCATTGGTGAAACCATCGGCTTATGTGGTTGCCGGATTCGGCAAGGCGGGAACCAACGATACCGAAAGCCCGATGCCCGATGTCTCCGGCGGGGGCATCGGGCTTTCCGAAGCCGAGATCAAGGCCGTCATTGCCTATCTTCAGGAGTCGAGCGGCAGCGAAGTGACGGTCACCATTCCGGCGATGCCTGCCGCAGGAGTGGAACCCGCCACAGCAGAGCAAGCAGCACCGTTGAAGACACCCGAAGAGATCATCGCCAAGCATACTTGCGGCGCCTGCCATGTTGTTGCAGGGCAAACCGGCGCGCTGGGGCCGAGCCTTGCCCGGATCGGTGCAACTCGGAACAAGGAATATTTGCGCCAGGCGATACTCGACCCCGATGCGGTTATCCCAAAAGGATTTGCGCCGGGCATGATGCCCAAAACCTACGGCGAGCAACTGAAAGCGCAGGAGCTTGAGATGCTGGTTGATTACTTGGCGAAATCAAAATGACGAGCTTCTTACCATGACACAGAAAAGACGTATTCCCCGCCTGTTGCAGTTCGCCCTTGTGGTGTTCGGGGTTTATTTCGGCTTCATCCTGGTTTTTGATGTGTTACTCGGCCAGTTGATCCCCAGAAGCCTGCTCACCATGTATATGGTCTTCGTGGTATCCGGGGCGCTCATGGCGTTCACCTTCACCGAGGAAGGGGCGCATGAGCTGGTGGCACCCATCAAGGCTCTGGTCGAGGATCCGTCCAAAAGAAAGCTGCGCAATGCGGTGTTTGTGATTGTGCCGCTGCTGGCCGGTTACTATACCTACACCAGCATGCTGCCCGGTTTTGAAGCGCCGGTTGAATTGCGCACTATCCACCCCGCGCCGCCGTCCAAGTTCAAGGCGTATGGCAAGAGCTATAACCTCACCACGCTGGAAAATCCCTTGCGCAAATACCAAAAGGAAGATCCGGTCAAATTCCGCGAACTGGTCAAGGCGGGCGGCGAGGTTTACATCAAGAACTGCCAGTATTGTCACGGCGACAAGCTGGACGGCAAGGGGCCATATGCTGTAGGGCTGAATCCCACGCCCGCCAATTTCCAGGACGTGGGCACCATCGCGCAATTGCAGGAATCTTTCCTGTTCTGGCGCATCGCCACCGGCGGGCCAGGTCTGCCTGCCGAGGCCGCCCCGTGGATATCATCGATGCCGGTCTGGGAAAACTTTCTGACCGAGGAAGAGACATGGGAAGTGATTCTGTTCCTGTATGACTATACCGGCAGGCAACCGAGGTCGTGGAAATGAGTAGGCTAGTTCTCTTGGCTTTCTGCACTGCGTTATTCATCGCAGGTACGGCGGCGGCGAAACCCGGCGATGCGGACAAGGGCAAGGAGATATACGACAAGCGCTGCACCTGGTGTCACGGTGCGGAGGGCGACGGTGCGGGTGCTGCGAAGGATATGCTCAATCCGCCGCCGCGCGATTTCACTTCCGGCAACTACAAGATCAAAACCTCCAGTTTTGAGGACATGACGCCCAACGATGACGACATCTTCCGCATGATACGCGACGGGATGCCGGGCACTTCCATGCCGGGTTGGAGCGATGTGCTGAAAGAGCAGGATATGTGGAATCTGGTGGCTTACGTCAAGACCTTCGCCGGTTTCGACAAACCGCCCGCCACGCAGGTTGACTTCGGCACCCGGATATCGAGTTCGGCCGAGAGCATCGAGAAGGGCCGGAAGCTGTATGAAGATGGGGATCGTTGCGTGGAATGCCATGGCAAGTCCGGCAAGGGCAGCGCCAGCAAGCGGCTCAAAGGAGACGCTGGCGAACGCACTTGGCCGCGCAACCTGACCAAACCGTGGACATTTCGCGGCAGCGACGACCCGAAAGACATTTTTGCGCGCATTTCCACCGGTATCGCCGGCACCGAAATGCCGTCCTTTGCCGATCCCAAGAGCAAAAAGAAGCTCACTGTCGAGGAACGCTGGCATGTCGCCAACTATGTGGCATCGCTGGCCAAGACCGGCAGGAAAGTCGATGCGGACAACACCGTGGTCAAGGCGGACAAGCTGCAGGGCGATTTGCCCAATACTCCGGACGATGCACGCTGGGAGAAATCCACACCGACCACTTTTTACCTGGTTCCGCAACTCATCGGGGAGGAGCGCTATTTCAAGCCCTCCAACGACACTATCACGGTGCGCGCGCTATACAACGACAAGGCAATTGCGATGCTGCTGGAATGGGATGATCGCACCCGGAGCATTCCCGGAGACGAGACAGCGGAGAAGCTCGCCGATGCGCCGATTGCGGAAGACGGCGTTGCCGTGCAACTGCCCGTCACGATCCCGAAAGAGATGCAAAAACCTTATTTCGGCATGGGCGATGCGGCCCGCCCGGTGAACATCTGGCACTGGAAGAGCGGTGCCAAGGATGCAGCGGAAAGCATTAACCTTCTCAACAGTCGCGGATTCAAGGAGATCGAGAAGCGCGATGCGGTTGCGGCAGGACTCAACGCAAAGGCGAGCTATAGCGACGGAACCTGGAAGGTGCTGATAACACGACCGTTAACGACTTCCTCACCGGAAAAAGACGTTCAGTTCACCGAAGGCAAGTTCATCCCGGTTGCGTTTGCCGCCTGGGACGGCAGCAATAACGGCGAAAAAGGTTCAAAGCACACCATGACGACATGGTACTGGCTGTTGTTGAAACCGGCATCGGGATACAAGCCCCTCGTTGCGGCGCTGATGGTCATGGGGCTGTTTGCAGGCGGCCTGCTGTGGTGGGTGCGCCGCGCCAGAAACCCCGCTGGTTGATTGCCGGACATACCGTGGAAGAATCCGAGTATGGCAGGCGAGGTGTGAAGACCAAAATATTGGGCTTTATCCTGATGGTTCTTGGCGTTCTGGATAGCTTGCTGACCTTGCGCGGCGGGATACCTGCCTATGAGTATCTCCTGCTCATTTTATTGGGAGCCTGCGTGTTCGCCATCGGTGCGGTTCGTGGCGGACGGCAGCCGTCTGCCGGAGTCGCCGAAAAATAAGCACCTGAATTGCGCCGGGAGTATCGTTGCAGTTACCGGTAGCAGGCACCCCCCCCTTAAAAGTGGGGGGCTGAAATGCCGCCTGTTGAAGCAATCGCAGGATTCTGGCCGGATTCGAGCTACCGTAAATAGCCTGTCAACTGCAAGGCATTGAATTGCGTTATTGACTTGCCGCTTTGCTGCCTGACCAAGTGGCTATGCAAAACAGGCGGAGTTGTTTAGAATTGACAGCGAAGGTAATGCCTTCACAATTTTCAGGATTTTTTAATCATAAAACGGAGAGAACATGAAATCTATTATCGTAAGTATGGTTGCAGCAGCAGGCTTGATGGTTGCAGGCAGCGCGCTGGCAGCCGATATGCCGGAAGTTGCCAAGAAGAACAATTGCACCGCTTGTCATGCGATTGACAAGAAGGTGGTTGGCCCGGCTTGGGCAGAAGTTGCCAAGAAATACAAGGGCGACGCAGGCGCGAAGGCCAAACTGGTTCCCAAGATGATCAAGGGCGGCGGCGGTGTATGGGGTGCGATGCCGATGCCGGCCAGCCCAAAACTCAGCGAAGCTGATGCTGGTGCACTGGTGGACTTCGTTCTGGGTCTGGCCAAGTAGGCTTGCGCTAAGTAATTGGAGAAATCCTCGAAAAAGCCGGTGCAAACCGGCTTTTTTTTGGTACACCCGGCGGGGCGTACTTAGTTTCTGAAACGATAATAATCACATAGGGTGTGTTCCACGCACCAGCGAAAATGGTGCGTAAAACGTACCCTACGAAATAGCACTTTCAATTTAGCAATGGAATTACCTAGAAGTTTCTGGGGCACAGCATGAAAAACTTTTATTCCGATACCGGCATGACGTGGCATCAAACCACGAGACTGCGGATAGCCCCAACCAACATCAAACGGCTGGATGATAAAATCCCCGATGCACTCAAAGGTGCGAGAGGGCGCAGTCTGGCGAATGACCTAGCATCCTATCCGAGGACTGAAAATCCATGCGGTGTATAATCCGTACTCTTTTACGCGGGCATGTCGCGTTCCACTTTGTAGAAATTGCATGATCAGAAAATTCCTCAAGCGCGTATTTCGCAAGTCGGCCAAAACCAAAACAGCAGGAAATGCCCAGTTGATCCCGTTCGAATTGCATGGTGTTGCGCGCGAACAAATCAGTTATGGGGCGAAGAAAGTCACCGACGGCCTGCAAGCGGCGGGCTATCAGGCCTATGTAGTCGGCGGTGCGGTGCGCGATCTGTTGCTGGAACGCGCACCAAAAGATTTCGATGTGGCGACCAATGCCACGCCTGAAGAAGTGCGCCGCGTGTTTCGCCGCTCACGCATCATCGGGCGGCGCTTCCAGCTGGTGCATGCGATGTTCGGCGAAGAAGTGGTCGAAGTCTCTACCTTCCGGCGCATGATCGAGGCCGAAGATGCGCAGACCGACGAGCATGGCCGCTTGCTGCGCGACAACGAGTTCGGTGACCAGGAACAGGATGCGGCGCGGCGCGATTTCACCGCGAACGCGCTGTTCTATGACCCCTCCACCCAGGAAATTTACGATTATCACGGCGGCTATGCCGATACCCGCAAACATCTGCTGCGCATGATCGGCGACCCGCTGGTGCGTTATCGCGAAGATCCGGTGCGCATGGTGCGCGCGGTGCGTTTATCAGCCAAGCTGGACTTCCGGCTGGATGCGGCAACCGCCGCAGGGATTGGCGCAATGAAGGATTTGCTCGACAATGTGCCGCAGTCGCGTTTAATCGACGAAGTGCTGAAGATGTTGCTGTCCGGCAATTCGGTGGAATGTATTCAGCAATTGCGCAAGATGAACCTGCATCACGGCCTATTGCCGCTGCTGGATGTGATTCTGGAGCAGCCAATGGGCGAAAAATTTATCATGCTGGCGTTGCGCAATACCGATGAACGCATCAGTCAGGACAAGACGGTTTCACCCGCATTCCTGTTTGCCGCATTGCTCTGGCATGAGGTGCTGGCGGCGTGGAATACCCGCGTGCAGCAAGGTGAGCGCCCGGTCGGCGCGATGCATGCGGCGATGGATGATGTGCTGGCCAGACAGAAGGCGCAGCTTGCCATTCCGCATCGCCACGATGCGGTGATGAAGGAAATCTGGCTGCTGCAACAACGCTTCGAACAGCGCGCCGGGCAGCGCCCATTCCGCCTGCTGGAGCAGCCGCGCTTCCGCGCCGGATTCGATTTTCTGCTGTTGCGCTGCGCCAGCGGTGAAGTGGATCAAGAGCTAGGATTGTGGTGGGATGAATTTCAGGATGCCAGCGCCGAGCGGCAGGCGGAAATGCTGCAACCGGAACAAGCCGGAGACAAAAAACGCCGCCGCAAACCGCGCAAAAAGCCGATTGCAGCAGCGGCAGCAGATGATTCGGCAGTAGCGAATGAGCCGGTAGCATAATGGGAACGTCCAAAAACCCAGAGTCCGCCCAAAGGCAGGGCGCGAAAGTGGAGCATGCAACGCAACCTACGAGAAGACAGCCTACCATTTTTGATACCGGCTCACCCGGCTTAGAATAATGCCGCACATTGCCTTTATCGGATTGGGCAGCAACCTGGAAGACCCGCGCAGCCAATTGCAGCGCGCCTTCACCGAGCTTGACGGGTTGCCGGAAACGCGCCTCGTCGCCTGTTCATCGCTGTACCGCAGCGCACCGATGGGCTATCTGGATCAGCCGGAATTCGTGAACGCGGTGGCGAAAATAGAAACAACCCTGCCACCGCAGGCCTTGCTGCAAGGCCTGCTGAATATTGAGTACCGGCATGGCCGCGAGCGCACCTTCCGCAACGCGCCGCGCACGCTTGATCTGGATATATTGTTGTATGGCGATACGCAACTGCATGAGCATGGCTTGACGATTCCGCACCCGCAGATGCACTTGCGCCCTTTCGTGCTGCAGCCGCTGCTGGAGATTGCGCCGGATGCCGCCATACCCGGCATAGGCCGGGTTGTGATGGCGCTTGATAAATGCCGGAATCAAGTACTGGAAATGCTTGCCGATGCTGCTTGACAAGTATCGCTATGTGGCCGTTGAAGGGCCGATAGGTGTCGGCAAGACTAGTCTTGCGCGCCGCCTCGCGCAACATATTGCCGCTGCGACATTGCTGGAAAAACCGGACGAAAACCCGTTTCTCGCCAAGTTCTATCAGGATCCGCCGCGCTACGCGTTGGCGGTGCAATTGTTTTTCCTGTTCCAGCGCGGCAACGAAGTGCGCGACCTTGCACAGATGGATTTGTTCAGCACGAGCACGGTAGCGGATTATCTGTTCGACAAGGATCCGCTGTTTGCGCGGCTTAACTTGGACGATACAGAGTTCGCGCTGTATCAGCAGATTTATCACAATTTTCAATTGCAGGTTCCAGTGCCGGACCTGGTGATCTATTTGCAGGCCGCGCCGGAAACGCTGGTGGAGCGCGTGCGCCGCCGCGCAAAACCTTATGAACAAACCATTTCAGATGCCTATTTACTGCGCGTGGCACAAGGCTACAGCGATTTCTTTTATCATTACGATGCAGCGCCGGTATTGATGGTGAATACCGAACACCTGAACTTCGAAGACGGGGGCGAGGATTTCACTTTGCTGTTGCAGCGCATCGAGGAAATGCGCGGGCCGCGCGAATTTTTCAGCAGGGGGTGATTGGCGCTGGTTGGAGGTTTCATGGTTCGGCATAGCCCGACGCACTTGCCACAAGTGGATTTCGTCGGTTGGGCAAAGGCCGGAGGCCGTGCCCAACAAACGAATGTATTATTCTGATGCCCGGCCAAAAGTTCTTTTGCATTAACGTTAGACACGCTACGCCCTTCGACTATGCTCAGCACAGGCTTTGCCCAACCTATAAAACCACAGGGACACGCTTTAACCGGAGAACATGATGCGAACTACATTGACCACATTGCAAGCGATGCGCGGCAAGAACGAAAAAATTGCTGTGCTGACCTGCTACGACGCGAGCTTCGCTGCGCTGCTCGAAGCGCAGGGCGTGGACATGCTGCTGGTCGGCGATTCGCTCGGCATGGTGTTGCAGGGGCACGAAACCACGTTGCCGGTTTCGCTGGACGACATGGTCTACCACACCGCCTGCGTGGCGCGCGGCTCGAAGCAGGTATTCATTATCGCCGATATGCCATTCGGCACGTTTCAGGTCAGCCCGGGAAAAACCTTTGAACATGCCGCACGGCTGATGGCGGCAGGCGCGCAGATGGTCAAACTGGAAGGCGGCGCAACGATGGTCGAGACGGTGCGTTTTATCACCGGGCGCGGCATTCCGGTATGCGGACACATCGGGCTGACGCCGCAATCGGTGCATCAAATGGGCGGCTACTGCGTGCAGGGCAAGAAATCCGTCGGCGCACAGCAGTTATTGCAGGACGCGGTAGCGCTGGAACAGGCCGGTGCAGGCATGATCGTGCTGGAAGCCATGCCCGCTTTGCTGGCGGCGGAAATTACCGCCGCACTTTCCATTCCAACCATCGGCATCGGCGCGGGTGGGGCGTGTTCCGGCCAAGTGCTGGTGCTGCACGACATGCTGGATGTTTATCCGGGGAAAAAAGCGCGTTTTGTGAAAAATTATATGCAGGGCGCAGACAGCATCGCGGCGGCGGTGAAGAATTACGTTGCCGAGGTAAAAACAGGCAGTTTCCCGGAACGGGAGCATAGCTTCTGATGCTGGTAATCTCGACCATCACCGAACTGCGCGCACGGTTGGGCGGTGAACGTACCATCGCTTTCGTGCCCACCATGGGCAACCTGCACGAAGGCCATCTCAATCTGATGAGGCTGGCGCGTGAGCATGGCAGCTGTGTGGTGGTGAGCATCTTCGTGAACCCGCTGCAATTCGGGCCGGGCGAGGATTTTGAGCGTTACCCGCGCACGCTGGAAGCGGATTGCGCCAAGCTGCAAGGCTTGGTGGACGTGGTGTTCGCGCCTCTGGCCAACGAGATGTATCCCGTGCAACAAACCGTGTTTGTCGAGCCGCCGCCAGTCGCCAACGAGCTGTGCGGCGCGGCGAGGCCGGGGCACTTTCGCGGTATGGCGACGGTGGTACTGAAACTGCTCAATATCGTGCAGCCGCAGGTTGCGCTGTTCGGCAAAAAAGACTATCAGCAGCTGCACATCATCCGCCAACTGGTCGCGCAACTGAATTTGCCGGTGCGCATTGTCGGCGGCGAAACGGTGCGCGCGGCGGACGGGCTGGCTTTGAGTTCGCGCAACCAGTATTTGAGCGCCACGGAGCGTAGCGAGGCGGTTTTCCTGTATCCAGTACTGCAAGGCATGCGGCTTGCCATCCTGCAAGGTGAGCGCAATTTTGAACGATTGCGCCAACAGGCAGTCGAAACCCTCGCAGCAAGAGGCTGGTCGGTAGACTATGTTGCGGTACGCAACCAGTCGGATTTGCAGCCCGCCTCCGACACGTTACTGGCGCAGCCAGCCGTTTGCGGGAGGAGGCGGGGGGACGGCATTCCCGCACCCACCGCTTGCGCGCACCGTGTCATGCCGTCCGCCAGCCCAGCACAAGGTGATCCGGTGCAGTGCGAACTGGTGATACTGGCAGCAGCCAGACTGGGCAATACCCGTTTGCTGGACAATATCGAGGTTTGCTTGACCAATTGACTACTTGAACCGTCGGCTGTTATATAATCCCTGCCTTTTCTGAAAGAGAAGCAATACATGCAAAGAATCATGCTCAAAGCCAAGCTGCACCGGGTGCGCGTCACGCACTCCGAGCTGCATTATGAAGGTTCCTGTGCGATCGACGACAATTTGCTGGATGCCGCCGATATCAGGGAGTATCAGCAGATCGATATTTACAATGTTACTAACGGCGAGCGCTTTACTACCTATGCAATCCGCGCACAGCGCGGTTCCGGCGTGATTTCGGTGAATGGCGCAGCAGCGCACAAGGCAAATCCGGGGGACATTCTCATCATTGCGACCTATGCGATGTACACCGAGATGGAATTGCAAAAATTTCACCCGCAACTCGTCTATGTGGATGAGCGCAACCGCATCGTCGCGCAGCGCGACCGGATTGCCGTGCAGGCGGCATGACGCCTGGCTGTTACTGAATACCGGGCTGTTACTGAAAGAGGATCAATGAATATCAATAACATGGTAAACCGCCACCCCACTCTTGTGGCGGTTACCCTGTTTCTTAATTTCGTGATTCTTATCAGTGCGGCAAGCTATGCCCTGATCGATAATTTCAAGCATATCGAAAAAACCCGCGCGTTTGAGAATTTGCACGGTATCGGCAAACTCAAGGCCGGGCAGATCCAGAAATATCTTCAAGAGCGCAAGGGTGATGCCATTGTTGGCTCGAAATTTTTGGGCAACCTTCCGACCCAGCATTGGTTGAACAATCCAGCCGACGAAATACCCCCAGTAGCTCGACAACCGTTGGAAGCCGCAATAAAAGCCTATCAATACGGGGGCGCGTTGCTGCTGGACGATAAAGCGAATATCCGCTTCGCCAGCGGGCAATATACGGGATTGTCCAAAACGGCAAAATCCCTTGCTTTGCGCGCGATTAATGAAAACTCCTTGCATGTTTCACCCATTTATTTCGGCGATCCATCCGCTCCGGACAAGCCGCTGCTGGATATTTTCGTCCCGCTGCTGAAACCGGATACCCCTGCGGTTATGGGGGTTCTGGTGCTGCGCGACGATTTGCGTTTCCTGTACGCCCTGCTCCAAACCTGGCCGGTGGAAAGTGTTTCCGGCGAAACATTGCTGGTTACCAGAGACGGCGACGATGTGCTGTTCCTCAATGAATTGCGTTTCAAGAAAGACACTGCGCTCAAGCTCCGGTTGCCGTTCAGGAGGAGCGCCGACGCACTCCCCATTCCAACCATAGAGATGTTGAAGCACGGTTATTACGGCCCAATAGAGGCGGTCGATTACCGCGAAAAACCTACCCTGGGCTTCAATATTGCCGTGCCGGACAGCCCGTGGGGCATGACGGTCAAGATGGATAAGGACGAGGTTCTGGAACATGTCTATCGCTTGCAAGTAATTGTCTGGATCGTTGCAGCATTATTTATTCTGGGTGCGGGAATCATCCTGTGGACCTGGTGGAACAAACAAAGAATCGAATATCTGGCAAAAGCAGAATTGGACAAGGCCGCCGCAGATCTGCGCATTTCCGCGATTGCCTTCGAGACGCACGAGGCGATTATAATCACCGATTGCCACCCTAAAATTCTGCGGGTCAACAAGGCATTTTGCGACATTACCGGTTACACGGCGGAAGAGGTGATTGGCCGCAACCCAAACATGCTCAGGGGAGATAAAAGGCCCAAGGCATTTTATGATGAGATGTGGGCCGCCATTTTCCGCGATGGAACGTGGAGCGGTGAAATGGCGGACAAACGCAAGAGCGGCGAGGTTTTTCCGGCGTGGTTGACGATTACCGCCGTTACTTCGACGGAGGGTGTCCTCACCCATTATGTAGGCTCTTTTTTTGATATTACCGAGCGCAAGAAATCAGATGATGAAATTCACCGCCTGGCCTTTTATGACTCGCTGACCGACCTGCCCAACCGTCGCCTGTTGATCGACCGCCTGCAGCATGCGCTGACAACCAGCGAACGTAGCGGCAGGCACGGCGCGATCATGTTCATCGACCTTGATAACTTCAAGGTGATTAACGACACCAAAGGGCATGATTGCGGCGACGTATTGTTGGTCGAAGTGGCGCGGCGCTTGCAGTCTTGTGTGCGCGAAGGCGATACGGTGGCCAGGCTCGGCGGCGACGAGTTTGTGGTAATGCTGGAAGATATAAAAGGCGATATGGAACAGGCCGTGACATTGACCGATGAAGTGGGTGAAAAAATTCTCGCCTCCCTCAACCAGTCCTATGTCATCGACGGGAACGAATACCACAGCACCGCCAGTATCGGGGTCAATCTGTTTATCAATCGGGAGATATCCGCCGACACCCTGCTCAAATATGCGGATATTGCGATGTATCAGGCAAAGGGTGCGGGGCGGAATACCCTGCGTTTTTTCGACCCGAAGATGCAGTCCGTTCTGGAAGCGCGTATCGCGATAGAATCGGATTTGCACCGTGCGCTTGCCGAGCTGCAATTCAGGCTTTATTACCAGGCGCAGGTCGACGATACCGGCTGCATTACCGGTGCCGAGGCATTGGTGCGCTGGATACATCCGCAGCGCGGCATGATTTCTCCCGCCCAGTTCATTCCCATCGCAGAAGAAAGCCAACTGATTCTCGATATCGGTCTTTGGGTGCTTGAAACGGCCTGTCGGCAACTCGCCTTATGGAGTAACGATGAACAGAAATGCGGCTTAGTGCTTGCCGTGAACGTCAGCGCACAGCAGTTCAAACTGAAGGATTTCGTGGGTAGAATAACGTCTATCATAAACGAGCATGGTATCGACCCCGCACACCTGAAACTGGAGTTGACCGAAAGCGTGGTGCTGGACGATATGGCCGACATCGTGGCAAAAATGCATGCGCTAAAAACGCTTGGTGTGGGCTTGTCATTGGATGATTTCGGCACGGGCTATTCATCGTTGTCCTACTTGAAGCAACTGCCGCTTAACCAGCTCAAGATCGACCGCAGTTTTGTCAACGATATCGCGACCGACCCGAGCGATGCCATCATGGTGCAAACCATTATTGACATGGCGCATAATTTCCGCTTCAACGTTATCGCCGAAGGCGTGGAAACCGAAGCGCAACTGGCCTTTCTCAAACTTCACGGCTGCAAAGCCTACCAGGGATATTTATTCAGTAAGCCCGTGCCTATAAAGGAATTCGAGGCGTTGCTGGGGAAATCGTGCTGGAGCAAGAGTGATTTTATAGGCGATAGATTGTAGGTCGCCTCTAAAAATCCACATTCCATCAGCCAGTCGAAGGGCTCATCACGAACGGATGGGTTTGTTCAGTGTTCTCATAATAAGGGCAGGTTCATGCGCCCCGATTCCGATTCAAGCCATATAAATAGCCTGTATTTTCATACCTAATCTCCGATTCATTATTGGTTAAGGTTAATTACGATGCGTTAGTTGCAATATGAGGCAGAATGTCTTGTGAAAACCTTTTGTTCCCGGCAAAAGATTTTGCCGCGTTTTTGGGAACACACTGTTTGCGGAAACACAAGTTCAGCCACGATACCGGAGGAGAAAAACCTAATGACACACTCGACAATCGCACAGCGCCTTACGCTGCTGACCGCAGTACCCGTGATTGCGCTGATTTTGTTTTCCAGCGCGCTGATTTTGGATAGCTGGAGCCGTTACCAGAACGCGGTTCAAGCGCACGCCATCATGGAAGTGGCGGTGGCGGCGGGCGATTTAATCCATCCTATGCAGGTCGAACGCGGCACCACGGCGGGCTTCATCCAATCGAACGGCCAAAAATTTGCGGATGTGCTACCGGGACTCCGCACCAAAACCGATGAAAAATTGGCCGCTTACAAACGGCTGCTGGATGGTGTCAATACCAGCACGATGCCGGGGCTGAAAAAGGCTATTGAAGAAGCCGGTCAAAAACTTAACGGGCTTGCCAAAACGCGCGAACAAGCCACGCAGCTTGCCATTCCCGTCGCAGAATCATCTGCTTCTTTTACCGGCGCCATCAGTAACCTACTGGAGGTAATGAGCACCGCTGCCGAATACAACAGAGATCCGGCTATTGCGAAAAAACTTTTGACCTATCATGCTTTTGCAAACGCCAAGGAAAATGCGGGGCAAGAACGCGCGCTGACCGTGGGGGCATTTGTTGCCAACAAGGTTGAGCCCGCCCAATACCGCGCCATTCTGGGGAAAATCTTCAAGCAGGAAGCCTATCTGGACACATTCACCGATTCCGCGACCGAATCCGAAAAGGCGGCGTTGAAATCACTGCTGGGCGGCGATGCGGCGCAGGACGTGCAGCGCATGCGGAATATCATGGCCGAGCGTTCCGCACAGGGCGGATTCGATGTGGATCCAACCGTATGGTTCAAGCGGGGCACCGATAGAATCAACGGCATGCATGAGATCGAGCAACTGCTTACAAAAAATATCAATTCCGATGTTGATAACCTGCTGTCGTCCAGCCGCACACTCCTGTTGACGCAACTGATCCTGGCGGCGCTGGCGATCACAATCGCGGTGGCGGTATCGGTATGGGTGGCGCGCGGCGTGAACCGGCCATTGAAGGATGTTGTGGATGCAATCGAGTATGTGGTGGCGAAAGACGATTTTACCCGCAGCATTCCCGAGAAAGGCACGCAGGAAACGGCGCGCGTCGGGCAGGCAGTCAATCACCTGATGGAAAAATTCCGCAACATCATTTCGCATGTTACCCGCTCCAGCGAAGGTGTCGCGGACGCATCCAATATGCTGGCCGCTTCAAGCCGCCAGGTTAACCAGAGTTCGGCCGCGCAGGCGGATTCCGCATCATCGGTTGCCTCGTCCGTCGAGGAGCTATCGGTCAGCATCAGCGAGACGGCCGGAAATGCGCAAATTGCGGCAGAAATTGTGGCCAAGTCGCGCGTCGGAACCGCTCAGGTGCTCGCCACCATGTCAGATACGGTAAGGAACGTAAACGGCATCGCCGAGCTGATTCGTGAGTCGGACGCCAATGTGGGGCGGCTCGACGATAGATCGAAAAAAATCGGCGGCATTATTCAGGTAATCAAGGAAGTTGCCGACCAAACCAACCTGCTGGCGTTGAACGCCGCTATCGAAGCGGCACGCGCCGGAGAGCAGGGGCGGGGGTTTGCAGTGGTAGCGGACGAGGTGCGCAAACTTGCCGAGCGCACGTCAAAAGCGACCGAAGAGATCGCTTCGCTGATTGGCGACATCCAGAACCACATCGGCGAGACCGTCACCGGGATGCGGCAAGCCAATACTCAGGTTGCGGAAAGCCTTGTGCTGGTAGGTAAAACCGAGACTGCGTTGCACCGCATAGGAGGTGACTCTGGCGAAGTGGCGAACAATGTCCAAAGCATCGCCGATGCGATACGCGAGCAGGATTCCGCAATTCACCAGGTTGTCGCAAATATTGAGAAAATCGCCCAGATGTCCGAGGAAAACAGCGCCGCAACCGCGTCAAGCAGCGATACCGCAACCCAACTCGACAGATTGGCGGGCGCGCTCAAGGAATCGGTAGCTCACTTCAGAGTGTAGGTCAGTAGGGACGCGATAAGTCGCACCCCTACGCGATGCCCGCTTACGCGACAACTAGCTCGTCGCGCATCCGCAACGCTTCTTCGATGTCCACCGCCACCACATGGGACACGCCTTTTTCCTGCATGGTCACGCCGACTAATTGCTGAGCCATTTCCATGGTGATCTTGTTGTGGCTGATGAACACAAACTGGGTATGTTGCGACATTTTCTTGATCAGTTCACACAACCGTTCGGTGTTGGTATCGTCCAGCGGTGCGTCCACTTCGTCGAGCAGACAGAACGGTGCGGGGTTGAGCTGGAACAGCGAGAACACTAGGGAGATCGCGGTCAGCGCCTTCTCGCCACCCGACATCAGGTGAATCGAGCTGTTCTTCTTGCCGGGCGGCTGTGCCATCACCTGCACACCGCTGTCGAGTATTTCCTCGCCGGTCAGCACCAGCCGTGCCTCGCCGCCGCCAAACAATATCGGGAATAACTCCGACAGGTGCTGGTTGACCTGGTTATAGGTTTCCATCAGCAGGTCGCGCGATTCCTTGTCGATGCGGCGGATCGCTTCTTCCAGCGTAGCCATCGCTTCGTTCAGATCCTTGGCCTGCGCATCCAGGTAAGCTTTGCGCTCGGCTGCGGTTTGCAACTCTTCGAGCGCGGCGAGATTCACCGCGCCCAATGCCTCGATATCCGCATTCAGCCGGTTTAATTCGTTCTGTAACGCATTCGGCTTGTTGTTGCCGGACGGGTGCCCGGCCAAAAGTTTCCCGGATTCCAGCAGCGGCAGCAGCGCCTGTTCGTCGACGCCCTGCAATTGCTCCGCCCATTGCTCGAAATGCAGGCGCGCCTCCTGCTCCTTGAGTGTCAACTCGCCGAGTTTTTCGCGCAGCGGATTGAGTTTGTGCTCGCAGGCGAGGCGTTCCTGTTCGAGTTTTTGCAGGCCAACTGTGGCGTTTTCCAGTACGTTGCGTGCCTCGGCAAGCGCCTGCTCGGTAGCTTGGCGCGTTTGCAGCGCAACCTGCAATTGCTGCTTGGTTGTTTCATCCTCGCCGCCCGACAGTTCGGCGCGCAATTGCGTCAGGCTCTGCTCGAATTGCGCCAGCGCCCCGGTGATCTGCTGGGTGTTGTGTTGCAGGTCGGCAATTTTATCCGTGCAGGTCTTGGCGAAAAAATGCGCCTCCTGCAACGCATGTTGCGCCTGCTGCACCCGGCTGCGCTGCTCGCGCAATGCAATATCCTGCTGGTTGGCGTGGCGTTGCGCCTCATCGACTTGAGTATGAAACTCACCGATTTGTTCGCGCAATATCTCCATCTGTTCGTTAACATCCTGCTGCTGGCGCTGCTCGTCGCCCAGCAGATCGGTCAGCTCCTGCATCTCATGCTCAATCTGCATGGTGCGTTCCGCGCTGCGCTCGAGCGCCTGATTCAGTTTGAGTATCTGCATTTGCAGGCCGTGCAGGCGTTGCTGCAACTCGTTGCCTGCGCTGCGCAACGGCGCGATCTGAGCCTCAATGGATTGATAGCGCTGCTCGGCCTGCGTGACCTGTTGTCTGGAATATTCCGCGTTGTTATTCTGTTCGGCCAGTTCCTGATCCAGCCGTTCGATTTCGCGCTGCCTTGCCAGCACGCCGTGCAACTGGCTGTCCGGCGCGTGGAACAGCACGCTGTGTGCACCGATCAGATGCCCGCCTTGGGTAACGAACCAGCCGCCCGGCGGCAACTGCGCGCGCTGCGCATAAGCCTGCGCCACATCCGCCACAGCATACACATGTGTCAGCCAATCGCGCATGACGGGTAGTACTTGCGCATCCTGGCATTGCACGTAACCGAGCAATGGCGTTAGTTGATTTGTCTCAGCGACATTATTTTGCCCAGCGGCTTCCGGCGCAAACAGCGCCAGTTTTCCCGGTGGCGCATCGCTCCACGCGGCGGCATCGCCCAATGACGGCATGGCGATCGCGTTCAACCGCTCGCGCAACACTGCTTCCAGCGCATCCTCCCAGCCGTTTTCGATGCGGATGGATTGCCACAGGCGCGGCAATTTTTCGAGCTGGTGCTGCTGCAACCAGTCGTTGAGGTTCTTGTCGGTATCGATATGCTGCTGCAACTGTTGCAACGCATCCAGGCGCGCCTCGGTCTGTGCCAGTACGCGTTCCTGCTGCTGCAACGAAGCGCGCTGGTTGCGCCGTTCGTTATCGGCCAGCGGCAATTGTTCCTGCAATTGCGCCAGCTTCTCCACTTGTTCGGCGCGCTCCGCCTCAAGCTCGGCCAGTTGCTGCTGCGTCTCTTGCAGCGCGCCGCCGTCGGGGCGCGGCAGGTTGTCTTTTTCCAGCAGCAGGCGCAAGCGGCGCGACTCCAGTTGTTGGACGTTGCGCTGCAAATGTTCGCGTTGTGTATCGGCCAATTGCAATTGCTGTTGCAGTTGCAGTTCTTCGCGCTGCAAGGCGTTGTAGCGCTCCTGAGCGATGCGCGCCGCCTCTTCGGCATGCGGCAGGTTGTGGCTTTCCAATTGCGCGTGCTGTTCGGTTTCGGCAACCTTGACGGTCGCGCCGTCCTGCTGGCGCTGCCAGTGCTCCAGCAGGGAATGGATGCCCTGGCGCTGATGCTGTTGCTGTTCGATCTGTTTTTCGGTGTTGACGATCTGCTGCGCCATGCGCTGGCGCTGGTCGGCGACATGCTTGATATGTTGCTCCAACCGCGCGATTTCGGCATTCGCGGTATACAGCTCACCCTGCCTGACATGCACTGCATCGGAAAGTTGGTAATGCCCGTTACGCGCGGTTTCCAGTTGACTTTCGACATCGCGCAGCCGTGCGGTTTCGGCTTCCAGCTCGTTGCGGGTCTTTTCCATCGCCTGCGCAAATCTCGCGCGCTGCGTCTCGGCCCCCTGCTTTTTCACCAGCCAGAACAGATGCTGCGTGGTGTTGCGTTGCGTTTCCAGCGCGCGGTACTGTTTCGCCACTTCGGCCTGCTCGGCCAGATGCACCAGTTGTTTTTCCAGTTCCTGCAGGATGTCGCTGACGCGCAGCAGGTTGTCGCGCGTATCGCCGATGCGCAGCTCGGTCTCGCGGCGCCGGTCGCGGTATTTTGACACGCCCGCCGCCTCTTCGAGGAACACGCGCAGCTCCTCCGGTTTCGCCTCGATGATGCGCGAGATCATGCCCTGCTCGATGATCGCGTAGGCGCGCGGTCCCAGCCCGGTGCCGAGGAAAATATCGGTGATGTCCTTGCGTCGCACATGCTGGTTGTTGATGTGGTAGCTGGATTCGCCGTCGCGCTGCAGGATGCGCTTGATGGAAATCTCCGCGTAGCTCGACCACTGCCCGGCGGCCTTGCCCAGCGAGTTGTCGAAAATCAGCTCCACGCTGGCGCGCGACACCGGCTTGCGCTTGCTCGTGCCGTTGAAGATCACGTCCTGCATGGTCTCGCCGCGCAACGCGGAAGCCTTCGATTCGCCCAGCACCCAGCGCAGCGCATCGATCACATTCGACTTGCCGCAACCGTTCGGCCCGACCACGCCCACGATTTGACCCGGCAACGCTATGTGCGTGGGATCAACGAAGGATTTGAAGCCAGCGAGTTTAATCTGGGAAAGACGCAATTTGGGTATCGCAACGTTATAATGCGCGCTATTCTAACCGAAGCGGGACACCTCACCAAATGGCTACGCAACCCGATAAAACGCTGGAAACTTTCCCCAACCCGAACCCGCGGCGCGATTACCATATCCACATGGAAATCCCTGAGTTCACCTGTCTGTGCCCCAAGACAGGCCAGCCGGATTTCGCCACGCTGACCCTCGATTACATCCCCGGCGAGAAATGCGTCGAACTGAAGAGTCTCAAGCTGTATATCTGGTCGTTCCGCAACGAAGGGCATTTCCACGAGGATGTCACCAACCGCATCCTCGACGATCTGGTCGCCGCCACCGAGCCTCGTTTCATGCGCCTCACCGCGAAGTTCTACGTGCGCGGCGGCATCTTCACCAACGTGGTCGCGGAACACCGCCAACCGGGTTGGATGTCTCAGCCACTGGTGGATTTGACGCAGTTCGAGACACAGTCGAATACGCGGGAGTAAGAGGGTGGTTATATCAGGGCAATAGGCCGCTGCTTCGCCGCATGAATGACCTCTACTACCAAACACCGCGCAATATCGAATCGATGTTATCGGATTTGGAGAATATGCCCCAAGCCTCAGCGTGTTCTGTTAGTCACGCGTCTTTCTGTCTATCGCCCCGGCGGGTATCATGCCGACAAATGCCACAAAAACTCGCGATGATCGGTAAGCTCCTGTTTTTCGTAGCCACCTGCCTGCTTGCACTGTTTTCCAATGCTGGTCAGGCCGACGATACCTGGCTCAAACCCGGCGCAAACGGTCAGCCTGAAGTGCAGCTTTATTTTTTCTGGTCGCTTACCTGCCCGCACTGCACCGAGGCGCATCCTTACATCGAGGCAATACCACGGGCGCGCCCGTGGGTGAAGTTGCATGCTCTGGAACTCACCCGCCATCCGGAAAACGCCCGCCAGTATCAGGACATGGCGCGGCAACTGGGTGAAGACGCGGCTTCTGTCCCAGCGCTGCTGTTCTGCGGCGAGATGCATGTCGGCTGGGGCAGCGACGAAACCACCGGCGCGAGGATTCGCCAGCGCCTCGACGACTGCCGTGCGCGCGCCATAGGCAGTGGGCGGGGCGGCGCGATGATGGCGCCAGCGCCGCCGCCCGAACCTATCCATCTACCGCTGATTGGCGCCGTCGACCCCGCTAGCCTCTCATTGCCGACGCTCACCCTCGTCATCGCCGGGCTGGATGCCTTCAACCCCTGCGCCTTCTTTGTGTTGTTGTTTTTGCTCTCTATGATGGCGCACCAGAAGAGCCGCAGCCGCATGCTGGTTATCGGCGGCATCTTTGTGCTGGTATCTGGCATCATGTATTTCGCCTTCATGGCCGCTTGGCTGAATATCTTCCAGCTATTCGGCCACCTTGCCTGGGTTACGTTGGCTGCGGGTGCGTTGGCAGTCTTCGTTGGCGCGGTGAACGTGAAGGATTTTTTCCGCTTCGAGAAGGGCTTTACGCTGTCCATCCCGGAATCTAAAAAGCCCGGAATATTCCGTCTCAGCCGCGCCATCCTCAACGCCGACAGCTTGCCGGCCATGCTCGCCGCCACGATATTTTTGGCCGTCGCAGCCAACTTTTACGAGCTGTTATGCACGGCAGGCTTCCCCATGGTCTATACGCGCCTGCTTACCCTGGCAGACCTTGCTCCCGCTGCGCGCTATGGCTATCTCGCTGCCTATAATTTGATCTACGTCCTGCCGCTGGCGCTGATCGTCGCCGTTTTTGCCAGCAGCCTCGGCGCGAGAAAACTCACGGAGCGCGAAGGCCGGTTGCTCAAGCTGATGTCCGGCGCGATGATGCTGGAGCTGGGCACTTTGCTGCTGCTGGCGCCGGATTACATCAGCCGGATCGGCATCGCCTTCGGGCTGATGGCGGTAGCAGTCGGGATTACTTGGATTGCCGCCCACCTGACGAAACATCGCGGAGAGAGAAACGGAAAATGAAAACGGGGCAGATGAAATTTTCTGTGCCGATAATTTAGCTACCCCAGAATTCGGCCTGTTTGGCGAAACGCCGGACGGCCTTGCGCAATGCAGCGAGCTGGCGCGACAGACCATGCGCGATCCAGCCCTTGGCCAGCGCAACCGCTTCCCGGTGCGTGGCTAATTCCGGCAGCGCCGCCAGTTCGTCCAACAGGCGGTGCGCTACCGCCACATCGTTGATCTGCCCGAGCACCTCCTGCACCTCGCTCAATGCGGAGAGGAATGCTGCGGTTTTTTGTTTATCATATAGCGCGGCGAAGAATTCCGCGCTGTATCTCAGCTTCTTGGCGAGGATGCGCAGGGCGTGCAGCCGCTTGTCATCGAGGGTATCCAGTTGCCGCCCGGTTTGGGCGAATTGCTTGGCCAGCTTGCGCAGACGGCGGGTGGCGAAATCCTGCACTGGCGGCACGGTAGTTTTTTGCGGTGACCGCCAGTATTCGCCATTCATCCACAGGGCAAAGCGCAAAATCAGCCGCTGCAATTCGCGCGCCTGTTTTGCGCCACGCAACCCGGCATAACACGCCGCACGCTGCCGCTCGCTGATTGCCAGCAAGGCCTGCAACCCTGCATGGCCGGCCATCCGCGCGCATATTGGTTGCACCGTCTGCGCGATGAACACATCCCATTCGCGGGTTCGCCCCAGCGCGACGCACAACGCCGCGATTTCGCCGCCCAATGCGCTCAGCGATTCGTCGGCGCTGAATTTTTCGGCCATGCGCAGCACCACGCGCAAACGCCGCAGGGCGACTCTCATCTGGTGCAGGTATTCGGCATCGTCGCTGGTCATTGCCCCGCGCAAATTGCCCTGCAAATGCAGCAGGCATGACCAGATCAGCGCTTGCAGCGCATCTGCCAGCGTATCGTTTTTGGCGATGCCCGGCGCATCGCCTTTAACCGGCCTGTCGGCATATCCCGTCAGCAGCCGGTAACCATGTTCCGCCTTGCTGACTGCTTCCAGCTCGAACGGCACGATTTCCAGCAGTTCCAGCGCCAGCTCGAACAACTGGCACGGCTCGCCGGATTTCAGCTCCAGTTCCAGTTCGCAGATCGGTGTGCTGCGCTGTTCGGTGCGCACCTCGCCGCGATCTATGCACAGCTCGATTTGCGCGCCCTGCCAGTTCAGCATGCGGCTAATGCGGGAAAAATCGGTGATGAAAACCGGCTGCAATTTCTTGCGCAACGGCTGGGGCAAATGCTTCCCCAACTCCGCTGCTTGCGGCGAGGAAAAATCCAGTACCGCACGGCTCACCGGTATCTCCCACTCGTTGCGCTGATGCATCCCCGCTTTGACCGAGCCGCCGCCCTTCAAGGTTTGCAGCCATTGCCGCCCGGCGCGGCGCAGGCGCAACGCCATTGCGGATTTGTGCAATTCGAGTTTTGGAGTGTCGAAGTAAATATTGTAGAGGCGGCCAGTGGTCGGGCGTGCAACCTGGTGCGCCTTGAGCAGCGGATGGCGCTTTAGCCTGGCAAGCTGCTCCGGGGCAATGCGCAATTTGAGTTCGGTTTCGACTGCCATGTCTGCCTTAAACAAAGCGTTGAAGTGTTTACTATAGCAGGCAATCGGAAAACACGAAGCATCGAAAGCCGCTTGTGATGCTTTGAAATAAGGCGTTTAATTCAGCGCCGCTTCGGCGCACGCATGGCTCGCTCTACAAACGGCTCACCCGATAAGTGGGTGGTTATCGAAGGCGCAAGAGCCGAGCATCACGTGATTTTTATATAAATACAAATAGTTGGCTGCATTTTTCGAGGAGATAGGAGAGAATATGAATACCGATTGGCTGGCGCAACCCTGTGCCGTATTAAACGAATCAACGCGTACTGCAGCACTGAAACGTCAAGGGCAACTCACCAAGCCGCCTGGCTCATTGGGCAGGTTGGAAGCCATTGCGGTGCAATTGTCCGCGATGCAAGGCACGGACAAACCGTTGATGGAGCACGCCCATATCAGCATCTTCGCCGCAGATCATGGCGTCGCGGCAGAGGGTGTGTCCGCTTTCCCACAGGCTGTCACGGCGGAAATGGTGCGCAACTTTGCGCGCGGTGGTGCGGCGATCAGCGTGCTGGCAACATGCTTGAAAGCCACGCTGGAAGTCGTCAATCTCGGTACGGTGTCGCCGGTCGAACCGCTGGCAAACGTGCGCGATGAACGCATTGCGGCGGGTACGGCCAATCTTGCGCGTGATTCAGCGATGACCGAAGCGCAGTTGGATGCAGCATTGCAAGCCGGGCGGACAGCGCTGTTGCGCGCAAAGCAGGATGGCGCTCAACTGTTTATCGGTGGTGAAATGGGCATCGCCAACACCACCTCGGCAAGTGCCGTCGCCTGCGCACTGTTGCATGAATCGCCGCAATTACTGGCAGGCCCAGGTACCGGGCTGGATGGCAACGGCGTGGCGCGCAAGGCTATCGTAATCCAGCGCGCGCTGAATCTGCATCAGGCCAATCTGGCGCAACCGCTTGACGTGATGCGCCACCTGGGTGGTTTCGAGATCGCCGCGCTGACCGGCGCGTATTTGGCCGCCGCGCAAAACGGCATCCCGGTTCTGGTGGACGGTTTCATCAGCTCGGTTGCGGCGCTGGTCGCGGTACGCCTTAATTCGCATGTGAGCGGCTGGTTGATGTTCGCGCATACCTCCGCCGAACCCGGCCATCAGTGCGTGCTTGCCGCACTCAATGCGCAACCGCTGTTACAACTCGGCATGCGGCTGGGCGAAGGCAGCGGTGCCGCAATGGCCGTGCCGCTGCTGCAACTGGCCTGTGCATTGCATAACGGGATGGCAACATTTGAGGCGGCGGGAGTGTCTGGGAAAATTTGAGGGTGCCTCTAAAAACCCGCATTTGCGAGCATCCGCTACGCGCCTTGCATTTTGGCAAACCCTGAATTTCTAGAGGTGTACTTGATTTGAGCGCAGAGCAAAATCTTTACCGATGGTAACGCGGCAGCAGGGCGCTTTTTTGCTGGGCAATGTTTTGAAAGGCAAATGGAATTAACCTAAATAATCCAATAGATCGGTCGGGCTTCAGCCCGACAAGTCGGGTTAAAACACGGCCTACAACCCCTTGATTTACCGATGCCTCAAATGCTAACGGACAATCTGGAATTAAAGGGTAGTTCGAGGTGCGAAGCGCATCGACAGGTCAATCGCCGTGACATCCTTAGTCAGTGCGCCGATTGAGATCCGATCCACGCCGGTTTCCGCAACCATGCGCACGCTTTCCAGCGTGATGCCGCCGGAGGCTTCCAGTTCTGTGTGCCCGGCGGCGTGTGCTACGGCGAGACGCATATCGACGAGGGAAAAATTATCGAGCAGTATCAGCTTGGCGCCCGCGCTGATCGCCTCGAAAAGCTGTGGCAGGTCTTCCACTTCAATCTGGATGGGTACTCCAGCCGGGGTGGTGCGGAACGCCTGTTCCAGCACCAAACCGATGCTGCCTGCTGCGGCGATGTGATTCTCCTTGATCAGCACACCGTCGAACAGCCCGATGCGCTGGTTGTGTCCGCCGCCGACGAGCACCGCGTGCTTTTGCGCGATGCGCAGTCCCGGCAGAGTTTTGCGCGTGTCCATGATTTTTGCCTTGGTTCCTGCCACGGCCTCCACATAGCGCCGTGCCAGCGTGGCGGTACCGGACAGCATTTGCAGAAAATTCAGCGCGCAACGCTCCGCACTGAGTAAAGCGCGCGCGTTGCCCTCTACTTCGCACAGTTGCTGATCGGGCAGCATGATGCTGCCTTCCGGTATTGCCCAGTGGATTTTGCAGTTGGGGTCAAGCCTGAAAAAACATTCTTCGAACCACAGCGTACCGCACAGCACCGCTTCCTGCCGCGCGATGACGCTGGCCGAGGCGGCCTGCATGGGCGGGATCAATTGCGCGGTCAGGTCGCCGTCGCGAAGGTCTTCCTCCAGTGCGGCGGATACATTGAGTTCGATGTGCGATGTCAGCGAATGTGGGAGCATGATTTGCTTTAGCGGCACTCCAGAGATGCGGCATTCAGGGAATATTTCTTTCGGGTTGCTTTTCCAAATGGCAAAGGTTTAGCGTATATTTCCATTTTCGCACATTTCAATTATTTTCCCATTAACGATTTCCAAGGAGAGAAGCCATGCGTAATTATTTTTGGGCAATATGTCTGGCTTTATTGCTCAGCGGCTGCGGCTACAACACCTTTCAAACCACCGATGAACAGATTAAGGCGAGCTGGGCGGAAGTGCTGAACCAGTACCAGCGCCGCGCCGATCTGATTCCCAATCTGGTGAACACCGTCAAGGGTTTCGCCGCGCAGGAGCAAGCCGTGCTGCTCGGTGTTACCGAAGCGCGCGCCAAGGTCGGCAGCATCCAGGCCACGCCCGAACTGATCAACG
>Ga0154345_136_pt1 | contig 26192 bp, 21 predicted proteins | sample RifGroA2_FD_115873 | JGI IMG/M metagenome (GOLD analysis project Ga0154345, IMG submission 115873) | Gallionellales bacterium GWA2_55_18 | reverse complement strand
GCCGACCTGGCGTGCCAGCAAAATATGCTCGCGCGTCTGCGGCATCGGGCCGTCGGCGGCGGAACAAACCAGGATGGCTCCGTCCATTTGCGCCGCGCCGGTGATCATGTTCTTGATGTAGTCGGCGTGACCCGGGCAGTCCACGTGGGCGTAGTGGCGGTTGGCTGTTTCGTATTCGACGTGCGCGGTGTTGATCGTGATGCCGCGCGCCTTTTCTTCCGGCGCCGCGTCGATCTGGTCGTACGCCTTGGCTTCGCCGCCGAATTTCTTCGACAACACGGTCGTGATCGCCGCCGTCAGCGTGGTCTTGCCGTGGTCCACGTGGCCTATCGTGCCCACGTTGACGTGCGGTTTGGTCCGTTCAAATTTACTCTTTGCCATGATTTTTCCTTATCAATGTCAAACGTTAAAAATAAAATATAAAAACTTTAATGCACTAAATTTTTGGTGCCCATGGCGAGAATCGGACTCGCGACCTCTCCCTTACCAAGGGAGTGCTCTACCACTGAGCCACATGGGCGAGCATACAAAAAACTGGAGCGGGTGAAGGGGATCGAACCCTCGTCGTAAGTTTGGAAAACTTCTGCTCTACCATTGAGCTACACCCGCAAGCTTTTCCTACTAACAATGGCCTTTTCTCCAACAACATGACCAAACAGCAATCGCCACAACACCAGCCCAACCAACTACCCACAAAAGCCAAAATATCATTGGTGGAGGGGGAAGGGTTCGAACCTTCGTACTCATAAGAGGGCAGATTTACAGTCTGCTGCCTTTAACCACTCGGCCACCCCTCCAGACAGAACCCGTGATTATGCCAATTACCCTCCAGACTGTCAAACTGAATTAACAGTTTGGGTGCAAATAAAAGTGTTGGACGAAATCACATCTACCGTTCGCCCTGAGCTTGTCGAAGGGCTGTTTTAAGCCATTTGTGGTTCGACAGGCTCACCACGAACGGCCAAGTTCCCAACACTTTTAAATGCACCCTAACAATTTTGAATTAGCCCAAGATAAAAGTCATTGGGAGTAGTAACCGTAGCCATTGCCAGCTTGAATGGGTAGCGGCGTAGGGTGGGCACGCCGTTGTGCCCGCGCGGATTCAACCGCGTGGGCAGATAACCCTCTGCCCACCCTACCCTATCCGGTTTGCGGTTCAAGGGAGTGCGCAGGGAAATCCGGTTTTCTCAACAACCCGCCCTCTCTCTAAGCCGGACAAGCCGGAACCAAAAATGGGAAGCGGTCTTCTCGTAGGTTGGGCAAAGCGTAGCGTGCCCAACGAAGGATGACGTCATTCTGGCGCCCGGCCAAAATTTTTTCGGCTTTAATGTTGGGCACGCTACGCTTTGCCCAACCTACGCAACGGCAACACACTTACCGTGCGCGCCAAAAAAAGGGCGGGGATTTATCCCGCCCTTCCTGTTACACCACACCCGCCCTACTCACATGAAGCAGAGAGGAGGATTTACTAGAATTTCAACACCAGCATGCCCCAGGCGAACGTGGCGCTGTCACCCTTGCCGGCTGTGTGCCCCAGCATAGCGGCGGCATTCTTTATTCCGCTGCCAGGGTTGAACAAAGAATAACCTGCCTCGAAGGAGAGGGCTGGCGAATATGAGTAATTGGCAACCAAGTCAATCTCGTTTCCAACATCACTATCAGCAAGAACAGCTTCGGCACCGGCAGCACCTAGAACGGTAGCCATTGTATTTCCGCGGGTAGATTGCCCATTAGAGCCGTACCAGTAGTCTTGCGATTTATCCAGCTTGAAATCCCAGTAATCCAGAGAGATTTTGAGGTTCTTCTTGGCGTTAAAAGCGCCTCCCAGCCTCCAGGCTTTGATGTTCTGGAACGCGACCATATCCTGAGCACCTAGATGACCATGTGGCGCAGGGGTGAACTGATAGAAGGTCTTATGGTCGGAGCCTGCTGTGGCTGGCGTGTCATCACCGGAGGCAAACACATATTCACCGGATAGTCTCAGCCCCATAGCCTCTGGCATGGTGTATCCGACTACTGCCGCGCCGCCAGTGGCGTCTATGTTGGCACTATCCCCGCCGAATTTACCGGTCTGCTTGTTCAATTCCACAGTGTAATCCAAGTTGCCGGACTTGCCCTTCAGCCTGCCGCCAAAGTTGTGCACCTTGGTTTGGCTGGCATTAGCTGTGCCAACAGAATACGGGAAATTGCCGAAGTTCGGTACAATAGCTGCAGTATCATATGTGCTAAGCCCCCCGGTAGCGGTATACCCGCCATCGTCCATGTTCAGGAGATAGAGGTCAACGGTGTGGTTCGGGATATTCTTCAAGGTAGCCCAGATGCCGGTGAAAGCCCGATCCGAGTTCATGGCTGTGGCTGATGAGGTTAGCGGACTCTGGATGCCTGAAATCTGCCTCTCGGTTACCGTCGCGTACCATGCATCGACATCAAAAGTCTCGTACTTGGCGCTCAACTTGAGCGCATCATAGGCTCTCGGAAAGGGGTAGGTTGCCCAGAAATTAGTGTTCCCGACCAGCCGCTGGTCGCCATAGGCCATTTCCTGGCGGCCCACTTTCATGGTGACATTGGTATCGAAAAGTTTTTTGACTTCGATGTACGCCTGGTTCAGATCCATCCAGTTGTCATCTGCAGTGGTGGCAGCGGGGGTACCATCAACAACCCGGTTGGGATCAGCAGCACCCCATTTTCTGAAATGCATGAGCTCGACGACGGCGCTGATGTCCTGATCCACCTTGATGTTGGCTTTAAGCCTGGCCCGCTCTGAAGTGAATTTCTTTTGATCCTGGGCCGCGTTGTCGAAGTCCCTCTGGTTATCCCTGTAAAAAGGCCTGATGATGATGTCGCCGCTAAAATTTACATCCGTTGCCGCAGAGCTCAAGGCAGGCACTGTTCCGAGCACCGCGCCCGCAGCGAGCGATAAGATTATTTTTTTCATCCGAAATTGCTTGAGTAACATGACATCCTCCAAAAATTATTAAAATTACATCACCGTTTGCTTATTACTATACAAAAACTGCACCAGATTGTGAGTGCTCCCATGAACGCCTCTGAATCCATATCGGCAAACACTATAAAAACACCTCCGATAAATTTGATCGTGTCCAACGAAGCCTGTAAATTCCTAACATCGGGAATTCCAAGGCGAATTATCTATCAGTGGAAAAACGGGAAGCAACCGGAATATGCTGCTCTTTGAAAATAGCAATACCTAAAACAAAGCCTCTCATCGTTATTACACAGGTTTGATGAAATATCTAACCATATGATTTGACTAAACTCATCCCGCCACCAATACAGCAAAACCGGAATAATCAATGAGGTTTTACACAAATAAATTGTGTTGTTTTTTTGCAACAAAATTGATGTGGCATCGGATCAATATACAAGAAGGCAGCGAATTACCATCCAAAACCGAATATGCCTGGATTCGTTAAATCAAACAGATTTCGCGTAGAAACACCCAATCGCCGAATTCGGGTTCAAGGGGCTTACACAGGAAGCAATTTCAGGGGAGAATTGCGGCGGCTGTTTGACGCCGGATAAACTTTCAGAATGGATAACTGCATGCTGCTGATGATCGATAATTATGATTCCTTCACCTACAACCTGGTGCAATATTTCGCCGAACTCGGCGCGGACGTGGTGGTGCATCGCAACGACGAGATTTCTGTGGCTCAAATTGCCGCGCTCAATCCGCAACACCTCGTGGTGTCCCCCGGCCCCTGCACGCCGAACGAGGCGGGCGTATCGGTTGCAGCGATCCAGCAGTTCGCCGACAAGGTTCCCATCCTCGGCGTATGCCTCGGCCATCAGAGCATCGGCCAAGCCTTCGGCGGGCGCATCGTCCATGCAAAACAACTGATGCACGGCAAGACATCGGCGATCCACCACAACGACACCAGCGTGTTTCGCGGACTGCCGAACCCGTTCACCGCGACACGCTATCACTCGCTGGTGATCGAACGCGAAACCCTGCCGGACTGTCTGGAAATAACCGCATGGACGGACGACGGCGAGATCATGGGTGTGCGCCACAAGACGCTGGCGGTGCATGGCGTGCAGTTCCACCCGGAATCCATCCTCACCGAGCATGGGCATGACCTGTTGAAGAATTTTTTAGAAGAGAAAGCGTAGGGGGCGAGATTTATCGCGCCCTTTTTGGTTCGGTGATAAATCAATCGCATCCCTACAAAACACTTTTATAGAGAGCACCATGAATTATTCACAAACATTAACAAAGTTGATTGACCTCCATGATCTGCCGTTCGCCGAAATGCGTGAACTGATGCAACACATCATGGGCGGAGAACTTACATCAGCCCAGATTGCGGCGGTGCTGGTCGCATTGCGCATCAAGGGCGAGACCGTCGGCGAAATTGCAGCCGCAGCAGCGGTGATGCGCGAGCTGTCCAGCAAGGTCAGCATAAAACACCCCATGCATCTGGTCGACACCTGCGGCACCGGCGGCGATGGCGCGCAGACTTTTAACATCTCGACCACCAGCGCATTTGTTGCAGCGGCAGCGGCAGCGCGGGTAGCCAAGCACGGCGGGCGCTCGGTATCTTCGACCTGCGGCTCGGCGGACGTGCTGGAAAAGCTCGGCGTAAACGTAAATCTAACCGCCGAACAAGTCGCGCAATGCGTGGACAACATCGGGGTCGGTTTCATGTTCGCCCCCAACCATCACAGCGCGATGAAGTACGCCGCGCCGGTGCGCCGCGAACTCGGCGTGCGCACGCTGTTCAATCTGCTCGGCCCGCTCACCAACCCGGCAGGCGCACAAAACCAGGTGATCGGCGTGTTCAATCAATCGCTCACCGCGAAGCTCGCGCAAGTGCTCGGCGAGCTCGGCAGCCGCCATGTGCTGGTGGTGCATGGCGCGGACGGTATGGACGAGATTTCCATCAGCGGCGCTACTTACATCGCGGAGCTGAAGGATGGCGAGGTCAGCGAATACACCGTGCATCCCGACCAATTCGGCCTGCCCGCCGCGCCGCCCGATACGTTGCGCGTCGCAAATGCCGATGAGGCATGCAGAAAATTATTGGGCGTGTTGAACAATGAAACCGGCGCACCACGCGACATCGTGCAGATGAATGCTGGTGCGGCGATTTACGTGGCGGGATTAACCGCAACGCTCGATGAAGGTGTTGCGAAAGCCGGCCAGGTAATCGCCAGCGGCGCGGCAAAAAACAAGCTAGGCGAACTCGTCTCACTGAGCAATAGTTTCAAGCTCTGATACAGAGCATATTTCTACAAGGTCAAACCGGTGGCGGCAAAACAGCGGTTTTTGAACAACAAGCAGACATCTCCGAAATTCGCTGCACCAGATTTTCATAAATACCACTGATGTTACGCATCACCTCGTGGTTGGAATAACGAACCACCATCAATCCGCAGCTACCCAAAATTCTTGTGCGTTCCGCATCATAACCGATGGATTTGGCATGATCATCACCATCGATTTCAATCACCAGACGCAGTGACGAGCAGTAGAAGTCGACGATAAAATGACCGATTGGTTTTTGCCGCAGAAATTTGTAATCGGCAAACTGGCGCATACGCAAAACTTCATGCCAAATTTTTCGCTCTGCGGCAGTCGGGTTTTTACGGTTGGCACGGGCGAGTTTGGTAAGGTTGGATTTGTAGGGGAGAAAACCCAACCCCTCCCCAGCCCTCCCCTTTTCAATGGAGGGAGTGCTCGCTGACTCATCGACAGGTGGCAATTGAGCGCAGTTGTCTTCCCCCTGACAAGGTGGACCGAGGGGGTTCTGGTTTTGTTTGTCTTTACCCACAAATTCAACTCACCGCCCGCTTGGAAAAGTCTTTCGGGCGAAAACCCAGCGCGGCGAGTGCGACAAAGTAAACCACCACTCCGCCCGCAACCAGCGCGGCCAGACGCAGGATGCGCGACCAGCCCGAGTCAGCCAGCCAGCTTTGCTCGGTGCCCATGCCGAACCACAGCATGAGGCCGAGCGCCAGCAATGCGATGCACACCTTGACGAAAAACTTTGCCCAGCCCGGTTCCGGCTGGTAGATGCCATGTTTGCGCAGCAAATGGAACAGGACGGCAGAGTTGAAACACGCGCCGAGCCCGATGGCGAGCGCCAGGCCGGCATGTTGCAACCAGCCTACAAAGGCGAGATTCATCAGTTGCGTAGCGACCAGCGTAGCAATGCCGATCTTTACCGGGGTTTTGATGTCTTGCCGCGCATAAAAACCCGGAGCGAGGATTTTCACCAAGATCATGCCGACCAGCCCGACGCTGTAGCCGACCAGCGCCTCGCGCGTCATCAGCACGTCGTGCGCGGCGAACGCGCCATGCTGGAAAAAGGTCGCCAGCAGCGGCACGGCGATCATGCCCAGCGCCAGCGCGGCAGGCAGCGTCAGCATGATGGTCAGGCGCAAGCCCCAATCCAGCAATTTCGAATATTCCGCCATGTTGTTGCTGGAATGGCATTTGGATAACGAGGGCAGCAGGATCGTGCCGAGCGCCACACCCAGCAGCCCGTTGGGAAATTCCATCAGGCGATCCGCGTAATACAGCCATGACACGCTACCCGCGACGAGAAACGACGCAAAGATGGTGTTGATGATGAGGCTGATCTGCGCGATGGACACGCCGAACACCGCCGGGCCCATCTGCTTGATGACGCGCCACATGCCTTCGTCCTTGAGGTTGAAGCGAACGCTCGGCAGCATGCCGATCTTCTTCAGGAACGGGACTTGGAATGCGAGTTGCACGATGCCCGCGACAAACACCGCCCAGGCCAGCGCCATGATCGGCGGGTCGCAATAAGGCGCCAGCCAAAGCGCACCGCCGATGAAACAGATATTGAGCAGGACAGGAGCGAAAGCAGGCACCCAGAATTTGTTGTAGGTGTTGAGAATGCCCGCCGCGACCGATACCAGAGAGATGAAAAAAATGTACGGCGAGGTGATGCGCAGCAATTGCACGGTGAGGTCGAATTTCTCCACATCCTTCGCAAAACCCGGCGCGCTGATATAGACGAGAATCGGCGCGGCAGCAATACCGATCAGCGTGACTACAAAAAGAATCAGCGCCAGCATGGTGGTGACGTGATCCACCAGCAGCTTGGTCTCGTCATGTCCGCGCCGGTTCCGGTATTCGCCGAAGATCGGCACGAATGCCTGCGAGAACGCCCCCTCGGCAAACAGGCGGCGCAGCAGGTTGGGCAGCTTGAACGCGACGAAGAATGCATCCGTCGCCGCACCCGCACCGAATATCCGCGCAATCAGCACATCACGCGCAAAAGCGAGGATGCGCGAAACCAGCGTCAGGCTGCTGATGGTAGCGAGTGCTTTGAGGAGGTTCATGGTCGTAAGGTTTACGCTGTAAACGCCGCGCATCATACCATTGCACCCAAACAGACGGCTTGCCGCCAGCGCATCAAGGTGCATTCGAAATGGTGGTCAAGGTCGCTGCCTCCCCTTGGAGCGCGTGCATCTTGCCCGCATCGCAATCAAAGTAGGTGTACGGTGTGCCGCGCCCCTATTCAAAATGCGATGGGTCATGTAAACCTGCGGGCAATACGAAAAACGCTTGTCCCGGCACCAGGATGCCCGCGCTCCCAAAAACCGTTAATTTTTCTGCCGACTTTGACCGGCCACCACTTTCAAATGCACCCAGCGCATCACTTTTGCTCAAGTTGCATCTCAATCCCCAGAATTTTCCACTGCATCACTTCTTCATGTAGCGCGGTTTCAGTCAGGGGGTTTTGCATCAGCCAATCAGAACCTATCGAAAGATGAAATTTCATATTATTGAAGTGTCCGCGCAAGGCTGGCAGATCGCTGTCGCTGCGGTTGCGGCAGAACAGCACGGCAAGGCGCAGACTCATCGCCAACGCGCAGTCCTCGGTATTTTTCAGTTGCCCCTGCATCTTGCCCAGATTGCCGCGTTGCGCCAGCGCCAGCAGGCTCAGGCGTGACTGTTCCTTTTTGGAAAAGCCCGGCATGTCGGCATTGGCGAGGATATAGGCGGTGTGCTTGTGATAGCCGCTGTGTGCGACGCTGATGCCGATCTCGTGCAGGCTGGCTATGCGGTTGAGTGTATGCAGCGCAGCTTCGTCGATTTCGGCACCGAGAAATTGTTGCGCGAATACCTGCGCCAGCCTTGTCACCCGCCCGGCCTGTCTGGTATCAATGCCGTAGCGCTGCATGAATTGCCGCACCGTGACATCGCGCATATCGTTATCGTGGAAGCGCCCCAGCAGGTCATACAGCACACCCTCACGCAACGCGCCGAGCGCGGGTTGCATCTGATCGATTGCCAGCTCGCAAAAAGTGGCATACATGATGGCGAAGCCGCCCGCCAGCGCAGGGGTGCGATCCGGGCGCAAGCCTGGCAGATCGAGTTTTTGCACGTCGCCCACCCTGAGCAGCTGGGCGCGCAGCTTGTCGAGCCCCTCGCGGGTAATGCCGCTCTGGCTATAACCGTTTAGCAGCAATATTTCATTTAATACTTTCGCCGTTCCCGATGAGCCGAGCGCATGTTTCCATTGCCCACGGTAATCGGCGGCGATGGCCTGCAATTCTATGCGTGCGGCAAGCTCTGCCTGCTTGAGGTTTTGTTTGGTTATTTTGCCGTCGGGGAAAAAACGGCTGCTATAACTGACGCTGCCCATGTACAGGCTTTCCAGCCTAAGCGGGGTAAGGCCGTTTCCGATGATGAATTCGGTGGAGCCGCCGCCGATGTCCATTACCAAAAGATTGTCTTTCGTCTGCGGCAAACCATGCGCCACGCCGAGATAAATCAGGCGCGCTTCCTCAAGCCCCGCGATGACCTCTATCGGAAACCCCAGAATGTTTTCGGCTTGCGGAATGAAATCGGCGGAATTTTTCGCCACGCGCAACGAATTGGTGCCTACTGCGCGCACCGCTTTGCGCGGCAAGTCGCGCAGGCGTTCGGCAAATTTACCCAGCGCGGTGAATGCGCGCTGTTGCGCTTCGGTATCGAGGCGTTTGTCCGCAGTGAGCCCGGCGGCAAGGCGCACCGGTTCGCGCAGCCCGTCCAGCATGTAAAGCTGGTCGCCTTCCACGCGGGCAATTTGCAGCCGAAAACTGTTCGATCCGAGGTCTACTGCGGCGAGGATGGGTTGATGTTGCATAAGGGCCAAGGAGTGGGGGTGGGGAGTGGGTTTTTCACTTACTGATTAGGCGCAACACGCCGATCCACTCACCAGTTCCCCATAAGCTTACTGTTGAACTTCGCGTTCGATTTCGTCTACCGTGATATGGCGCACATCTCGCCCTTTGACCATGTAGATTACGTACTCGGACATATTTTTCGCATGGTCGCCGATGCGTTCAATGGCTTTCGCCACGAACAGGATTTCCAGCGCGGTGGAAATGGTGCGCGGATCTTCCATCATGAAAGTGATGAGATAGCGCATGATGGCGCGAAACTCCTCGTCCACCTGGTCGTCCTGGCGCACCACTTGCGCGGCCGTCGTCACATCCAGCCGCGCAAAGGCATCCAGCGATTTGCGCAGCATGTCCAACGCCAGGTCGGCAGCATGCTTAATCTCGTGGTAGCGCGGCAAATTAAGCATGGTTTTTTGCGACAGCAGCTTGGCCATGCGCGCGATTTTTTCGGCTTCGTCACCGATACGCTCCAGGTCGGTGATGGTCTTGACCACGGCCATCACCAGGCGTAAATCGCCCGCCGTCGGCTGGCGGCGCGCAATCACGTGGCTGCACGCTTCGTCGATTTTCACTTCCATGGCATTGACGCGATGATCGTCATCGATCACTCTGGTCATCAATGCCACATCGCCGCTCAGCAGCGATTCCACCGCGCTCTTGATCTGGCTTTCCACCAGCCCGCCCATTTGCAACACATTGGCGCGAATGGCTTCGAGCTCGGCATCGAACTGGCGGGAAATATGGTCACTACTGCTCATGCTGTCGTTCCTCAAAATAATTGACTACAGTGTAAACGGAAAATGTGAAGGGAAGATGACAGCCACAGGGCGGGCAACACGGTAGGGTGCGCTGTGCGCACCATGGTGCATGGAATGCACCCTACATTTGCTTGAGGTGGCGGCATTCATAGCGTTATTGTTTTCACGCCTTCCGCTGTGCCGAGCAGCAGCACATCGGCGGCGCGGCGCGCAAACAGTCCATTGGTGACCACTCCTGCGATGTGATCCAGCGTGGACTCCAGTTCGACCGGATTCATGATTTGCAGCCCGTGCACATCGAGAATGACATTGCCGTTATCGGTGGTAAACCCCTCGCGCAACCTGGGTTGGCCACCCAATGCGACCAGTTGGCGCGCCACTGAACTACGCGCCATCGGAATTACTTCGACGGGCAGCGGGAACTTGCCCAGCACATCCACCAGCTTGCTGGCATCACACAGGCAGACAAATTTCCTGCTTGCCGCCGCGACGATTTTCTCGCGCGTCAACGCGCCACCGCCGCCCTTGATCATGTGCAGGTGACGGGTGATTTCGTCCGCGCCATCCACATACACCGGCAGGTCGCCCGCATCGTTCAGCGACAGCACCTCGATACCGTGCCCCTGCAAACGCTTCGCCGAAGCCTCGGAGCTGGCTACCGCACCGCGTATTTTGTGCTTGATCCCGGCCAGTTCATCGATAAAAAAATTGGCGGTGGAGCCGGTACCCACGCCGACGATGCAATCGAACGGCACATATTGAACCGCTGCATGTGCCACTGCGCGTTTCAAATCATCTTGACTCGTCATTGTATTCACCCGCTTTCGGTATTTAGGGGGATGGGATTTTCTAAAGTACCATTTAAATATCGAACACATGCAACGCACTGAAATTTTCCACGCCTTGCCTCACTTGGAATTTTGTAATTCTATAGAGGCGCATATTATTCATTGTGTCCGTGATTATTGCAGGAATTGGAAGTTTTGTGGCTGCACCATGGATACAATTGATCCAGAATCAAAAATTGTTATGTCCGCCATGTTTCAAAATACGCAGTCTTTTTGCAATTTCTGAAGCAGGCCGCATGCTTTTCATATGAAACCATTGGTTGACTGCTGAATCCGACTTGTTTGCTGCGCTGCAAGCGATTGCCACTGAATCTGCATCCGCAAGAGGCAATACAGTGACCTGCACCGTTGCATGGCGGTCTGCATGGTAAATATTCTTGAACAAGATTCCGGGTTGCTCATTTCAGATTGTGCCCGGAAATTTTGTGATAAATCGTTTCATATTCATGCGCCACATCATCCCATCCGCGCACAAATTGCGGTGGCGCATCGCTGCGGCACAATTGCTTTTCAACTTCATCCACCCACTGGTTGCAGGGTGCATCAAGCGGCACGATTGCCCCGGCATCCGGCGTAATCTGCGCGGCAGCTCCGCATACATCAGACACGACTACCGGCACCCGTGCCGCCATCGCTTCGCCGATTACCATACCGTAAGGTTCGGCGCGCGCCGGGTGCAGCAGCATATCTATCTGCTGCAAGTGATCTGCATCGCTGCGCCAACCGAGCAAACGGTAGCCGCCTTGCCAGCTTGAGAATAGGTGTTGTATTTCATGCTGATGCGGGCCGATTACCCACAACTCCAGATTTGGACGTTTGTGCCGCAACCGCCCGACGATATCCATCGCTAGCGGCAATCCCTTGCGTTGCCATTCCTTGCCAACGAAACCAATGATACCGCCATCGGCCGGCGCGCGGCACCAATCACGCGGTCGCATTGCCGCTACGCCAGGCACGATTGGAGCGGTTAATTTGGACGCAAATTCCGGGTAGTAATGCGCTAACTGCCGTTTTATGAATTGCGAGTTCGGCACAATATATTGCGCCGCAAGCAACTCGCGCCGCTCCAGATAAAACTGCATCGCCACACGCAACGACAGCTTGCGCCACCAAGGCCTGTCGCGCACCGTGGCGAATGGCGGGCCGTGAAAAGTGGTCACTTGATGCACGTCCAGCCGCTCGTGGCTGTGGATCAAAAAATCCGTGCGTGGATTCTCCCGCAACCAGCGCGCCACGCGCCAACCGAAGCGCAGCAGCGACAGCCAGCGCGGGCGCGGAGCAATTTCCCCCAGTTCATGCACTGTGATATTTGGTGGACACGCCGCATAACAACGCTCGCAGACTATCTCGACCCGGTGGCCGAGCGCGGCGAGTTCATGCGTTACCTCCCACACATATCGCTCCATACCGCCAACCGGCCCGTAACGCCGCACCACATGCAGAATTTTTAACAATACTGATCCAATCCTTGTGCTGCACGGATGTGCGTTGAATTCAAGACCTGCTGTAAACGTAGGCGATTCGCTTCCAAGTCGTCACGGCTGCTTTCCCGATGCCAGAGATGAAAGACCGGGCATGCATAGCGTCCGCTTTTATGTCCGACCCCGGAATGAATTAACCGGATTACCAAATCCGAGTCTTCAAGCCCCCACCCGGAATAACTTTCATCCATTCCATTGACGTCCACAAGATCGTCATGCCACACCGCAAGATTGCATGTCTTTGCCCCGCGCCAGCGGGCGGGGTGCAATTTTCGCCAAACTCCATCCGGCAGTTTAATCAATGGCTGAATGCGATTTATGTCCCCATGAATCATCCTGTAGAGCCATTGAGCAAATTTTAAGTCATGAATAGAACCGGAATTTGCCGCGACATGCCGTGAAAAATTTTCCGCCAGCAATACACGATTGCCGGCAACAAACCAGCCGCGTTCAGCTAACCGCGCATGGCTCGATAAAAAGTCCGGTCGAGGTATACAGTCCTGATCGGTAAAAATAACGTAGTCAGCGTTGGCTTGCGCCACCGCTTTATTGCGGATAGTAGCCGCGCGATACCCGCGATTTTCCTGCCAGACATGCGCAATACGAAAGGGCGCGCACCGCTGGTAACGCGTTATAACTTCGCTGGTTGCCTCACCAGACCCATCGTCTGCAATGATGATTTCGAAGTCGCGATAGTCCTGGGCAAGATAGCCTTCAAGCAAGGCCGTTAGCATATCCGGGCGATTATAGGTTGCAGGAACAACGGCTATGCGCATTACTCTTCCTTGCCTGTCTCTTGCATAAGCAGTAATTTGAGATAACGGTAATAGGTGCCTTCCGCGTTGGATACGGCCAGCATGAAACCTTCCCGCCCGTCCAAGAATCCGGCGCGCAAAATATAGGCGCGGATAAAGCTCCATAGCCCGCGCAACACCGCACCCGGCAGGGTGGCTCTCCTGCCGCGCCGCCGCAGCATGACTGCGCCAGCCGAGGAGTAGTGGTTTATTTTTTGCAGCACCTCCTCGGCATCTGTGAAGGCGTAATGCAACAGCTCACCGGCAAGCTGGCCAATTCGTCCTTCTACCAGCAACCGCTCATGCACCAGATCATCCGAAAAACGCGCCGCATTTCGTCTGAACAGCCGCGCGATGTGATCGGGATACCAGCCGGAATGGCGCATAAAACGCCCGCAATAACTTGACAGGCGAGAAATACGATAAGCCGCGCAAGAATCGGTTTTATCGCGCAGCACCGCTTCGATGGCGGCGCGCAACTCTGGCGTCACACGCTCATCGGCATCGATGGAAAACACCCATTCGTGTGTGGCATAGCCCAATGCGCGATTTTTCTGTGCACCGAAACCCGGCCAGTCATGCACATAAACCTGCGCACCGAATTCCCTGCAAATTTCTGCTGTCAGGTCGGTGCTGCCCGAATCCACCACGATGATCTCATCGGCCCATGCCACCGATTCGAGGCAGGCGCGTATATTTGCCGCCTCGTTTTTGGTGATGGCGATGACGGAGAGTTTAGCCATGTTTGGCAGTTTTGAGATGAGCGAACAGCACCGATGTCATAAATGCAAAAAACAAGCCATCGGAATGATCCAACAATGCCGAATTGAACGCGCAGTTCACCATATACGCCAGCACGAAACCGCGCGCCGCATCCTGCTCGAACGGGGTATCCAGCAACGGCGCACACCGCCATTGCGTATAAAACAAATAAAGCAGCAATGCCAAGCCGATTACACCGGTTTGCGCCGCGATCATCAAGTATTCATTGTGCGGGTTGCGCGTTGCAGGCACATTTTTGCCCTGTATTTGCCTCACAAATGCATCATGAAAACCGCCTGTTCCCACACCAAATACCGGGTGGCGGGACACAATTTTCAAGGTGTTATCGTAAAAAAGCAGCCTCTGTCCGGTCGACGTATCCCCGGCTTGCTTCGTTTGCCAATCCTGTGACTCGGATACTACCAGGCTGATTCGATCATGCAGTCGCGGCGAAATACTATAGATGGCGATCATCAATACGAGAAAAGCCAGCTCGACTACCACCGCTTGTCGCAAGCCCCATTGTTTGCCACGCAAGCGCATATGACGGGCCGGAATTATCCAAACCAGCCAGCCAAGCAATGCCATTAAAACCATGTATCCGGTTCTACCCTGCACCATAAACAGCACGTTGACCGCCGCCAATCCGGCAAACAATCCCCAGGCAATTCGCACCCTGATCGATGTTGCTTCACGCAAGTTGAGCAATGCGAGAAATACCGCAAAGGCCATCATGTTGTTTTGCGTGATGTGGCTGTGAAAAATTACCGGATTATTTACGGCAGTGAAATTGTTCATCCAATGCTGCACAGGCAGCATCCCTAGACCTATCAAGTATGACAGCAATAAAGTCAAGCCCATCGCAGCCAGAAAAGCGTATTGCGCCCTGCGTTTGGCGATTTCACCGGACAGCATCAACATAAACAGCGGTATGAACGCCAAATCAATATATTTCCACAAGATGTTGGCAGCTTCACGCAAGGGCGTCGCGCCGTAAAACATCGCAATCAATAGCATGCCGAACAGCAGCCAGGCGGCACGCGCTACCGGGTGTTGTGTCGCGATCAGCCATACTGTGCGCGCGTTGAACAATAGGCCAAGCAGCAACAGAGCCAGCAACACATTATCCAGAGCCACCGAGATGGGTACGGCAAAACCGATCAATATTGCACCTGCGCGTAGCGGCGGCATAGCAAACCGCTGCAAGGAATTTGCTACTGCGGTTGATTTCATTGCGATTGGCCTTGCTGCGGGTTAACGTGAAACTCGCGCGGCGATTCGTTTGCTCCCTCGCCCGCAGGAATTAACGATTGCTTTTCTCGTTCGCTTGCGGGAGAGGATTGAGGAGAGTGGGTTTGCGGGATAACCAGCGTCTTGGCTGCGACTGTTTGCAGCCTAGTGGAATAGCTAGCAGTTTCATCAGGGAAACGGGCATGGCATATTTCATTATCAGGGGCGGCATTCCTGCCATACCCGTTAGGTTGATATTCCGGAACCCAGTACCGCAGCGTGGCACGCACATTTTCATCGGCCATCGTTGCCGAATCTGTCCATTCCAGCAGTTGTGTCAACCATGCCGCATCTGCTTGCCTGGCTTGAGCGATGCGCAGCTTCGGATGTGGTGTTGGCAGGGTTTGCTCGTTGTCCGCCAATAATTCCTCATAAAGTTTTTCGCCGGGTCGCAGGCCGGTGAATTCAATCTTGATCTCGTCTTCGGTATAGCCGGACAGGCGGATCAGGTCTTTCGCCAGATCGACAATTTTTACCGGTTCGCCCATATCCAGCACGAAAATCTCACCGCCCTTCCCCATCAGGCCGGCCTGTAGTACCAGTTGAGCCGCTTCGGGAATGGACATAAAGTAGCGGGTAATCTCGGGGTGAGTGACGGTGATCGGTCCGCCCCGGGCAATCTGTTCGCGGAATTTTGGAATCACGCTGCCAGTGCTACCCAGCACGTTACCGAAACGCACCATCACAAAACGAGTCAGCCCATCTCCTTCCCCGGTCAGCGGAAGGTGAGCCTGTGGTGAGGGTGGCTGCAATGCCTGACACACCATTTCGGCGAGCCGTTTGCTCGCACCCATCACATTGGTCGGGTTGACGGCCTTATCGGTGGAGATCATCACAAATTTGCCAACCCCGTGCTGTTGCGCCGCGCGTGCCACTGTCCAGGTGCCCAGCACGTTGTTGCGGATCGCCTGCCAGGCATTGTGCTGCTCCATCAGCGGCACATGCTTGTAAGCCGCCGCGTGGAACAGCACACCCGGTTGATGTTGCCGCATGATCTCATTCACCCGCGCGCCATCGCGCACATCACCGACCAGACAAATAAAATGCAATGCTGGAAAAACCTGCTTCAACTCCTGTTCGATGGTGTACAAGGCAAATTCGCTCGACTCGAACAGCACCAGCTTGGCGGGGTTAAAACGCGCGATTTGACGGCACAACTCGGAGCCGATCGATCCGCCAGCGCCGGTTACCATCACCGTCTTGCCGCCCAACAACCCATGTAATCCGGCATCGTCCAGCACTACCGGGTCGCGCCCCAACAGATCATCCAGCTCGATGGCACGCAACTGCGATACTTCCACTTTGCCGCTCATCAGGTCATCGAAAGAAGGAACGGTGAGCGCTTTCAGCTCGGCTTGGTTACAAAGCTGGATCGCACGCTTGCGCTGCTGGTGCGAGCTGGATGGCATGGCGATGATCACTTGCGACACACCAAGTTTGGCAGCCCACTCCGGCAGGCTATCCAGCCCACCCAGTACGCGAATACCGTTCAGTGTATGCCCATGATGTTCTCTGTTGTCGTCAAGAAAACCCACCAGCCGCCATGTGTCGCTCTTTGACAAATCCTTGGCAAGGCTTGCCGCCGCATCGCCGGCACCCAACACCAGCACCGGCTCGCCGCGCAGCTTGAGGGTGCCATACAGCCCCTGTTCCTTCCATAACCGGTACACGAAACGGCTACCGCCCATCAGCAGGATCAACAATAGCGGATTGATGACCAGCACCGCACGCGGCACCACCAGGCCGAGGCGCAGCATCCAAAACACCAGCGGAATCGCTGCTGCCGACAGCATGACGGCCAGAAAAATGCGCCGTAAATCCGTGGTGCTGGCATAGCGCCAAATACCGCGATACAGGCCGAATTGCCGAAAAATAATCAGTTGCAGCGGCACAACCCAAAACAAGGTTTGCTGCAACTCCGCAACATAACTGGGCGGCAAATCAAAATTAAAGCGCAGCAAATAGGCAAAGCTCCACGCCAATGCCGCCGCAACAGCATCGTGCAGCATGGCCAAGAGAGTGCGCGTATTGGATTTAAGCATCTAAAGCTTTCTTTTCCGCAAATTGATATTCTTGCCAGCGCCTGTCTATCCAGATCACCGACACCAGATAAACAATACCCCAGGCCAATAATATGTAGCTTTGCACAGTGTTATCCATGCCTATTCCCCACAATGCGGACACACCCGCCAGCAACATCAGCGCGTATTCGATAAGCGCGGTGTTGCGATGCCCACAGCCCATTTGCACCAGCCGCTGGTAATAATGGCTGCGATGTGCCTGAGAAAGTTTTTCGCCGCGCCACGCCCGTTTGAGCAGCGTTACGGTTGCATCGGCCACAAATGGGGAAAAGACCAGCAACGGAAACCAGAACGGCCAATGTCCGGCCTGCCAGCCCAGCACGCCAAATACCGCAGCCAGGAATCCGAGCGGTATAGAGCCGGCATCACCCATGAACATCCTGGCAGGATGGAAATTGAAAAATAAAAACCCAAGTGCCGCTGCCGCAACCGAAAAATTCAGCAGCGCAAATGTTTCATTTCCGCCGATCCATGCGCCAACTCCATAGCAGCCGAAGCCGAACAGCGCCATGCCGCCTGCCAGCCCATCCGAGCCATCCATGAAATTATACAAATTGGTCATCCACACGACGAATAGCAATACCGGGATGAACCATGGCAAAGGCACTCCCGCCTCCAACACAACGGTCAGCGCCGCAATAAAATGCCCCACCAACCGCAATTTGGGCGACAAATTACGCACATCGTCAACGAGTGACAGCGCGAACAAACCCAACGCGGGTAATACTGCCCACCATGGCCAAAATTGCAGCAGCAGCCAGCCGGATAGTACACCTGCCATCAACGCAATCCCACCGGTACGCGGCACAGGTTTGTCATGCAGCGAGCGCTCGTTGGGAATGTCATGAACGAGGCCGCCGATCTTGCCTGTCGTCAAAACGAACGCCAGCGCCATGGTTGTCAGTATGCTAATCAGCGGGGCGTAATGAGCCATGCCACGTACCATAAGTTGAAGGAAACCTCTAAAAATCTACATTTCATTCCAACTGCTGCGTTGCGGAATAAATTTCCTGCTTACATATCAAACATATGCGGCGCGGCGAATTTTTCCCGCACTTTGCATTTGGGCGAACTCTGAGTTTTTAGAACTTTCCTAGAATGGCGCATTTTAGCATTACGTCGGGTTACTTCCTAAAGCTACGCATCATCCTATAAGATGCGATTCTATTACTCTCAACAGCTTGTCCATCATATTTTATGACGCGCTCCTTTGCCGCCCCTCATGCACCGCGTATCCTGCTGGTCAAAACCTCGTCGCTGGGCGATGTGCTGCATAACCTGCCGGTGGCCAGTGACATCGTGCGCCATTATCCGGACGCGCAAATCGACTGGGTGGTGGAAGAGAATTTTGCCGCATTGCCAAAATTGCACCCGGCGGTGCGCAATGTTATTCCGGTTGCCATGCGACGCTGGCGCGGCAAGCTGCTGAATGCTGCTACTTGGCGCGAGATCATGGCATTTCGCAATACACTGACCGCGCAACAATACGATATTGCAATTGATACACAAGGCTTGCTCAAGAGCGCACTGCTGATGCGGGGTACACAGGGGCTGCGCTGTGGTTTTGACCGACACAGCGCACGCGAACCGCTTGCAACCGGGTTGTATCAACAGACTTTTTTTGTTGCAACCGGGCAACATGCCGTCGAACGCAACCGCCAACTGGCGGCGCAAGCGTTCGGCTATGCGCTGGAAAATCATCCAGATTATGGTATTAAACCGCCCGCAATCCTACGCCCAGCGTGGCTTGCGGAAGGTCAGTACATGGTGCTGCTGCACGCTACCAGCCGCGCCGACAAGCTATGGGGTGAAACTAACTGGATCGCATTGGGGCGCTCTTTGCACGAGAAAAATATTCGCTGCATTTTGCCGTGGGGCAGCGAGGCAGAGCTGGCGCGCAGCAAGCGACTTGCCGGGGCCATTCCCGACGCCATCGCACCGCCGCGCCTGAGCCTGAATGAAGCGGCCAGCCTGCTTGGCGGCGCACAAGCGGTGATCGGCGTGGATACCGGCCTTGCCCACCTTGCGGTGGCGCTGGGCGTACCCACCGTCGGCATTTACACCGCGACTGCCCCTGCCCTGACCGGCTTGTATGCGGGCACAAATATAGTTAACCTCGGCGACATCGGCCATGCGCCCGATGTTGCCGCCGTAATCGATACGCTGCAACAGGTGGCGGCATGTTAGGCACAAAATTCTTTTACACGCTTGCGCTGTGGCTGCTGCTGCCCTACATTTTCTTGCGCATGCTGTGGCGCGCACGCAAGCAGCCGGAATATCTGCGCCATATCGGCGAGCGTTTCGGCTTCTATTCTGCTTCAAGCGATAAGCCGGTCATTTGGCTGCATGCCGTTTCGGTGGGCGAAACCCGCGCAACGCAAAGCCTTGTCACGCGGTTGCGCAAAACTTACCCCCACCATCAGATCCTGTTCACCCATACCACACCTACCGGGCGCGCTACTGGCGAGCAACTATACGGCGACAGCGTGCTGCGCGCATATCTGCCCTACGACTATCCGTTTGCGGTGAACAGATTCCTGCGTCACTTCCAGCCACAACTCGGCATCCTGATGGAAACGGAAATCTGGTTCAACCTGATTCAGGCTTGCCACAGTACCGGCACACCGCTGCTGTTGTTGAATGCACGCATGTCGGAAAAATCGGCACGCAATTATGCGCGGTTCGCGCGGCTGACCCGCGACGCGTTGGGCAAACTCGCCGCTGTCGCCGCGCAAACCGCCGATGATGCCGCGCGCCTGACCAGCCTTGGCGCGCAAAATGTATTAGTGACGGGCAACCTCAAATTTGACATCGAGCCGCCACCGGCCATGCTGCAACTGGGCGGGCAACTGCGCGAACAGTTCGGCGCCGAGCGCAAGGTGTTTCTCGCCGCCAGCACCCGCGAAGGCGAAGAGCTGTTGCTGCTGGATGCGCTGAAAAATATCCGTGTTCCGGGGCTGCTTCTGGTTATCGTGCCGCGTCACCCGCAACGCTTCGGCGAAGTCGCGCAACTCCTGGAACAACGCGGCATCCCATTTCTGCGCAGGAGTAAAATGGGCGAATCGCAAGACTGCACAGTACCGGCGGAGATTCAGGCGGTACTGGGCGACAGCATGGGTGAAATGTTCGCCTACTACGCTGCCGCCGATCTCGCTTTTATCGGTGGTAGCCTGTTGCCTTATGGCGGGCAGAATTTGATCGAGGCCTGCACAGCTGGTGCGCCGGTACTGGTCGGCCCGCATACCCATAATTTTGCCGAAGCAACCCGGCTGGCAGTCAGTGCCGGAGCCGCAGTTCAGGTGCGGGATACCGGCGAACTGATTGTGAAATTGCAATACCTGCTGGATAACCCGGATGCTCTATCCGGAATGCGTCGGCAGTGCGCCGGGTTTGTGGAAAACAATCGCGGTGCGACAGATAAATCGCTACAGGCTATTATGTCGCTGGCTACCATAAAATCAGATATTTCTCAGGGGTTGTAATTATTTTTTAGAGGTAACTCGCAGGTAATTTTGGTATATTGTTCCCCGGTTTATGCTGCCATTAAACAAGCATCCCACCATCATTTAGCCCCATAAATTTCACATGCTAGTACGTATCCATGTCAAACAATTGCGCTTAGGCATGCATGTGCACGAGCTTTGCGGCTCGTGGATGGATCATCCGTTCTGGCGCGGAGCTTTCCTGCTGGACGACCCCAAGGATTTGAAAACCCTGCTGGATACCGGCATCAAGGAGGTATGGATAGATACCGCCAAAGGCATTGGAATCACTGTCGAAAGCGATGATGACGAAGGTGAGACGGAAGAGGATATTGCAGCAGAAGTAGAATCTACGCTTGTGCAGGCTGACAAGGACGTCAAAAAAGTAGAGCGCGTCAATATTGCACAAGAAGCTGCGCGCGCCGTCAAGATTTGCGCCAAGTCAAAGCAGGCCGTCAGCTCGATGTTTCATGAAGCACGCATGGGCAAGGCCCTGGATGCCGAAGATGCGCTGCCTATCGTCGAAGAAATCTCCACCTCGGTGATGCGCAACCCCGGCGCGTTGATCAGCCTGGCGCGCCTGAAAGACAAGGACGATTACACCTATATGCACTCGGTGGCGGTATGTGCGCTGATGGTTTCCCTGTCGCGGCAATTGGGTCTGGATGAGACACAAACACGCCAGGCTGGTTTGGCCGGTTTATTGCATGATGTGGGAAAAATGATGATCCCGCTGGGGATACTCAACAAACCCGGCAAGTTGACCGATACCGAATTCCAATCGGTAAGGGATCACCCCAGCCAAGGGCACAAGATGCTGCTGGAAGGCAAGGGAATCAGCGAGATCGCGCTGGATGTCTGCCTGCACCATCACGAAAAAGTGGACGGCAGCGGCTATCCGGAGAAACTCACAAGCGAACAGATCAGCCTGTATGCCAAGATGGGCGCAGTGTGCGACGTGTATGACGCGATCACCTCCAACCGCCCCTACAAGAATGGCTGGGAGCCTACCGAATCGTTAAGAAAGATGGCGGAGTGGAGCCACGGCCATTTCGATAAGCGTATTTTTGAGGCCTTCGTCAAAAGCGTCGGCATTTATCCGATCGGCTCGCTGGTCAAGCTGGAGTCCAACCGCTTGGGAGTGATCGTAGAACAAACCGAAAAATCGCTGCTTGCTCCTGTGGTGAAAGTGTTTTTTTCCATCAAATCAAATGCACGGATTCCATCGGAAATATTGGATTTGTCGAAACCCGCCAGCAAGGACAAAATCGTTTCGCACGAAGACCCCCTAAAATGGGGCATCCGCGATATTCAGGAATTATGGAGCGATGTACCAGCTGCGCCCTGGTAAGCGCGCGGCACGATTCACTCATAACCTGAATAAGAGCCGCAGTTCCGGCAATACTGTTTGGCGCAGTCGCCTTTTGGGTTGTAACCCACCATTCTTATTGTAAATTGGACTACCCATGTTAAAGCGCATTCCGGTCAAGCAACTGCGTATCGGCATGTACATCCATGAGTTTTGCGGCTCGTGGTACGACCACCCGTTTTGGCACAACGCATTCATGCTGGACAAACCTGAAGACTTGCGGGATATCCTGTCCACCGGCATCCAGGAAGTATGGATAGACATCGATAAAGGATTGGATGTCGAGGATGGGAAGAGCGGCAAGAGCGAAAAGGCGGTAGCGGCGGAAATTAACAAAACGCTTGCGCGTGCCGATGCGGGCAACAAAGTTTCCCAGCATGTCGACATTGCCCAGGAAGCCGCGCACGCCGTCAAGATTTGCGCCCAATCCAAACAGGCGGTCACCTCCATGTTCCATGAGGCGCGCATGGGCAAAGCCCTGAATGCCAGCGACGCACTGCCGGTCGTCGAGGAAATCACCACCTCGGTAATACGCAACCCCGGCGCGCTGATCAGCCTGGCGCGGCTGAAAGACAAGGATAACTATACCTACATGCATTCGGTGGCGGTATGCGCATTGATGGTAGCCCTGGCACGGCAACTGGGCATGGATGAGGAACAGACCCGCCAAGCCGGCATGGCCGGATTGATGCACGACATCGGCAAGACGATGGCCCCGCTGGAACTCATCAACAAGCCCGGCAAGCTGACTGAAGCCGAATTCCAGATAATGAAAAACCACCCTATCGACGGGCACATCATATTGCTGGAAAGCAAGGGAATAAGCGATATCGCGCGGCACGTCTGCCTGCGCCATCACGAAAAAGTGGACGGCAGCGGCTACCCGGACAAGCTCGCTGACGGGAAAATCGACCTGTATGCCAAGATGGCTGCAGTATGCGATGTGTACGATGCGATCACTTCCATCCGCGCCTACAAGAATGGCTGGGAGCCGGCCCAATCTATCAGAAAAATGGCCGAATGGAGCCACGGCCATTTCGACTGGCGTATTTTCGAGGCCTTCGTGCGCAGCATGGGCATTTACCCGGTCGGCTCGCTGGTCAGGCTGGCATCCGACCGCTTGGGCGTGATCATCGGGCAATCCGAACAATCGCTGCTCACCCCCAAGGTGAAAGTATTTTTTTCCATCAAGTCAAATATGCGAATCCCACCGGAGATACTGGATTTATCGAAACCGTCCTGCAAGGACAAGATCGTCTCGCACGAAGACCCGGGGAAATGGGATATCAACGACATTCAGGAGTTGTGGAGCGACGTGTCAGCCGCGCCATGGTAGGCACTGCAAAAAGCAGCGTAGGCATTAACGGCAAGGCTTACACTTGAAAATGCGATACTGTCCAACCAAGCGGAACAACCTCTTCCGCCATCATGGTTTGGGAGAGTCTTTCGGCAAAACATCTTTCGGTTTTTCTGCAGCAGCTTCCGGTTCAACGCGCGATTCGCCTCTCTTGCGCACCACGCGCACCCGGTCGCCGACCTTAAACGCATCCGGCTTGCCGGGCTGCATCACGTAGGTGCTTTTGCCCTCCTCGCCATCCAGCTTGACCCAGATTTCCAGGCCGGGTTTGGTGGCAATGTCGGATTGATGTCCGAGTGTGCCGCCAAGCACCGTGCCGAGTATCGAACCGACCGCAGAGCCCCGCCCACTTCCGGTACTGGCTCCGCCGACCTGACCAAAGACGCTGCCAAGGGAAGAGCCGCCGCTTGAACTGGCATCCATTTCGATCGGCGTGACGCTCTCGATCACGCCCTGCTTGATGGCGGCGACATTGGCGTCGCTACCGACACCGCCGATACCACCTGGTTGATTACCTGCGCATCCGGCCAGCAGCAGGGCGACGACTATTGAGCCAAAGAAATTATTTGATTTCTTTCGACCCAAGCCTGTTGAAACTACACCATACCCTTCAACATAACCAGCGACTTGGCTGCTGTTTTGGGGCAGCCTAGTCGAATGGTTAGTAGTTACATCAAGCTTGGGGCGAACGGCAGAAATTCCATCCATGATTTACAGCGGCACAGCAAATCCGAAATGTTGCTGGAACTGCGCCTTCAGTTCGTCGCGGGTCGGCGCATGGTTCTGCCCGCCCCGGCTAGCGATCTTGAGCGTGCCGAGCAGTGAGGCCAGCCGTCCGGTGGTCTCCCAGTCCCAGCCTTGCTGGATGCCGTGCAACAGCCCGGCGCGATACGCATCGCCGCAGCCGGTCGGATCAAGCAACGCGGTGGCTTTGGCGCAGGGAATGGCGATCTCCCTGCCGTCGGCATAGATGGTCGAGCCTTCGCCGCCACGTGTCATGATGAGCGCGCGTTTGCCTTTGGCAAGCTCCTCGAGCTTCCTGCCGGTCTTGTCCTGCAACAGTTGCGCCTCGTAATCGTTGACCGTCACATAGTCGGCCTGTTCGACGAAGCGCAGCAGCTCGTCACCGCCGAACATCGGCATCCCCTGGCCCGGATCGAACACCCAGGGGATGCCCGCTTCGCGGAATTCGCGCGCATGCTGCAACATGCCTTCGCGGCCATCCGGCGAGACGATGCCAAGGCTGACGTCCTTTGCGTCGCCAACATGGTTCTGTTCGGAAAAACTCATCGCGCCGGGATGAAACGCGGTGATCTGGTTATCGTCCAGATCGGTAGTGATAAACGCCTGTCCGGTGAAACTGTCCGGAACATGGCGAATATGCTGCCGCGACAAACACAGCTTGTCCATGCGCATGGCGTAAGGGCCAAAATCGTCACCTACTGTCGCCATGATCAGCGGGTTGCCACCGAGCAGATTCAGGTTGTAAGCGATATTGCCCGCGCAGCCACCGTACTCGCGGCGCATCTCCGGCACCAGAAACGCCACATTCAGGATGTGGATCTTTTCCGGCAGGATGTGCTTCTTGAATTGGTCCTGGAACACCATGATGGTGTCGTAGGCCATCGAACCGCAAATCAGTGTGTGCATCGTAAAATCTCGGCTGAATTAAAAGGCGCGAATTGTATCATTTGAGCAGCAGTTGTTTGTGGCTGCCACCTCGGCAAAAAAGGCAAGGAGCCTCTAAAAATTCAGATTTCGCCCAAATGCAAGGCGCGTAAAAAATTTCGACGTGCCGCATATGGGTTATATGCAAACAAGAAATTTTTTACGCAACGCAACAGTTGGGATGAAATGTGGATTTTTTAATGACTGATGCGCGTCACGCCGCTGCCGGTCAACACCCGCACCTTGTCGCCAGACTGAAATTTCTCATCGCCCGCCTGGGTTACCGCGATCAGCTTGCCGTCCTCGAATCTGACCGTGATTTCGATGGCGGACTGGCGGGTCGCGCCCTCTTCGATCGCAGAGCCGACCACCCCCCCGGCCACAGCGCCCAGCACGGCACCGACCGAGCTGCCTTTGCCGCCGCCGACATTACTGCCGCCAATACCGCCCACTATCGTCCCCGCTGCCGTGCCAACAGGTGATTTCGTGCCTTCGATCTGTACCGCGCGCACGCTTTCGACCGTAGCCATGCGCACATCTTCGGGCTGCCGCACCTGGTCGCGGGTATAGGTCGAGCCTGACAGGCCGGAAGCGCAGCCCGCGAGGGCGGCGGTAACCAATAGCAGAGCGGTTGTTTTGCCGATGTTAAACATGGGAATTCCTTTCATTAAAATTAACGCCTGATTAAGATAAGCGATTAGACTTCCATGTCAAATCCAGTTCCCTTGCGGCCTTCACATCGTCGAGGCGGCGTACCGGCATGGTGTGCGGTGCGCCCTTCACCAGTTCCGGCGTGGCATGTGCCTCGTCGCGGATTTCCTTCAGCGCATTGACGAAGCCATCCAGCACTTCCTTCGATTCGGTTTCGGTCGGCTCGATCAGCAGACACTCCGGCACCAGCATCGGGAAGTAGGTGGTGGGCGGGTGGAAGCCCTTGTCCAGCAGGCGCTTTGCCACGTCCATCGCGGAGATGCCGGTGGCGTCTTTGAGCGGTTTCATCGAGATGATAAATTCGTGGCTGGCGCGGCGTTGCGGGAACGCGACGGTGAAACCGGCCTTGTGCAATTCCGCCATCAGGTAGTTGGCGTTCAGCGTGGCGAATTCCGCGACGCGGTGCATGCCTTCCGCGCCGAG
>Ga0154345_132_pt1 | contig 26908 bp, 28 predicted proteins | sample RifGroA2_FD_115873 | JGI IMG/M metagenome (GOLD analysis project Ga0154345, IMG submission 115873) | Gallionellales bacterium GWA2_55_18 | reverse complement strand
GAACTGTCGCTGGACGAGATCGAGGAAATCCGCCAGCAATGCCCGGACATCGAACTCGAAGTGTTCATCCACGGCGCGCTGTGCATGGCTTATTCCGGGCGCTGCCTGCTGTCCGGCTACTTCAACCATCGCGACGCCAACCAGGGCACCTGCACCAACTCCTGCCGCTGGGACTACAAGGTGGACGGCGCGCAAGAAGATGGCACCGGCGATATCCAGAGGGCAAGCCTCCCTCTCTCCAACTCTCCCCCGGGGGGGGAGAGGGCAATCGTCCCCTCTCCCGCAAGCGGGAGAGGGCTAGGGAGAGGGTTGGCGGAAACCAGCCAACTGGAAAAACTGGATTTCGACTTCGACAAGGCACTGAGCGAAAGCGCGCTATCATCCTGTGGCGCTCAACCGCGCCACCCGCTCGCCGACCGCGCCTACCTGATCTCGCGCCCCGACCACCCGGAGGAACTGATGCCGGTGCTGGAAGACGAGCACGGCACCTACATCATGAATTCCAAGGATTTACGCGCCGTCGAACATGTCGAAAAACTGGTCAAGATCGGCGTAGATTCGCTAAAGGTCGAAGGCCGCACCAAATCCATCTACTACGTGGCGCGCACCGCGCAAGTGTATCGCCAAGCCATCGACGATGCGGTCGCAGGCAGACCGTTCAATTACGCACTGCTCGGCGCACTGGATGCGCTGGCGAGCCGCGGCTATACCGACGGCTTCCTCGAACGTCACCATACCCACGAGCAGCAGAACTATATGCAGGGCCACTCCGAAAGCACCCGCCAGCAATATGTCGGCGACATCGTCAGTTGCGCCAACGGCATCGCCGAAATCGACGTAAAGAATAAATTCCAGGTCGGCGACAGACTGGAGATCATCCATCCATCAGGCAACCGCATCGTCGAATTGACCGAGATGAAGAACCTCAAAGGCGAAACGCTCAATGTTGCGCCCGGCAGTGGACATCGCGTGCAGATTCCGTTGCAGGGAGAGCTGGCAAAGGGCATGGTGGCACGGTTTTTGTAACCTGCACCCAACCCGCCTACTTTGGTAGGCACCAGTTGAGTTAGCAATTATCAACTGTGCAAAATCGATTGGTGCTTGACCGTTGTTCTAATTAGAACTATTGTTATTCCAGTTAGAACTAATTTATTGAATTATGCCTTCTCCAATTTTCCTGCCGCTGTTGCGCGAACTGGCCAGTGCTTACCAGTCTTTTGAGATTTACTCGGCTGCGCATATCCGCTCGCTCGGCCTGACACCGCCGCAATTCGATATTGTTGCCACTCTCGGCAACACACCGGGCATGTCGCCCAAGGAGCTGGGCGAAAAGACGCTGATTACCAAGGGCACGCTGACCGGCGTGGTCGACCGCCTGGCGGACAAGGGGCTGGTGCGCCGGATCGCCTCACCCAGCGACGGGCGCGGCCAGATCGTGCAGTTGACCCGACCAGGGGAAAGATTATTTGCGCGCATTTTTCCGGCGCACCTAGCGTATATGGAGCGCGCTTTTGCCCGGCTATCGCCAGCGGAACTGGCCGGGATGACGGATAGCCTGCGCCGGTTACGCGCGGCGTTTGCCGCCGCGCACAGCGATGAAAGGGAAGCAACGTGAACCCGGCAACCCGCTATACCGCCACGGCGATCACGCTGCACTGGCTGGCGGCATTGCTCATTTTCACCACCTTTCCGCTCGGGGTTTATATGCACGAGCTGACACTATCGCCGCTCAAGCTGCAACTGATCAGCTATCACAAATGGCTGGGGGTTACGATTTTTCTGCTGACCGTGGCACGGCTGGCATGGCGGACGACGCATACTCCGCCGCCGCTGCCGGAAACCATCCCGCGCTGGCAGCAGCGCGCCGCCCACGGCTTGCACTTGCTGCTGTATGCGCTGCTGCTGGTCATTCCGCTGACAGGCTGGCTGATGAGTTCTGCCAAGGGATTTCCCGTGGTCTATATGGGGCTGGTGCAGTTACCCGACCTGGTGGGCAAAGATAAGGCGCTGGGCGATCTGCTGATGGATATCCATAAAATGCTGAACTTCGGGCTGCTGGCGCTGGTTGGCATGCATATCGCCGCAGCCCTCAAGCATCACTTTATCGAGCATGACGCCACGCTGCGCCGCATGTTGCCATTCGGTGAGGGGGTTAAATAATGAAAAAATCACAATTCTTTTCGTTGCTATTGCTTGCCAGCGCGATATGCGGCGCACAGGCTGCCGAATTCAATCAGGTGCAGACCGGCAAGAGCACGCTGGCCTTTGCGTACAAACAAATGGGTGTGCCGCTGGAAGGCAAGTTTGGCAAGTTTGCGGTGCAGATCGCTTTCGACCCGGCCAAAATCAATGCCGCACAGGCCCGGCTGGAAGTCGATCTTGCCAGCATCGACACCGGCTCCAGCGAAGGCAACGATGAAGTGGCCGGCAAGCTCTGGTTCAACACCAAGGCATACCCTGCCGCCCAATTCGTTTCCGGCGGCGTCAAGGCTCTCGGTGGCAATCGCTATGAAGCGCTTGGCAAGCTCACCATCAAGGGCCGGTCACTGGATGTTTCCGCCCCCTTCACTTTCAAACAGGAAGGGGCGGTTGGCGTATTTGACGGAGCCTTTACCCTGAAACGCCTGGATTACGCCATCGGCGAAGGCATCTGGGCGGATGTCGGCACGGTGGCCAATGAAGTGCGGATCGTGTTCCACATCGTGACCAATGCAGCGCCATCTGCCAAAAAATAGCTATACCCCCACCAACCACCAAGGAGAAAATCATGAAAAAACTCGTTACCCTCGCCATTGCCGCATCGCTGTCCGGCGCCGCCTGTGCCGCACCGGAAACCTATACCATCCAGAACTCGCATACCTACCCGCGCTTCGAATACAACCATCTGGGTTATTCCAACCAGGTCAGCCGATTCGACAAGACCAGCGGTACTATCGTCATAGACCGTGCCGCCAAGACCGGCTCTGTCGATGTGGTGATCGATACCAAATCCGTGAACACCGGTTTTCCGCTGTTCAATGAGCATATTCAGGCCGAGGAATTATTCGACACCGCGAAATATCCCACCATCACCTTCAAGTCCAAAAACCTGAAATTCGATGGCGATAAATTAGCCAGTGTAGAGGGCGAGCTGACCATCAAGGGCGTGACCAAACCGGTGACGCTGACAGTGACATCGTTCCATTGCATGCCTCACCCGATGCTCAAGAAAGATGCCTGCGGAGCCAACACCACCGCGAAGATCAAACGTTCCGAATTCAACGTCAGCAAGCATGTTCCGTATGTCAGCGACGAAGTGACTCTGACCATCCCAGTCGAAGCGATCAAGGAATAATTCCATTCCTACATTTACAGGTGCATCAATAATCCACAGCAAAGCGACGATCAATTGCACATGTTCGTTGTCGTTTTCCTTTTCGCCGTTAACATGAAACTCGCGTAGAGAGACCGCGCCCCTCTCTCACATAAGGGGAGGAGAGCTAGGGGAGAGAAAGACGGGCATGTTCATCATCAGAGTTGGCATATTCGCCATGCCCGTCAGGTTGTGCGACGCGATAATCTTCGCTGGCCCATTTACCCAGATCGATCATTTTGCAGCGTTCGCTGCAAAATGGGCGAAAGCGGTTATTGGTATCCCATTGATGTTCGATACCGCAATGCGGGCAGGATACAATCGGCGATGCTCCTTCGACCAAGCTCAGGATAGGCTTGATTGGCATTATGAAGGCAGGCTGCAAAAGGTCAGATCAAATGGAACATCCTGTTCGAACAGGGTGGATTTTGCGGCATAGTCGGCGGTAATGAAGCGGATATTGATGGCGTACTTGTTGGCGCCGACTTCCGGTATGCAAGCCAATTCCATGCTCAGGCTGACACGCAACATTTGCGCAATGCGCCCGCCCTGCATTTGCTGGAAAGTACCTTGATGCGCGGTGAAATGAATGATTTTTCCGCTTTCGCGCAACAGGCGCAGAACGATTCTCAATCCGGCATGCAAAGGCAGGAAGGGGGTCAGCCATGCCTGCAGGTTTTCACGCCGCAAGGAGGCATCCTGTTCTTGCCAGTAATGATAGGAGGGTAGGTCGAACTCGCACGCGCCACCCGGTATGGAAGTGCGCTGTTTGATACCCATCAGCCATTCATTTTCGCGCAGATGCTGGCCAATTTTCCCCGTCATGGCAAGCATACCTGTGGATATCTCATCAATATCTGCGAGGATGCCTTCAAGAGCCGCTTCGGATATTTCAGGGTTGTTGTGCAGTGCGGAAAGGGCGCGCTTCTGGCGTTCCAACTCTTGCAGCAGTTCGGATTTCAGGTCGGCGCGGCTGATTGTTTCAAGAATCTCAAACAGGGTAATCAGCGCGGCATGGTGATCCATCCTGTGATCATGCGCGATGAAATGTTTTGCGCGTGCAAACAAGTCCTCCAACCGCAATAAAGTGCGTACTTTTTCGTTGAGAGGAAACTCGTAGTCAATCACGATTGCATTAGTGGGTAAATTTTATTTGCCAAGGGTATACGGGATTACAGTGTTGCTTACAACTAACTGCTTTTAAGGGCACCTCTAAAATTTTTAGACTCACATTCAAGCTGCACCGAAAAGACACGATGCACATCTCCAAGACTTCAAAAGTCCTACTTTACAGTCTACCTCTTCTGTTGCTGGCTATCGAATGGATTAAGGGCATAAACGGGTCTCAATTCGATGCATTTCTCTTGTGGTAACCTTTAAGACTGTCAATTTTTGGCACTCAAGTAGCGTTCATGCAAAGCGGCAACCTGCACAGTCAAGCTATCCAGTCCGGCATCGTTGTGTATGACGTCGTCGGCCAGTTGCAACCGTTCGGCACGCGGGGTTTGCCGGGTGATAATAGCGCGCACTTCCGCCTCAGTCATTTTATTGCGTCCGATGACGCGCGCGATCTGGGTATTTTCTTCGCAATCCACCACCAGCACACGTTGCACCAATTGCCGGAATGCTGGGCTTTCCGGTAATAGCGGCACAACGAGGATGATGTACGGGCTTGCTTTCAGTTGCAGCAACTGCGCCTTGGCTTGTTCGCGTATCAGTGGGTGCAGAAGCAGTTCCAGCCGTTGCTTGGCGGCGACATCCGAAAAAATTAGCCCACGCATTCTGGCGCGATCCAAGGCATCGTCGTCCGTGAGGTAATCGCTGCCAAAGGCAGCGCGGATCGCCTCAATAGCTTCGCCACCGGCTTGGGTCAGGCTGTGTGCGATGGCATCCGTATCGACGATGCCCGCGCCATGCTGCGCGAACAGAGCTGCAACGGTGCTCTTGCCGCTGCCGATCCCGCCGGTGAGCCCGACACAAAACACGCCACGAGTCTGAACGAAGGAGCTCACGAAGCAAGTAATTGCAGGTAACTCTGCGTCAGCGGCTTTCCCCAAAACAGTGCAATCAGGCCGCCTCCGGCGAGATAAGGGCCAAAGGGAATAGGGACGCTGCGGCCATGCTTGGCCGCCACGATCAGGGTGATGCCGACCACCGCACCTACCAGCGAGGACAGCAGAATGATCAGCGGCAGCATTTGCCAGCCCATCCAGGCGCCCAGCGCCGCGAGCAGTTTAAAATCGCCGTAGCCCATGCCTTCCTTGCCGGTGACGAGTTTGAACAGCCAGTAAACCCCCCACAGCGCGAGATAACCGAACATTGCACCCAACACCGCGCTATGCAGGCTGGCGAATATGCCAAATAAATTGAATAGCAAACCGAGCCAAAGCAGCGGAAGGGTGATGTCGTCCGGCAGTAATTGTGTGTTGAAATCGATTGCCGTGAGCGCCAACAATGCCCAGATGAACAGCAATGCGCCGGCTGCTGCCAGCCCGAAACCGAAGTGCCACGCGGCATATGCGCACAAGATGCCGCTAATCGCTTCAATGATGGGATAGCGCGGCGAGATATTTGCACCGCAGCCCTTACACTTGCCGCGTAATAGCAGATAACTGACGATGGGGATGTTTTCCCACGCGCTGATGGCGTGATTGCAATGCGGGCATGCCGAGCGCGGCACGATGAGATTGAATGTCGTTTGCGGTGCAGGTTCGTCACCACGCAACTCGGCACATTGCTGCCGCCAGCCTGACTCCATCATTTTTGGCAAGCGGTAGATAACCACATTGAGAAAGCTGCCGACCATCAATCCAAGGAGCAGGCACAGGCCGATGAAGGCGGCGGGCACCGCTTGAAGTAGCTCCATGAAGCTCATTGTGCAACAGAAGACAGAGGACATAGGACAGTGGACAGATTGTTGTGTACCGCTACGCGGCACGCTATATCAAGGGCGCGACACAGCCGCGACAACACCTCGGCCCCCTGTCCTCTGTCCTCTGTCCTCTGATCCATCAAACCACCTGTCCCATCTTGAAGATCGGCAGGTACATCGCGATCACCATGCCGCCGATGAGCACGCCAAGCACCGCCATGATGATCGGCTCCATCAGGCTGGATAGCGCTTCTACGGCATCATCTACCTCTCCCTCGTAGAAATCGGCGACCTTGCTCAACATGGAATCCAGCGAACCGGCCTCTTCACCGATCGCTACCATCTGCAATACCATGCTCGGAAATACCTCGGTATTTTGCATGGCGACGGTCATGTTTGAACCGGTGGTGACTTCGCGCTGAATAGCCTTGGTGGCATCAAAATAAACGGCGTTGCCCGCCGCCCCCGCAACCGAATCGAAGGCTTCCACCAAAGGCACACCGGCCGCGAACATAGTGGCCAGGGTGCGCGCCCAGCGCGCGATGCTGGCCTTGCGGATCAGTTCGCCAAAAATAGGCATTTTCAGCATCAACCGATCCATGGCATCCTGCATTTTCCTGCTGCGTTTCCAAAAATAGAAAAAAGTGTAAAAACCGCCGCCAATCCCGCCAAAAATCAGCCACCAGTAAGTTACAAAAACTTTTGAAATAGCCATGACAACCAATGTGGGCGCTGGCAAATTCGCGCCAAAGCTGGAGAACAGCTCCTCGAACGCGGGAATCACGAAAATCATGATTACGGCGGTGATGATGAACGCCACCACGATAATGGAAACCGGATAAAACAACGCCGATTTGATCTTGCTTTTGATGGCCTGGATTTTTTCCTTGTAAGTGGCTAGGCGATCCAGCAGGCTATCCAGAATACCAGCCGATTCGCCGGCACCAATCAGGTTGCAAAATAATTCGTCGAAATACAGCGGGTATTTCTTGAATGCTTGCATCAGACTGCTGCCGGTTTCCACGTCGGTTTTGATGTCGAGCAGCAGCCGCGCGACAGAAGGGTTACTGTGCCCTTTGCCCACGATATCGAAACATTGCAACAGCGGCACACCCGATTTCATCATGGTGGCTAGTTGGCGGGTGAATAGCGTGATGTCTTTCTCGGTAACAGGTTGTGTGCTGCGGCGCGCGCGTTTTACTTTAATATCGACGATGCCCTGGCGGCGCAAATTAGCGGACACACCAGCTTCACCGGGGCTGCGCATCTCGCCTTTGACCCGCTTGCCGGTCTTATCTTTGCCTTCCCAAGCATAGATATTTTCTTTTACTTTTTGAGTTTTTGGTGCGACAGCCATAGCGTTTTCCCCGAATCACCGTCTGACGTTAATGGGCATGATGCCGAGCTTTATGCCTCTTGTAAAGCAGTAGTAAGAGAGTGGATAGCAGGAAGTGGTAAATGGGGAAATCTGCGCTTCCCATTTCCCGCTTCCCGCTTTACTATTGTTTTTCCGTCTGCGGCGGAAAAATGCGCGCCACTTTCACGATGCGATCCTGTGTCTGGATAATCTCTATCGGATAGCCCTCGATTTTCAGGCTAACACCTGCTTCGGGCATGTCTTCCAAATGATCGAGAATCAGCCCGTTGAGCGTTTTCGCGCCGTTCAGCGGCAAGCACAACCCCAGTTTACGGTTCAGTTCACGCAGGCTGCTGCTGCCTTCCAGCAAGATACTGCCATCTTCCTGGCGCAGGAATTTGCCGGATTGCGAGGGCGATTGGGTGGTGAATTCGCCGACAATTTCTTCCAGGATATTTTCCAGCGTCACCAGACCGAGCAACTCGCCGTATTCATCAACCACCAGCCCCAACCGCGCGTGGCGCTCCTGAAATTGCTGCAATTGCTTGAGCAACGGCGTGTCGGATGGGATGAAATAAGGCTCATGGAGAATTTCGCGCAGCTGTGCCAGATCCAGCGTCGATTCATCCAGTAGCGCCAGCACGCGTTTGACATGCAGGATGCCGATGATATTGCTGGGCGTGCCGTCATAAACAGGCAGCAGCGTATGGTGGCAGGTAACGATTTGCTGGCGCAGTTCGCTTGCTTCCGCATCGATATCAAGCGCTTCGATCTGGTTGCGCGGAACCATCACATCGTTCACGGTGATACGCTCCAGATCAACCAGATTCAGCAGCATCTTCTGATGTCTGCGCGGCATGAATTGCTCCGCATCCAGCACCAGTCCGCGCAATTCTTCCAGCGTCATTTTTTGCTTGCTCTGGTCGGTTTGCACCTTAATTCCGGCTATCCGCAGCAGCCCCCTGACAATAGCGGTCGCAACCGAAACGACCGGGTGAAACAGGGTGATGAGCGGTGCGAGCAGGTAGCTGGAAGGCAAGGCGATGCGTTCCGGGTGGCTGGCGGCCAGTATCTTCGGCATAATTTCGCTGAATACCAGCAGTACGAAGGTGATCCCCAGCGTTCCCAGCAGCAAGGTCAGCTCGTTTGCGCCGAACAAGCGCATGATGATCACATTGGTCACCGCCGCAGCTGCCACGTTCAACAAAGTATTCCCGAACAGGATCGAGCCGAGCAGCTTGTCTATTTTGGAGAGCAGGTTGGAGGTCAGCTTCGCGCTTTTATTTCCCTTGCGGATCAGGCTGCTCAGGCGATAGCGGTTGATCGCCATCATGGAGGTTTCAGCGGCAGAAAACCACGCGCCAAAAATTATCAGCAACAACAACACGCCAAGCAGCGCGTCTAAGGAAATATCGTCCAAGGTGAGGCTTCAGTAGTATTTGACGGTGAGAATAGTGTGCCAGCGGCGTGAGGGTGTCAAGCTCGCCGGATGCTTGAAACCATCAGCAAGATGCCCGCAATCACCATCGGCAAGCTCAGCCACTGTCCCATGCTCATGCCGAATGACAGCAGGCCGAGAAAATCGTCCGGTTCGCGGCTGAACTCCGCAATAAATCGCAAGCTGCCATAGCCGATCAGGAACAACCCGGATACTGCGCCGACGGGACGCGGTTTGCGCGCATACAGCCAGAGCAAGGCAAACAGCAACACGCCTTCCAGCGCAAATTCGTAAAGCTGCGACGGATGGCGCGGCAGATTGTCCACATTGGGGAAAATCATCGCCCACCCGATATCGGTGGGCCGCCCCCACAATTCGCCGTTGATGAAATTGCCGAGCCGCCCGAACGCCAAGCCGGGTGGCACCAGCGGGGCAATGAAGTCGGTCACTTGCAGCCAGCGCAAATGCTGCTTGCCCGCGAGCCACGCCATCGCCACCAGCACGCCGAGAAAGCCGCCGTGAAACGACATGCCGCCCTGCCACACCGCAAAAATCTCCAGCGGATGAGCGAGGTAATAAGAGGCTTTGTAAAAACATACATAGCCCAGCCGCCCGCCGAGGATTACGCCGAGTACACCGTAAAATAGTAAGTCGTCGAGCAGCTTGTTATTGATTTGCGGATGATTCAGCGTGGCGATGCGCTTGCGTCCCAGCCACAGGAAGGCCATGAAGCCGGCGAGGTACATCAGCCCGTACCAGTGGATGGCAAGCGGGCCGACTTGTAGCGCGATGGGGTTGAACTGCGGGTGAACGATCATGTATGAATCGGGTAAAATTATCAGTTACATTATCCTAGAAAAACCAGTTGTCCACGAAAGACACGAAAAAACACGAACAAATTTTAAGTATGCAACGATTGGCAGCTTCACCCGATGGGTGAATTTTCAAACCTGTGTAACCAATCAATTTATTTCGTGGCTTTCGTGCTTTTCGTGGATGAAAAGAGGTTTTAAGGATTATACGTGCGCTTTAACCACAACGAGGAAATAACATGCCTGCTTACCGTTCCCGCACTTCCACGCATGGCCGCAATATGGCCGGTGCGCGCTCCCTGTGGCGCGCCACCGGCATGACCGACGGCGATTTCGGCAAGCCGATCATCGCGATTGCCAATTCGTTCACCCAATTCGTGCCCGGCCATGTACACCTCAAGGACATGGGGCAACTGGTGGCACGCGAGATCGAGAAGGCGGGCGGCATCGCGAAGGAATTCAACACCATTGCGGTGGACGACGGCATCGCGATGGGGCACGCCGGAATGCTGTACTCGCTGCCCAGCCGCGAACTGATCGCCGACAGTGTGGAGTACATGGTCAACGCGCATTGCGCCGACGCGCTGGTGTGCATCTCCAACTGCGACAAGATCACGCCGGGGATGCTGATGGCGGCGATGCGCCTGAATATTCCGGTGGTATTCGTCTCCGGCGGGCCGATGGAAGCGGGCAAAGTCGACTGGCAGGGCAAGAGCAAGGGGCTGGATCTGGTGGATGCGATGGTCGCCGCTGCCGACAGCCATTGCAGCGACGCGGAAGTGGATGCCATCGAGCGTTCAGCCTGCCCGACCTGCGGTTCCTGTTCCGGCATGTTCACCGCTAACTCGATGAACTGCCTGACCGAGGCGCTCGGTTTGTCGCTGCCCGGCAACGGCACGCTGGTGGCAACCCACACCGAGCGCAAGCAGTTGTTCCTGCGTGCCGGGCGCCTGATCGTCGAATTGTGCAGGCGCTATTACGAGCAGGACGATGCTGGAGTGCTGCCGCGCTCCATCGCCACCTTCGATGCGTTCGAGAACGCCATGACGCTGGATATTTCGATGGGCGGCTCGACCAATACCGTGCTGCATCTGCTGGCAATCGCGCGAGAAGCGGAAGTGAATTTCACCATGCGTGATATGGACCGCCTGTCGCGCCATGTTCCGACCCTGTGCAAGGTTGCGCCCTCGTCCGAATACCACATGGAGGACGTGCATCGCGCCGGCGGCATCCCGGCGATCCTGGGCGAACTGGAGCGCGCCGGATTGTTGCACGCCGATGCCAAAACGGTCTACAGCCCGACCCTGCGAGATGCGCTTAAACAATGGGACATCGTGCAGACCGGCGACGAGGAAGTGAAAAAGCTTTTCCGCGCGGCACCCGGCGGGATCGTCACCACCCTCGCCTTCTCGCAATCCATGCACTACCCGGAACTGGACACCGATCGCAGCAACGGCTGCATCCGCGACAAAGTGCATGCCTATTCGCAGGACGGCGGGCTGGCGGTATTGCACGGCAATATCGCCGTGGATGGCTGTATCGTGAAAACCGCCGGAGTGGACGAAAGCATCCTGAAATTCACCGGGCGGGCGCGCGTGTTTGAAAGCCAGGATGACGCGGTGGCGGCAATTCTTGCCGATCAAGTAATGGCAGGCGATGTAGTGGTGATTCGCTACGAAGGGCCGAAGGGCGGGCCGGGGATGCAGGAGATGTTGTACCCGACTTCATACCTGAAATCCAAGGGGCTGGGCAAGGTGTGCGCACTGCTCACCGACGGGCGTTTTTCCGGCGGGACTTCCGGCTTGAGCATCGGCCACGTCTCTCCAGAAGCAGCAGGGGGCGGCGCAATCGGCCTGGTGGAAGAAAACGACACCATTGAAATCGACATCCCGCAGCGCAACATCGCGCTGGCGGTTTCCGATACGGAAATGACGCGCCGCCGCGCCGCGATGGAGGCGAAAGGTGGCAAGGCCTGGCGGCCTGCCAGCCGTGATCGCCATGTGTCCGCCGCACTCCGCGCCTACGCCGCCATGACCACTTCAGCCGACAAGGGCGCGGTGCGCGATGTAACGCAGGTGGAAAAATGAAACGGCGCTCATTTGGATTTAACAAAAAACAAAGGCTTGTCCACGAAACGGGTTAAGCAGGGATGGGCGTTTTTTGCCCAACTCGCAAAAGCACGAAAGCCACGAAACGTGTTAACAGGATACATATACGCAGCAACTCACCCGTAGGATTGCGTCGTTACTGCGATATGCATTTCGATCCTTTTCGTGACTTTCGTGGACAAAAACAGATTTGAAGGGAACAGACATGGTCACGGTACAGCAATTAAACACACGATTCGGCATCAACGGGCAACTGGGCTTCCGCGAGGATGCCCCCGTAAAGGGGACGCCGCCAGACACTCGCCCTGCGAGCGGTCTTGGCGCAGCCAGCGGCCTGACCATTGCGGAAATCAACAACCCGCAGGCGACCGCATCGCTGTGTTTGCAGGGCGCACACCTGATGGCCTGGCAACCCAGAAGCCAACCAGCGCCGGTGGTGTGGCTGTCACGCGATGCCAAGCTGACGGCGGGAAAATCGATACGCGGTGGCGTGCCGGTATGCTGGCCGTGGTTCGGCGCGCATGCTTCCGAACCAGGCTTTTCCGCCCACGGCTTCGCACGTACTGCGCCTTGGCGGGTGATTGAATCCGGTACTGAACCAAACGGCGCGACGCGCTTGACGCTACGCCTGATGGAAAATGAAAAAACACGGACGCAGTGGCCACATGATTCGCGGCTCGAACTGACTGTGATTGTCGGCGAGACGTTGCGCATGGAACTGACCACCGAAAACACCGGGGAATCCGATTTTATAATTAGCGAAGCATTGCATACTTATTTCAAGATCAGCGACATCGGCGCAGTTCAAGTGACCGGTTTGGCTGGTTGCGATTACTGGGACAAAGTGGGCATCTCGACGTTGAAAAAACAAGATGGCATAATTCGATTCGCGGGCGAGACCGACCGCGTATATATCAATTCCGCTACGGAATGCGTGATTGAAGACGACGGGCTGAAGCGGCGCATTCGCGTCGCAAAATCCGGCAGTCTTACTACCGTGGTGTGGACACCGTGGACAGCAAAAGCCGAAAAAATGGGCGACCTGGGACAGCCGGATGGCTGGCGCGAAATGCTGTGCGTGGAATCGGCCAATGCAATCGACAATGCGGTCAAAATTGCAGCGGGAACCAAGCATACTCTTATAGTAGAATGCCGCGCCGAATCGTTGTAGCTTTTATATTTGAATCAGAAAACCTAAACAAGGAGAATCATGCGTACTCGAAATATCTTGCTGGTACCGTTATTGGCCGCGTTATGCGGCTGCCAGCCGGACACATCCAACAAGCCTCCCGAATGGCAATTAGCGGACAAAACCGGCTGCTTTCAATGCCACATAACCGGCAAAAACCGGCTTGGCCCGGCATGGCAGTCTGTGTCCGAACGGTACAAGAACAATCCTGATGCAGAAGCCTATTTGAATAACAAGATCGCCAATGGCGGCGGCGGTGCTTGGATCAGCAAAGAGATGCCAGGCTACTCGGAGCAATTGCTCACCACAGCAAATCGCAAGATTTTGGTTAAATATATTTTGTCGTTACAAGCCAACTCGGACATATAAGCGATACGAAGGAAATGAAGACTTAAGGAGCCTCTAAAATCCACTTTTCATCCCAACTGCCGCGTTATGTAAAAAACCCCTTGCTTGTAGTGGTGCTACGAATTTCTTTCCGCACCTTGCATTTGGGCTAACTCTGGATTTTTAGAGGTACCCGTTAATGCAACCTTCAGCCAGGATTGGGATTAATCCTGTAATTCCATGGGCTGAGTTGAGTATTATGTACCCAGTAGTTTAGAATGCGTCCTCCCGATTTTCTGGATTCCAATTTTGTCTTCATCAGCAAATTTAGTCGAAATTCGTGACCTTAATTTCACCTATGATAAACGCCCTGTTCTGCAGGGCATTAACATGAACTTTCCGAAAGGAAAGTTGATTACTATCATGGGATTGAGTGGTTGCGGCAAGACTACGCTGCTGCGGCTTATCGGCGGTGCGCTCAAGCCGACAAAGGGCTACGTTAAGGTGGATGGGGAAATCCTCCACGACTTGAGCCAAGATGGCTTATATGATATGCGCCGCAAGATGGGCATGCTGTTTCAGTTTGGCGCGTTGTTCACCGACATGTCGGTTTATGACAATGTGGCGTTTCAGATGCGCGAACATACCGATTTGCCCGAAGAGCTGATTCATGACCTGGTGTTGATGAAGCTGAACGCGGTCGGGTTGCGCGGCACACATAATTTGATGCCTTCCGAACTGTCCGGCGGGATGGCGCGGCGTGTGGCTTTGGCGCGCACGGTGGCTCTCGACCCGATGCTGATTATGTATGATGAGCCCTTTGCCGGATTGGATCCAATTTCGTTGACCGTGGTAGGCGACTTGATCCGCCGCCTGAATGACGCGTTGGGTGCAACTTCGATAATAGTCACGCATGATGTACAGGAGTCGCTGAAAATCATCGACTATGTTTATTTTATGGCCAACGGAGTGATTGTAGCGGAGGGAACACCGGATGAAATCCGCGCCTCCGACAGGGATTTTGTGCACCAGTTCGTGCATGGCGAGATGGATGGCCCGGTGCCATTCCATTACCCCGGCGGCAATTATCGCCAAGATTTGAACTTGCAAGCCTGAGGGATTTTCGATTATGCCGGCAGCTAAAGCTATCAGAGGGATTGGGCATCGCACCATTAACGCGGTATGGCGTATCGGTATGGCGACGCGTTTCTTTTTTCTCATCCTGGCGTATTCGGGAAGCAGTTTCCGGCGTTTTCATCTGATCATCAAAGAGTTGTTTTCCACTGGCGTGATGTCCCTCATTATCATCGTGGTGGCCGGGCTATTCGTCGGTATGGTGCTGGGCCTGCAAGGTTACGAAACGCTTAAGCGCTATGGATCGGAATCTGCACTCGGTGTAATGGTGGCATTGGGACTGGTGCGTGAACTGGGGCCGGTGGTTGCCGCATTGTTGTTCGCCAGCCGTGCCGGTTCGGCGATGACGGCAGAAATCGGCCTGATGAAAGCAACTGAACAACTCTCGGCGATGGAAATGATGGCGGTGCATCCGATCGCGCGCATCGTCGCGCCGCGCTTCTGGGCCGGGATAATCTCCATGCCGCTGCTGGCGGCATTGTTTAGCGCGGTCGGGGTGTTCGGCGGCTATTTCGTCGGCGTGGTACAAATCGGCGTGGACGAGGGTTCGTTCTGGGCGCAAATGCAGGCGGCAGTGGATTTTGAGCATGACATACTGAACGGTGTGATCAAGAGTTTTGTGTTTGGTACGGCGGTGACGGTGATCGCGCTGTTCGAGGGCTATGATGCACCACCGACTGCGGAAGGTGTGTCCGGTGCGACCACGCGCACGGTGGTCACTTCGTCATTGGCGATTTTGATGTTGGACTTTATTTTGACTGCAATGATGTTTGGAGGAAGTTGAACTATGGAGCGTACCGGGATAGATCTATGGGTTGGGATGTTCGTGGTAGCGGGTGTCGCCGCGCTGGTGATGCTGGCGATGAAAGTCGGGAACCTTGGTACTTACAATGTGTCTGATGCCTACAAAATTCATGCTTACTTTACTAATGTTGGAGGCCTGAAAGCCACTGCCTCAATTAAAAGTGCCGGAGTGTTGGTCGGGCGTGTCGAGTCCATTACGCTGGATACCCAGCGCTATGAGGCAAAAGTGGTAATGAGCATAGACAAGCGCTATCAGTTTTCCAGGGATACGATTAGCAAAATCCAGACTTCAGGCTTGCTGGGAGAGCAATACGTCGGTTTGGACGCGGGCGGAGACGCGGAGATGCTGAAAGATGGAGATCAGTTGAAAAAAACGCAGTCTGCGATGGTATTGGAAGATTTGATTGGCAAGTTTTTATACAGTAAAGCTGAAGAACCTGCCAAGTAGATTAACGTAAAATTCGTGCAGCGATTCGTTCGTTCCCTCGCCCGCTTGCGGGATAACCAGTGACTTGGCTGCGGTCTTGGCAGCTTGGTCGAATGGCTAGCTGTTTCATCAGGGAAACGGGCATGGCGGGTTTCATTATCAGGGATGGCAACTTGCCATGCCCGTTCGGTTGAATAGATTGAGGAGTGTCAAAAATGAAAGATTTGTTTAAGGTTGTAGTGGGTTTGCTGTGTGTGGTTGGCTTCGCGCAGGCTGAAGTAATTGCGCCCGATGCGCTGATCAAGACTACAGCGGAAGAGGTTATTTCAATTGTCAAACAAGACAAGGATATCCAGGCGGGCAACCAGAAAAAGATTCTCGCGCTGGTGGATGCAAAAGTGCTGCCGCATTTTGATTTTACGCGCATGACCCAATTGTCCGTAGGCAAGTCCTGGCGTGCCGCGACCCCCGAGCAAAAGCAGGCGTTGGTGGCAGAGTACCGCAACATGCTGGTGCGCACTTATACCAAGGCATTTACCGTGTATCGCGACCAAACGATTGACGTGAAGCCGTTCAAGATGGCTGCCGACGCAACCGAAGTTACGATCAAAACCAATATCATCAAGCCTGGAGCACAGCCGATCCCGGTCAATTATGAAATGGCAAAGACGGCTGATGGCTGGAAGGTCTTTGACTTGACCATTGAAGGCGTGAGCCTGGTGACCAGTTATCGCGGCACGTTCAACTCGGAAATCCAGGAAAAGGGTATCGATGGCCTAATCAAGACATTGTCCGATAAAAATATTAGCTCCTCCAATGTTGCGCTGCACAAGGCGGATGCAAAGTGATTACACGCGAAGGGAACCGATTGATAGTGCAAGGTAGATTAACTATCGCAACAGTACCTGCCTTGTTTGAAACCGGTGCGCAACACCTCGCCAGCGAAGACTTCCTGGTGGATTTTTCCAAAGTAGAAGCCGTTGACTCCGCTGCGGTCAGCTTATTGCTGGGTTGGGCTAGAGCCGCCAAGCGTAACCAGCACGAATTGCGCGTGACGGGATTGCCCGATGATTTGCTGAGCCTGGCGCGCTTGTACGGTGTATCCGATCTGCTGCCGCAACAATCCGCTTAAGATAGCCTCTAAAAACCCATATCTCATCCCAACTGAGGAACTTACCAGCCATTCATTTAGTTGCCAAAGAACGGCAACTAAATGGCTGATCATGCCGCGTTGCGTAAAAAATTTCTTGCTTGCATATACGGTGCTGCAAAACGAAGTTTCAGTGTGTGTAAACCTTTAGTCTCTAAAGCGAGATCAAGCGACAACAAATTGTCGCTTGTGATAAAAGTTTTCGGTGCTGCTGTTCGCCAAAGGCGAACCTCTTTTTCCCGGCGAAGTCTGGGAAAATGCCTGGTCACTTACCGGTCAAATGATGTCAAAATGTGACAAAAATATTGTGTTTATTAAGCATTTACAATTGGTTAGACGATCATTGCGTAAATTGGGCAAAGCGCGGTGTGCCCAACGAATGAAAATGCCGTTGTTAATGTTGGGCACGTTGCGCTTTGCCCAACCTACGGGAAGACAGCTCCCCATTTTTAGTTCCGGCTCATCCGGCTTAGGTTAGCCGGAACTAGATTTTTTCCGCGCCTTGCATTTGGGCAAGCGTTAAATTTCCTACGAGTATGGGGCAAGTTAGCACCGCGCGCATCCACCGCCAGTTTTTAGTATCATGCATGGCAAGCAAAACGCATTTTTGCAAGCCGTTTTTTATTAACGAACGACAGGAATAGTAATGGTCACTCCAGAAAGCATTCATCTCAACATCGCGCAAGGCATGGCGACTGAGCATCTAGACGTGGACGGCGATGGGCATCACTTCGAGGCGGTGGTGGTCAGCGACGCGTTTACCGGCAAGAGCCGCGTGCAACGCCACCAATTGGTTTATCAAACTCTGGGGGACCGGATGCGCGATGAAATCCACGCTTTGTCGATAAAAACCTATACACCGCAAGAGTGGCAGAAGCAGGGCTAAGCAAGCAATGCAAAAACTGGCGATTCAGGGCGGTAGCCGCCTCAATGGCGAAGTGCGCATCTCCGGTGCCAAGAATGCGGCGTTGCCGATATTGTGCGCCGGTCTGCTAACCAGCGATCCGTTGCAGCTCAGCAATGTGCCGGATTTGAACGATGTCGCCACGATGCGCAAGCTGCTGCTACAGATGGGCATGGCGATAGAGGTGGACGGCGGGCAGAATATTTTGTCGGCGGCGCATATCGACAAGCTCGAAGCGCCTTACGATATGGTGAAAACCATGCGCGCCGCAATCCTGGTGTTGGGACCGCTGGTGGCCCGTTTCGGCGAGGCGCGCGTTTCGCTGCCGGGCGGCTGCGCCATCGGTTCGCGTCCGGTCAATTTGCATATCAAGGGCTTGCAGGCGATGGGTGCGGAAATTCATATCGAGCACGGCTACATCCATGCCCGAGTACCACAGAGCAAGGGGGCGAAACGGCTCAGGGGCGCACGGATATGCTTCGATCTGGTCAGCGTGACCGGCACGGAAAACCTGATGATGGCCGCGACGCTGGCGGACGGCGTAACCGTGCTGGAAAATGCGGCACGCGAACCGGAAGTGGTGGATCTGGCGCATTGCCTGATCGCCATGGGCGCCAGGATCGAAGGGGCGGGCGGCGACACCATCACCGTCACCGGCGTGGACAGGCTGCATGGCGCAGCACATCGCATCATGCCGGATCGCATCGAAAGCGGCACCTTCCTGGTTGCGGCGGCAGCAGCGGGCGGTAGCATCACATTGACCGATACGCGCGCCGACATACTCGACAACGTGTTGGAGAAACTGCAAGAGGCCGGCGCAACCATACAAGTATCAGGCAGCACGATCAGCCTGCAAATGAACCGGCGCCCCAAGGCAGTGAATGTGCGCACCGCACCATACCCGGCGTTCCCCACCGACATGCAGGCGCAGTTCATGGCGCTGAATTGCATCGCGGAAGGCAGCGCGATGGTGGTCGAGACGATTTTCGAGAATCGCTTCATGCACGTGCAGGAGTTGCGCCGTCTCGGCGCGCAGATCGACGTGGAAGGCAACACCGCCGTGATTAGAGGCTGTGCGCAACTGGAAGGCGCGGCGATCATGGCGACCGACTTGCGCGCCTCGGCGTGTCTGGTTATCGCCGGGCTGGTGGCGCAGGGCGAAACCGTGATCGACCGCATCTACCATCTGGATCGCGGCTATGAGCACATTGAAGCTAAACTGTCGGCACTGGGCGCTCAAATACGCAGGATAAAATAAACACCCTCTCCCGGAGCAGAAGCGCCACCCTCTCCCGCTGGCGGGAGAGGGGTTGGGGGAGAGGGTGGTAACGAAGGGTAAAACAATGATTACTATCGCCTTATCCAAAGGCCGCATCTTCGAGGAAACCCTGCCGCTGCTGGCGGCAGCAGGAATTACGCCGCTGGAAGACCCGGAATCTTCGCGCAAGCTGATCCTGCCGACCAACCGCACCGATGTGCGGCTTATCATCGTACGCGCTTCCGATGTGCCGACCTATGTGCAATACGGCGCAGCAGACCTTGGTGTGGCGGGCAAGGATGTGCTCAACGAGCACGGCGGCATCGGCCTGTATCAGCCGCTGGATTTGAATATCGCGCGTTGCCGCATGATGGTAGCGGTGCGCAACGATTTTGATTATGACTCCGCAGTGCGCCAGGGCGCGCGCCTGCGCGTGGCGACCAAGTATGTGCAGACCGCTAGGGATCACTTCGCCGCAAAAGGCGTGCATGTGGACCTGATCAAGCTGTACGGCTCGATGGAATTGGCTCCGCTGGTGGGATTGTCGGATGCGATCGTCGATCTGGTGAGCAGCGGCGGCACGCTCAAGGCCAACAACCTGAAGGCGGTCGAGCATATCGCCGACATCTCGTCGCGCCTGGTGGTGAACCAGGCCGCACTCAAGCTGAAGCATGCCGCGATCCAGCCGATGCTGGATGCGTTTGCACTTGCGATCAGGAAATAATCATATGTAGGTCGGGCTATGCCCACCCTACGGTTACATGCAATCAACAAGTAGGAAGGATGCAGATGAATATCAGACAACTTTCCAGTCGCACCGCCAGTTTTGATGAAGAATTGACCAGGCTGCTGGCCTTCGAGGAAACCGCAGACGACAAGCTCGAAGCGACCGTGGCAGGCATCCTTGCCGACGTGCGCAAGCGCGGCGATGCAGCCGTGCTCGAATACACTGCCAGATTCGACCGCTTGCCGCTGGCGAATGTCGCAGCGATGGAGCTGCCGCAGAACGAGTTGCGCGCGGCGTTCGATGGCCTGCCCGCCGAACAGCGTAGCGCGCTGGAGCAAGCCGCGCAGCGCGTGACCGATTACCACAAGAAGCAAGTGCAAACTTCGTGGAGCTACACCGAAGCGGACGGCACACTGCTCGGCCAGCAGGTCACGCCGCTGGGTCGCGTCGGTCTGTATGTGCCGGGCGGCAAGGCGGCCTATCCTTCCTCTGTGCTGATGAATGCGCTGCCCGCCAAAGTCGCGGGCGTGGCCGAGCTCATCATGGTGGTACCGACTCCGGACGGCGTGAAGAATCAACTGGTGCTGGCGGCGGCGTACCTGTCCGGCGTGGATCGCGTGTTCACCATCGGCGGCGCGCAGGCGGTGGCGGCATTGGCTTACGGCACGGCGACCATCCCGAAAGTGGACAAGATCGTCGGCCCCGGCAATGCCTACGTCGCCTCCGCCAAACGTCGCGTATTCGGCGCGTGCGGCATCGACATGATCGCCGGGCCATCGGAAATTCTGGTGATCTGTGACGGGCAGACCGATCCGGACTGGATCGCGATGGATTTGTTCTCGCAGGCCGAACACGACGAACTGGCGCAGGCGATCTTGCTGTCGCCCGATGCAAAATTCATTGAGGCAGTAGCAGCCAGTGCAGACAAACTGCTGGAGCAGATGCCGCGCCGCGACATCATTCAGACCGCGCTGGAGAATCGCGGCGCATTGATTCATGTCACCGATCTCGACGAAGCCTGCCTCATCAGCAACCGCATCGCACCCGAGCATCTGGAATTGTCGGTCGAAGACCCGCAAAGCTTGCTGCCCAAGCTGAAACACGCCGGTGCGATCTTCATGGGGCGCTACACCTCCGAATCGCTCGGCGACTACTGCGCCGGGCCGAACCACGTACTGCCGACTTCCGGCACCGCACGTTTCTCCTCGCCGCTGGGCGTGTACGACTTCCAGAAACGCAGCAGCCTGATCCAGGTTTCCGCGCAAGGCGCGCAGAAGCTCGGCGCAATCGCAGCTACGCTGGCATTCGGCGAAGGCTTGCAGGCGCATGCCCAGTCGGCGCTGTTCAGGAAGGCTGGCTAGATAGCCGTTAAAAATCAGCTATTTTTGACAGCGCACATCATTGGGCTAGGAAGCTTGGCGAGTTTGAGCATACGGTAAAGTCGATAGCTGCCTGAGCGATTTTTTTGAGTTGCGAGTGGTGAAACTTCCTTTCGATTTGGTTATCTGATCGTACGCTTGGAAAAACGGGAATGTGCCCCATATAGCGATAGCCAATGCTTGCCCAGCACCTTTTGCTGGGTTAGCCGGATGGCTAGTCGTTTTACCAGTGGCAGTTAGACTGCGCACTGTATTTTGATGGAGGAATCAACAGTATGAAACGTATTTTCTTGTTTATCTTGACCAATCTTGCGGTGCTGTTCGTGATCAATATCACGTTGCGCCTGCTCGGGGTGGATCGCTGGATGGATGAGACCGGCGGCATCAATTTCAGCGCGTTGCTGGTATTGTCGGCGGTAATCGGTTTTGCCGGCTCACTGGTTTCGCTGGCAATGTCCAAGTGGTCGGCCAAGCGCATGGTCGGCGCGCAGGTCATCGAGAACCCGATCGACCCGACCGAGCGCTGGCTGGTGGATACCGTGCGCAAACAGGCGCAGATGGCGGGTATCGGCACGCCGGAAGTGGCGATCTACGATGCGCCCGATGTGAATGCGTTTGCCACCGGATGGAACCGCAACGATGCGCTGGTAGCGGTAAGCACCGGGCTGTTGCACAACATGAGCCGCGACGAAGCCGAGGCTGTTTTGGCGCACGAGATCAGCCACGTCGCCAACGGTGACATGGTGACGCTGGCGCTAATCCAGGGCGTGGTGAACACCTTCGTAATATTCTTCTCCAAACTGTTCGGTTTCTTCGTGGATCGCGTGCTGCTCAAAAATGATGGCCGCAATGGCCCAGGCATGGGCGCATTCGCCGCCGAGATCGTGGCGCAACTGGTGCTGGGCGTGCTGGCCAGCACCATCGTGATGTGGTTTTCGCGCCAGCGCGAATTCCGCGCCGATGCGGGCGGTGCCAATCTGGCCGGGCGCAATAAAATGATTGCCGCGCTGGAACGTCTGAAGATCAACCACGAGCAGGCCGCCTTGCCGGAAAAAATCGCCGCATTCGGTATTTCCGGCGGACACAAATTCTCGAAATTGTTTATGACCCATCCGCCGCTGGAGGAACGGATCGAGGCGTTGCGCTCAGGAAGTTAAATCGTAGGGGCGCAGTTCATTGCGCCCTTTCTCTGGTGCATGAATAAAATTGGGCGCGATAAATCTCGCCCCTACAAAAGACGGACATGAAAAAGGCCTGCTTTCGCAGGCCTTTTTTATTGGATATTTTGCGCCCTGTTAACGTATGCCGGTGCGCTGCGCCACCCACACTTTGTGCACGTTATCTTGCGGATACAGCGCTTGACGCGGTTCAAATGCGGCAGGTGCAAAGGATTGTTGGGCAAAGAAGGGGTGCTGCGCAGCATTGCGGCCTATCGGGCTGGCCTTCGGCGCGTTGTCCTGCGCCGAAGGCACGTTGATGATAGGTGTCTGTTGTTTCTTGGTGTCGGTATCATTTTCCTCGTCATCGTATTTTTCACGCGGCGGGTTGCCGTCATATATCAGGCTCTTGCGGCGCAGCAAGTAGGCGTCGCGGATGAATTCATAGCGGTCTATCGCGGCTTCATCCAGCACTTTTTCCTGATCCAGAATCTGTTCACGGTGGCTGATGGCCTTGGATGCAAACATCTGGTTGCGGGTGCGCATATGGTCGACCCGGCGCAGCTTGCTTGGGCGGTTATCCGCAATCAGGCCGATGCCGTCACGCAACGTGCTCGGGCCGAAAATGGGCAACACAATATAGGGGCCGTTGCCGACCCCCCAGTAACCTAGCGTCTGACCAAAATCCTCATTATGTTTTTCAAGCCTGTTCGCCACATCAAGCAGGCCGAATACGCCGAAAGTCGTGTTGAAAATGAAGCGCGAGCCATCGGAGGCGGCTTGGATAAATTTGAATTGCAGCAGATCGTTGATGGTGACTATAAGATCATCCAGATTGGAAAAGAAATTGTTCACCATGATCTTGCCCGGAGCCGGCATCACGGTGCCGTAGCCTTGCGCAACCGGCTTGACAATGGCCTTGTCCAGTACGTCATTGAATTGATACATGCCGCGATTGAACGATTCCAGCGGGTCAGCGGGATTTTTTGCGTGGGTGGAGGCGCAGCCGGTCAGCGCGGCAGCAGTTAACAATATAAGGATGCGGATGACATTCATGTTGTGGGCGGTACTCTATGACGTTATGCGATTATATGCGGTTTGGCCGATGCGGGCAAAGCATGATCTGCGCTTGTGATTCAGCACGAACTGATGCTATGCAGCCGGAACCACGGCACATTCAAGCTACCCATTGCGAACGGCGAGCGCTTGATGGCATAGCGATCTTTTGCGGAGCCATGAAGCGCGACGGCGTGAAGCGACTGCGGGAACTGGGGGGAAGCCTTCGTATTACAACGTAGAAGCCAATGGTTAGTTCATCAGGACAACTGCTTTTTCTAGGTTCAAACGTCAGCCGCGTTGCAGTAATTGCAGATACTGCTCACGCTCTGTGTCGGTCAGGTTTGACAAACCTCCCTGCGCCAATTTTATCTGCAAAGTTTGGAATTGCTGGCGACGCTGCCCGTCTTCAAGCTTGCCCAATAATCCGGTGAACTCGCCGTCCACATCAAAGTTCTCACCCCAATTCAGCATGTCCGCTTCGGCGGATGCCAGAATTTTTTCATGCGCCGTTCCTTGGAACGATTGCGTGAGCGCGGGACTGCTCATTGCAAAACTGTTCTCCCGCAACACATACAGCACTGCGGCAACCGCCTCGGCGTCGCCTCCCTCGCCATGCCATTCAACGGGTACTTGCGCGCCCAGTGCAGGCCGCGCTATCAGGCACTGCAACAGCAGCCGGTTCGCCGATGGCGGCGCGCGGCCGACTTTCTGGAAAGGCTTGCGCGCCCCACGCGCGACTGGCTTGATTTCGTACAACGACTCCAGCTCTTCCTGGCTCACGCCGGAAAGCGCCGCTACTTCCTTGCGCAGCAATAATGCGGTAACCGGCGCGGTGATCGCGGTCAGCAGCGGCTTGGCGCGCTGCAATAATTGGTTGCGCCCTTCCTGGGTGCGCAAGTCCAGCTCCGCACTGACTTCGCGCAGCAGGTAACCGGACAGCGGCATCGCTTCACGCACACGCTGCTCGAAAGCATCCTTGCCGAATTCGCGGATGAAGCTGTCCGGGTCATGCTCGACCGGCAGAAACAGGAAGCTGATGTGCTTGCCGTCCTGCAGGTAAGGCAGCGCGTTTTCCAGCGCGCGCCAAGCCGCCTTCTGCCCGGCCTTGTCGCCGTCGAAACTGAACACGATATGCTCGGTCAAGCGCAGCAGTTTCTGCACGTGATACGGCGTGGTCGCCGTGCCCAGCGTCGCCACGGCATATTCCACACCGAGTTGCGCCAACGCTACCACGTCCATGTAGCCTTCCACCACCAGCACTTGCTGCCCGCCGCGAATGGCTTTTTGCGCCTGGAACAAGCCGTATAGTTCGCGGCCTTTTTCAAACAGCGGGGTTTCCGGCGAATTGAGATATTTCGGCTCGCCCTTATCCAGCACGCGCCCGCCGAAGCCGATGACCTGCCCGCGCACGTTGATGATGGGGAACATGATGCGGTCGCGGAAGCGGTCGTAGCGCTTGCCGTCATCACCGCTGATAACCAGGCCAGTTTCATTCAGGGTTGCATCCTGATAATTCGGGAACGCGGCGGCGAGATTCTGCCAGCTGTCCGGCGCATAGCCGATGCCGAATTTTGCGGCGATCTCGCCGCTCAACCCGCGCTGCTTGAGGTAATCAATCGCGCGCTGCGACTGTTTGAGCTGTTCGCGGTAATAGCGCGTGGCGGCTTGCGTCACTTCATACAGATCCGGCGCAACTTTCTGGGCGTATTCTCTCTGGGCATCTCCCGCTGCGGAACGCTCGCGCGGCACGTCCAGGCCGACGCTGCGCGCCAGATCTTCGATTGCCTCGACATAGCCGAGTCCGGCATGCTCCATGACAAAGCCGATTGCCGTGCCGTGTGCGCCGCAGCCGAAGCAATGGTAGAACTGCTTGGCCTGGCTGACGGTGAACGAGGGGGATTTTTCGTTGTGAAACGGGCAGCAGGCCACGAAATTCGCGCCGGCCTTTTTGAGCGGCACATAGCGCTCGACCACATCGACGATATCGAGGCGATTGAGCAGGTCCTGAATGAAGCTTTTTGGAATCACGCCAGCACCGCCCTTGCGTCAAGATCGATACTTAGAAGTTGCCTTAAGAATTTTCGTCATGCCGGGCTTGATCCGGCATCCACTCGCGTAGGTTGGGCAAAGGCCGGAGGCCGTGCCCAACAAGCCATCAAGTTGGGCACGCTACGCCCTTCGACTATGCTCAAGACAGGCTTTTGCCCAACCTGCTTATCTGGATAATTGCGCCTTGATCAACGCGGAGACTTTTCCCATATCGGCGCGTCCGGCCAACTTGGGTTTGATCGCGCCCATCACCTTGCCCATGTCCTGCGGGCCAGCCGCGCCAGTGGCGGCAATCACCTCGGCCACGGCGGCGGTGATTTCGGCTTCGCTCATCTGTTGCGGCATATAAGCGGCCAATACGGTCATCTCGAACTTCTCGACATCCGCCAGATCCTGGCGACCAGCCGCTTCATACTGGCTGATGGAATCGCGCCGCTGCTTGTTCATCTTTTCGATGATGGCGACCACGTCCGCATCCGTCAATTCGATGCGCTCATCGACTTCGCGCTGTTTCATCGCAGCGAGCAACAGGCGAATAGCCCCGAGGCGCGCCGTATCCTTGGCGCGCATCGCGGTTTTCATATCCTCAGTGATTTGTTGCTTAAGACTCATATTGAAACCAATCGCTACATCCGTGGCGGACGCGGCAAATCAGTAAATATGGATCAGTAAAGCTTGGGAGGAAGAACCTGGCTGCGCAGGCGCTTGTAATGGCGCTTCACTGCGGCTGCCAGCTTGCGCTTGCGTTCTGCGGTGGGTTTCTCGTAAAACTCGCGGGCGCGCAAATCAGTCAGCAGGCCGGTTTTTTCCACGGAACGCTTGAAGCGGCGCATTGCGACTTCGAACGGCTCATTTTCCTTAACTCTTACAGTTGTCATAAACAAACTACCTTCTACCAAAAAATTGAGGGCGCGATTCTAGCAAAAGCCCATGCGTTCCACAACCGCGATTTTCGCTTTGCGAATTGACTCAAGATAAAAATTACCTGAGGTAGTCGCAAGAAGGGATCGTTGCCTCAAGTTAAAGGTTACCGAAACAACAGGGGTAATCTGACATGGGCAAACAAGAGCAACGCGCCTATCTTGAGGCGATACGGGCACGCTATCGTCGTGCCAACAAAGCGGACAAGAGTCTGAGGTTTCCCCTCATATTCACACAGCATGACAAGCCTCCTGAACCTGTTGTTGTAGCAAGGTTATGGAATCCTTGGGTCGAAGCCGTCGCAGCCAGCCCGGCCCTGCATCAATAACACGGCGAGCCAGAGTGGGCACAGAGATTTCCTTGTGGCCGAGGCGGCAAACGCTTTGGAATTGAAGTTGCATCTGGCACTGCTGTGCGCTCTCGCCGATCAAGCGCATCAGCCATCCAGCCAGATGCCCGATCAAAAGCAGAATCTCGAGCCGCT
>Ga0154345_138_pt2 | contig 27890 bp, 24 predicted proteins | sample RifGroA2_FD_115873 | JGI IMG/M metagenome (GOLD analysis project Ga0154345, IMG submission 115873) | Gallionellales bacterium GWA2_55_18 | reverse complement strand
TTGCAGCAAGATGAATCGGGAGTTTAAAGCAGGGTTCGGTGGCCGGAGTACCACCGCGTAGCGGTTTAGTTCAACGTAAAGTACAGCCCAATAAACGACCTAACCTTTTATCGGGGCAGGTGGATATTCTGTTTCTCGAAAATAAATCTTTATTCATATCAGTAGGTAGCGTATTTACACGCACCTTCAAATAGCCTATTGAAACTGACAAACACGCCAGACCGCAACAAAAACTCAGGCGCAAGCCTGCCAAATCGGCGCAAAGAAACAGATGGAGGGTTTGACGTCATGCTGAATCCCCTTTGAACAAGTGTGCGGCTGGCGATAATTTTCACGCGTTGCTCCATCCCGTCCGGGATGCGCTTGCGCCAGCTCCTGTTCTGGGGAATCCGCCGGTTGCCCCGTACCGTGCGTGCGGTGCGGTGTGCGTTGCGGCGGATGTGCAAGTGGGGCGAACTTTATTTGAGTCGCGGGGTGGGTGTCAAGGGCGATGTGGGCGTTCGCCCGGAAAGGGCTAGGGAAACGATCAATTGGTACCGCTAACCCTTCGACAAACTCAGGGCGAACGGGTGATTTAATCTGCGCTTCCCCAGAAAACTTCTACGCTTTCGCGGGCAGCGCGATCTTGTTGTCGGTGCTGAACTGATAATCGTGGAAGATTTGCTCGGCAGTCAATATCTGGTAGCTGCCGTCCGCGTTGCGGTGGGTGGTATCCTTGAGGCGATAGGTGTAATGTCCGCAAGTCCAGCAATCGTAGTTACGCATGTGTGTGCACAAACATATCTTATCCTGGACGGAAATCTTTCTGGCTCCGGGATGTGCCGCCAATTCACGGTTATACGCGTCGATGTACGAGCAATTGCCGTTGGCATCGAGGATATAACCGAATGCCTCGCAGTTGGGCCGTATGCCGGAGCCGATCGCCGGGCAGTTCTTCAGCATGCGCATCGGATAGCCGGTCGGCGACAGCATATTCACCTCGATATCATCTTCGCTGGCCTTGAAATATTCCTGCTGCACCTTCTTGGGAATCCCGCATTCATCGGCAACGGTAAAACGCGTTGCCACTTGCACTGCCGCAGAGCCGGTTTCCAGATAGCTCACCGCATCGCTGCCGGTAAAAATCCCGCCTGCCGGGATCAGCGGAATATCCAGTTTTTCGGCCTGAAGATACCGCTGAATTTCGGCGACGATAGTACGCAAATCATACTGGGTCCAATCCATTCCAAAACCCAAGTGCCCGCCTGCCAACGGGCCTTCCACCACGATAAAATCGGGTAGCCGGTTCAATTTGGCATTTTTGCGCAGGAATAACTGCAAGGCGCGTAGCGAAGAAACGATGATGCCCAGTTTGGCATCGCGGAAACGCGGATGGTCTTCAATCAGCGCGAATGAACCGAGGTGCAAACCGGCAGCCAGCGTAATGCCATCTATACCCTCGTCCAGCGCGCCCCTCAGGCGAACGCGCAAAGTCTCGCGCGGCGCATTCATGGTCAGTTTTTCCATGCAGTTGATGAAAATCATCCCCTCGCCGCGCTTTGCCTGCATGGTTCTGCTGACATGCAGGCGCGTCGCCTCGGCGAGATGCCCAAGATCGAATTGAACTTTGGATTTATCCGGGTTTTCGACGTTATACTTGTATTGCTGGAGCTTTTCCTTGACGAAGCGCGTCTTGTAAAGGCGGTCGGTAACCGACGGCAACATCGCATCCGAGATATGCCCGACTCCGCCCAGCCGTGCAGCTTCCAACGCCAACTCGGCTGTCGAAATATCCACACCCATCCCGCCGATCATGATTGGTACCAACTCGCGCCCGCCAAATCGCAGGCGAAAATCATCCACACACTTCATTACTGCAATCCCCCAACTGTCGCCCTAAGTTACAAAGCAAGATCGACAGTCCTAATTGTTATATGCATATTTGAGGTGCGAAGAATGCCACAGATAGCGCAATACTGAAAGCAAAGCCGGTTTTGCAATACTCCCAATAGGTGCCCGATCAAGGAAGTCGGCATGATTTACACACTGACCTATCGACCGAGAAATTGCACCCAAAATGCCGCTCGGACGGCGGCATAATGTATCTTGGGCAACCTACATCAATCATTCAACTTGCGATTGGCGCTGATATTGAATCAACCCGCAAATCGGCAGATAATTCACAGCAGGTTTCATAAAGTGCATAATTGGCTAAGGTGTGCGATGGGCGCGGCCAGCATTGCTTGCCAGACCGCACCAGTACGCCGACAAGAAATTGTCGTTTTTCTCAGACCAAAGAATATTTAAATTATGCAAAATTCAGTCTCATCCGCTCCAATCACATTTCTACCCGCCCGGCCCAAGGAAATGGCTCCTGCCAATAATGCCGTTTCGGTATCGCCCATCGCAGGCGACCGCGTCGAACTGCAACTGCTCACCACGCTGAAGTGCAACCTGAAATGCACTTATTGTTCACTCGGTGTCGGTGACGTGGTGGGCTCCCAAGACAAAGTTTCCTACGATCTGGATACGCTGGGCGCTTTCATCGAGAAACACCTTTCCCGGCACGAGGTGTATGTCACTTTCTATGGCGGCGAACCAACCCTGAATCTCGATTTCATAAAAGAGATCATGGAGCGTTATCCCACGTTCCGTTTCCAGCTCCAAACCAACGGCACGTTGCTGGACGGTTTGCCGGACAGCGTTCTGGCAAATCTTTCCAACATCCTGCTTTCCATAGACGGCGGCGAGGCGATTACCGACGGCTTCAGGGGGCGTGGCGTATACCGGCAGGTGGTAAAGAATACCCAGGCGGTGCGCGACCGGATGGCGGGCACTTTCACGGCACGGGTGACTTGGAGCAGCGAGGATACCTCGTTCGAGGAACTGGACGAATTGGCGAGCACTTTTGATTACGTGTATTTCCAGTTTGTCGCCGGGGAAGGCACTTACACACCCGCCGCGATGGAGAAGAAAAAAGCGGTGATCACGCAACTGGTGGACAGGTTCTTCTCCAGCGAGACGCTCTATCCGCTCATCCCGATCATGGGGGTCGTGCGCAACAAGGTGCTGCCCACGCGGGCGACCGAGCTCTATCACGGCAAGACCCAGTGCCGGGTGTCCACGCATATCCTCAACGTGATGCCGGACGGCAAAATTTACCCGTGCCCGGACATGATGTACGTGCCCGAGATGCTGCAAGGCGATGTGATCGCGAACTGGCTCAAACCCAGCCCGTTGCAGCCGCACCCGAACATGCCTTGCGAAAAGTGCGAGGCCTATGCCTGGTGCCGGGGCAATTGCATGAAGAATCTCTATCTCGCTTACGTGAAGGGCGACAAGGAATACCGCGATAAAGTCGTCGAGCCGATCTGCGACCTGGTCAGGTTTCTCGGGAGGGAAATAGACCGTCACGACCCGCAAGCCTGGTACGCAAAAGCGCCGTTGGACGTGCGCAAGACCCTGCGCGATTGCGAGGTCTACGAGTATGTGGAAATCATGCCCTGATGCTGCGATGACGCTCATTGGCGAAATATGCCCCGCCAAATAACCTCGTCAAATCGCGCCGCGCGTCAAAACCATGCCCAATTCTCCCGCAACCAACGCCGACCTTCTCGCGCGCAGCCTGTCCGCCGTCTGGCATCCGTGTTCGCAGATGAAGCATTACGAAAATTTTCCGCTGGTGCCGATAGCGCGCGGGGCAGGCATATGGCTGTACGACTACGACGGCAAACGCTATCTCGATGCGGTCAGCTCCTGGTGGGTGAACCTGTTCGGCCATTGCAACCCGCGCATCAACGCCGCGTTGCGCGACCAGTTTGAGACACTGGAACATGTGATGCTGGCGGGTTTTACCCATGAGCCGGTGGTGCGACTTTCCGAGCGATTGCGCACCTTGGCTCCGGTCGGGCTGGGGCACTGTTTCTACGGCTCGGATGGCGCAGCGGCAGTAGAAATCGCGCTAAAAATGAGCGCCCACTACTGGCGCAACGTCGGCAAGCCGGACAAGACACAATTCATCAGCCTGAAAAACAGTTACCACGGCGAAACATTGGGCGCATTGTCGGTAACAGATGTCGCGTTGTTCCGCGATGCGTATGGTGCACTGATCCGGCAGCAGGCCACCGTGCCCAGCCCGGATTGGCGCAACGCCGTTGCCGGGGAAAGCGCCGAAGCTTACGCGCTACGCTGTGCCGCCGCGCTCGAACAACACTTGCAGCAACACCACGCGCAGCTTGCCGCCTTCATTGTCGAGCCGCTGGTGCAGGGCGCGGCAGGCATGGCGATGTATCACCCGGTATATTTGCAGCGCGCGCGCCAGCTGTGCGACACATACGGGGTGCATTTGATTGCCGACGAGATCGCCGTCGGCATGGGGCGGACGGGGACGATGTTCGCGTGCGAGCAGGCACCCCCTCCCCAACCCCTCCCCCGGGGGGAGAGGGGCTATGGAATCACGCCGGACTTTCTGCTGCTTTCCAAAGGCATCACCGGCGGTTATTTGCCGCTGTCCGTGGTGATGACACGCGATGATATATACCAGGCGTTCTATGCCGACGAAACGGCGCGTGGTTTTCTGCATTCGCATTCTTACACCGGAAATCCGCTGGCTTGCCGCGCCGCGCTGGCCACGCTGGACATTTTTGCGCAGGACGATGTGCTCGCCGCAAATCGCCACAAGGCGGCCTACCTGAATAGGATCGCACGATCGTTGCGCGAACATCGCGCGGTGCGCAATTGGCGCAACACCGGCATGATCTGGGCGTTCGAAGTGGGCAGTCCGCACCGCGATTTTGCACAGCGCTGCTTCGCGCTTGCACTGCAAAATGAACTGCTGCTGCGCCCCATCGGCAATACCATTTACTTCATGCCGCCGTATATCATCGGCGAAGAAGAAATAGATTTGCTGGTCAACCGCACGCTGCAAATTGTCGATCAATTGGGTTAACGGGCATGACAAGAATACCTCCCATGATAAAAAACCCGCCATGCCCGTTTCCCTCACCCCAACCCTCTCCCGCAAGCGGGCGAGGGTGCAAACGAATCGCTACGCGAGGTTCACGTTGATGCCATGAAACAGATTTTTACCACCCTGCTGTTGCTTGGTGCCATCGTCAATGCTGCCACCGCAGCCAATCTGCCAGACCCCGTCAGCGAGGCACTTAAGCGCGCGCATATTCCGCTCAACAGCGTCGGGATCGTGGTACAGCAAACCCATGCCCGCCAGCCTGTCATCAGTCAGAACGCCAAGCTGGCGGTCAATCCGGCTTCCACGATAAAACTGCTCACCACGCTGGTCGGGCTGGAAACACTCGGCCCGGCGTATCGCTGGAAGACCGAGGCGTATCTGGATGGCAAGCTGGAAAACGGCGTGCTGCAGGGCAATCTGGTGTTCAAGGGTTATGGCGACCCGAAGCTGACCATCGAACAATTTTGGCTGTGGCTGCATGAATTACGCCAGCGCGGGTTGCGCGAGATTCGCGGCGACGTGGTGCTGGACCGCAGCTTCTTTGAGCCCGTCAGTCACGATCCGGCGGCATTCGACAACGACCCGGTACGCGCTTATAACGTTGGCGCGGACGCGTTATTGCTCAATTTCAACGCGCTGCGTTTGCGCCTAATACCGAATGGTAGTGCGGCCCCCGCGCTACTCGAACCAGACCTGGCTGGCTATACGCTCGACAATCGCATCACCACCTCCGCGACCCTACCCTGCCACGGCGACGACGCCTACAAGGTGCGCCTGGAAGGGCGCAGCATCGTACTGGAAGGCACCATCCCGGCGAATTGCGGCGAAGCGGAGGATTATGTTTCGCTGCTACCGCACAACGATTATTTCTTCGCGGTATTCAGCGCGCTGTGGAAAGAATTGGGCGGCACGCTGCAAGGCAAGTTACGCGAGGGCAACGCGCCGTCCAACCGCACACCGTTTGCCGTGCGCCACTCACCGCCGTTGGCGGAAGTGATCCGCGACATCAACAAATTCAGCAACAACACCATGGCACGACAACTATTTCTGACACTGGGTGCAACAGATGGCAACCCCGGAAACGTCTCCGGCGGTAGCGCAGCCGTACAGCAGTGGCTGAACAAGCAGCAACTGCAATTCCCCGAGTTGGTGCTGGAAAACGGCGCGGGCCTGTCGCGTACGGAACGCATCAGCGCGCAACATCTCGCCGACATTTTGCAGCGCGCTGCGCGCAGCCCGTTCTCCGCCGAACTGGAGGCATCGCTGCCGATCCTAGGCATGGACGGCACGGTAAAAAAACGCTTCAAGAACAGCGAGATCGCCGGTCATGCACACCTCAAAACCGGCACGCTGGAAGGGGTGAAATCCATCGCCGGTTACGTGCATGCGCAGAGTGGCAAGCAATGGGTTGTGGTGTTTATCATCAACCATCCGAATGCCAAATACGGGCAAGCGGCACAGGATGCGCTGATCGAATGGCTAGAAAAGTGGTATTAGCTGTATTGATCCGGCAGGCAGTATCTGGCTCAGTTTTACATATGCCCTGAAGCAATGAAAACTCCCGCCGTGCAACCTACTTACCAGTCAGCTCCTTATAGCGTGCCTTGTCGGAATCATAACGCGCTTCTATGACTGTTTTTTCGGTATTGGCTTTCTCCAAATCCTGTTTCAGTTTATTCAACCTGGCCTGCGACTCTTGCAAATCATCCTTTAATGTCTGTGGGATCGGCTTGCCAGCCTTGGTCAGTGCACCGGACTCTTTTTGAAAAGCCAGAAAATTGTCATTAGCCGTCTTTACTTGTGAGTTGATGCTGTTGACACGCGCTTCTATCTGCTGCAGATTGCGGCTGCGCGCCAGATCGATTTCCTTTTCGTTGCTGTAAGTATTGACTAAAGCCTTGTCGCGGCGCTTCGATTCAAACACGGCTTCTTCGTCAGTGCGTTTCTTGGCTTCTGCCTGTTCATTGGCGCGGCGCTCTTCGGGGGTCAGCACCTCCTTTTTCTCCACCACGCGCCCGGCCTTGCCCAGCTCGGTACGGTTTTTGTTGGCAAATTCCGGTGGAATGGTTTCGCCATAGTGGGTCGTACCCTTGTCATCCACCCATTTGTACATCTTCGCCGCTACGGGCAAGCTGAAAGTGATGCCGATGGCAAGCACAACAAGCAATTTAAGTTTAGTCATTTTTTACTCCATAACGATTACGATAAGATTGAACGGCGACCAGATTCTGCACCAACATCGCCTCATCCTGCAAATAGCCGAGCAAATCGTCCAGCGTGACAATGGACACCACCGGAATGCCAAAGTTGCGCTGCACTTCCTGCACTGCTGATAGCTCTCCTTGCCCGCGTTCCATGCGATCCAGCGCGATGGCCACGCCGCACGGTTCCGCTCCCGCCGCGCGAATCAGTTCGATGGATTCACGCACCGAGGTTCCGGCGGAAATCACGTCATCGATGATCAGTACCCGGCCTCGTAGCGGCGCGCCTACTACCATTCCGCCTTCGCCGTGGTCTTTCGCCTCCTTGCGGTTGTAGCAGAATGGCACATTGCGCCCCTGTTCATCCAGGGCGATAGCCGTACCGGCAGCCAGCGTGATACCTTTGTAGGCTGGGCCAAACAGCATATCGAAAGGCAAGCCTGAAGCAAGTATTGCCTGCGCATAAAACCGCGACAGGTTTCTCAGCGACGCACCATCGTTGAATAATCCGGCATTGAAGAAATACGGCGACAAGCGCCCCGCCTTGGTCTGGAATTCGCCAAAACGCAGCACATTTTGCTGCACGGCGAAGCGGATGAAATCCTGTCTGAAATTGGGCATGGCAATTTTGGTAGGTTGTGACAATGGCTGTCATTATAATGGCACACTAGACATCCCTGAAGCGATCACCCCCTTCTTTATCTATAAAATGGAAATCAGAATAAGTGCTGCCCAAAATGACAGGCAGGTTTAACTAAATGCCATATGCAGAATTACAGCGCGATCTCAACGAGCGCACCGCGCTTGGGTTGCTGCGTCAGCGGCAAATGCTGCAAAGCCCGCAATCTCCGTATATCGTTGTCGGAGAAAAGCCCTATCTGGCATTTTGCAGCAACGATTACCTCGGCTTGTCCAACCATCCGCAGCTCATTGCCGCGCTGCAACAGGGCGCGGCGCAATATGGCGTGGGCGCTGGCGCGGCACATCTGGTGAGTGGGCACGGTGTCGCGCATCATCAGCTCGAACAAGCACTGGCGGTATTTGCCGACAAGCCTGCCGCGCTGCTGTTTTCTACCGGCTACATGGCCAACCTCGGCACGGTACAGGCGCTGGTCGGCAAGGGCGATACGGTATTTGCCGACAAACTCAACCACGCCTCATTGAACGATGCGATGCTGCTGTCGCGCGCCACGGTGAAACGCTATCGCCATAACGACATGGCGCAACTGGCACAATTACTGGAACAGGCCGAAAGCAGCAGCCCCGACACGGAGGGGTGTAACCCTTTGGCGCGGGAGGGGCAGCTTGACGAGCAATCCCGCACCGGAGGCTATCGCCCACCGTGTCATGCTCGTCGCCGCAAGCTCGTCATCACCGACGCAGTATTCAGCATGGACGGAAACCTCGCGCCATTGCCGGAGTTGCTGGCATTATGCGAACGGCACGATGCATGGCTACTGATCGACGATGCACATGGCTTCGGTGTGCTCGGCGAACAGGGGCGCGGATCGCTGGCGCATTTCGGCATCGCATCGGAGCGCATCATTTATATGGCGACGCTGGGCAAGGCGACCGGGGTATTCGGCGCATTCGTCGCGGCGGAACAGGTGGTGACCGACACGCTCATCAACCATGCGCGCAGCTATGTCTACACCACGGCCACACCGCCCGCGTTGGCCAGTGCAGTACTGGAAAGTTTGAAGCTTATCGGGCAGGGCGACGCATTGCGCGAACATCTGCGCAAGCTGATCGCGCAGTTGCGCAACGGGCTGGCCGGTTTGCCGTGGAAATTAATGCCGTCCGACACGGCGATCCAGCCGTTGCTGATCGGCGACAACCAAGCGGCGCTGGCGTTGAGCGAGGCGCTACGCAAACGCGGCATCTGGGTCGCGGCGATCCGCCCCCCCACCATACCGCAGGGAACGGCGCGCCTGCGCATCACCCTGTCCGCCGCACACAGCGCCGATGATGTGGCACGACTGGTCGAAGCATTGCATGAGCTTGCACAGTAACAAAAAATTCGCGCAGCGATTCGTTTGCTCCCTGCCCTCTATCCATCTTTCCCCCGGAGGGGGAAAGGGCAATCGACCCCTCCCCCTCGGGGGGAGGGATTTGGTGGGGGTTGCCCGCAGGCGGGGGAGGGATGGGGAGGGGGAAGCGTGCATGGCAGGTTTTATTATTGAAAATGCAAGTGACTGCCATGCACGTTGACAGTTTGGGCAGCGGCACACCGCTGCTGCTGATCCACGGCTGGGGGATGCACGGCGGTATGTGGGGCGAAATCGCAAAACGATTGGCGGAGCATTTCCGCGTGCTTGCTGTGGATTTGCCGGGGCATGGGCACAGCCTAGGGAGTAGGGAGTGGGGAGTAGGGAGTGAAAAACAAGGGACAAGTCACCTACCCCCCACCCCCCACTTTCCACCTCCTAACATGTTGGATTCCATCGTCGACCGACTGTCGGCGCAATTCGACCAACCCCTCACCGTGTGCGGCTGGTCGCTGGGTGGGCAGATCGCGTTGCGCTGGGCGATGCATTATCCGCAACAAGTAAGCCGTCTGGCGCTGGTGGCGAGCACGCCATGCTTCGTGCGCCGCACTGGATGGGAATGCGCGATGGCGGCAGAGACGCTGGCAGAATTTGCTGCCGCGCTGCAACAGGATTATGCGCTGACGCTGCGGCGCTTCATCGCACTGCAAGTACGCGGCAGCGAGAAGGAGCGTGAATTGCTGACGATATTGCGCAGTGCATTATCGAGCCGGGGTGAGCCAAACCTGGATTCATTGCAATCCGGATTGGAAATCCTGCGCAACTGCGATTTGCGCAACGAATTACCCGGCATCATGCAACCCACGCTGGTGATCGCAGGCGAACGTGATACGCTCACACCTCCGCAGGCATCGCACTACCTGGCAGAGCAATTGCCAAATGCACGATTGGCGACGATCAAGGGGGCGGCACATGCGCCGTTCCTGTCGCACCCGGATGAATTTATGAAACACCTGTTGAGTTTCTTGCATGAATGATTTTTTAATTGATAAACGCCGGTTGCGTCGCGCCTTTAACCGTGCGGCGCCAGACTACGATGCTGCGGCGGTATTGCAGCGCGAGGTATGCATGCGCATGCTGGAACGGCTCGACTACATCAAATTGCAGCCCGCGCACATTCTCGATGCAGGCAGCGGAACCGGCTGGGGAACGCGCCAGTTGGCGGAGAAATATCCGGCCACCCGGATCATCTCGCTGGATATCGCCATCGGCATGTTGCAAACCGCGCGCAGCCATTCCGGCTGGTGGCGAAAACTGTTCGGCGGCGCACAGCAAATGCAGGTATGCGGCGATATCGAAACCTTGCCGCTGGCTGCAAACAGTGTCGAGATGGCGTGGTCGAGCCTTGCCATGCAATGGTGCAACGATCTGCCTGCGACGTTTACGGAATTGCATCGTGTGTTAAAAACGGATGGGTTGCTGATGTTCAGCACTTTCGGGCCGGACACCCTGAAGGAGCTGCGCCAGGCTTTCAGCGGCGTGGATCGCCACAACCACCTGAACCGCTTTGCCGATATGCACGATATCGGCGACATGCTGGTGCATGCGGGATTTGCCGAGCCGGTAATGGATATGGAGTACATCACGCTGACTTACGACGATGTGCGCGGCGTGTTATACGACCTGAAACGCATCGGCGCGCACAATGCCACCGCCGGGCGCGGGCAGGGGTTGATGGGGAAAAATGCATGGTCGAGCCTGGTGGAAAATTACGAACGGTCGCGCCGCGACGGCAAGCTACCCGCGACCTATGAGGTGATTTACGGGCATGCATGGAAACCGCAGCCGCGCGTTACCGGAGATGGCGCGGCAATCATCAAGACACCGTTTAAATTGAAATGAGCTATTTCATCACAGGCACCGACACGGGAGTGGGCAAAACGCTGGTCAGTTGCGCGCTGCTGTATGGGTTTGCCGCACAAGGCAAGAGCGTAGTCGGGATGAAGCCGGTTGCCGCAGGATGCGGCGATGACGACCAGAATGAAGACGTCATGCAATTGCGCGCCGCCAGCAATGTGCTGGCCAGCAAGGGACAGATCAACCCGTATTGTTTTGCGCAAGCCGTTGCGCCGCATCTGGCCGCGCAGTTCGTCGGCATCAACATCAGCTTCGGGCGCATCCTTGAATCATTCGAGGAATTGAACGCGCAAGCCGATATCGTGATTGTGGAAGGTGCGGGCGGTTTCCGCGTGCCGCTTAATGCCTGCCAGGATAGCGCCGATCTGGCGGCGCAACTGGGATTGCCGGTTGTCCTCGTCGTGGGAATGCGTCTGGGCTGTTTGAATCACGCGCTGCTCACGGTAGAGGCTATCGCCACGCGTGGATTAACGTTGGCGGGCTGGGTGGCGAATGCGCCGGATGCGGACGGTACGACACGGCGTTGCGAAGCATCCGGGGCGGGAGTGCCGTCTGACCGCCTTCTCCCGCAAACGGCTGGCTACGCCATAACCAGCGACTTGGTGAGCGTTGTTGGCTCGCCTAGTCGAATGGCTAGTAGTTCCACCAGTAACGTGTCGAAGGCGGACATGCCCATGCTGGATGGAAATATCGCCGCATTGCAGCAGCGTATCCATGCGCCGTTGCTGGGCGTCATACCCCATCAGGCACAACCGGATGCCCGCGAGGTTGCTTCGCTGCTGAATCTGGCATTGCTGGAACAGACAGAATTGCATGACTGATTTCAGCATCGTTGCGGTGTTTTTTGCCGGATTGCTCGGCGGCGTACATTGCATTGGCATGTGCGGGAGCATCGTCGGCATTTTTACCGCGCAGCTTCCGAAGCCCTCCTCTGCCGGCACGCGCTGGTCGCTCCATCTGGCATACAACACCGGACGTTTAACCAGCTATATGACTGCGGGCGCACTTGCCGGTGCGGTCGGACAAGCCGGTTTGCTGCTGCGCGATACAGTACCGGTGCAGCATCTGCTGTTTGCCTTGTCCAGCCTGATGCTGATCGCGCTGGGGCTGTACCTCGCCGGTATCTGGGGCATGGTGCGGCACATCGAGCAGGTTGGGAGCATGCTGTGGCAACACATCCAGCCGCTGGCGCGCGGCTTGTTGCCGATCACCACAGCTTCACGCGCCCTGCTGTTCGGGGCATTGTGGGGATGGTTGCCGTGCGGCCTCGTATATAGCGTGCTGGTCGCCGCACTGGCCAGCGGCGACCCGCAAAGCGGCGCGCTGATCATGCTGGCATTCGGCCTGGGCACCTTGCCGAATCTGTTGGCCATCGGATTGTTCTGGGAAAATATCAGGCGCTGGACCCAATCGCCGCGCGTGCGCCTGACTGCCGGTTTGCTGGTAGCCGGGCTCGGCGTATACGGCCTGATCAAAACAGGCTATACCTTCTACCTGCATGGCTGGGCAGAAAGTTGCCATGTGGCGGCGTAAAATTTATGGGATACGCCATACAATGCCAGGCGAATGGTCCAGCAAACAATTTTGCTTTAACTTTATCAGGTGTCCGAAATGCGTAGTTTATTTATCTTGCTGTTGGTTGCACTATTGGCCGGTTGCGAAAAACCCAAGCCGCTCCCGCAGTTTCACGCCAGCGATGTCGGCGCTATGCTCACCCAGGCGGATTTCCATTTGATCGACCACAACGGCAAGCCGCGCACGCTGGCAGATTTTCGCGGCAAGGTGGTAGCGCTGTTTTTCGGTTATACCCATTGCCCGGACGTATGCCCTACCACGCTGGCCGATCTGGCGCAGGTAATGGGCATGCTTGGCGCGGATGCGGGCAGGGTGCAGGTATTGTTCATTACGATCGACCCGGAACGCGACAAACCGGAGCTGCTGGCGAAGCTGGTTACCTCTTTTTATCCGTCATTCCTCGGCCTGCATGGCGATGCGCAAGCCACGGAGCAGGCCGCCAAGGCATTTTATATGATGTATCAGAAGCGTCCGACCTCATCCGGCTACAACATGGATCACAGTACCGGCACGATTCTGATCGACCCCAACGGAAAAATACGGCTGCATGCGCCTTTCGCGCAGCGCGCCGAATGGCTGGCTGACGATATTCGGCTATTGCTTGCCGGAAGATAGGCATAAAACATGGGGGTAGATGAAAATATAGCGGGTGATATTAGGCGCGTGATATTGTGCAAATTGCGCCTCGCCCAATCCTCAACCTGGTTGAGGTATGATTACAAAGATGAAAATTAAAAAGATGGCAAAAATATAGCGTTGCGCTGCTGCGCAACAATCTGTCTTCTGAACGTAATAAGGATATGTAATGAAAATCTTGCTGGTTGACGATCACGCGCTGTTCCGCGAAGGGATGCGCTATGTGCTGCAACAGTTGGACGACACAATATCGGAGGTATTTGAGGCAGGCAACTTTTCCGACGGAATGAAAATCGCCATGGAGCATCCCGAGCTGGACTTGGCATTGCTGGATCTGAATATGCCCGGCAGCGAAGGCCCCTTATCCATCAAGCATTTTCACCGTAATCACCCTCATATTCCAATTGTGGTGGTATCCGGCGAGGAAAATTACGCAGTAATGGAAAGTGCCATGAATCATGGCGCAATGGGTTTTGTAGGCAAGAATTCTGCCGTACCAATGATGCTGGATGCTTTGAATCTAGTGCTATCAGGCGGAATATACATCCCGCCACAGTTATTACAGAGACAAGGCGGTGTGACGGAATCTGCCGAAAAGAGCAATTTTCGCACCGAAGAATGCAGCTTGACTGCCCGCCAGACACAGGCGTTGACGCATCTGGCGCGCGGTTTATCCAACAAGGAAATTGCCGAAGAAATGAGCCTGGCCGAAGGAACCGTGAAAGTTCACATCGCCACGCTGTACCAGATTTTGCGCGTAAATAACCGTATCGAGGCCGTGCGCATGGCAGAGAAGCTCGGGCTGATCGGCGGCGCGGCCCATGGCTGAAGCAAGCGGCGATTTGCCTACTAATAACAAGCTGTTCACGCTACTGCGCGAATCGCGCTGGCTGTTGCTGGTCGCCTGTGCACTGTATATCGCGCTGGTGTTGTATGGCTACAATCGCGCCGACCCGGCTTGGTCGCATAGCGTCAGCGGCGCGCTGACCAGCAACCCCGGCGGGACGTTGGGCGCGTATCTCTCAGACTTGCTGTTTTATTTGTTTGGCCTTTCCGCGTGGTGGTGGGTGCTGTTCATGCTGCAACGCGTATGGGCGGGCTATCACGAGTTGCGTTCCGACAGCATTTTCGACAGGCGTGCGTTGTGGGTTTCAGTTGCGGGGTTTGCGGTGCTGTTGCTTGCCAGCAGCGCGCTCGAAGCGGTTCGAATGTATACGCTAAAAGCCGCTTTGCCGCTGGCTCCCGGCGGGATGTTCGGCGTGATGATCGGCGATGCGCTGACGCATCTGCTCGGCTTTACCGGCGCGACGCTGCTGCTGCTGGCGCTGCTTGCCGCCAGCTTCAGTATATTCAGCGGGTTATCATGGTTACGTTTCGCAGACTGGCTGGGGGCGTTGCTGGATAACACCTGGCAGCGGGCGTGTCTGGCCTGGCAGACGCGTCAGGATCGGCGCATCGGCGCGCAGGCAATGACTGAGCGTGTCGCCGTTATCGAGGAAGAAAAAAAGCGTGTCGAAGAGCATGAACCCATCCATATCGAAATGCCGCTGGCGGAAGTGGTCAAGTCGGCGCGCATAAGCGAAGAAAAACAGGTTCCGCTGTTCGCCGAAATGCCGGATTCGCCGCTGCCGCCGCTGCATTTGCTCGACCCTTCAACGCAGCAAGTCGAATCGGTATCGGCCGATACGCTTGAATTCACCTCGCGCCTGATCGAACGCAAGCTGAAGGATTTCGGCGTGGAAGTGAAGGTGGTCGCCGCTTACCCGGGGCCGGTGATCACGCGCTACGAGATCGAACCGGCGGTCGGCGTGAAAGGCAGCCAGATCATCAATCTGGTCAAGGATCTGGCACGCGCGCTGTCGGTGGTGAGCATCCGGATGGTCGAGACCATTCCGGGCAAAACTTATATGGCGCTGGAGTTGCCCAATTCGAAACGCCAGATGGTGCACCTGTCGGAGATCCTCGGCTCGCAAGTGTATGCCGACATGGGGTCTGCGCTGACCATGGCGATGGGCAAGGATATTTCCGGCAAGCCGGTGGTCGCCGATCTGGCCAAGATGCCGCATGCGCTGGTGGCGGGCACCACCGGTTCCGGCAAATCGGTGGGTATCAACGCGATGATCCTGAGCATTCTCTACAAGGCCACTCCGCAGCAGGTGCGTATGCTGTTGATCGACCCGAAGATGCTGGAATTGTCAGTATATGAAGGCATTCCGCACCTGCTCTGCCCGGTGGTCACCGACATGCGTCAGGCTGCATCGGGACTCAACTGGTGCGTGCAGGAAATGGATCGGCGCTACCGGCTGATGTCTGCGCTGGGGGTACGCAACATCGCAGGATACAACCAAAAGCTGCGCGAGGCGATCAAGGCCGGGCAACCGCTCACCAACCCGTTCACGCTCACGCCGGAGAACCCGGAAGCGCTCGAGGAACTGCCGCTGATCGTCGTGTTCATCGACGAACTCGCCGACCTGATGATGGTGGTGGGCAAGAAGATTGAGGAGCTGATCGCGCGACTGGCGCAGAAAGCGCGCGCCTCGGGCATCCATCTGGTGCTGGCCACGCAACGCCCGTCGGTGGACGTGATCACCGGACTCATCAAGGCCAACGTGCCGACGCGCGTGGCATTCCAGGTGTCGAGCAAGATCGACTCGCGCACCATCCTCGACCAGATGGGTGCGGAAGCACTGCTCGGGCAGGGCGACATGCTGTACCTGCCGCCCGGTAGCGGTTATCCGCAACGCGTGCACGGCGCATTCGTGTCCGACCAGGAAGTGCACCGCGTCACCGAATACCTCAAGACACAAGGCGAGCCGCAATACATCGACGGTGTGCTGAATTCGCTGGAGGAAGCGGACGAGGGCGGAGAAGGCGGGCCGAGCCTAGATGCAGAGGCCGACCCCCTGTACGACCAGGCGGTTGAGATCGTGGTCAAAAACCGCCGCGCCTCAATCTCGCTGGTGCAACGCCATCTGCGCATCGGCTACAACCGCGCCGCGCGGCTGGTCGAACAGATGGAAGCCGCAGGGATTGTTTCGGCGATGCAGAGCAATGGCAACCGCGAAGTGATTGCGCCTGCCAGGGCGGAGTGAGACAAGGATTGAGGGAAAATAATGGCGATACTTGAAGGCATACAAATTCAAAATTTCCGTGCGTTACGTGATGTAACATTGGGTCGGACACTCTATGAGCAAAAACAAGCCGCACTTCCTCGTTTGGTTACGGTAATAGGCGCAAATGGTTCTGGTAAGTCCAGCTTGCTTGATGCGCTCGGTTTCCTGGGCGACTGCCTCGCCGAAGGTGCAGAAGCCGCTTGTGATAAACCGCATCGAGGTGGTTTTGAACAAATCAGGACTAAAGGTTCGACGGAGCCAATAAAATTCGAGATACGTTATAAAGAAACAGGAACAGCCCGGCCTCTCAGTTATTCGCTTCATATAAATTGCGATGCTCAAGGTCGTGCCGAAGTTGTTTACGAGCGTATTAGACAACGGAGAAAAAGCCAAAATTATGGACAGCCTTATTCATTTCTGGAACTGACGAACGGGCAGGGATATGCATGGTCAGGCACGACGGGGTTTGAACCCGGTACGGGCACGGGAGGCTGGGAGCAAGGTGAACCCGAGGGAAGTGAACGAGTTTCCGTGGAAATGAAGGATCGCCAAGTGCTGGGCATCGCTACGCTGGGAACATTGGCAAACCATGAACGTGTTGCCGCATTCCGGGATTTTTTGACTGGATGGTATTTATCTTACTTCGTGCCAGAGCTGGCGCGTAAACCTAGCCAGGCAGGCGCAGATCCTCACCTTGATCGTAGCGGGGAAAACTTATCGAGATACTTGCAGTTTATCCAACGGAAAAATCCAGACGGGTTTCAGCAGGCATTGTCCCGTATCTCTAAAAAAATCCCAGGAGTGCTCAGTATTAAACCGACCCCCGCAGTTGATCGACGACTGATACTCGAATTTTTTATGGAAGGGTTTGCTACTCCGTTTTACCAACAGGACATGTCTGATGGCACACTGAAAATGTTGGCCTATTTGCTGTTAATGGAAGACCCCGACCCTGCGCCGTTAATTGGCATCGAAGAGCCAGAAAATGGGCTTCATCATCAACTGCTGGCTACTTTGGCCAGCGAATTCAAAGAATATGCAGAGAAATCGCGAGGCCCACAGCTTTTAGTTACTACCCATGCGCCAAATTTTGTAGATGCCCTAACCCCTGATGAGGTCTGGATTTTGGACAAGGGGAATGATGGTTTTAGCACGCTGGAACGTGCTGCCGACATCAAGGGTGTTCAAGCGCTTTACGACGAAGGACTACCCATGGGAAGCCTGTGGTTCAGCGATCATTTTGGTCGAGGAAATCCTTGATGTTCATTGAGGTATTAACAGAAGGCGCATCGGATGTACCTGTAGTTCGCGAAGTTCTGGTTCGACATTTCGGTTTGAGCGAACATATCGATTTCAGAATACATCCACACCGTGGACGGGGCAATATGCCAGCCAATCCACTGGCGCAGCCCGACCCTAAACATCGTGGGCTATTTGATCAGTTGCCCGCGAAACTTCGCGGATTCGGCAAATACATGGATGAGCAATGCTTGGTGCTCGTTCTGGTTGATGTAGACAATGATGATTGTGTACAGTTGCTTGCTGGACTTAAGGCGTTATTGCTTAGCCTTCCTACCAAACCTCCGCGCGTCTTGTTTCGGCTGGCCATTGAAGAAACAGAGTCTTGGTTTTTGGCAGACTCCAATGCAATAAAAGAAGCATTCCCCAAAGCAAAACTTGCCCTGATTAAAAACATTTTGCCCGATGCACGGGTTGGCGCTTGGGAGAAACTTGCCGAATGCCTTGGTCATAAACCATCAAATGGAGCTCCGAAAAAAAACCATTGGGCGGAACAAATTGCACCCCACCTGAACTTTGACACTCCGTTTTCGCCCAGCCTAAGTAAGTTGATATCAGGCCTGAAGCGCGAGTTGAACTAAGCGCAACGAGCTCTGGCTCTCTCAATAACTGGATTGCTTGAATGCACGCGTTCTATTTCGCGTAAAAACTACTCCCTGCAATAACAGCTAAACTATTTGTACGCACATCGCCATCTAAATTTACCAACACCCATCTTTGAAGAAATAGAACGCCCATCATGCTCGCCGACCATTTATCCCCCGCCAAATTGAAAAAACTCGCCGGTCCCGCTGTTTTTGCCCGTGGTGAGGCTTACTTCAACAGCGATGCCGTCAGCCGGTTAAAGATGGCCGACGATACGGTTTCGGCCAAGGTCGCGGGCTCTTATTCTTACGCCGTGAAGCTGTGGGAAGAAGATGGCGAAATTGAATATGAGTGTTCCTGCCCGCACGGCGAGGAGGGCAACTTTTGCAAGCATTGCGTCGCCGTCGGGCTGGCATGGCTTGCTGAAAGCAAATCCGGAAGCGGAACGAAATCCGGCAAACAGAAAAAAGCTAATCCTTGGAAAGAAATCACCGATTTTGTCGGCTTGCAGGATGCCGAAACACTTACGGAGTGGCTGCTCGAAGCCGCGAAGCGCGATGATGTGCTGTATGAAAATCTGCTGCTGAAAGCGCGGCGCACGGCTGGCCCGGCCTCGACCATCAAGGCTTTTCGCGCGGCCATAGACCGTGCCGTTAAGACCGGCGGATATGTGGATTGGCATGAGATGCCGACCTATGCGGCAGGACTGGAAAGCATCGCCGATTCCCTTTCCGAATTGTTGCAGCAGGGGCAGGCCACAGCTTTGATCGACTTGGCCGAGTATGCCGTCGCCCGCGTCGAAGCGGCTTGTGAATATGTGGACGACTCGAATGGCGGTGAGATGACCGATATACTGGAACGTCTGGGTGAGCTGCACTACCAGGCATGCATGGCCGCTCGCCCTGACCCGGTGGCGCTGGCGGAACGGTTATTCAAATACGAAATGGCCGATGGATTTGATGCTTTTTATGACAGCTTGCGCCGCTACGCCAAGGTGTTGGGTAAGGAAGGTGCCACCCGATATAAAAAGTTAGCCGAGGAGGAGTGGCACAAGGTCGAGCCTCTCACGCAGGAAACCGGGCGCGGCGATTACGACGGTCGCCGTTGGCGCATCACGCGGATCATGGAGTGCTTCGCCGAGCTATCCGGCGATATCGAAGCCTTGGTGGCGGTGAAATCCCGCGATTTGTCGAGTCCGCTGAGATATCTGGACATCGCCGAAATTTACCGAAGCCACCGCCGGGGCGACCAAGCGCTGGAATGGGCGGAACGCGGCGTTAAAGCGTTCTCGAATAAACCGGACGACCGCCTGCGGGATTTTCTCGCCGAAGAATATCTGCGCCGCAAGCGCAACGATGAGGCGATGCAGTTGATCTGGGTGCAATTCGCCGAACGTCCCAGCTTGGGGAGCTACCAGAAATTACATCAATTCGCCAAGAAAGCAGGTGTCTGGCTCGCATTTCGCGAACAAGCGCTGGGTCATCTGGATCGGCTTATTGCCAGCGAAGCCGGTAAGCGGCACTACCATTCAAGCGCTGCTGTTCTGGTGGAAATCCATCTCTGGGAAAAAAACACAGAAGCCGCGTGGGATGCGGCATCGAGAGGCCCCATTTTCGATCAGCTATGGCTAAAGCTCGCCGCCGCGCGCGAGGAGGATCATCCAGGCGATGCCGTGCCGATCTATCGGCGACTTATCGAAACGGCGGTGGGACAAACCAACAATACGTCTTATGAAGAAGCGATCAAGCTGCTGAAAAGACTCAGGCCACTGGTGGTGCGCTTGGGGACGCCGACAGAATTCGGGCAGTACGTTGCGTTGTTGCGTGCCAAATATAAGGCCAAGCGCAATTTCATCAAGCTATTGGATAAGCTGTAAACATATGGATTCAAGTCAGTGAGCAAGTGCCTAATTAAGGTGTTAAGCTGACTTCAATACGATTAACGGTGGAGAGTAATAATGTCGTGTGTTAGATTCAAAATATCGGGACTCATTCTCTTTATTTTTTTCATTGTGCCGCTTTCAGCCCATGCCGGGGGCATCGACAAGCTGAAGGAATTCATCGCGGCGACGCATTCCGCGCAGGCGAATTTCACGCAGGTGGTGCTGGATCAGAATGGTAAGCGCATTCAGAGCGCCTCCGGCATCATGCAGTTCCAGCGCCCCGGCAAGTTCCGCTGGACTTACCAGAAACCCTATGAACAAATCATCGTCGGGGACGGCGCGAAATTCTGGCTGTATGACGTGGATTTGAACCAGGTGACGGTCAAGAAACTGGATGCGGCGCTGGGCAGCAGCCCCGCCGCGCTGCTTTCCGGCAGCAACGAGATCGAGCGCGGCTTCACGCTCAAGGAAAGCGGTAGCCAGGACGGCCTCGACTGGCTGCAAGCGTTTCCTAAAACGCAGGACAGCAGCTTCGAGAAAATTCTCATGGCGTTCAATGCGCAAGCCGAACTGGTCATCATGGAGTTGAATGATGCGTTCGGGCACAAGACCGTGCTGCGTTTTTCCGCAATGCAACGCAACCCGAAATTTTCCGTGCAACAATTCAAGTTCACGCCGCCCAAAGGCGCGGATGTGCTGGGTGAATGATGGATTGCAGAAACGCCAATAATGGGAGCGCCGACGTCCCCGTCGGCAAATGATGATAGATGCCGACGGGGACATCGGCGCTCCCATGAGATAAACTCGCCGCATCATGGCCGACCTATTTTCATCTAACACACCCGCCGCACCTTTAGCGGAACGCCTGCGCCCGAAACATATCGACGAGGTCATCGGGCAATCTCATTTATTGGGTGCGGGCAGGCCGCTGCGCCTGGCGTTCCAATCCGGCAAGCTGCACTCGATGATCCTGTGGGGGCCGCCGGGGGTGGGCAAGACCACGTTGGCGCGGCTGATGGCGCAGGCTTTCGACGCCGAGTTCATGCCGCTATCGGCGGTGCTGTCCGGCGTGAAGGACATCCGCGAGGCCATCGCGCAGGCGCAGCAGATGCTGCAACAGCACGGTCGCCACACCATCCTGTTCGTCGACGAAGTGCACCGCTTCAACAAATCGCAGCAGGATGCGTTCCTGCCGTTCGTCGAACAGGGGCTGGTGACGTTCATCGGCGCGACCACCGAGAACCCTTCATTTGAGGTAAACAACGCGCTGCTGTCGCGTGCGCAGGTGTATGTGCTGCATGCGCTGTCGGCGGAAGAATTAGGCACTTTGTTCGACCGTGCGCGGCAGGCTGCCTTGGCGGATTTGCAATTCGACGACGCATCAAAAGAGCGCCTCATCGGTTACGCCGACGGCGATGCGCGCCGCCTGCTGAACGTGCTGGAGCAATTACAAACCGCCGCGCAAACCGCCGGGGTGAGCAACATCGACGCCAAATTTCTCGACGACACACTGGCACAGAATTTGCGCCGTTTCGACAAGGGCGGTGAGGCGTTCTATGACCAGATTTCCGCGTTGCACAAATCGGTACGCGGCTCGCATCCCGATGCCGCGCTGTACTGGCTGGTGCGCATGCTGGATGGCGGCGCCGACCCGCGCTACCTGGCGCGGCGCATCGTGCGCATGGCGTGGGAAGACATCGGCCTGGCCGACCCGCGCGCGATCCAGTTGACGCAGGATGCCGCGCTGACCTATGAGCGGCTCGGCTCACCGGAAGGCGAGCTGGCCTTGGCGCAGGCGGTGCTGTATCTGGCCTGCGCGCCGAAGTCGAATGCCGGCTACGTCGCGTATAATGCCGCCCGCGCCTGGGTAGCCCAGGATGGCTCGCGCGATGTGCCGCTGCACCTACGCAATGCGCCGACCAAATTGATGAAGCAACTCGATTACGGCAAGGACTACCGCTATGCGCACGACGAGGCGGGAGGTTATGCTGCGGGTGAAAATTACTTCCCCGATGGCATGCCGGACGTAAGTTTCTATCAGCCGACCGAGCGCGGGCTGGAAGCGAAGATCGCCGAGAAGCTGGCGCGGCTTCGTGAACTGGATGCTCAAGCGGGCAAATTGGACGCGGCGAAGAAGAAATAATAATGGTAGGTCGGGCTACGCCCGACATGGTGGGCGTAGCCCACCCTACGTTGGAGCGGAGAAGATATGCTGGATATACAGTTGTTGCGGAATGATTTAGAAGGCGTTGCGGCACGGCTGGCGACGCGCGGCTTCGTGCTGGACACCGCGAAATTTGCGCACCTGGAAGGTGAACGTAAGACCATCCAGACGCGCACTCAAGAATTGCAGGCCAAGAGTAATGCAGCTTCAAGGCAAATTGGTTATAACAAGGTTAAGGGCGAAGACGTTTCCGCCCTCATGGCCGAGGTGGCAAATTTAGGCGATGAACTCAAGCAGCTGGAAACGAAATTGGATCAAGCGCGGCAAGAGCTGAATGCATTTCTCTCCGTCATTCCCAATATGCCGCACGAAAGTGTTCCGGCAGGAAAATACGAGACGGATAATGTGGAAGTGCGCAAGGTCGGTACACCGCCGCAATTCGCTTTCGAGGTGAAGGATCACGTCAGCATCGGCGAACAACTGGGGCTGGATTTCGATACTGCCGCAAAGATTTCTGGCGCACGCTTCTCGCTGCTGAAAGGCGGTCTGGCGCGCCTGCATCGCGCATTGGCGCAATTCATGCTCGATACGCATACCGACCAGCACAACTACACGGAAGTTTATGTACCCTACTTGGTGAATGCCGATTCGATGCGCGGCACCGGGCAGTTGCCGAAATTCGAGGAAGATTTGTTCAGGGTGCCGCGCGTGATGGGTGAAGAAGGTGAGGCGAATTTTTACCTGATTCCCACCGCCGAAGTCCCGGTGACCAACATGGTGCGCGACGAAATCGTGCCGCTGGAGAAACTGCCGCTGAAATTCGTCGCGCATACGCCGTGCTTCCGTTCCGAGGCCGGTTCCTACGGGCGCGACACGCGCGGCATGATCCGCCAGCACCAGTTCGACAAGGTGGAACTGGTGCAGATCGTGCGTCCGGAAAAATCCTATGAAGGGCTGGAAGAACTGCTCGGTCATGCCGAAGTTATTTTGCAGAAACTCGGCCTACCGTACCGCGTGGTGAAGCTGTGCAGCGGCGACATGGGGTTTTCTGCCGCGCTGACTTACGACATCGAGGTATGGCTGCCCGCACAAAATACCTACCGTGAGATTTCCTCCTGCTCAAACTTCGAGGCTTTCCAGGCACGCCGGATGCAGGCGCGTTTCCGCAACGCGCAGGGCAAGCCGGAATTGCTGCATACGCTGAACGGCTCCGGGTTGGCGGTCGGACGCACGCTGGTGGCGGTGTTGGAAAATTATCAGCAGGCCGACGGCAGCGTGGTGATCCCGGAAGTGCTGCGCCCCTACATGGGCGGCATGGAAAAACTCGCACCCTAGATGAGAATCATTCACCTGTTCGGCATCGCAGGGGTCGAGCCACATGAGCTACCCGCCGCGCGATTGTGGGCGAGGCGGTTGGAGTGGCCGATGCTGCTGGTGGCGCTGTGGATACTGCTGCAATGGTATCTGGAGGAAACGCAGGCCATCGACCCGCTGCTGGCGCGGGTTGCCGATTGGCTGGTATGGCTGGCATTTCTCGCCGAAACCACGCTGCTGAGTACGCTGGTTAAAAACCGGCGCGCCTATCTGTTCGGCAACTGGATGAATCTGGTCATCATCACCGGCGGCATGCCCTTCTTCTGGCAGTTTGCGCCGCTGATCGGGCTGTTGCGCAGCTTCCGCCTGTTGCTGGTCATCGTGTTACTGGCGCGCCTGTCCAAAACCGTCCGCAAGCTGCTTTCCAGACACCAGCTCGGCGCCACGCTGGCGGTGGCTTTTGTCACGATGGTGCTGTCCGGCATCATCATTTCACGCATCGATCCTTCTATCGGCACCATCTGGGACGGCATGTGGTGGGCATGGGTGACGATGGCCACGGTGGGCTACGGCGATGTGGTGCCGCACAGCGGGGCGGGAAGGTTATTCGGTTCGCTGCTGATCCTGTTCGGCGTGGTACTCATCTCGTTGCTGACGGCCAATCTGGCCGCGTTCTTCATCGGCGGCGACGTCGAGAAAATGGAGCAGGAGGAGAAAGAAGCCGAACACCAGCTCAAGGAAATATCGGCGCGGCTGGATCGTATCGAGCGCCTGCTGGAACAGCGCAACAAGCAAAGCGAATCGGAATAACGTAGGGTGCGTTTTACGCACCAACATTAATGGTGCGTAAACCTAGAAAAAGCAGTTGTCCACGAAAGTCACGAAAAACACGAAAAATTCATGAACCTATATAATTTTCAACCACACCCATTGGGTAGTTCACCGCATGATGGCAACCCATTGTTTTATTTCGCGCCTTTCGTGTTTTTCGTGGATGAATTGCCGTTTTTAGGGTAAACGCACTGCGGATTAAAACGGCAAGAATAACGCCGTAGCAAAAGTCTGCACCACGCGCGTAATGGAACGCTGCAATTTCTCCGACAGGGTGATCGCAAACAAATCCAGACTGCCGATGATTTTCCCGAACTCGCGCTCGAAGCTGAGATTACGCTCATTGCCATTCAATTCGTTGGTCAACAGGTAGAGCTGTCCCGTGTCGTCGCGCGCATTGGACAACTTCCACACGGCGATCTCGACGTTCCGCGCGGCGTTGTAGACATTTTGCGGCTCGATACTATCGGTCAAATAAAATTCGGTTTTTCCGCCATGCGCCTTGATCAACATGGTTTGCAGGCCGACGATCAACGACAGCACGCGGTCGCCAAAATAATCGGGACGCAACGCCTGCTGGATGGCGTCTGTGCCCTGCGCCTTGTTGATCTCATTGAACCGCCAGTCGCGCTTATTCTCAAACACCGATTTCACCATCTCTTCGGCGCTGTCTGCGGTGCTTTTCCGCAGTTCGCGCGGATTGCGCTTGTAAAGCTTGACCATCAGCACGCGCAAGCTCTGCGTGTTTTCGCGCATCTCCACATCGGCCAGGTGGTCAAAATCCGACTTGGCAAACTGCCCGAGTGAGCTGCGGTCGCCCTGCTGCGGAATCGGTTTGACAGACTTGCCGTTTTTAACCGGCTCCGTGGCAGCGCAAGCGGCCAGCAAAGCCACGGCAGCGCCAAGGGCAAGCAAGCGGTAACATTTTGGTATCATGCGGCAGTATATGCATATCGCAGGCATTTGTGGACACTTTTGAACATGAACCTGAACCGCATTCAAGCCACTGTGGACAGGTTGCGCACCGGGATGGCAATGCAATGATCGGAAAGCATCTTGAATACATCGACTCCATCACTTGAGGCGCGGCATCAACCGTCCGGGTTGAACAGCGAATTCAAGGGAAGCGGGCTGGCGTTTGCGGACTACGTGGCGCGCACCCGCGACATGCTGAACAAGGCTCACTCCAAATTGGGCGCTGCCGACCTGAAAAAAATAGTCGATGGCAACACGCCGTTCGAATTAAAGCCAACAACCGGTGATTTTGCCGGGCGCAAAAAAACCTTTCGGCGCGGTGTGCTGCTCACGCATGGCCTGACCGATTCCCCTTATTTCATGCGCTATCTGGCCGAGTTTTTTCAGGCAAATGGTTTTCGCATCATGGCGATTTTGCTGCCAGGGCACGGCACGCAACCCGGTGATCTGCTCGATGCCACCTGGCGGGAATGGGCCAAGGCCGTGGCTTATGGCACCGACAGGCTTGCGGAAGAAGCTGACGAAGTCTATCTGGCCGGTTTCTCCGCCGGGGGTGCACTGAGCGTTTATCAGAGCCTGCGCGATGACCGGGTGTGCGGCCTGTTCCTGTTTTCTCCCGCGCTCGAGATCACGCCGCGCGCAGCCTGGGCAAACCTGCACAGGCTGTATAGCTGGTTGATACCGTCGGCGAAGTGGGTATGCATCAGCCCGGATAAAGATATTTACAAATATGAGTCGTTTCCGAAACATGCCGCTGCGCAGATGTATGCGCTGACGAAGGAATTGAATCGGTTGCTGCAAAAACATGAAACAGGCATCCCGGTATTTGCCGCTGCCAGCCAGGACGATACCACCGCCAACACCCCGGCGACCCTGGGGTTCATGGCGCATGCGCGCCACTCCTCCAGCAGGTTGCTGCTGTACACCACCGACACGGGGAAGCCTCCGCCCGGCATCCCGGCGGAAAAACTGGAACTGGTAAACAGCGTGGTGCCAGAGCAGAAAATATTAAGCTCCGCGCACACCTCCATCGTGCTGCCACCCGATGACCCGCACTACGGTGCGGCGAGAGATTATTCCAATTGCACCCATTACTATCCGGACGACATGGAAAGATACGATGCCTGCAACAACAGGCACGGGGAGATTTTGCAGGGGGAGGTTACCGAGGCCAACCTTAAAGCCGGTACCTTGCGCCGTTTGATGTACAACCCGAATTTCGCCGCGCTCAAAGTTTCCATGAAGCGGTTCATCGACAGTTTGCCGTGATTGCCACCACCCCGTAAATAGGGTGAGGCTTCATCCTTAAGCCGGGTAAGCTGGAACTCAAAGTAGGTCTGGCTTTGCCCGACATGGTTTCTCCAAAGCTGGGAATTTAATTCGACCACGGCCCCTTTAATCTTTTACATGAGCAACTATCGTTTAATGTGTCGGCATTATGCAATTATGCTGACACGCTCCTCTCAAACTGATTGATTTAAATGACTATTCGGATTCTAGCTGCCGCTCAATACTAATAATTGTCAATCGACATCACACGGGTTACACTACGCTAACTTCGATGGCTCGTTTCTTGAGAGGTTATGTTGTTTTTGATGCCAGTCTTCGCTTACTTCATGCTCATGCGTCGAAGCGAAGTTTGGGTAACTAACATCAGCTTGTTACAACAACCGATGCAAATCTAAAAATTGCACAGGCGCAATTGTCAGATGGAGTTATTAGTGAGTCCTTCACATACAGTTTCAAATTTGATATCCACTTTAAATTCATTATGGTAGCCGTGGTCATGACAGCAACATTTGATGAGTTTACAGAAGCCTTTATTGCTGCTCTAGTAGAAAAAGGCGTGGTAGTTCTTGACCCAAATGCAGAGCGCACCAACCAAGGTTTTGAGCGCATTTATGAACTCCTCTCCGCACGTGCTACGCAGGCAAATACTACCGAAGAGCGCCGTTGGTATACTCGTCTGAGAAATAATTTGGCCCCAAGCAACATAGGAACATTCGATTATTTTTTAGCCGCATTACGTTCATGCCAACTTGGTTTTGCAAGTAGCCCAAACCCAAGATACTCAGAACTTTCATTTAAAGTGAGTAAGCCACAAGCGGAGGATTTCTTGTCCCACATTGATGAATCACTTCGCGATGCCGCTGAGACCGCCGCTGACGCATTCCTAAGCAAACAAGAAGAATTCAATAAAGAATTCGCCAAAGGGGGAGGCGTAGATCATGTCTATAGAGGACATCAGGAACTTACGCCATAACTGGTTTGGCTCTCAAAATAATCCAACAAAATTCGCGTCCGAACTGGAAAAGGCGTTTGACCGAATAGGATTTACCGAAAATTACGTTGATAACCATATATCAGCGAGCACACATCGTCCAAATCGTTCCAAGGTTATCAAAGACAACATTTGGGGCATGATCGAGCTGGACGAGCCATCGATTCGACTTCTCGATTGC
>Ga0154345_161_pt1 | contig 28839 bp, 27 predicted proteins | sample RifGroA2_FD_115873 | JGI IMG/M metagenome (GOLD analysis project Ga0154345, IMG submission 115873) | Gallionellales bacterium GWA2_55_18 | reverse complement strand
ATCCCATTCAGACCAAATGGCTGTCGCTCCAGTCCCTAATCCGGGCTTGCCGCCCGCCGTCGTAACTCATGCGAAGCAGCGCTTCGCGTCAAATGGTTTCTTCTCCTTCATCATGTGGAAGCAGGCACGTGCCAGTTTGTGCGCCAGCGCCTTGATCGCCACCACGTTGTTTGTCCTGGACTTCTTCCGATCATAAAAGCGTTTCGCTTCGGGGGAATAGCGCAAGGCGAAGTTGGCCGCTTCGACAAACGCCCAGGCGAGATATTTGTTGCCGTTTTTGGTGTTGCCCTCACCTTTTTTCTTGTTGTTGCTGGTATGCACGCTGTCCACGCAGCGCGCATAAGAGGCGAAGTTGCCGGCATCGGAAAACCGTTCTATCGGCCCCGTTTCCAGCAGGATCGTGGTCGCCAGCACTTGGCCGATGCCCGGCGCGCTGGTGAGGTGGACGTACTCCGCCAGTGTTCCTACATTTTTCTGCAAGCGCTTTTCAAGCAAGTCGATCTGCTCGGAAAGTGTTGTGATCACCGCCACGTTGGCCTTGATAGCCAGAGCCACCTCGTCCGGCAGCGGCATTTTGTCGATATCCTCGCCTGCCAGTTGTTTGACCTGGTTGCTGCTGATCCGCGCGCCGAGCTGTCGTGCGGTGATGTTCTCGACGGCGAGGATATGCGCGGTGCGGCTGCGCACCAGTTGCATGCGCTTTCTTGACAGGTCGCGCACGGCGCGCTGTTCAGGCGGCAGGATGGTGCCTGTCGGCAGTATCCCCAAACGCAGCAAGTGGGCAAGGTGACGTGCATCGGTTTCGTCGCCGCTGTGCTTGAGCCCATCGTACTTCTTGATTGCCGTGGTGTTGGCCAGATGCACTTTGTAGCCTGCCGCTTGCAGGCCATCGACCAGCCAGTACCAGTTGAAAGTCGATTCGACTACCACACCGGTAAGCTCATCTTTCCAAGGCTGCAGGAAATCAAGAATCTTTGTCAGGTCGTTCGGCAACCGCTTTTCCGCCATCACGCGATCCTCTTCGTCTGTTATCGTCACAACGCTGTTGTTCGAATGTAAATCAATTCCGCTATACTTCATTTCGGCCTCCTGTGGTTATCGCAAGTTCGCAAACTCACTATAACCCCACCGCCAACGGCGGTGGGAGGCCGGCTAGATGATTTTCAGACAATAGCAAGATTTGACACTCGCCGGAGCACTCCGCATGCTGGTGTCGTACAAGGGACGGCTTTATTTCTGCCGCGCACATTAACAATAGCTCCAAATAATGCCAAGTGTTTTGAATGGGGGAAAAATTGAAAATAGTAATTCTTTGTGGGGGATACGGTACGCGTATTCGTGATGTCGCCGACAATATACCCAAGCCGATGATTCCGATCGGACGTTATCCGATTTTGTGGCACATCATGAAATACTATGCAAACTTCGATCATCAGGATTTTGTATTATGTCTTGGTTACAAGAGCCAAATCATCAAGGATTTCTTTCTGAATTACGAGGCTCACACCAAGGACTTCACCATAACGCTAGGAAAGCGTGATGGGATTGAATTTCATACCGCGCATAATGAATCAGATTGGCGCGTAACGCTGGTGGATACCGGGCTGCAAGCGATGACCGGCGCGCGCATCGCGCGAATTCGAAAATATGTGGGTGACGAAGATTTCATGCTAACTTACGGCGATGGCGTTGGTGATGTGGACATTGAGGCGTTGCTGGCTTTTCACCGTGCGCATGGCAAGGCATTGACGGTAACCGGGGTGCGCCCACCAGGGCGCTTCGGGGAGTTGGTCAGCGACGGGGGGCGAGCCGTGGAGTTTAATGAGAAACCCCAGGCTGCCGGGGGGCGAATTTCCGGCGGGTATTTTGTCGCGTCCGCCAAACTCTTCGATTATCTTAATGATGCCGAAGATCTGGTGTTCGAGCAGGAGCCGATGCGTAAACTGGTTGCTGATGGTGAGTTAATGGTATTTGAGCATGATGGCTTTTGGCAGCCCATGGATACCAGCCGTGAATACCAGTTACTAAATGCTCTCTACGAACAAGGAAAGGCACCTTGGGTAAAATGGTAAGCAACGAGTTATTGTCTGCTTTTGCCGGTCGCCGGGTAATGGTCACCGGCCATACAGGCTTCAAGGGTTCATGGCTGGCTTTCCTGCTTAAAGAAATCGGTGCGGAAGTGCTGGGCTATGCCCTTCCCGCAGAACAGCCATTGAGCCATTTTGCAGCTTTGGACTTGGCAAAATCTATACACCACATCGAAGCTGATGTGCGTGACGGCGCCAAACTCACAGAAACCATGGTCGCATTTCAGCCCGAGTTCGTGTTTCATCTGGCTGCGCAGGCATTGGTCAGACCATCCTATGCTGACCCGAAAGCAACATTTGAGACCAATGTAATGGGCTCGGTAAATCTGCTGGACGCTGTGCGTCAGTGTGAGGCTGTCCGTTCTCTGGTTTATATCACCTCGGACAAATGCTACGAAAACATGGAATGGGTGTGGGGCTACCGTGAGAATGATCGCTTGGGAGGCCACGACCCATACAGTGCCTCGAAAGCGGCAGCAGAGATTGCCTTCTCAGCCTATGCGCGTTCCTTTTTTGCCCATCGCACCGAGCTGGGTGCGGCAACTGCGCGCGCCGGTAATGTGATCGGCGGTGGTGATTGGGCCGTGGATAGAATTGTGCCGGATTGTATTCGCGCTATTAGTGCGGGCAAACCGGTAGTGTTGCGCAACCCCAACGCTACGCGGCCATGGCAGCATGTGCTGGAGCCGCTGGCAGGTTATCTGTTGCTCGCCGCACGTTTACACGAACAACCCATGGCTTATGCGGGCGCCTGGAATTTTGGCCCGCCTTCCAGCGAAGTTCGAACCGTGCTGGAAGTGGCGGAACGTATCGTCGGTCGTTTCGGGCGCGGTAGTATCGTAATTGAGTCCGGCTCGGCAAAACAGCATGAAGCCAATTTGCTGCAACTGAATTGCGATAAGGCCAATCAGCTGCTTGGTTGGCGGCCACGCTGGAATGTGGAGCGAACCCTAGCAGCGACGGCAGACTGGTACAAAGCAGTCATGGATGGCGCTGAAGCCTCCATGGTTACCCATCAACAATTACGTGACTATTTTCCGGAGGTCAAATGATAGCGGGCGTTAAAATTACACCTCTGCGCCAAATCCTCGATGAGCGTGGCAAGGTAATGCATATGCTCAAGATTGGCGATCCAGCCTTTCAGCAATTCGGCGAGATTTATTTTTCCTGCGTTTACCCCGGGGCCATCAAGGGCTGGCATATCCACAAGAAAATGACATTGAATTATGCCGTGCCTCATGGGCATATCAAGTTTGTACTCTATGACGAGCGGCCTGAAAGCCCGACACTGGGTGAAATTCAGGAAATTTTCATGGGACCGGACAATTACTGCTTGGTGACTGTCCCACCGATGGTGTGGAACGGATTTAAGGGTATCGGGAACGAGGCGGCTGTCGTTGCAAATTGCGCGACGATTCCCCATTCGCCAGATGAAATAGATCGACGAGATCCTTTTGACCGCTCAATTCCATACGATTGGGCACTTAAACACCGATGAAACGTCGTATTCTGATTACGGGTGGGTTTGGCTATCTGGGCGGGCGAGTGGCGCAGCATTTGCAGCATGCCGGACATCAAACTGTTCTTGGCTCACGAGAGGCAAAAAACTTGCCTGATTGGTTGCCTCAAGCTGAAGTAGCCAAGATCGACTGGCAAGATGAGCGTGTCTTGGAGCAAATCTGCGCTGGCATCGATGTGGTGATACATGCAGCCGGTTTGAATGCACAGGACTGTGAATCTGAACCCGTTGCCGCACTAGAATTTAACGGTTTGGCAACTGCGCGTTTGGTTGCGTCAGCAAGCCACGCTGGTGTTAAGCGGTTTATCTACCTATCCACCGCTCATGTGTATGCCAGCCCGCTCATAGGAACCATCACTGAAGAAACTTGCCCGCGCAATCTGCATTCCTACGCCACATCGCATCTCGCCGGAGAAAATACTGTCTTGTTCGCCAGGCAGCGAGGAGAAATTGAAGGGATCGTGCTACGCCTTTCCAACGCCTTCGGAGCGCCCGCACATAAAGACGTAAACACTTGGATGCTGCTCGTGAATGACCTTTGCCGACAGGCGGTGCAAACCCGCAAACTGGTTTTGCGCTCCAGCGGTCTGCAGCAGCGAAATTTCCTTACGTTAGCGGATGCCGGGCGTGCGATTGAACATCTGCTTGCGCTAAGTAAATCTGACTGTGGAAATGGATTGTTTAATCTTGGTGAAAACAAAGCGCTTTCGGTATGGGATATGGTGCAGAAGATATCGCATCGCTGCCAGCTAACTCTTGGATACCAGCCCGCCATAGAGCGGCCTGCGCCACGCCCTGACGAACTGGTTAACTCCTTGAATTACTGCTCCGAAAAACTTCAGAAGACAGGTTTTTGTCTGCTGGGCAACTTGGATGATGAAATAGACAGGACGCTTTTGGTCTGCGCACAAATATGGAAACATAACGAGGCATGACATCGCAGACTAACCACGCAAGCTCTCCTCGAGTATCGGTGTTGATGACTATCTATAACGCAGAACCTTACCTGCGTGCAGCGATTGATAGCCTCATAGCCCAGACATTTTCAGACTGGGAATTGATTGCCGTTGAAAATGGCTCAACAGATAAATCGATGTTGATTTTGAAGAGTTATTCTGATCCCAGAATACGCATTTTTCCATTTGAAGCTAACATTGGCCGAACTCCCGCTCTCCGTTTTGCTTTTGATCAGGCGCGCGGCGATTACATAGCCGTCCTAGATGCTGACGATGTTTCATCGCAGAATCGCTTGGCGCAACAAGCAGCGTTTCTGGATCAACATAACGATGTGGCTCTGGTAGGCTCATGGGCACAACACATCGATAAGCATGGCAAGGTATTCGACGTATTCGAACCCCCTACAAACCAGAAAGAGCTACAAAATTGCCTGGGGTGGACCAATCCGATTATCCATTCATCAGCTATGTATCGGCGTCAATTAGCACATGAAGTCGGTGGCTATCCCGAAAATATAGTCTGGGCGCAAGACCTTGGTCTGATACTGGCTCTGGCACAGCGTGCCAAAATTGCGATGATAGCCAACTATCTGTGTCAGGTAAGAGTGCTGTCCGCCGGCATGACGCGATCCATAAAATATCGAGCACTCGTTGCTAACGAGGCATTATTACTGTTCAGGCAAGCAGCAGATTCACTGCAATTGAATGCCCAGGCGCGCCGATTAAATCGTCGCGCCATGGCAATTGCAGAAATTAAACTCGGCATTGCCACCTTAAGGTCTGACTCTTTCTGGGCAGGGCTGAAAATGGTTTGGCATGGGTTTGTCACAGCACCATCCGCTGTTTGGGGCAACGGTCCTGTGCGCCGATTTTTTGGCGCAAAATTTTGAGCTGGTGCTTCTGAGATTCCAAATTTGATGGATGCGCAAAAATGATAGCAGCGGTCACGGGTGGAACCGGTTTCATAGGAAGAAAACTGGTTGCCCGTCTACTTGATCGTGGTGACACAGTCCGGTTGCTAACGCGCAATTTAACGCTATCCGAAAAACTTTCTTTCCTGGAAACACATGGTTGTGACCTGCTAACGGCTAAAGTTAATGAACTTTCAGCGATATTGGATGGTGTAGACGTACTTTATCATTGTGCGGGACAACTCAAGGATCCGCATACCATGCGTGCATTGCATGTCGATGCAACGCAGAAGTTAGCCGAAGCAGCCGCCCGGCGAGTTCCTCATTGGGTGCAGCTAAGCAGTGTCGGTGTGTACGGCCCGATTACACGGGGCATTGTTACTGAAGACTCAGCATTAAATCCGGTTGGACAGTATGAAACCACCAAGGCTGAATCAGACAAAATTGTTATAGATGCTGCAAACAAGGGCGGTTTCAGCCATTCGATTTTGCGTCCCTCCAACGTGTTCGGTGCAGATATGAGCAATCAGTCATTATTTGGCATGATCGCCATGATCGACAAAGGGCTCTTCTTCTACATCGGCAAACCGGGAGCCTCGGCAAATTATATCCATGTTAATAATGTAGCCGAGGGGTTGATACGCTGCGGAACCATGCCTTCCGCCAAAGGCAAAACTTATAACCTGTCCGATCATTGCACTATGGAGCATTTCGTTGGGATCATAAGCGACGCGCTTGGCCGAACATCTCCACGGCTAAGGATCCCAAGGGCCGTTGCGCAATTGGCGGGAAATACCTTGGGCAGACTCCCGGGCTTTCCGCTCACCAGCTCAAGGGTGCATGCGCTGGCCAACTATTCGCGCTATCCCATATCGCGCATTCAGCAACAGCTTGGTTATCAACATGTTGTCTCCATGGATGATGGGCTACGCGAACTGGTGACCGCATACAAACAAAGATCAAGGCATATAAATTGAAATGAAGAAGCTTTGCTTTGTCGCCACTATCCCCGCTGTGTTGCATTCCTTTTTGAAAGAACATATCGGTGCCTGCGCAGAACAGTGGCCGGTTATGATAGTCAGCGCACCAGTCGACGCTAATCTGTTGCGCGATCTGAAGACATTGTTCGTCCCATTGGCTATTGAGCGCAAGGTGTCACCTTGGCGCGACATGTTGGCACTGATTCAACTGGTGATGTTATTTCGCCACGAACGCTTCGATCTGGTTCATTCCATCATGCCAAAAACAGGGCTCCTGTCGATGCTGGCTGCCTGGTTAGCCGGTGTTTCCAATCGGGTGCATACCTTTACCGGGCAAGTTTGGGCAAACAAGCGTGGCTGGAAGCGCTGGGTATTCAAACAGTTCGACAAAATGATCGTACGGTTTGCCACGCATATTCTGGTAGACAGCCCCTCACAACGTGATTTCCTGGTATCCGAAGGTGTTTTGCCGCCAGGCAAAGGCATTGTTATTGGGTACGGTTCCATCTGCGGCGTCGATGCATATCGGTTTCGTCCCGATCTACAAACAAAAAAAACGGTGCGCGCCGAATTGGGAATAAGTTTGGAGCAAACCGTAATTCTATTTTTGGGAAGATTGAACCGCGACAAGGGCATGCTCGAGCTTGCCGCTGCTTTTGACAATATAGCAGCGCATCATACCGATGTCGTTCTGCTGTTGGTGGGTGCCGAGGAAGATGTTACTTTTGCCCACATACAGACAATTTGCGGGAAGCACAGCGACCGGTTGCGCAGGGTGAACTTTACGCCCACACCAGAGCGGTACATGGCTGCAGCGGATATTTTCTGTTTGCCCAGCTACCGCGAAGGCTTTGGGCAAGTGATTATTGAAGCTGGCGCTAGCGGAGTGCCGACTATTGCCTCACGAATTTATGGCATTACCGACGCCATTGAAGAAAACAAAACAGGGTTGCTGTTTCCGGCAGGAAATACCACGGCGCTTACGCAAGCTTTGTTAAAGCTGATAGCAAATCAAGATTTACGCCGACAAATGGGTGATGCAGCCCGATCACGGGCAATAGAATTATTTTCCAGCGATAAAATTACTCAGGAAATGCTGGCGTTTTACAGTGGGCTGTTGCGCCGCAGTTGAGTGTTGTCAGGCTGCTGTTGGTTTGCGAGCTAAATGAGAATGTGAACATAATTCAAAATTTGAGGTAAAATGCAACAGACTAGACTTAGCTAATCAGGAGGACGACATGCATACAGTCAACATGTTGGAAGCCAAATCCACTCTTTCCAAACTTGTGGAGGCTATTCAAAGTGGCAACGAAGAAGTGGTTATCATCGCGCGCAATGGCCGCCCTGCCGCCAAGCTCGTTCCGATAGACGACGTAGTATCTGGTCAACGCATTGGCATTGCAAAGGGTCGTTTCGTGTCACCGGAGAACATTGATGGCTCGAACGCAGAAATAGCCGCGCTATTTATAGGTCAAGCGTAGCCATGAAGCTGTTACTGGATACGCACATCGCACTGTGGGCAGTGAGTGACAGTCCGAAGTTATCTCCCAAGGCAAAGGAATTGATTGCTGCACCGCGTAATCTCATCTGGGTGAGTGCAGTCAGCATCTGGGAAATTGCCATCAAGCATAGTTTGGGACGTGGCGATATGCCGATTTCAGGTTCGGATGCGTTGGAATATTTCAGGCAATCGGGTTATCGCATGTTGCCGGTTTCACCAGAGCACGCTGCGGCAGTAGAAATATTGCCAGCACATCACCAAGACCCGTTTGACCGCCTGCTGGTGGCTCAATCCCTGACAGAGCCTCTGCGTCTGCTGACTCATGATACGACTGTCGCACGTTACAGCGACACAGTAATTCTCATATAGCTTCAGATTGGCAGTGTTCCATTTCCCGATCAATAGCGCACCCTACATGATTATTGTTGCTCCAAAATAGAATTGCACTGCACGCCAGATATCAAACCAGTCCTGGGCTTGTCGAAGGATTGTCGGGCACAGCCCGACCTACGGGTTATCTTGCTATTGAATGGAAATTAGTGCGCCGTCTGCTTCCGCAGTTGCTGGATCGCGCGCAACTGTGCGATAGCTTCTGCCAATTCGCCCTGCGCCTGTGCGTAGTCGATATCGGAGGCGCGATTTCTCATCGCATCTTCCGCCGCCTGTTTCGCTTCCAGCGCACGCGCTTCGTCGAGGTCGGCGCCGCGTATCGCGGTATCGGCCAGGATGGTCACGACACCGGGTTGCACTTCGAGCATGCCGCCTGATACATAGATAAGCTCATCCTGTTGCTGATCCGGGCGTTTGATCCTGACCGAACCCGGCTTGATGCGCGTCATCAACGCGGTATGGCGCGGGTAAATGCCCAGCTCGCCCATTTCTCCGGGGACGACTATCATTTCTGCCAGCCCGGAGAAGATCGCCTCTTCCGCGCTAACCACGTCGACATGTACGGTCATTGCCATGCTAGTCTCCTTTGACGCTACAGCGTCTTGGCTTTCTCAACCGCTTCTTCGATGCCGCCCACCATGTAGAACGCCTGCTCCGGCAGATGATCGTACTCGCCGTTAATGATACCCTTGAAGCCCTTGATGGTTTCTTTCAGAGTTACATATTTACCGGGGCTACCGGTGAATACCTCGGCCACGTGGAACGGCTGCGACAGGAAACGCTGAATCTTGCGGGCGCGGGCCACGGCCAGCTTGTCTTCCGGCGCCAGTTCGTCCATGCCCAGAATCGCGATGATGTCGCGCAATTCCTTGTAGCGCTGCAAGGTGGCCTGAACGCCGCGCGCCACGTTGTAATGTTCTTCACCCACGACCAGCGGGTCGAGCTGGCGCGAAGTGGAATCCAGCGGGTCAACGGCTGGATAAATACCCAGCGAAGCGATATCGCGCGACAGCACCACGGTGGAGTCGAGGTGCAGGAAGGTGGTTGCCGGAGAAGGATCGGTCAAATCGTCCGCAGGCACGTACACCGCCTGAATGGAGGTGATTGAGCCTACCTTGGTAGAAGTAATCCGCTCTTGCAGGCGTCCCATTTCTTCCGCCAGCGTCGGCTGGTAACCCACCGCGGAAGGCATACGGCCCAACAGCGCGGATACTTCGGTACCGGCCAGCGTGAAACGATAGATATTGTCCACGAAGAACAGAATGTCACGGCCTTCGTCGCGGAAATACTCGGCCATGGTCAGGCCGGACAAGGCCACGCGCAAGCGGTTGCCGGGCGGTTCATTCATCTGCCCGAACACCATGGCCACTTTGGACTCTGGCAGGTTGTCCAGCTGGATAACGCCCGCTTCAGACATTTCGTGGTAGAAGTCGTTGCCTTCACGGGTACGCTCACCCACGCCGGCGAACACCGACAAACCGCTGTGTTCCTTGGCGATGTTGTTAATCAGTTCCAGCATGTTCACGGTCTTGCCCACACCCGCGCCGCCGAACAGGCCGACCTTGCCGCCCTTGGCGAACGGGCATACCAAGTCGATCACCTTGATACCGGTTTCCAACAGGTCGATAGACGGCGACAGCTCGTCGAATTTCGGCGCTGCCTGATGTATCTCGCGGCGCTCGTCGCATTTGATTTCACCGATTTCATCAATCGGGCGACCCAGTACATCCATGATGCGTCCCAGTGTGCCTTTACCAACTGGTACAGAAATTCCCTTGCCGGTGGCATTCACCAGCATACCGCGACGCAAACCGTCGGAAGAACCCATCGCGATGGTGCGCACTACGCCGTCACCGAGTTGCTGCTCAACTTCAAAGGTCAAACCCGCTTCGGCGGTCGAAGTGCCCGCATCCGCCAGTTGCAGCGCCTCATATACCTTGGGCATTTGATCGCGTGGAAACTCGATGTCAACCACCGCTCCGATACACTGAACAATCTTTCCTTGACTCATTTTTAGTGTTCCCCGTCTAATTTAATTCTGTAATTTGCTGTCGAAATTTTTATCTAACCGCCATTGCGCCATCAGCCAACCGCAGCAGCGCCGCTGACGATTTCCGAGATTTCGCGGGTAATCGCCGCCTGGCGCGCCTTGTTATAAACCAGCTTGAGATCGGCGATCACGCTCTTGGCGTTATCCGATGCGGCTTTCATCGCCACCATCCGGGCGCTTTGCTCCGAAGCCATATTTTCAACGACTGATTGATAAACCAGCGACTCGATGTAACGCACCAACAGCTCATCGATCACCAGCTTGGCATCCGGTTCATAGATATAGTCCCAGCTACCCTCCGAGGTTCCCATCTTCTCGCCGCTCAGCGGCAGCAATTGCTCCATGCAGGGTTCCTGCTTCATGGTGTTAAAGAACCGGTTATAGCTCAGGTAGATGGCATCAATCTCACCGTTCACATATGCGTCCAGCATCACCTTCACCGCACCAATCAGCTTTTCGATGCGCGGCGTATCGCCCAGCCCGGTCATGTTGGACTTTACCTTGGCGCCGATACGCGTCATGAAACCCAGCCCTTTGCTGCCGATCGGGCAGACCAGAATACCTTTCCCTTCGCCTTCCCATGCTTTCATGCGGCCTACCGCAAGGCGCAAAATATTGGTATTCAACCCACCGCACAAGCCCTTGTCGGAAGTCACCGCAATCAGACCGACGTTTTTGACGCCTTCGCGATGAACCAGAAATGGGTGCTTGTATTCGGGGTTGGCGCGCGACAAATGCGCCGCGACATTGCGGATCTTTTCCGCATAGGGCCGTGCCGCGCGCATGCGCTCTTGCGCCTTGCGCATTTTCGCCGCTGCGACCATTTCCATGGCGCGCGTAATCTTGCGCGTATTTTCTACGCTCTTGATTTTTGCGCGTATCTCTTTACTGCCCGCCATTTATATACCCCGCATTAATAAACAGCCGTTGCCTTGAATTTTTCGATTGCCGCTGCCAGCAACTTTTCGTTGTCCGCATTCAGATCCTTGGTGGATTCGATCGCGTCCAGCAAGCTCTTGTTGCTGGATTTCAGGTAAGTGTGCAGCGCCGACTCAAAAGCCAATGCCTTGGGTACCGACACATCATCAAAGTAGCCCTTGTTGACCGAAAACAATGTGACGGCCATATCCGCGACCGACAATGGAGCATATTGCAACTGCTTCATCAATTCGGTTACCAGGCGACCGCGCTCCAGCTGTTTGCGGGTTGCTTCATCCAAATCCGAAGCGAATTGCGCGAACGCAGCCAATTCACGGTACTGCGCCAGCGCCAGACGCACGCCGCCACCGAGCTTCTTGATTACCTTGGTTTGCGCCGCACCACCCACGCGGGACACCGAAACGCCCGCGTTGATCGCGGGGCGGATACCGGCATTGAACAGGTCGGTTTCCAGGAATATCTGGCCGTCAGTAATGGAAATCACGTTGGTCGGCACGAAGGCGGATACGTCACCCGCCTGCGTTTCGATGATCGGCAATGCAGTCAGCGAGCCGGTCTTGCCCTTGACTTCACCCTTGGTGAACGCTTCCACATAGGCGACATTCACCCGTGCCGCACGCTCCAGCAAGCGTGAGTGCAGATAAAATACGTCGCCGGGATAAGCTTCGCGACCGGGCGGGCGGCGCAGCAACAGCGAGATTTGGCGATACGCCCAAGCCTGCTTGGTCAGATCGTCATAAACAATCAGCGCATCCTGACCGCGGTCGCGGAAATATTCGCCCATGGTGCAGCCTGCATACGGTGCCAAAAATTGCATCGCTGCGGAATCCGATGCGGTCGCGGCAACCACGATGGTGTATCCCAGCGCACCATGCTCTTCCAGCTTGCGCACCACGTTGGCGACGGTCGAAGCTTTTTGACCGATAGCCACATACACGCAGGTCATATTCTGGCCCTTCTGGTTGATGATGGCATCCACCGCCACGGCTGTCTTGCCGGTCTGGCGGTCGCCGATAATCAGCTCGCGCTGGCCGCGACCGATCGGCACCATCGAGTCGATTGACTTCAGGCCGGTTTGCACCGGCTGTTCAACCGACTTGCGCGCAATCACACCCGGCGCCACTTTTTCAATCTTGTCGGTCATTTTGGCGCCTATCGGCCCCTTGCCGTCAATCGGCTGACCCAGCGAGTTCACCACGCGACCGCACAACTCCGGGCCGACCGGCACTTCCAGGATGCGCCCGGTACACTTGACCGTATCGCCTTCGGTGATGTGTTCGTACTCGCCGAGCACCACCGCGCCGACAGAATCGCGCTCCAGGTTCAGCGCCAGGCCAAATGTGTTGCCGGGAAATTCCAGCATTTCACCTTGCATCACATCGGAAAGCCCGTGCACACGGACGATACCGTCGGTCACGCTAACCACCGTGCCCTCGGTACGCGCCTGCGTCAACGCCTCGAAGTTTTCGATGCGGCTGCGAATCAAACTGCTTATTTCAGAAGGGTTGAGCTTCATCTGGATATCCTTATCTTGATAAATCTTTTATCAGGCCGATGTGTCAGCCATCAAGTTCATATTCCTGTCATCAGGCCAGCGCGTTTGCCATTTCGCCGAGGCGGGTGCGCGCAGAACCATCGATCACCTTGTCTCCGGCGCGGATCACCACACCGCCCAGCAATTCTTTATTGACCTTGCAAACCAGCTTGATCTCCCGGCCCATACGCGCTTTCAGCGAACTGACGATTTTTTCCTGTTGCGCAACAGACAGCTCGAACGCCGAATCCACCACCACATTGACGGTTTTTTCCGCTTCCGCCCGCATGGCCTCAAAGGTCGCGGCGATTTCCGGCAACACCAACAAGCGTTGATTGTCTATCAATATGCGAATGAAATTGCGCAATGGCGCTTTTGCCTGGCTACCCAGCAAGCCTTCCATCAAGCTTTCGAGTTGCGTTTTGGCAACTCTGGGGCTGGTGACTACCGCGCGTACTTCCGGGTGGCAGACTGCGTCGGCGACAGCCAGCAATGCCTCTGACCAGCCCTTCAGATCCGACAGCCTTTGCGCTTCCTCAAAGGCCGCCTGCGCATACGGACGTGCAATAGTAATGGCTTCAGACATGGCGTTTAACGTAAAACTCGCGTAGCGATTCGTTCGCTCCCTCTCCAGCTTGCGGGAGAGGGATGGTGTGGGGGAAAACGGGCACGGCGGTTTTCATTATCAGGTGCGTCATATTTGCCATGCCCGTTAAATTTCTGCAACCAATTTATCGAGCAAATCGTTGTGCGCCTTGGCATCGATTTCGCGACCGAGGATTTTGCCCGCACCCGCCAGCGCAATTGCCGATACTTGGGTGCGCAATTGCTCTCTGGCGCGAAATACTTCCTGATCGATTTCAGCCTTGGCGCCCGTAATGAGGCGATCTCCTTCCAGCTTGGCCTGTACTTTGGCTTCTTCGATAATCTCACTGGCGCGTTTTTCGCCATGCGTGACAATTTCGCCAGCCTTTTCTTTTGCTTCCCGCAAAATCTCAGCAGAGCGCTTGGCGGCCAGCTCCAGATCGTGTTTCGCCCGTTCCGCGTCCGCCAGGCCATCTGCGATCTGCTTTTTGCGCTGCTCCAGCGCGGCCACGATGGGCGGCCAGACAAACTTCATGCAGAACCACACGAACAGCGCAAACATGATCGTCTGTGCGAGAAGAGTTGCATTGATATTCATGCAAGCTACCTTTCCTGAATTATGCGATGTCGCTTAGGGAGAATTACTTCGCCACCGCAAACAAAACATACATTGCGATACCGACGGCAATCATCGGGACTGCGTCAACCAGGCCCATTACCACGAAGAACTGGGTGCGCAGCATCGGGATGAGCTCGGGCTGGCGGGCCGCGCCTTCCAGAAAACGTCCGCCCAGAATACCGATACCGACGGCTGCGCCAAGCGCGCCCAGACCCATCATCAGCGCTCCGGCTATGTACAGCAATGCATTTGCCATTTCCATTTTATTGCTCCTGTTAAAAAATTAAGGTTGGTGAATTGATTTTAGGGGGTTGATTTAGTGATGTTGACTTAGTGATGTTCCTGGTGCGCCATATCCATATAAACGACGGTCAGCGTCATGAAAATGAATGCCTGTAAAGTAACTATCAGGATGTGGAAAATTGCCCAGCCCAGCGACAGCAGAATCTGCGAACCGTACAGGGTGACGCCGCCCAGCGATGCGCCTGCCCATGCGCCGCCCATCAGCGCGATAAGAATAAAGATCATTTCGCCGGCATACATGTTGCCGAACAGCCGCAACGCGAGCGAAATCGGTTTGGCGATCAGGTTCACCCCTTCCAGCAGCAGATTGACCGGCATACCCCACTTGCCGAACGGTTGCAGCGTCAACTCGCCCACAAATCCGCCCAAACCCTTCATCTTGACGCTGTAGTAGAGTACCAGCAAAAACACGCCGATCGCCATGCCAAACGTGGCATTCGGGTCGGTGGAAGGTACGATCTTGAAAAATGGTACGCCCAGCGCGCTCATCAGCAGCGGGACATAATCGATGGGCAACAGATCCATCAGATTCATCGAGAAAACCCAGAAGAAGATAGTCAGCGCCAACGGGGCGACCATATCATTTTTGGCGGAAAAAGAACCGCGCACGCTGCTGTCGATAAACTCGATTGACCATTCACAGAAATTTTGCAAACCGCTTGGCACCCCGGCGGTAATGTTCTTGGCAACGCTGCGGAACAGGAACATGATGACGGCACCCAGCAACAGGGACATGATGAAAGTGTCCAGATTGAGCGCCCAGAAGCCCATCGCCTTGGCTTCCTCCGCGCTATGCGCGATGCCCCAGCTGCCATCGGGCAATTGGCCATAGGTCAAGTTTTGTAGATGATGCTTGATGTATCCTGCAGATGTGTGTGCTTCGCTAGACATTTTTAGTCACTATTTCAGTCTTGAACCTACTCAAAATCAATTGGGCTATCAACAGTGTCGCCTGCCCCACCACAAAACCACCCAGCAAAGCAAGCGGCGCTAATTTCAACACCGCCATGCCTATGCCAAGCAGCGCAACGACTACCAGAAATCTTTCGGCAGCGTAAAAATACATGAGCCGTAGCTGATAATGCGCACCACTGGAATCATGTGTTGCATGCGCGGAGCGCAAAACCGTTCGGGACATTCTCCACGCGAGCAGTGTCCCGTTGAGAACCGATACCAATCCCCCGCTTAACACCGCCAGCGCAAACTGCGCTGTGCCATACCAGCCATAAGCCATGCCCGCCGCGATCAGCGTAATCGCCACTTGCAGCCAAACCACCTGGCGCGCCAGTTTCTTTTCTCTGGCTTCAGCAGCGTAAAGGGCGGCGATGATAGCGGCGTTTTCCAAAGGTGTCAAACTTTGCCGCTGTATGTCGGCGTCTTTGCTCAAGGAAGCCTCTAAAAATTCAAAGTTCGCCCAAATGCAAGGCGCGAGGAAAATTTTGCCGCGCCGCATATGGATGATATGTAAGCAAGAAATTTTTTACGCAACGCAGCAGTTGGGATGAAATCTGGATTTTTAGAGGCTCCCTCAACTTATTTGCCCTTTTTGAGCCTGTTCAGGAATTCATCGAGCTGGTCATGGTTCGTGTATTCGATAACCAACTTACCCCCGCCTTTGTTGCCCAGCTTGATTTCAACTCTTGTTCCGAGACACGCGCTCATTTCTTCCTGTAGCCGCTGGGTATCGCGGCTGAGCTTGTGCACTTTTTTTGGCTTATCTTTTTCCGGCTCGCCCGTTTGCTTTTGCACCAGCTTTTCCGCTTCGCGCACGGAAAGCCCTTCCAGCACGATCTTGTTAGCCAGCAGCACCTGTTGTGCGCCCTCCAGCGGCAACAGCGCGCGCGCGTGACCCATATCCAGCTTGTTTTCCATCAGCATGGCCTGCACGGCTGGCGGCAGCTTGAGCAGCCTCAGCAAATTACTGGCTGCGCTACGCGAACGACCCACCGCTTCTGCGGCGACCTGGTGGGTCATTTTGAACTCGTCGATCAGGCGCTGGATGCCGGTCGCTTCTTCCAGCGGATTCAGGTTTTCACGCTGGATGTTCTCGATCAGCGCCATCGCCAGTGCCGTATTGTCCGGGACGCTGCGCACCAGCACCGGCACATGGGTCAGCCCGGCCAGCTGTGCGGCGCGCCAGCGTCTCTCGCCGGCAATGATTTCATAGCTGTTATCGGCAAGCTGGCGCACCAAAATCGGCTGCATAATCCCCTGCGCCTTGATTGAAGCCGCCAGTTCATTCAACGAAGCTTCATCCATATGCGAACGGGGCTGGTACTTGCCCGGCTTAAGCAGCACGACATTCAATTCGCGCATCGCCTCGTCTTTTTCGCTTTTGCCACCGGACAACAACGCATCCAGTCCACGCCCCAATCCCTTGTTCAGCTTTGTTGCCATGATCGCTCCCTTTATGCCGTCGCAGCGGGCTGCGCTGCGTTATTCAATAACTCTCCGGCCAAGGCCAGATAAGCCTGCGTACCCTTGGATAATTTGTCGTGATACAGCGCCGGCACGCCAAAGCTGGGCGCTTCTGCCAGACGCACATTGCGCGGGATCACGGTGCGGTAAACCTTGTTGCCGAAGTGCTCCTGCAATTGGTCCGAGACCTGTTGCGCCAACGTGTTGCGCGGATCGAACATGGTACGCAACAGCCCTTCGATCTCCAGATCGGGATTCAGGTTGGCGCGCACTTTGCGGATGGTGTTCACCAGGTCGCTTAGCCCCTCCAGCGCATAGTATTCGCATTGCATCGGGATCATCACCGAACGGGCCGCGCACAGACCGTTCAACGTCAGCAAATTCAGCGCTGGCGGGCAGTCGATCAGCACATAGTCATATTCCGCCGCAACAACCCGCAACGCGTCGCGCAACCGCATTTCACGATGCGGCAGACCGACTAACTCAACTTCTGCGCCGGCCAGCTCCCGGTTGGCGGGCAGCAGGTCATATTTTCCGGCTTCCGAGCGTATCCGCGCCTCGGCTACCGTCTTGCCGCCCAGCAACACGTCGTAGATGCTGGCCTGCAAATCGCGTTTGTCGATGCCGCTGCCCATCGTGGCATTGCCCTGCGGGTCGAGATCGATCAGCAACACGCGCTGCTGGGTTGCCGCAAGGCTGGCAGCCAGATTCACCGTGGTAGTGGTCTTCCCCACCCCGCCTTTCTGGTTGGTTATGGCCAGTATTTTTGTCATTTTGCATTTCTCCCTAAGCCGGACGAGCCGGAGCCAAAATGTAGGTCGGGCTTTGCCCGACATGGTGGGCAGAGCCCACCCTACGGTTTCGTTGAAAAATCTTGTCACGTTTTGACATCATTTAACTGGTAAGACTAATCGCATGTTGCGATGACCAGGCTGCGCGCCGCGTGCAGCCCCGGCACCTGCAACGGCACCACCCGTTCTACCCTGCATCCACCCGGTACGCCTGTCAACTCCTGTTGCGGCGCGCCCTTCATCGCCGCCCACCGCCCGTGCGGCGCCATGAGATGGCGGGTGCTGCGCAAAAACTCGCCCAACTCGCTGAATGCCCGCGAGATGATTCCGTCAAACCGCTCTTCCGGCTGCCAGTCTTCCACGCGCTCACAGTGAACGCTCACGTTACGCAAACCCAGCTCGATGACCGCCTGCTGCACGAAGCCGGTTTTCTTGCTGTTGCTGTCCAACAGGGCGAACTGCCAGTCCGGCTGCGCGACCGCCAACACCAGCCCCGGCAAGCCTGCGCCGCACCCCACATCCAGCCACCGCCCCGCCCACAGATGCGGCATGACTGCAAGGCTATCGAGCAAGTGATTACTTACCATCTGCTGCGGATCGCGAATCGCCGTCAGGTTGTAAACCTTGTTCCATTTATGCAGCAGTGCCAGATAATCCAGCAACTTGCCCTGCGTACCTGCGTCCAGAGGAATACCCAATTGGGCGCAGCCAAGCTGCAACTCTCCAGCCAAATTCATCCTAAAAACCTCTGCTGTCCACGAAAGGCTCGAAAAAACACGAAAAGATCGAATACCTACAGTTATTGACAATCCTGCCTGTTGGGTGAATTGCTAAACCAGAGCAACCATTTGATTTATTTCGTGCCTTTCGTGTTTTTTGTGGATGAAAAGAAGTTTCCAGATTCATGTGCAATGCCTCAAGCGCGCTTTTGTGCTTGCTGGACATCATCGCGAAAACCGCGCTTGATATGCACCAGCAACAGGGAAATCGCCGCCGGGGTAATCCCGGAAATGCGCGCTGCCTGCCCGACCGTCTCGGGTTTGTGCTGATTGAGCTTCTGCTGCACCTCGATGGACAGCCCGCGCACCTCGCGATAATCCAAGTCTTCCGGCAACCCCAGCGTTTCATATTGTTCGCTGCGCCCGATCTCGTCGCGCTGCCGCTCGATATAGCCGTGATATTTCGCTTGGGTTTCCACCTGTTCGGCGACCTTCTCATCGTCCACCCCGATGCCCGCGCCGGGTAGGGTCAGCAGGGTATCGTAATTCACATCCGGGCGACGCAACAGTTCGTGCAACGAGTATTCGCGCTCAATCGGCTTGCCCAGCACGCGCATCGCGTCCTCTGTCGGCAGGTTGCGCGGATTCACCCAGGTATTGCGCAACCGTTCCTGTTCGCGCGCGATGGCCTCGCGCTTCTGCTCGAATGCCTGCCAGCGCACATCGTCCACGATACCCAGTTTGCGACCGATCTCGGTCAGTCTCAGATCCGCGTTATCCTCGCGCAATTGCAACCGGTATTCCGCGCGGCTGGTGAACATGCGATACGGCTCGGAAGCGCCGCGCGTAATCAGGTCGTCCACCATCACGCCCAGATAGGCCTCGTCGCGGCGCGGGCACCAGGTTTCGCGCCCGCCAGCTTGCAGCGCCGCATTCAGCCCGGCCAGCAGGCCCTGTGCGGCGGCCTCTTCATAACCGGTCGTGCCGTTGATCTGCCCGGCGAAAAACAACCCGTGGATCGCCTTGGTTTCCAGCGAGCTTTTCAACCCGCGCGGGTCGAAATAGTCGTATTCGATCGCATAGCCGGGGCGCAGGATATGCGCGTTCTCCAGCCCCTTGATGGAACGCACCAAGGCCAGTTGCACGTCGAACGGCAGGCTGGTGGAAATGCCGTTCGGGTATACCTCGTGGGTGGTCAGCCCTTCCGGTTCGAGAAAAATCTGGTGCGAGGATTTATCGGCAAAGCGCGTGATCTTGTCCTCGATAGACGGGCAATAGCGCGGCCCTACCCCCTCGATCACCCCGGTGAACAGCGGCGAGCGATCCAGCCCACCGCGGATGATATCGTGGGTGCGCGGGTTGGTCTCGGTGATCCAGCACGGCAACTGCCGTGGGTGTTGCGCGGCATTCCCCATGAACGAAAATACCGGCACCGGATCGTCGCCCGGCTGTTCCCGCATCACCGAATAATCGATGCTGCGCCCGTCGATGCGGGGCGGCGTGCCGGTTTTCAGCCGCCCCGCCGGCAGGTTCAATTCGCGCAAGCGGCGCGCGAGGCTGACGGACGGCGGGTCTCCGGCGCGCCCCGCCGGATAATTGGCCTGCCCGACATGGATCAGCCCGGACAGGAAGGTGCCCGCCGTCAGCACCACAGTTTTCGCGCTAAAACGCAGGCCCAGTTGCGTGACCACTCCGCTCACCCGATCCTGCCCAGTGGCAGATGACCCGACCAGCAAGTCGTCCACCGCCTGCTGGAACAGCCACAGGTTGGGCTGGTTTTCCAGCCTTGAACGGATCGCCTGCTTATAAAGGATGCGGTCGGCCTGCGCGCGTGTCGCGCGCACTGCGGGGCCTTTGCTGGAATTCAGGATGCGAAACTGGATGCCGCTCTCGTCGGTCGCCGCCGCCATCGCCCCGCCCAGCGCATCCACCTCCTTGACCAGATGCCCCTTGCCGATCCCGCCGATCGAGGGATTGCACGACATCTGCCCGAGTGTTTCGATGTTGTGGCTGAGCAGCAGTGTCTTGCAACCCGCGCGCGCGCTGACCAGGGCGGCCTCCGTGCCGGCATGGCCGCCGCCCACCACGATCACGTCAAATATTTCGGGAAAATTCATGTTACAGCTGTTTTGGAATGGACGCGCATCATACAACAGCGCATCTGGAATCCCAACGGCCATGACAAGAAATTCCTAATAAATCGAATCATCATGCCCGCAGCCCTCTCCTCAATCCTCTCCCGCAAGCGGGCGAGGAAGCAAACGAGAAAAGCAATTGTTAATCCCTGCGTGCGGGGGAGCAAACGAATCGCTACGCGAGCTTTACGTTAGCCGCATTGTTTCACGTGAAACAAAGACGGGTTATTTTCCGATGCAGAAGCGGCTGAAAATTTCGCCGAGCAGGTCATCCGGGGTGAATTCCCCGGTGATTTCGTCCAGCGCGCGTTGCGCCAGGCGCAATTCCTCGGCGAACAGCTCCGCTCTGGCCAGTACCGTTTGCGCCTGCGCGAGGTGGGTTTGCGCCAGCAGCAAGGCGCGCACATGCCGCTCGCGCGCCATGAAGACGCCGCTTTCCTGGTCGCGCCAGCCCACCGCTTCCAGCAACTTGCCGCGCAACTCCTCCAGCCCCGCCCCGGTTTTGGCGGATACACCGACAAAGGCGATAGCGGCAAACGGCGCGCCGACAGATAAGACCGTGCCGCCATTTAACAGGTCGGTCTTGTTGAACACCAGCAGGCGCGGGATATCTGCCGGCAAACTGACAAGAATCGCCTCGTCCTGCGCTGTCAGCCCCTTGCTCGCATCCAGCAGCAACAGGATCAGGTCGGCGCGGTGCATGGTCTGATGGGCGCGCGCGATACCCATGCTCTCCACCGCGTCGGCAGATTCGCGCAACCCTGCGGTATCCATGATATGCAGCGGAACCCCGCGGATATGGATCGCCTGGCGGATCACATCGCGGGTAGTGCCGGGAATGTCGCTGACCAGCGCCACCTCTTCGCCGGCTAGGCGGTTCAGCAGGCTGGACTTGCCGACATTGGGTTGTCCGGCAATGACCACATGCGCACCCTCACGCAGCAGGCTGCCCTGCTTTGCGGTATCCAGCGTGAGCTGCAGGCGTGACCGGACACCATTCAGCAAGGCATCGCGCCGCTCCAGATCAATGGCTTCAACGTCCTCTTCCGGGAAGTCCAGCATCGCTTCAACCAGCATGCGCAGGTTGACCAGCTCATCGACCATGCCGCGAATGACGACAGAAAATTCCCCGCGCAGTGAGCGCATCGCGCTACGCGCGGCTTCGGCGCTATTGGCATCAATCAGATCGGCAACGCTTTCCGCCTGCGCCAGGTCAAGCTTGCCGTTCAGAAAGGCGCGCTGCGTAAATTCCCCGGGCCGCGCCGACCGCGCCCCCAGATCAAGGCAACGCCGCAGCACCAGTTGCAGCACCGCTGAACCGCCGTGCCCTTGCAGTTCAAGCACATCTTCGCCGGTGAACGAATGCGGAGCAAGAAATAACAAGGCGACACCCTGATCCAGGGTGCCGCCGTTTTCATCCAGGAAATTGCCATAGGTGGCATGCCGTACAACGGGCAGTTTGCCCAGAATTCCGCATATCAGGGTTTCGATGTGCCGCCCGGACACCCTTACCACCCCTATCCCGCCGCGCCCTTGCGCGGTAGCGATGGCGGCGATGGTATCAGCGTTTGGTAGCGGCAACTTTGCTCTCGTTTTCAGCAGCCCGTGTTATGTACCATTGCTGGCCGATGGAAAGAATGTTGTTCACGATAGAATACAACACCAGCCCGGCGGGAAAGAAGAAGAAAATGATGCTGAAGGCAATTGGCATAATCTGCATTATTCTGGCCTGCAAGGGATCCGGCGGCTTCGGATTGAGGCGCATCTGGATAATCATGCTGGCCCCCATGACCAGCGGCAGGATGTAATACGGATCCGCCGCCGACAAGTCAGTTATCCAGCCGAAAAATGGCGCGTAACGCAATTCGACGCTTGCCAGAATAGCCCAGTACAAAGCGATAAATACCGGGATTTGCACCACTACCGGCAAACATCCGCCCAGCGGGTTGATTTTCTCGGTTTTGTACAGCTCCATCATGGCGCGGTTAAGCTTTTCCCGATCGCCGGCGCATTGTTGCTTCAACTTTTCCAGCTTGGGCGCAACCACGCGCATTTTTGCCATAGAGCGATAACTTGCCGCAGACAGCGGAAAAAACAACAGCTTGATCAAGACGGTAAGCAGGATGATGGCAACGCCCCAATTGTGCGTCCAGTCGAAAAACAGCGCCATGACCCAGAACAACGGAGCAGAAAGCACCGTCAGCCAGCCGTAATCTACCGTCAACCCCAATCCCGGAGCTATTTTATCCAAGTCAGTCTGGGCTGGACCGACATACAGCGTGTTGCCCACCAGAGCTTTCTGGCCGGGGTTAACGGCTTGCGACGGCAGGATTACCCCCACCGAATACGCGTCGCCGTCCAGTTTGCGCGTAAAATATTCGCGATTGGCCTTTTCCTTGGGCAACCATGCCGCGACAAAGTAGTGTTGCAATATCCCGATCCAGCCGTCTTCAGCCTGCTTCGGGTAATCCACCTTGCCCTTTTCTATTTCCGGAAACTCCACCTTTTGAAATTTCTCCTTGTCGGTATAAACCGCAGCACCAACATAGGTAGGCAAAAACGCGGAGCTACCTGCCAGCGCGGCGCTATCGCGAATCAACTGGAAATAGCTGTTTGCCGCTACCGGCTGCGACCCGGTGTTTTCCAATTCGTAAGCAACATCGACCAAATAGCTCCCTTTGCGAAAGGTAATTACCTTGGTTACCTTCAGCGCGGAATTGCCCTCGGCTTTCAGCCGTACCTGTACCAGCTCGGCATTTCCGGAAAGCGCATACTGGTCTTGCTCCGAAATAAATGAGCTGGTGTGGTTAGGCAACCCGTCCCCGAGCAAACCGCTTTGCGCGGCATAATTGTGGGTGCCCGCACCACGATGAAAAAGCACCAGCGGCTTGTTCTTGTCCAACGCATCAGGGTGCTTCAATAGTGCCAGCCAGCTGATATCCCCACCAATAGTGCTGATCTCGGCCTCAAGGATGTCGGTTTTGACATGGATGGTTTTCCCGGCGGCTTGTTTGACCGGCGGCTGGGCGATAGCCGCCTGACCAGCGGCGACAGGCGGTTGGGTAGCCGGAATAGAGGTTGCGGGAGGCGTCGCCTGTAGCTTTGGCAATGCTTCTTTGGCTGGTGCGCTTTGCTGGGTATAGCGCTCGGGATATTGGTGGCGCTGCCAGCCATCCCAAACCAATCCTAGTGAAAACACAAAAATTAAGAACAAAAAGAGTCTTTGCAAATCCATGATCGTGCCTGATGATTTAAGGTGCGGGATCGTATCCGCCGGGGTTCCAGGGATTACAACGCAGCAATCGTTTAATGCCGAGCCACCCCCCTCTCACTACACCGTGTTTCGCCAAAGCTTCGCAGGTATAGTGGGAGCAGGTTGGGGTAAACCTGCAGGTTGGCGGGCTAAGCGGACTGATCAGGTATTGATAGCCATGTATCAGCTTGATCATGATTCTGCGCATCTATTTTCCACTTGGCTAAACAGCATTTCCAAATTGTCGGCTTGCGCTCCGCACCCCCCAGGCAAAATGTTCCTTACCCGCACCACCACATCCAGCTTGCGCAATTTGATGTTGTGCTGGCGGAATACCTCCCGAATCATTCGTTTTACACGATTTCGGTCTGCGGCGCCGGGCAACAATTTTTTGCCCACAATTATTCCGAGCCTGGCGTTTTCCTGCCCATTGCGCACAAAATAAACCTTGAAGTGCCTATCCGCAATATTTCCGGCGCGAACAACATGGTCGAAGCCGTTTTCACGCAACAATCGGTGCGTAGCGGTAAACTTGGCCGATATGCTAAACCGCGAGTTTGGCACGGCCCTTGGCGCGGCGTGCATTGATAACAGCGCGACCGCCGCGCGTTTTCATACGCACCAAAAAGCCATGGGTGCGTTTTCTCCTGATTACGGATGGTTGGTATGTGCGTTTCATGTTTTCTTCCCGGGTAAATCGTAAAACGTAGTATTACAAAGCCTTCGGCCACACCTGTCAAGCATATTTTGCTTTATTGCTTGTGGATAAGTTTTGTCTTGCCCTGTAGAATGCGGCGACTTTCATTTCCGAAGAACCTCTCCCTAACTCTACGCAACCATGCAGGATATTTCATTTTGGGATTCATGCTTACGCTCGTTTGAAAAGAGCCTACCGCCGCAGCAATTCAACTCCTGGATAAAGCCATTGCTGCTTAAAAAAGAGGGGGGGAGTCTGATACTTACCGCGCCAAACAGTTTTACTCTGAAGCTTGTTCAGGAACGTTTTTTACCGGAGATCAGCCGTCAGGCAGGCTTGGCCTACTCGCGAATCCCTCCCTTCGAATTTCGTGTTCTGGAAACAGATCTTGCGGAAAAACCGCAGGAAGCCGCGCCGCCAAAAACCGCAGTACCGCCCCCCGGCGGAAAACCCAAAGTTGAAACCTCATTCCGCAGCTACGGAAAAATCAATCCCAATTTAACCTTCGACAATTTTGTGATCGGCAAAGCCAACCAGCTTGCTTTTGCCGCCGCCACACAAGTTGCCGAATTGCCGGGCGCATCCTACAACCCGCTATTTATCTATGGCGGGGTAGGATTGGGCAAAACCCATTTGATCCAAGCGATAGGAAATCAAATCAAGACAAACACCCCGCAGGCTAAAATTTGCTATATGCACGCCGAACGATACGTATCCGATGTCGTGCGCGCTTGCCAGTCCAATAAATTCGAAGAATTCAAACAGTATTACCACTCGCTCGACATACTGCTGATCGACGACATTCAATTTTTTGCCGGCAAGACAAAAACCCAAGAAGAGTTCTTTTATGCATTCAACACGCTAATCGACTCACACAAACAAGTTATCATGACCAGCGACACCTTCCCAAAGGAAATTAGCGGGCTTGATAGCCGCTTGGTGTCGCGTTTTGGTTGGGGACTTACCGTAGCCATAGAACCGCCGGAACTTGAAATGCGTGTTGCCATCCTGCTGAAAAAAGCTAGCCAGAGTGGTTATGTGCTTGATGAAGCTGTAGCCTTTTTTATTGCAAAACACGTCAACTCGAATGTTCGCGAGCTTGAGGGCGCATTGAAACGTGTCGAAGCATATGTCAAATTTCATTGCCTCACCATTTCCGTTGAAACAGCAAAAGAAGCTTTGAAAGACATACTGATTGCGCAGAGCAAACAAATTTCTATAGACAACATACAAAAAACGGTTGCCGACTACTACCATATCAAGATGGCGGATATTCTTTCAAAGAAAAGGACCCGAAACCTGACCCGTCCACGACAGACGGCCATGTCTCTCGCCCGTGAGCTAACCACTTTGAGCTTGCCGGAAATCGGCAACGCCTTCGGCGGCAAAGATCATTCAACCGTCATCCACGCCTGCAAAATAGTAGCTGGCCTCAGGGCATCGGATACTTCGATTGATGCCGATTACAAAACGTTACTCCAGACTTTGCGGGGATAAGGCGGTGGACTTCATGTGCGTAAAATGTGGATAATTCACTCATTCACAGTAAACATGAAAATTATGCACATTACCCATGCCTATTATCAACAGCTATCCTCTGTAATTTGATGTTATCTATCTTGATGTATCAAAATGTTTTTTTGGGTTGTAAACACAATTGGATGCAGTCTATTAGTTCTTATTAAGGATTTATATTATGTTTATTGAACAAGTCGATAAAGAAACCATACTCAAGCCACTACAAGTTGTCGTAGGTATTGTGGAGAAAAAACAAACTCTGCCGATATTGTCAAACGTGTTAATCGAACATCAGAACGGCAAAATTCGTTTTACTGCGACCGATTTGGAAATACAAATTACAACCACCATCGATCTAGGTTTGGAAAGCGGTCAAAACGAATCAATTACGGTAGGCGGTAAAAAATTGCAGGAGATACTGCGTGTTCTTCCCGAGCAAAGCAAAATCACCATAGACATCAAAGAAAACAAGGCACAGATAAAATCGGGCAAAAGCCGGTTCAGCTTGCAAACATTACCCGCGATGGATTTTCCAAAACTGAGCAACCAACTGGAAAACGCCAAAAAAATAACCTTAGCGCAAAAAGAACTCAAAAACCTGCTGTTTTCCGTTCAGTATGCAATGGCACAACAGGATGTGCGCTATTACCTGAACGGTGTCTTATTGATTATCGATGGAAATAAATTAAAGGTGGTCGCCACCGACGGGCATCGCTTGGCATATAACGCCGGAACTATCGAAGGTAGCCATGAAAAGCAGGAAATTATCCTGCCACGCAAGGCGGTCATAGAATTATCTAAATTGTTGGCAGATAATGACGAAAAAGCTGAGCTTGAATTTTCACAACAGCAATTCAAAGCCGTGTTTTCGGGCATCACCCTGACAACAAAAGTAATAGAAGGTAAATTTCCGGATTACGAACGCGTAATACCGAAGTACGATAACCACCTTAATATGGAGCGAGTCATGGTGCAACAGGCCTTGCAGCGCGCTGCGATATTATCCAATGAAAAATTTCGCGGCGTTCGCTTCGTGCTTACCGAAAAAAATCTCAGCATCATCAGCAGCAACAGCGAGCAAGAAGAGGCGCAGGAAGAGATCGAGACGGAATATCACGGCGAGGCGCTGGATATCGGCTTCAACGTAAATTATTTGATGGATGGGTTGAATAATATCAGCAGCAGCATTGCCACCTTCTCATTCGGTGACCCGAACAGCAGCATTTTGATGACCGCGCCGGAAAAACAGGAATTCCGCTATGTCGTGATGCCGATGCGCATTTGAGGAAGACCTGAAAATGGCAACAAACAAATTTTGAGGCAGGCGCATAAAATGCAAAGGACTGCATGTATTCAACACCGGCAAGCGCTAAACAATAACCAAGCCGAATCTCGCAGAGTTATGCGGCAAGCGTGAATGCTATTTATGTTCCACGTGAAACAAATCAAATATCAGGAAACCCCCCAATGAACGAATACACCTCCGACAACATCCAGGTATTAAAAGGACTGGAAGCTGTGCGCAAGCGTCCCGGCATGTATATCGGCGACACCAACGACGGCACCGGCTTGCACCACATGGTATTCGAGGCGGTGGACAATGCCGTGGACGAGGCTCTGGCGGGGCATTGCAACGAAATCAGCGTGGTTATCCATGCGGATAACTCGATTAGCGTAAGCGACAACGGACGCGGTATCCCGACCGATATCCACAAGGAGGAAAACCGTTCTGCCGCCGAAGTTATCATGACAGTTTTGCATGCCGGTGGAAAATTCGACAGCAATTCCTACAAGGTATCTGGCGGCCTGCACGGCGTGGGCGTGTCGGTGGTCAACGCGCTATCCGAATGGTTGAAGTTGACTATTTACCGCGACGGCAAAGAACACTTCATGGAATTCCGCCACGGCGAACCGGTTGCCCCGCTGAAAGCGGTAGGCAATTCCGGTAAAAAAGGCACCCTTGTCCACTTCCTGGCGGCCAAGGAAACCTTTGGGCTAGTTGAATTCCACTTCGATATCCTGGCGAAACGCCTGCGCGAACTGTCGTTTCTTAATAATGGCGTAAAAATCGCGCTGACTGACCACCGCACCGGCAAGGAAGAAAACTTTGCGTTCAGCGGCGGTATCAAAGGCTTTGTCGAATACATGAATCGCAACAAATCGCCGCTACACCCCACCGTATTCTATGCGATTGGCGAAAAAGACGGCATCACCGCAGAGATCGCGATGCAGTGGAACGATTCCTATCAGGAAACGGTGCAATGCTTCACCAACAACATCCCGCAGCGCGACGGCGGCACCCACCTGACCGCACTGCGCGCCGCGATGACACGCACCCTGAACCAGTACATCGAAGCCGAACAGATGGCGAAAAAAGCCAAGGTGGAGACCACCGGCGACGATATGCGCGAAGGGCTGACCGCCGTGCTGTCGGTGAAATTGCCCGACCCCAAGTTCTCGTCGCAGACCAAGGACAAGCTGGTGTCCTCCGAGGTGCGTCCGGTGATCGAAGACCTGATCGCGCAGCAGATGAGCGCGTTCCTGCTGGAAAAGCCCGGTGACGCGAAGATCATTGTCAACAAGATCATCGAGGCCGCCCGCGCCCGCGAAGCGGCGCGCAAGGCGCGCGACCTGACGCGCCGCAAGGGCGTGCTGGACGGCATGGGTTTGCCCGGCAAGCTGGCCGATTGTCAGGAAAAAGACCCGGCGCTGTCCGAGCTGTACCTGGTCGAGGGAGATTCCGCCGGCGGCTCGGCCAAGCAGGGCCGCGACCGCAAGTTCCAGGCGATTTTGCCGCTCAAGGGCAAGATACTGAACGTCGAAAAGGCGCGTTTCGAAAAGCTCATCGCGTCGCAGGAAATTGCCACGCTGATCACCGTGCTCGGTACCGGCATCGGCAAGGACGAATACAACGCCGACAAGCTGCGCTACCAC
>Ga0154345_139_pt2 | contig 29301 bp, 23 predicted proteins | sample RifGroA2_FD_115873 | JGI IMG/M metagenome (GOLD analysis project Ga0154345, IMG submission 115873) | Gallionellales bacterium GWA2_55_18 | reverse complement strand
ACTCCTGCAGAAACTTCCTCGCCGCGATGCGCGGGCAGGCAGTGCATGAACAACGCGTCCTTGGCGGCAACGCGCATCATTTCTTCGTCCACCTGCCAGTCGGCAAAGTCCTTCATGCGCTCCTCGTTTTCCGCCTCGAAGCCCATGCTGGTCCACACGTCGGTGGTCACCAGATGCGCGCCGCGCGCGGCTTCCATCGGGTCGGCGAATTCCTCGTAGTGATCCTCGCCGAACAATCCGGCGCGTTCCGGCTCGACCTCGTAGCCGGGCGGTGTCGAGACATGCACGTTGAAATCCAGCACCTCTGCGGCTTGCAGCCAGGTATTGCACATGTTATTGGAATCGCCGATCCACGCCACGGTCTTGCCCTGGATGCTGCCGCGATGCTCGATATAGGTGTAGATGTCGGCGAGTACCTGGCACGGATGGTATTCATTGGTCAGGCCGTTGATCACCGGCACGCGCGAATACGCGGCGAAGCGCTCGATGATGGATTGCTCGAAGGTGCGGATCATCACGATGTCGCTCATGCGCGAGATGACCTGCCCCGCGTCTTCCACCGGTTCGCCGCGCCCCAGTTGCGAATCGCGCGTGTTCAGGTAGATCGCCGAACCGCCCAGTTGCTGCATCCCCGCCTCGAATGACAGGCGCGTACGGGTGCTGGCCTTTTCGAAAATCATCACCAGCGTGCGGTCGGTCAGCGGCCAGTACTGCTGGTAGGCCTTGAACTTCTGTTTGATGATACGGGTGCGCTCGAACAGGTATTCGAACTCCTCGCGGGTCAGGTCTTTGAACTGTAAAAAATGTTTTACCGGTGCTATTTTTTTTGCTGGCATGATTCGTTACCAATCAGGGTTGCAAAAATTCTTTTATCAGCGGGCACAGGATATCCAGCATTTGCTGCGCCTCATCTTGCGACATCGTCAATGCCGGCAACAGGCGGATCACGTTGTCTGCGGTCACGTTGGTCAACAGCCCTTTCGCGAGAGCCTGTTTGACCAGATCGCCGCAGGGCTTGTCGAGCTCGATGCCAAGCATCAGCCCCTGCCCGCGGATTTCCTTGACGCCGTTTACTCCTTGCAAGGCAGCAGCGAAACCCTGCCGTATGAAATGCCCAAGGCTTTCGGCGTGCGCCAGCAGCTTGTCCTGTTCGATAATATTCAGCGTGGCCAAGCCTGCCGTGCAAGCCAGCGGATTACCGCCGAACGTCGAGCCGTGATTGCCCGGCTTGAACAGGTCAACTGCCTTGCCCGCTGTGAGACATGCGCCGATCGGCACGCCGGAGCCGAGTCCCTTGGCCAGCGTCATCACATCGGGCTGGATGCCGGTGTGCTGGAAGGCGAACCATTTGCCGGTTCTCCCGGTGCCGCACTGCACCTCGTCCAGCATCAGCAGCCAGTTGTGTTCGTCGCAGATCTGCCGCAGTTGTTGCAGGTAATGGATGTCCAGCGTGCGGATGCCGCCTTCGCCCTGGATCGGCTCGACCAGCACCGCAACCACGTTGCTGTTGTGCTGGGCAACATGGCGGATCGCCTCCAGATCGTTATAGGGGACGCGCACGAAACCGCTGACCAGTGGCTCGAAACCGGCCTGTACCTTGCGGTTGCCGGTGGCTGAAAGGGTTGCCAGCGTGCGCCCGTGGAAGGCTTTTTCCATCACGATGATCGCGGGGGATTCGATATCCCGGTTGTGGCCGTACATGCGCGCCAGCTTGATCGCGGCCTCGTTCGCCTCGCAGCCGGAATTGCAGAAAAATACTTCCTGCATGTTCGACAGGCCGCATAGCTTGTCGGCCAGCAGTTCCTGTTCGCGTACCTGATAGATATTGGAGCAGTGAATCAGTTTGCCGATCTGCCCATTCAGCGCGGCGGTAAAGCGCGGATGCGCGTGCCCCAGCGTGTTCACGGCGATGCCGGACAGCGCATCCAGATAGCGCTTGCCGTCGGTATCCCACAGCCACGCGCCTTCGCCATGCGAAAAGGCGATGGGGATACGGGCATAAGTGTTCATCACATGCGGCATCTATCAACTCCCTAGAAACAGGCAACCCATGGAAACAGGTGACCTCTAAAAAACAAGACGGCGGACACGCCGCCGTTGAACAATTGAGCAAGGGGCATATATTGGCCCAAACTGCCCCGCAAAGCAAACAAGCCGACATTGCTGCCGGCTTGCTGGGGTAAATCAGAACGAAGCGGCGTTTATGCCATCGCCTTGATTGCCGCAGACAAGCGGCTCTTATGTCGGGCTGCCTTGTTCTTGTGGATGATCTTCTTGTCGGCGATGCTGTCCACGGTGCTGACGGAGTCTTTGTAAACGGTTTGAGCGGCGGCCTTGTCACCGGCTTCGATAGCCTTGGTGACCTTCTTGATCGCAGTGCGCAATTCCGAGCGCAGGCTGCTGTTATGGGCGTTCTGTTTAACTGCCTGACGTGCACGCTTGCGGGCTTGTGCGCTATTTGCCATGACTACTCCTCGAGAATTCGGTACAACGGAAAGGCGCGCATTCTAGTGGCTCATGCAAGCTTTTGCAAATATTTTTGCGGAAGTGCAATATCGTAGGGTGCATTCCATGCGCCAATAGCAATGGTGCATGGAATGCACCCTACGTAGTTATTGCTACCTTGAAAGAGAAATAATGACTGAATGTTACGCGGCTCGGGTGAGCGGTCAGATTATAGATACCAATAACTGCCCAAATCCGTCACTCTATTGACGATTTTACGACAAAGGTTGGCCGGGGTGAATAGCTTGTTTTTTTTGGTAACTTAAATAAAACAACATGTTGCAATATTGGCATAATTATTGCTTTATAATTCGACGACACACGACGTGTGTGTTTATTTCAAAAGGAGCTTTACATGAAAAACATACAAAAAGGCTTTACGCTGATCGAATTGATGATCGTGGTCGCGATTATCGGTATTCTGGCTGCGGTGGCCATTCCGGCTTACAGCAACTACACCAAGAAGGCCAAATTTACTGAAATTGTAAATGCTACAGGGGCAGTGAAACTTGCTGTTGAAGATTGCCTCGCCGATAATAGTGGCACTTATGCTCTTTGTATCAATGGTCAATCGGGTGTTCCGGCTGCCATTACTGACTCGTTCGGCAAGTATGGCGCAACTTTGGCTGTTGCGGGTAATGCTGTTATTACGGCTGTGGGCACAGCCCAAGTGGATAGTGCAAATTACACCTTGACTCCGACTTTTAGTACCGCCAAGGGTGTGAGCTGGGCAGGTGGTGGTAATTGCATAACCATGAACCTGTGTAAACCATAATCAATTGGCTTTAATAAGAACCCCTCTTTATGAGGGGTTTTTTTTATCCAGAAAAAACTATGTTTAAAATTGGTATGCCAAACTCTATAGCCCCCTCATTATTGCAAAAATGCTCGCGAGCATGGATTCCGGCGCTATTGCTGGTGCTGGCGACCACAGCACTGTATGGGCAATTTCTGTGGAACCCGATCATATTTGACGATGTCTCGTTCTTCACGGTGGATAGCGAGGGTAAACAGCCAGTTTCTGGCTATCGTTTTTCATTGTTCGAATTGCGCTCGTTGCCCTATGCCACGCTGGCCTGGAGCAAAGAGTGGTTTGGGTTAGAGGTATTATATTTTCGCGCGGGAAATTTGCTATTGCATGCGGCAGTGGTACTGGCTCTATTTTTCTTTCTCGCGGAGTTGTTTGCGGCGGTGTACGGCAATCATAGCGAAGATGATTTGAATTCAGGCAATCCATTAAACGTAGGTCGGGCTTTAGCCAGACCGCTTCGACAAACTCAGGACAGGCATGCCGGGTTAAAACCCGACCTACAATCCATTGATCCTCTTGGCGCCACGCAGACTCATGAACAACCCGCGTTAAATTCGCGTCTTGCCGCATTTTTTGCAGCACTGTTGTTTGCTCTTCACCCTGTAACCACTTACGCGGCGGGTTATCTGGTGCAGCGCACCATCATCATGGCTACGCTGTTTAGCTTGCTGGCAATGTTGTGTTATGTGCAAGGCTGTATCCGGCAAAAAAAACTCTGGCTGTGGATGAGCGTGCCTTTATATTATCTGGCGGTGTTCTCCAAGGAACACGCCATCATGTTGCCGGCTGCATTGCTGGCGTTGACCATTCTGCTACACGACGATTGGCGGGAAAAACTCAAGCAGAGATGGGGAATCTTTGCCGCACTCACCGTGATTGCGATATTTGTATTGCTGGCTAAAAAAAGCTTGCTTGGTTCGGTGTACGAAATCAATGCGTCGTATTTCATATGGGGAATCGAGAGCGAATTAACCTACCCGCTGAGCATCCTTACCCAAACCTGGCTGTTTTTCAAGTATGCGCTGCTGTGGGTTTTGCCCAACCCCGCCTGGATGTCTATTGATATGCGCGAACCTTTCGCAAGATCGCTGCTCTCCCCTTACCTGCTGGCATTAGTCGGCTTTGCTGGGTGGGGCGCGGGCGCATTCTGGCTGCTGCTGAAACGGGGACGTGCGGGCTTGGCAGGGTTTGCCATGTTGTTCCCGTGCGTGATGTTTTTAACCGAATTATCAACCGTACGGATTCAGGAAGTTTTTGTGTTGTATCGCAGTTATCTGTGGGCAACAGGAGCTTTTTGCCTGTTGCCGGTAATTTTCGCAAAGTGCAATGTCCGCATGGCTGCGGGAATTTTGTCAGCCATTGCACTGGCAATGTTCCCGATTTCGATGGAGCGTTTGATGACATTCTCGCACCCCGTGCTATTGTGGGATGACGCGGAAAAGCTGGTCAAGGGCCGTGCAGATTTGCCGGGAGCGCATAGAATTTACTTCAACCGGGGTACTGAACTGACCAAAATTGAAAAATATGATCAAGCCATAGCCGACTTTAAACAAGCCATCGCTTTGGCCGAAGGGTATGCAGACGTGTATGGAAACATGGGCGGAGCCTATTTAAATAAAGGGGACTGGCAGAATGCTCTTATGTCGTTCAACATTGCCATCGATCTTATGCATCAAATGGGCGAACCTCCAGTCGCTCACTTTATTTATGGGCGCGCACTGGTGTTCGAAAAAATGGGAGAAACGCAGAAAGCCCAAGCTGATTACAAGGTAAGTTGTCAACTGGCCAAAGAGGGATGTCAACGACTATCCGGGGGCAGCTAAAACCTGTGAAAAGTATCGCAAACGCAGCCCGCTGCGATCTTGGCAAGATCGCACGTATGAATCAGGCTTACTTGTTGTTAATGTTTTGGCAAGACAAATCTTATGAAACTCCGCGCACCATTTGACGAAAATACCATGAGCCGCTTGGCACTGCCTACCGCTTGGCTATGCGCTCTGGTTATAGTGATGTCTCCGATCTTTGACTGGGATATGTACTGGCATCTGGCCAATGGTCGCGAAATGATTCAGGGCGGACGGATTATCGGTGAAGAAGTTTTTTCCTTCACTCACTTCGGGGAGAAATTTGAAAACCATGAATGGCTGGCACAGATCATTTTTTACTTTATCTGGCAGTCAATTGGACCTTCTGGGCTGCTTTGCCTGAAATTACTGCTCACCGCTTTGGTTGTCTGGCTTGGCTACCGTACTGCGCGCATAGTCGGCAGTCAGCCGTGGTTAGCTGCGTTGCTGTGTGTATTCGCCGTACTGGCTGGGTGGGGGCGCTATACCGAACGTCCGGAGTTATTTTCACTGTTCAATATCGCGCTTATCAGCTTCATACTTTACAGCTATCGTGCTGGGCGGCTCACACGGGGAATGTTTTGGCTTATTCCCCTGATTATGGTGGTGTGGAACTGGCTCCATGGCGCGGTCTATGGCTTGGGATTGCTGAGCCTGTTCGTCGCTGGGGAAAATATTAAACATTTTTTTCCCAAGCTGCGCCATGATGCCATCAATGATCGTTCTGTATTAAGCACACTTAACCGCTGCTACGCCATAACCATGCTCGCCATGCTAGTCGACCCCTTAGGCCTGCGTTCCTATGGTATGTTTTTGGGACTATTGGGGGGCGAGAACAGTGTTATCACCGACAAAATCAGTGAAATGATGCCGATCACTTGGGACAATTTCAAGCCTTTTATATTCCTGCTCGCTTGTGCAACGCTGCTGGCCTTGCGCCATATTCGCCGTATCGACATCACCCAGCTCATGTTGCTCGTTGTGTTCGGCGCTATGGCGATCAGGTACTCACGTGCCGTCGGCGTGGCATCAATCGTGCTGATTCCCATCATCGCCAGCCTGATGACTATCACCATCCGGCAATCAGTAAGCAGATCGCAACAATTGTTAGTCAAAGGGGTGATGTGGGCGGCGGCTGTATTTATCGCCAGTTATGGCTACATCGTGAAATTTGTGGACAAATCACCACACCCTTTTGGTTACCACCTGAATGAGATTTTTTTGCCGGTTGGCTCGGCGCGTTTTGTCCAAGCAATGGGCCTGACTGGCAATTATTACAACACCGGTCATTTCGGCAGCTATCTGTCTTATTTCCTAGCACCCGAGCGTAAGATATTCCAATTTAATCTGCATTCTGTGTTTGGTGACACTTACCGTTTTGTAAAACAGCCTGGCGAATTGACGCGATGGAATATTAATTATGCTATCGTGGGTATTCAGGAAGAGCTGGCACTATTTCCAAACGACCAGTGGGCGTGTGTTTATCACGACCCGCTGGCAATGCTGGTAATGCGTCGGACACCACAAAATCAGGCGCTGATTCAACAGTATGAACTGCGTTTTTTCAACCCTACGATGCCGGATGATGTATTGCGCAAGCTGGAGGGGGATGACAGAATCCTACCTAGGCTGACCGAGGAAATGGGAATTTATCTGGCGTATCGCCATGACGAACATATCGCCGAGCGCTGGGCAAATATCCTTGCTGCCAATCCATATTTGCGCAATCGCCCGCGTATCCAGCAGTTGTTAAAACAGGCACTGGAATATAACGGAGGCAGACTGGCTCAATTGGCGGGTTGAGCGTTACCGGCACACCAGTCGAGTTGTCGCCTTCAACAGGACGAAATGATAGGAATAATGGGTATCAAAACCAAATTAGCCGCAGAAGATTTCTTCGCCGCGCGCAAACGCCTGCTGCAAATGCATTTCGACAGTGGTGTCGGACATATTGGCGGAAATTTGTCGGCGCTCGATGCCATGCTGATTGTTTTTCATGAGTATCTCGGTGCAGAGGATAAGTTTGTGCTGTCCAAAGGACACTCGGCAGGTGCGCTCTATACCGCACTTTGGAGTCTGGGGAGGCTCCAGGACCAGGATTTAAAGCTATTCCACAAAGACAATACTTTGCTTGCAGGCCATCCTCCAGCGAAGGGTGTTGCGGATATCCCGTTTGCTACCGGCAGCTTGGGGCACGGTTTGTCGCTGGCTGCTGGTACGGCGCTTGCCTTTCAACTAAAGGGCAATGGTGCGCAGGTGTTTTGCCTGACTTCGGATGGTGAATGGCAGGAAGGCTCGACATGGGAAGCGCTGATCTTTGCTTGCCATCACCGGCTATCCAATCTTACGGTGCTGGTGGATCATAATAATTTGCAAGGGTTTGGCTCTACATCCGAAGTCGCCTCTATGTCCCCGCTCTGGGATAGGCTGAAGGGCTTCGATGCTTATCTGCAAATAATTGACGGCCATAATCCAGATGCCATCCGCGCTGCGCTTGAAGGCGAGAGCCAACGCCTTAGGATTATTATCTTGCGCACCGTCAAGGGGCATGGTGTCAGTTTTATGGAAAACCGGATGGAATGGCATTACCTGCCGCTGTCAGAAGCCCAGTTCAAAATGGCCATTGAGGAAATCGAGGGCTCGCATAAATGCTAATCTATACACACAAGTTCCCTCTCACGCTTGCTGGAGAGAACGCAGTCACCAATTTTTTCGCCCGAATTGAGTCCCATGAACCTCACCGTAGGGTGCGCTCCGCGCACCATGGTGCATGGATGCACCCTACAAATCCATTGCCAGCATGAGGTTCATGGGTAGGGTAGCAAAAGCAATGAACTGCAAAGATGTATCCATAGATTGGCTTAAATGAGAAAACAACTTTGTGATGCTTTGGTAGCGCGAGCGACTAAATCCGAGATGGTGTTCCTTACCGGTGATTTGGGGTTCATGGCGCTGGAGCCGCTGCAGGAAACATTGGGGCAGCGCTTCATCAATGCCGGAGTTGCCGAGCAGAATATGGTTTCGGTAGCCGCCGGGTTGGCGCGCCAAGGCTTTGAAGTCTGGGTATACAGCATCGCGCCATTTTGCTACGCACGGCCATTCGAGCAAATTCGTAATGACATTACCTTCCACAATTTGCCGGTAAAACTGATCGGCAACGGCGGGGGATATGGCTATGGCGTGATGGGGCCTACCCATCACGCGATTGAAGATTATGGAGTGCTGCTGACTTTGCCTGACATGTCCGTCTTTGTTCCAGTGTTCGACGAGGATATGGAAGCGGTGATTGCGCGCGCTGGCGCTTCTTCTCGTCCAGCTTACATTCGGATGGGACGCGGTGAGCCGCCCAATGGTTACACAGTGCCCGCCTATGCGCCGTGGCGGCAACTAACCTGCGGGAGCGGGCCGGTGGTGATTGCGGTGGGGCCGCTGGCAGGAACCTATATCGATGCTTTCGAACAGTTGCCCGTGGAATATCGCCCCAACTTTTGGGTTGTCACCGAGCTTCCGATTGAGCAAAATCCCCTACCGACCGAGCTTGCAAACCAGATTGAAAAATCATCCAGCCTGTGCGTCGCCGAAGAACATGTGCGGCACGGCGGATTCGGCTCTGATCTGTTGTTGTACTTGGCCGAGAAAAACATCGCCGTGCGCCGCTTCCGGCACCTCTATGCGCGCGCACATCATTTTGAGCGGTACGGATCACAGAATTTTTTGCGGCGGCAATCCGCTCTTGATGTTGATAGTATGCTTGCGATATTAAAAAATTTTTCCACACCGGAAGGCTCACAGCATGACTGATTTGTCGGCTTATATCCGCTCACTCAGCGGGCCTGTCCTGGTCACGGGCGCATCGGGTTTTATTGGAGCCAACCTATACAAGATGCTCGCTGCCGTTCGCGGCGATGTCTACGCGGTTGTCAACCGCGAAAAGGGCTGGCGTCTTGCCGACGTTGTTGACGAGCGGGTCGTTGCGGTTGATCTCAACGACTATGCTGCCGCAAAAAATCTCGTCAACAGCGTAAATCCGCAAACGGTTTTCGATTGCGTGGCCTATGGCGCCTATTCGTTCGAGGAAGACACAAATCTGATTTACCAGACGAATTTTCAGGCTATCGTTAATTTGGTCAGTCTGCTTGCAGCCAAGCCATTTTCCGCCTTCATTCACGCGGGAAGCTCGTCCGAGTATGGAACAAATTGCGCCGCACCGTCCGAAGACAGCGTGTGCGAACCAAACAGCCCCTACGCCGTATCCAAGGTGGCGCTCGCCGGATACCTGCGTTTCATGGGCAAACAGCGCGAATTCCCCTGCGTCAACCTGAGGCTGTACGCAGTCTACGGCCCGTTGGAAGACACTTCCCGGTTGTTTCCAAACCTGTTGCGCCAGGCGCTTGCAGGGAACCTGCCGCCATTCGTCGATGCGCGTACATCACGCGATTTCATTCATGTGGACGATGTTTGCGCCGCTTTTATTATGGCGGCGGCGAAAATGCATCCTGGACTATATGGGGAGAACTTCAATATCGGCACCGGCATCAAAACCACCATCGCCGAATTGGCGGGGGTAACGCGGCGCGTGTTTGGCGTGGCGGCAGAGCCGCAGTTCGGCACCATGGAAGGGCGCGCCTGGGATCTGGCGGATTGGTATGCCGATCCGCGCAAGGCGATCGATAAACTCGGCTGGCAACCGCTGGTTAAATTGGAGGACGGCCTGCGCTCCATGTCTCTTTGGGTCGAGCAGCTCAGCGATGGTGAAATGGTTGCCGCATCCAAGAAAAATATCGGCGAGCGCAAGCGCAGTGTCTCAGCCATCATCGCCTGCTACAAGGACAGTCAGGCAATCCCCGTCATGTATCGCCGTTTGAACGACATCTTCTGCAAGCTGGAGATCGATTACGAAATCATTTTTGTCAACGATTGCAGCCCGGACGATAGCGCGCAGGTAATCCGTGACATCAGCGCGAACGATCCGCGCGTGATCGGTATTTCGCATTCGCGCAACTTTGGTTCGCAAATGGCCTTTCGCAGCGGCATGGAGCTTTCGACCAAGGACGGCATCGTGCTGCTGGACGGCGACCTGCAAGACCCGCCCGAGTTGATCGAAGCTTTTTATGCCAAGTGGGAAGAAGGATACGATGTCATATATGGTCGCCGCATCAAACGCGAGATGCCTTGGTACTGGGGTTTTATGTATAAACTTTTCTACCGTGTGTTCGCCATGTTCAGCTACGTCAATATTCCCCTTGACGCCGGCGATTTCTCGCTGATGGATCGCCGCGTGGTCGGCTGGCTGCTTAACTGTCCGGAACGCGATTTGTTTGTGCGCGGCTTGCGCGCTTATGTCGGCTTCAAGCAAACCGGTGTCGATTATGTCCGCCCGGAACGCATGTTCGGAACATCGACCAACAGCCTGATCAAAAATATCGACTGGGCGAAGAAGGGGATTTTTTCCTTCAGCAACGCGCCTCTCACCATGCTCACGACCGTTGGGGTCATTTCGCTGGTGTTATCCATACTGGCCGCTATCGTGGTTGCCCTGTTGCGACTGCTCGTGCCGGATATAGCGCCGCGCGGCGTTACCACCCTGCTGATTACGATTCTGCTATTCGGCTCATTCAACCTCTTCGCTATAGGGCTGGTAGGCGAGTATGTGGCCAAAATCATGGCCGAGGTCAAAGGTCGCCCGCGCTTGATACGATCCGCGTTGATCCGCAATGGCGAAGCCACCGAGCTTTTACCTGATGGCAAAGCTCGCTGAGTGTATTATTTGTGAAAATGGTTGCTTACTTAGGACAAAGCTATCGGTAAAGGGGCGGTTAGTGAGTAATGTGCTTGATTCAAACCAAAATGCATCGTATGTAGCGTCAATCAGCATACGGGAGGTATTGGAAGCAACACTGATCGCCACCGCTAGTGCAGGCCTGTTGTATTTCTGCTACTTGCAACTGGCTCCCTGGATATGGAGTCAGAACCTGCAGTTCAAGGCTGATGAGATCATGCCTTGGCAACTTCGTTGGCTTGACGAGAGTGAGAGAGACGGCATCGAGTTGTATGCGTTATACGCCCTGATGTTTCTTGACCTGTTTTTCGTCTATGCGCTGAGTCGTGGATGGAACAGGCTTGCTGGCAAGCCTGTTCGCTATCTGTTGGCACTTCCGCTGGCGACGGTATCGCTTGTCTTTATCCATTCCATCGGCTTTCATCCTCCCATGAGTACTCTGGAAGGTCATGCCGTCGCGGATATTCTTGCGCGGTCATTCACGGTAATGGCTGTAATCCTGCCCATTATCGTTGCGCTGTGTTATCTGCAAAAGCATTCGGCCAGATGGGCTCTGATAGTGGCCGCGTACCTGCTGATCCCGGTCTGTTTCATTAGCACCAAGCCGCTTTCCTGGTTTGATTATCAATATATTTTCGCTCCCGCCTTGCGATTGTTTCACGGAGCTAATATCTCGGAAACCTACTTTCAGTATGATCTCCTGCTCTCCTTGATCGCATTGACATGGATGAAGCTACAGCTTGACCTGAATCTGTTTCAGATGGTTGCTCAATGGGCCTATTACCTGCTGCTGTTGGGGCTCTTTGCCTTCTCAAAAAAATGGCTTCTTGACAAGCGCCTCCCGGTATTCTTGCTGGTCGCATTGGTTCTGGTGCGTATTTATGCCGGGCCGGACGATGCCGCCCGTATCTTCCAGGTGACACCACTTCGCCTTGACCTGTGGTTGATCCTGCTGGTGCTGGTGTATTTCAAGGGACCGTACCATTGGAGCGCAGGCCTGTTTTGCGGACTGATGCTGCTGCTGCATAAGAATTTTGGCATTATTTACAGTGCCGCCTATATTCAACTGTTGCTGACACTCTGTGTACTCGATGCGGTTGCGCTGCCCGGCAAGGCAATCAAGACCGCATCAATAGCATTGCGCATATTTTTCAAAAAAAATTATCCTAACCTTGTCTTTATTCTGGCGGGTGCACTGGCGCATTATCTGATCTTCAGTAATGCTGATGGACAGAACGACTTTTATTACCAGCGACTGGGAATAGGCTTTATGAAAATAGCAACCAATTCTTTTTACTGGTATGTGGTGGTGATGTCCGGATTGGCATTTGTGCTCCTGCTCAGGTTGCGCACCAATGTTCCCAGAAAATACCTGGCGGCGGGCTTCTGCTTGATTTATCTGGTGATCGGAAATTCGCTCTACTTTTTTGGCAGGAGCCATGAGAACAATATCATTAACATTTCGGTCATTCTGGTGCTGCTGTTTTTTCTTTTGTTGGACCTTGGCGGACATGCTCTGGACAAGAATTCCGGCAAACCGGCAACATCGTTCATTCGTCGTAATTTGGTGACCATCATCTCTTTCACCTTCATCGCATCAATAGCCATATGGTACGGAGACAACATCACCAACAAAACCGCAATTCAGGCGCGCAATGCGGGAAAATGGCAATTCATCTACCCATCGGAATATTCAGCACAGGATGTCATGAGTGTTATCGCCGAGGTTAAATCGGTCACCGGTGACAACCCAAAAGTCTATTTTGTCAGTGACCATGATTTTTTATTAAATTATTACGGCGGCTATGCTCCTGTCGGTTATTACAACCCGCTGTCCTCATGGGTATCCAGGCGTGAATTCGCCAATTTTTTGCAAGCGCTGGTGGATCATGGATATTTTTTGGTTATAGATGAGGGTCTTGCCAGAACTGTGCTTCCCTTCATACAGATTTATAACTACAAAGTTATAGGAAGACGCTTGGTAGCATGGAAATAGAACACCCGAATTCCAACAGAACCGAGTCGCTTCTGCTTGATTGGCTAAAATCGACATGAGTCCAACTGGTTATAGTTTGGGCATTGATCGCATCAAGGGGTAACAAATAATGCTGAAGTCCCGCCCGTGTCCGGTCTGCCACACCAGTTTTGAGAAAACAAAACTGGTTATCGAAAAAAACATCGATCCTGCCAAGCTATCTGGATTTAGCTTTGCCTCGCGCAAAGAACCGGAGTTCATGTGCCACCGACTGGTGCAATGCCCCAACTGCGACTTAATCTATGCTGATCAGCCACCTGACGAGGGCGAACTAGCACGCGCCTACCATACGGCTGACTATGATAGCTCGGAGGAGGCAAACGATGCGGCAGCTGCCTACATTAAAGCCATTCAGCCAACATTAAGCCTGCTTGTGCGGCATCAAAGCGCACTGGAAATTGGCGCAGGAAATGGTGTTTTTCTGGATTACTTGTCTCGTAAAAGCTTTACAGAACTCGTCGGCATTGAACCATCGTCCGCAGCGATAGCTGCGGCTCCAGAATATCGGCGAGCGTGGTTACGTGAGGGGATATTTGAAGAAAAGGACTTCGCCCCCGATTCATTCGATTTGATTTGCTGCTTCATGACCATGGAGCATGTGCGAGACCCGAATATTGTCGCCAATGCGGCATTCCGTCTGCTTCGTCCGGGTGGTGCTTTTGTCACTGTGACGCACGATTATCGCAGCCTGGTCAACCGGCTGCTCGGCAAGCGTTCCCCTATTATCGACATCGAACATATGCAACTATTTTCCGGGCGCAGTGTGCGCTATCTTTTTGAAAGCGCCGGTTACACTGACATCACGGTAAACGCCTTCGTCAATACTTACCCGCTCCGCTACTGGATGCGTCTGCTGCCATTGCCTCGCGGCATTAAATCGGCGATGCCCAACCTGATGACATCGCTGGGAATGGCTAATACCAAGCTGGGGGTGAACGTGGGCAATCTCATCACTACCGGGTTTAAACGTGATTAACCGACTCTGCCAATTTGTCGCTGAAATTGTCGGCTGCAATCGTTTTGTGCATAGTGCTGATTCCAGTTTACGCAGAAACAGATTCATACGCTTCCTGATCGCCGGCGCAGTTAATACTCTTTTCGGTTTCGCGGTCTACAGTGCTTTCATTATCGCCGGTATGCCGGTATGGTTCGCCCTGTTAGCCGGTACGCTTCTCGGGACAATATTCAACTTTATTACCACAGGTGGTTACGCATTCCGTGAGCTTTCACTTGCTCGCTTCCCCCGTTTTGTCATTTGCTACCTGCTTATCTATGGAATTAATTTCATGTTGATTGAGTTAATTTCCGGCTTGCTGAGCGACAAAATATTATCTCAGGCCATCCTTATCTTCCCGATGGCGTTGCTTTCCTATGTGCTGATGGTGCGATTCGTATTTTTTACCAAATGACTCACACCCATTAATCGATGCCCAGAATGAAATACTTCCCCCTCCATCACCGCATATGGAAACTTGCACCATTGATGCTTGTATTGATCAGCACCTCGATAGCGGTTGCAGCCTACCTGCAGGCGCTGGACTACTCGTTCGTTTCTGACGATATATCTCAAATAAAAGACAACACCAGACTGGCAAGGCTCCATCTGGGCGAGCTGTGGCGTCTCTTTACCGAGCCATACAACGTAGCGTCAGAATTTCTGCCGCTACGCGAGCTTTCCTATTGGTTTGACATTACGCTGTTCGGATTAAACCCGCCCGCGTTTCGTCTGCACAATATCATTTTGTATCTGCTTTGTTTGCCGCTGGTCTATGGCACCACTTTAGGGTTGTGGCGATATTTTCGCCCAGCAGACGCTGCGAGCGCGCCATGGGCCGCCGCAACAGTCACAGCATTATTCGCGCTGCATCCTGCCCTTGTTGAATCGGTCGTGTATATCACCGGACGCAAGTATGTGCTTCCTAATTTATTTTCAATGCTTGCTCTATGGTTCGCAGTGAATGTTCAACGGGAGCGAAGATTTTCCACGCCGCATGCCGCATCAGCGCTGCTTGCATTTGTGGCGGTAATGCTGTCGAAAGCTTCGTATGTTGCCGTTGCGCCAGCCATCGCCATGCTTTGGGTAATTTTCTGGCGCGATATTCCGGAACCGGACAGGCATCGCTCCCTGTTGTTGTGGCCTCTCGCAATATTGTTTCTGGCAGGATTGCTGATTCTGATCTTTATTTCCAGCAGCTTTGGAGCTGCTCCCGCTTATTTTGGCGTTGAGACATTTACACGAACGCTGGCAGTGCTAGGGTGGTTGACCCGTCTTGCTGCCAGCCCGGAAAGTCGCCATTTATTTTACCCGGTGGGTGATCCATACCTCCCGGCCATGATTGCCATTGGGGTAGCGGTTCTGGCATTTGCAGCGGTCGGAGCGACAATACTTCTGCGCAAACGGTCACTAGAGAGTTTTGCTTTGGTCGTTTTTTTTCTGCTCTGTATACCCCATCTGCAAATAATCCCCTATGGCGCGCCATCACTCGTTCAAGACCGGTTTTTGGCTCTCGCGGTATGGCCTGTCGTGCTGCTGATTGTTGCCTTGGCATGGAGCTTGAAGCCCATGCCACGCACGGCGTTATTATTTATCATTGCAATTTCATGGGGTTTCCAAACCACGGAACGGCCTCGCGACTGGCGCAGTTTTGAAACATTATTGGATGTCGATTTGCGCGCCACCCCCGGATACTATATGCCAACCGTGTATAAGATACTCGCTTTTCAGCTGCCGCAAGGGCTGTATCAGGAAGCAAGCGAGACCGCCAGCAGCATAACAATTCCTGAGTATCGAGACGTCATGATTAAGCTGATTAAGGTTGTCCATGCGGTCAATGTCGATGCCGTTTTAACCGGCAAACCTGATGAGGCTATGGCCCTCCTGCAAAATTTGGGGCCTATACTGAATCAACTCCCTATTGAAGCCAAATGGAATTCTCCTGTGCAGGTTGTCTGGGAGAAGTGCCAACTTATACATTTAAGGCAATGGTCGTCATTGTCCAAACAATTCCCTGACGATGTGCAGGTGCACTACAACGCCGGATTATGGATGTCGGATGCCGGCTACTATAGTAACGCCATAGTTCATTTTCGCGCGGCAATCGAGTCGCCGCACCTCCCGGAATCCTTGCGCAGCTCAGCCTTCAAAAATCTCGGACTGGCATTGGTCGGGCTCGGGCGTGCCGCCGAAGCAGAGGCTCCGCTACAGGCAGCACTGGCGCAACCGCAACCGGACATGCAGGCGGAATGCCTGCTTTCAGTAGTGTATAAACTGACAAACCGGCTCAAAGAAGCTGCGCGCGCAGAAGCCAGCTGCCCCAAGCATGCATCAAATGGAGGGAAGATGCCGTGAGGCCATTTCAATGCTCGACAAGCACCAAATCTTGTCATATTGCAAGATCATTTGATTGATAAGATACCAATAGGAAATATAATCAGGCCATGATCCACAGCGATAATCTCACCGCCGAACCGCGCCCGGAGCCCAGCAGGGTGATCGCATCCTCGCCTGTGTCAAAGCAGGAGGAAATTCTGGAGCGCGCGTTGCGTCCCAAACAGCTTGACGAGTATGTCGGGCAGGAAAAAATTCGCGGCCAGATAGAAATATTCATCGAAGCGGCGCGGTTGCGCAAGGAGCCGCTCGACCATGTGCTGCTGTTCGGCCCGCCCGGCCTGGGCAAGACTACCCTGGCGCAGATCATCGCGCGCGAGATGGGCGTGAACCTGCGCCACACTTCCGGCCCGGTGCTGGAGCGCGCGGGCGACCTTGCCGCGTTGCTGACTAATCTCGAACCGAACGATGTGCTGTTTATCGATGAAATACATCGCCTGTCGCCGGTGGTGGAGGAAATCCTCTATCCCGCGCTGGAGGACTACCAGATCGACATCATGATCGGCGAAGGCCCGGCGGCGCGCTCGGTGAAGCTGGATCTGCCGCCGTTTACGCTGGTGGGCGCGACCACACGCGCGGGGATGCTGACCAATCCGCTGCGCGACCGCTTCGGGATTGTTGCAAGGCTGGAGTTTTACACGCCGGAAGAATTGCAGCGCATCGTGATGCGTTCGGCGGTGCTGCTGGAGATGAACCTGTCGCATGACGGCGCGCTGGAAATCGCCACCCGTTCGCGCGGCACACCGCGTATCGCCAACCGCCTGCTGCGCCGCGTGCGCGACTTCGCCGATGTGAAGGCAGGCGGCGATGCAAGCCGCAAAGTGGCGGATGCCGCGTTGACCATGCTGGATGTGGACTCGCGCGGGCTGGATGTGATGGACAGGAAATTGCTGCTCACCGTGATCGAGAAATTTCTCGGCGGGCCAGTCGGCGTGGATAATCTTGCCGCCGCCATCGGCGAGGAGCGCGACACCATCGAGGATGTGCTGGAACCGTACTTGATCCAGCAGGGTTATCTGCAGCGCACGCCGCGCGGGCGCATGGCCACCGCGAATGCCTATCGCCATTTTGGGCTGGTGGTATCGAATAGCCCGGTCAATGGGGATTTGCCGTTGGGTGGCGATTGATCCTAAAAACGGCAATTTATCCACGAAGCGGGTTAAGCAGGGATGGGCGTCTTTTGCCCAACTCGCAAAAACACGAAAGGCACGAAATAAAACAAGAGGTTGCATTAGCTTGGCGACTCACCCGTCGGGTTTTGTTTCGCAACATGGATCCTTTTGAATTTGTTCGTGTTTTTCGTGAATTTCGTGGACAAATGCTTCTTCTAGGTTGATTCAAACGCAACTGTTTTTTAGCAGGAGTTAAATATGACAAACAAACAAGCCATTCAAACCCCCGATGCGCCCGCCGCAATCGGCACTTATTCCCAGGCGGTGCGCGTCGGCGATACGGTGTACTTGTCCGGGCAGATCGGACTCGACCCGGACACTATGCAGATGGTGGAAGGTATCGACGCGCAAATCCATCGCGTATTCCGGAATCTGCGCGCGGTAGCGAGCGCCTCCGGCAGCAGTTTTGACGACATGGTGAAACTGAACGTGTACCTTACCGATCTCGCCCATTTCGCCAGGGTGAATGAGATCATGGCGGGCTATTTTCACCAGCCGTATCCGGCACGCGCCGCAGTGGGTGTGGCGGCGTTGCCGCGCGCGGCGCTGGTGGAGATGGATGGCGTGCTGGTGGTTCAGGATTAGCGGTGCATTCCAGAATAGTTATACAAAACGAAATATCGTAGGGGCGAGATTTATCGCGCCCTTTTTTGATATGGAAATAAACCATGGCGCGATAAATCTCGCCCCTACGAAATCAATGCCGTGAAGAACACGAATTGAACGCGCCCGCAAAAATTTCGCCTGCCACGCTAAGCAAGCTCGCCAAGCTCGGCATTCATCACCGCACCGACCTGCTGCTGCACCTGCCGTTGCGCTACGAGGATGAGACCCATCTTGCGCCGATTGCCACGGTACAGCCGGGTATGAATGCGCAGGTGCAGGGCGTCATCGCGCACAGCGAAGTGGTCTTCCGCCCGCGCCGCACGCTGGTTTGCCGTTTGCAGGACAACGGCGGCGAGCTGTATTTGCGCTTCCTGAATTTCTATCCCAGCCAGCAGAAACAGCTTGCCGAAGGCAGGCAGATACGCGCCGTCGGCGAAGTGCGCATGGGCTATTACGGGCTGGAGATGGTGCATCCGAAATGTCGCGCGGTGGACGACGATACGCCGCTGCAACCAAGCCTCACGCCCATCTATCCGACTACTGCCGGATTGTCGCAAATCGTGTTGCGCAAGCTGATCGCCAACGCGCTGGACACGTTGCCGCTGGGTGATACTCTGCCGGATGCGCTGTTGCAAAGGATGAAGCTGGCCGGCTTTGCCGACAGTGTGCGGTTGCTGCACAATCCGCCGCCGGACATCTCTGCGGCCAGCCTTGAGCAGCGCAGCCATGCGGCATGGCGGCGCATCAAGTTTGACGAGTTGCTGGCGCAGCAACTGTCGATGCGCGCGCATCACCGCGAGCGCGGCAAGCGCACCGCACCCGGACTCACACCGCAGCACCGGCTCACTGTACAGTTGATAAAAGGCTTGCCGTTCGCGCTGACTGGCGCGCAACAAAAAGTGTGCGGCGAAATCAGCCGCGATCTCGCGCAGCCACACCCGATGCAGCGCCTGCTGCTCGGCGATGTCGGCAGCGGCAAGACCATCGTTGCGGCGCTTGCCGCATTGCAGGCCATCGAGAACGGCTACCAGGCCGCATTCATGGCACCGACCGAGATCCTCGCCGAACAGCATTATTTAAAACTGCGCGACTGGCTCGCGCCGCTGGGCATTTCGCCGGTGTGGCTATCCGGCAGCCTGAAGAAAAAGGAAAAACAGGCCGCCGCCGAACGCATCGCCAGCGGTGAAATGCTGCTGGCTATTGGCACGCACGCGTTATTTCAGGAGCAGGTCGAGTTTCACAAACTCGGTTTGGCGATCGTGGACGAGCAGCACAAATTCGGTGTGCAGCAGCGGCTTGCGCTGCGCAACAAAGGCAAATATGGCGCAGGTCGGGCAGCTTCGACAGGCTCAGGACAGGCTTCAGCCAGGCAGGAAAGCGTCGGGTTAAAACCAGACCTACAGGAGCCGCACCAGTTGATGATGAGCGCCACGCCGATCCCGCGCACTCTGGCGATGAGCTATTACGCCGACCTGGATGTGTCGGTGATCGACGAATTGCCGCCGGGGCGCACACCAGTGATTACTAAACTGGTCAGCGATGAACGCCGCGACGAGGTGATCGACAGGGTGCGAGCCGCTTGCATGGAAGGAAAACAGGCCTATTGGGTCTGCCCGCTGATCGACGAATCCGAAGCGTTGCAGTTGCAGACTGTGCTGGAGACCTTCCAGTTGCTCACGCAAACTTTCCCGGAACTGCGTGTCGGGCTGGCGCATGGTAAATTGGATAGTGCCGAGAAGGCGCGCGTGATGACGGCGTTCAAGGCGGGCGAATTGCAATTGCTGGTCGCCACTACGGTGATCGAAGTCGGCGTGGATGTGCCGAATGCCAGCCTGATGGTGATCGATCATGCCGAACGTATGGGATTGGCGCAACTGCACCAATTGCGCGGACGGGTGGGGCGTGGCGTGGCGCAGAGCCTGTGCATCTTGCTGTACCAACAACCGCTTTCCGAGCTGGCGCGGGCGCGCCTGAAAATCATTTTCGAGAATAATGATGGTTTCGTCATCGCCCAGCAGGATTTACAATTGCGCGGGCCGGGAGAGCTGCTCGGTGCGCGGCAAAGCGGCGTGGCGATGCTGCGCTTCGCCGACATCGGCGCGGATGAAGATTTGTTGAATGAGGCGCGGCAAGCCGCCGACGAATTGCTGCGCGATTTTCCCGAAGCGGCGCGAGGGCATTTGCAACGCTGGATGGCAAACAAACATGACTACTTGCACGTCTGATTTTAAATATTGCAGGGGTGCGATTCATCACTCTCTGTCTGTTTATGCATCATAAAAAGGGCGCGATAAATCGCGCCCCTACCGACATGACTGATAAATTCTGGAATGGTGTATCGTTAGGTTGTCCTGCCGGTCTTGCGCACTGGCTGCGCGACCGCGGGTCGCTGACGCAGCGCATCCAGCAGCGCTGCACCCGCTTCGCGGTGCGCGGCGTGCGTAGCGGCTTGGCGCGCATCGCGCTGGACGAGGCTGCCCTGCTGGGTGTCGCACCGCAGCATCTCGCCTATTCGCGTGAAGTGTTCCTGTACGCCGACGGCATGCCGGTCGTGTTTGCGCATAGCGCATGTGCGCGGCAACACTTGCACGGCGCTTGGTCTGCGGTGTGCGGATTGGGCAACAAGCCGCTTGGCGCACTGTTGTTTGCGCATCCGCTGGTGGAGCGCAAGCCGCTGCATTACAAGGTGTTGCGTAGCGCACACCCGCTGTATCGGCGCGCTACTGTAATGCTGGGTAATCCTCCGGGCAGGCTATGGGCGCGCCGTTCGTTGTTTTATCTGCATGGGGTGCCGCTACTGGTGACGGAGGTTTTTTTGCCGGAAATTCTGTACCTGGTTAAATCGGCATGAAAAATTATTGCCAATCTGCCGAAATAGGCTTCTATTCCAATCCCATTTCAAGGGTCAAGTAAACCAGTAGGGGCGAGATTGCGCTATTTGATGTGGAAATGGAATTATTCTTTTGCTTTGGTCAGCTTTGTCAGCGCAAGCTTGAGCGGCGAGTCCTCCAATGTCTGACTGAGTCCGTTCAGCGCGTCCTTGGCCGCTTTGCCGAGCTTGCGGGGTCTGGGTTCGGGCTGGCTTGGGCTAAAGGAAACTTGCACCTTTACGCGGATTCCGTTAACCTCGCACCCGCTGTTTCGCAGCATAATAATAATATCCGGAACAAGCTGGCGCAGCTTGGCGGCGATGGTGGCATTGGCAACGGCGATGCTGAGAACACCCGATTGCAGCCCCAATACTTGGCTGGATTGTGCAAGATTGGGGGGGGCAGCGTCGGAAAAATGGCGCTGCAAGGCCGACAAGGCTTGTGCTTTGACCAATAGCGGGCGTAATTCCGAATCGTCGCTCAGTAATGATTTGAATCGCTGTGCCACAAATTTACGACCAGAAGGGATGGGGGAGGCATGAATGTTATTCTAGTTTCCAATAACTTGGCAAAAACTCGCAGCATTACGTTGAATGGCATGCATATTTCATTGACGGTGCTGTTGCTGCTCGGGCTGATGCTGGGCGCGTCATTTACCCTGCAATACACGCTGGTGCGGTTTGCTCCGGAAAGCTTGGGGGATGGAGTGCGCGCTTTTCTGTCCAAGTTGCAGAGTGCCGAGCAGCAAAAACAGCAGTCTTATCTGCATAGCAGCCTTGATGCCATGGCCGCAAGGGTCGGGCAGATGCAGGCCCAGATGCAGCGCTTGGACACGCTTGGCGCGCGCCTGGCCAAATTGACCGGCATGAAACCGGAAGAATTCAGGTTTGACCAACCACCCGCACAAGGCGGGCCTTTGGTGACTTTGCCCGCGCAGGAAATGTCCGTGGGCAGCCTGGACCAGCAGTTGAGCAGACTGACGCAAGTGGTCAATGACCGTAGCGACAAGTTGATGGCGCTGGAAACCATGCTGCTACAGAATCAACTGAGCAATAAGATGTTGCTTTCTATCGAACCTATTAACGACGGCTGGTATTCATCCAATTTCGGTTGGCGCATAGACCCTTTTACTGGCGCAAATGCCATGCATGAAGGTGTCGATTACATGGTTCCGACGGGAACGCTGGTTCATGCATCGGCTGGCGGTGTGGTGGCCTATTCGAGTTACCATGCCCAGTATGGTAATATGGTCGAAATCGACCACGGCAATGACATCATAACGCGCTACGCACATGCTTCCAAGCTGCTGGTAAAAGTAGGCCAAGTGGTGCGGCGCGGTGAAAAAATCGCAGTAGTCGGTAGCACCGGGCGTTCCACAGGAAGCCACTTGCATTTTGAAATACGCTATAAAGGAATCGCCCAGAATCCCGTGCGTTTCCTGCAAAAAACGGCCAGTTAACAGGGTGTAGTGGATATTGGTGAGGGTGAGGTGTTGAATAGCCTCACCCTTTATTATTTGTTGTTGAATACTTTATTATTTTGCAGTTTGGAACAACATGATTTCCAGTGTATTGAAAAAAGTCTTTGGTAGCCGCAATGACCGTCTGCTCAAGCAATATCGCGCTACCGCGCAAACCATCAACAAGCTGGAAGCCGGTATCGCCAAGCTAAGCGATGATGAATTACGCCAGAAAACCGACAGTTTCAAGCAGCGTTTTGCGCAGGGCGAAACGCTCGACGCGCTGCTGCCGGAAGCGTTCGCAGTGGTGCGCGAGGCAAGCACCCGCGCGCTGGGGATGCGCCATTACGACGTGCAGTTGATCGGCGGGATGGTGTTGCATTACGGCAAGATCGCCGAAATGCGCACCGGCGAAGGTAAAACCCTGATGGCCACCCTGCCGGTCTATCTGAATGCGATTTCCGGCAAGGGCGTGCATGTCGTTACGGTGAACGATTATCTGGCCGCACGGGATGCCGAGTGGATGGGCAGGTTATATCGCTTCCTCGGCTTGTCGGTCGGTGTGATCCTGTCGCAGATGCCGCATGCCGACAAGCAGGCCGCTTACGCCGCAGATGTCACTTACGGCACCAACAACGAATTCGGTTTCGACTACCTGCGCGACAACATGGCGAACCATGCCTCCGAACGCTACCAGCGCCCGCTCAATTACGCCATCGTGGATGAGGTGGACTCGATCCTGATCGACGAGGCGCGCACCCCGCTGATCATCTCCGGCCAGGCCGAAGACAACGTGGATATTTATGTGCGCATCAATCAGTTGGCTCCACAGCTGTTGCGCAAAGCTGGTGAGGCCGATGAAGATGGGCCGGGCGACTTCAGCGTCGATGAAAAGAACCAACAGATATTGCTCACCGAGGCTGGCCACGAACGCGCGGAAAGCATTCTCACCGAGGCGGGCTTATTGCCGCCCGGCGGCAGCCTGTACGACCCCGCCAACATCACCCTGATCCACCACCTGTACGCGGCATTACGCGCGCATAACCTGTATCACCGCGACCAGCAGTATGTCGTGCAGGGCGGCGAAGTCATCATCGTGGACGAATTCACCGGGCGCCTGATGTCCGGGCGGCGCTGGTCGGACGGCCTGCATCAGGCGGTGGAAGCCAAAGAAGGCGTGGCGATCCAGAAGGAAAACCAGACGCTGGCCTCGATCACTTTCCAGAATTATTTCCGCATGTACCACAAGCTGGCCGGCATGACCGGCACGGCGGATACCGAGGCCTACGAATTTCAGCAAATCTACAACCTGGAAACCGTGATCATCCCGCCGCATCGTCCGACCATCCGCAAGGATATGATGGACAAAGTGTATATTTCCGCCAAGGAAAAGTACCATGCGGTGATCGACGATATCAAGGATTGCTACGGGCGCGGCCAACCGGTGCTGGTGGGCACGACCTCGATCGAAAATTCCGAACTGCTGTCGCAGTTGCTGGAAAATGACAAGTTGCCGCACCAGGTGCTGAATGCCAAACAGCATGAGCGCGAGGCGCAGATTATTGCGCAGGCCGGGCGCCCCAAAATGGTTACCATCGCCACCAACATGGCAGGCCGGGGCACGGACATCGTGCTGGGCGGCAATGTTGAAAAGCAAATCGAGCACATACTCGCCGACGAAAGCCTGGAAGAAACCGCCAGAGAGCCGCTCATCGCCCAGTTGAAATCCGAGTGGCAACAACTGCACCAGCAAGTGCTGGATAGCGGCGGGCTGCATATCATCGGCACCGAACGCCACGAGTCGCGCCGCGTGGATAACCAGTTGCGCGGTCGTTCGGGCCGCCAGGGCGACCCCGGTTCGAGCCGCTTCTTCCTGTCCTTGGAAGACCCGCTGCTGCGCATTTTCGCTTCCGACCGGGTCACGGCGATCATGAACCGGTTCAAGCTGCCGGAGGGTGAAGCCATCGAGCATAGTTGGGTGACGCGCGCCATCGAGAATGCACAGCGCAAGGTCGAGGCGCGCAACTTCGACATGCGCAAGCAGATTCTCGAATACGACGATGTTGCCAACGACCAGCGCAAGGTGATCTACCAGCAGCGCAACGAATTGCTGGAAAGCTCGGATATTTCCGAAACCATCCGGGCGATGCGCGATGGTGTGCTGGAAGACACCATCAGCCAGCACATTCCGCCACACAGCATGGAGGAGCAATGGGATGTGCCCGCGCTGGAAAAGGCGCTGGTTGCCGAATTCCGCCTGGAATTACCGCTGGTGCACTGGCTGGAGGAAGACAAGCAATTGAACGAAGCGGGTTTGCGCGCCCGCGTCATCGAACATGCGCAGCAGCAATATCAGGCAAAAGTGGAGCTGGTGGGCGGCGAGGCCATGCACCACTACGAGCGGATGATTATGCTGCAAAGCCTGGATTCGGACTGGCGCGAGCATCTCTCCGCTCTGGATCATTTGCGCCAGGGCATCCATTTGCGCGGTTATGCGCAAAAGAACCCCAAGCAGGAATACAAACGCGAGGCTTTCGAGTTGTTTTCCTTGATGCTGGACGCGATCAAACGCGAAGTGACGCAGATATTGATGACCGTGCAGGTGAGAAGCGAAGAGGATGTAGAGTCCGTAGAAACTCCAGCCGCGCCGGAAAATGTGCAGTATCATCACGCCGATTACGACGAGGCGCTGGCCCAATCGGGCGAGGCACAGCCAACCAGCGCCGGGTCAACCGGCGAAGAGCATCAAACGTTTGTGCGCGGCGGGCAAAAGGTGGGGCGCAACGATCCATGCCCATGCGGGTCGGGCAAGAAATACAAGCAGTGCCACGGTAAATTGAGTTAACACGCGAAAGGGGAAGAAAATGTCATTAGTGATCGATACGCTGCGCACCTCAACGATTACAGAGGAATTGAGCGACGCCGAGATTAGCATCATCGCGGGGTTGTTCGAGATTCAGGACTACAAGGCAGGCCAAGCAATCATCCGCCCGGGATTCGACCAGCCGGATAACCTGTATATCCTTGCGCATGGTGAGATACAGGTGAAAATCCAGAGCAGCGAAGGAGAAGCGGCGATACATGTGCTCAAGCCGGGCGACTTGGCCGGGATCATCACGTTTGCGGGCGGCACTTCCGAACATATCAGCGCGACGCTTAGCGCGGTCGGCGATACCAAACTGCTGAGCCTGCCAAAAGCCAAGTTCGAGACGCTGATCAACACCCACCCGATGATCGTCTATAAGGTAATGCGCGGCGTAGTGCGCGATGTGCATGGCATCGTGCGCCGCATGAACGCCCAATCGGTGGAGTTGAGCAATTACATCTATCGCATCCACGGTCGTTATTAAAAATCCAGATTTCATCCCAACTGATGGAACTACTAACCATTCCACTAGGCCGCCAAAGAACGGCGACCAAGTGGCTGATAATGCTGCGTTGCGGAAAAAATTTCTTGCTTGCATATAATACATATGCAGCGCGGCGAAATTTTTTTCGCGCCTTGCATTTGGGCGAACTCTGAATTTTGAGGAGCGGCCTACAGTTAAAGGAAACCTAATGCCCGTCAATCTGACACCGCCCGTTGCGGCACAACTGTTGCCCGTTGCGGGCGTTTTTCTGGGCGTCACCGAAGCCAATATCAAGCGCGAAAAGCGCAAGGACTTGCTGGTGATGCAGTTGAGCGAAGGCGCTCGGGTCGCGGGTGTGTTCACCCAGAACCGCTTTTGTGCTGCGCCGGTGATCGTGGCGCGCGAACACCTCGCGCAACCGGGCGGCATCCGCGCGCTGGTGGTCAACACCGGCAACGCCAATGCCGGAACCGGCGAACAGGGCATGCAGGATGCGCGCACCACCTGCGCGGCGCTGGCGGGTTTGCTGGGCTGCCAGACCACACAGATACTGCCGTTCTCCACCGGAGTGATCATGGAGCCGCTGCCGGTAAACAAGATCGCCGCAGGCCTGCCCGGCTGCCTGGCAAACATGCGTGCCGACAACTGGTTTGATGCCGCACACGCGATCATGACCACCGACATCGTCGCCAAGGCGATTTCCAAACAACTAACCATAGATGGCGCGACCATCACCATCACTGGTATCGCCAAAGGCTCCGGCATGATCCACCCGAACATGGCAACCATGCTCGGCTATATCGCCACCGATGCGGCAGTCGCGCAACCGCTGCTGCAACGCATGGTCACCGATGCCGCCAACCGCTCGTTCAACTGCATCACCGTGGATGGCGACACCTCCACCAACGACGCGTTGATGCTGATCGCCACCGGCCAGGCCGCCCTGCCGGAAATCAACTCAGCCAACAGCGCGGAGTTTGCCGCACTGCAAGTCGCCGTCAGCGAAGTCGCGATCTACCTTGCGCAAGCCATCGTGCGCGACGGCGAAGGCGCGACCAAGTTCATCAGCGTGCAGGTCGAGGGTGGCAAAAACGAAGCCGAATGCAAACAGATCGGCTACGCCATCGCCCGCTCCCCGCTGGTCAAAACCGCGTTCTTTGCCTCCGACCCCAACCTCGGGCGCATCCTCGCCGCGATCGGTTATGCGGGTGTTACAGATATAGATGTCGATGTGCTCAAGCTGTATCTCGATGATGTATTGGTCGCTGAGAACGGCGGGCGCGCGGGCAGCTACCGGGAGGAGGATGGGCAACGGGTGATGCAGCAGAGTGATATCACGATTCGGGTGGTGTTGGGGCGTGGTTCGGCTAACGCTACGTTGTGGACTTGTGATTTTTCTTACGATTATGTGAAGATCAACGCGAGTTATCGCAGCTAGCGCGTCATTCCATTAACCGTTCGCCCTGAGCCTGTCGAAGGGTGCCGACCTATCCCCTCTCCCTTGCAGGGAGAGGCTAGGGAGAGGGTAGAAACTCCATTCTTCAACCTCAAAATCAACACCGCCGGGGGTAGCCCGGCAGCTAGTCACCTTCTTTTGCTTCGCCAAAAGAAGGTAACCGAAGAAAAGGCGACCCCGGTTTGCCGCCCTTCGGGTTCCCTGCATTGCTCGTCTGGTCAGGCGGCTGCGGAACTCGCGCTGCGCGCTCAGACATAACCAGCGACTCGGCTGGCGTCTTTTGCCAGCTTAGTCGAATGGCTAGTTGTTTCATCAGTCCTCGCCTACCCCTCCCGCCTGCTTGCGCCTGATCGAGGCGGCGCTCAGGGGAAATAGGCGGTACGCAAAGAGTGCATCACCAAAAGCTATTCTGCTTCATCCCTATTTCCCTTGGTACAGAGTAAAATTTAGTCATACTGTGAAAATCATTTTGGGGTAGAGACCTTGTTCCAACACGAAAAATTCGACAATTACACATTTGAAGAAGTGCCGCTAAATCAAGATTTGTATTTGGTGGATGAATGTTACCTCCGTGAATACGAGCAGGCGATGTTGGGGTTTTTCAACGGAGAGGAAGACCAAAATGTTGGTTACGTAAGTTATGTTGCAGCAAAAAAAGTAAACGAGTATTCAATCGAGCTGTCTTGGTACACAAATATTTATGATCGTTTTCACGTCATTTCAATAACTCTGCCAAGGGATCAGTTCGTTGCCTGTGTTGGGTGTTGGCGATGCGACGAAAAGCCACGCATCTTTGTCAAAAGCGCATGGCTAGAAAATATTTATTTACGCTCCTATTCTGTATTTGCGCTCATTGATGCAGACTATTTCAAGAAAGCACTTGAGTGTGGCGAGATCACAAGAGACAAGCTTATTAGATTAAGGTCTGAAATTGATTCTGTGTCAGCGAAGCACCCAAATATCTTATTCATCTCGTTTGCAGATAGTCTCTTACTGAAAAGTAATTGGTCAGTTGGATATTTCAAAAATAGCATCAAATGCAACTATGAGCCCGAGGTGTTTATTGATCTCGCCAGTGAGATCAATACCATTTACCAAGCTACGCTTGGAGTTAGTACTCATGCTGTGATAACACAAGGAAGCAACGAATATTACGATGATTCTCTTCGGCATATTTCTAAATCTGAAAACCACATTTCACTCAACAGCCTTGGGATTCCGTTTGCTCAGCTTATGGAGATTGAAGAAACGGCAAAGAAGGCTAGTAAGGCAGAAGAACATCCACGATCAGAGCTTTATATGGACGGGCAATACTATCACTCCCTAAAATACAAACACGGATTTGATAAAAATGCCGGAGCTTGCTATACATATCAATCAAAAATGGTAGGGACACCTTGCAAGTATTTCTACTCATCGCTGAATAACATATTCTCAAATTTAGAGCGTGCGTAAGCCCAGTAGCGTGGGCACGAAGTGCCCGTGCGGTGGGGCTCGGACTTTTTCTATCCCCTGAGCAACGCAGGGAACCCGAAGGGCGGCAAACCGGGGTCGCCTTTTCTTTGGTTACTTTCTTTTTGGCGAGGCAAAAGAAAGTAACCAGCTGCCGGGCTGCCCCCGGCGGTGTTGATTTTGATGTTGGTATTAAATGGTGGAGTTTCTACCCTCTCCCTAGCCCTCTCCCTGCAAGGGAGAGGGGATATTAGCCAGCGCACGCTACCCCCTTCGACAGGCTCAGGGCGAACGGCCAAATAAAAATGAGGTTTCATTGAACAACCCAATTAACAAAACAAAAATCGTCGAAGTCGCTGCCGCCGTGCTGCAACGCCCCGACGGCTCTTTCCTGCTCGCGCAACGACCAGCAGACAAAATCTGGGCAGGCTACTGGGAATTCCCCGGCGGCAAGATCGAGGCGGGCGAGACACCTTATCATGCGCTGGTGCGCGAGTTGCGCGAGGAGCTGGGGATCGAGGTCGAGACCGCGTATCCGTGGATCACCCGCGTGTTCACCTATCCCCACGCGACG